>Ga0302320_10001228_pt1 | contig 61560 bp, 46 predicted proteins | sample Bog_T0_3_FD_202130 | JGI IMG/M metagenome (GOLD analysis project Ga0302320, IMG submission 202130) | Peat permafrost microbial communities from Stordalen Mire near Abisko, Sweden - Bog_T0_3 | ecosystem: Environmental > Terrestrial > Soil > Wetlands > Peat | place: Sweden: Abisko, Stordalen Mire... | reverse complement strand
CTTGCGCCGTCTTTTCCATAACCCTCCCACAAATTTTTCCTTGACTAAACAGACAGTCGCTGAGCGAGCGAAGCGAGTCGAAAGCCTGCACTGAGCGAGGCCGAAGTGGACCTGCGGTTCTCCACCATCTCTATAATTCTATTGCCAGATCAATCATCATTTTTCCGCCGGACACAGGCACGATCGATAGCCCTCTGCCGTGTAATTCGACAGGCTGCAAGTGTATTGCGGCCATACCAAACCGAGTAACGGAGAGCCTTGACCAGCGATGAAGTTCTGGATGTAGGAGCGGCTACCCTCCGTCGTTGCGCTGGAATCCGCTTGGAAACCCGCCACCAACTTCGCCACCGAAGCCGAAGAGAAAGCGGTTTGCTTGTAAGCCGTCACGTAGTCGTACTCTTCCCGCCATACCGTGCCCACACCGGTCCCGTTGGAAGCGGCAATCACCCGATAATCCGCCAGACCCGCCGTTGCGGGGTCGATGCGCGCCACCGTAAAAGAGGGTAAGTTGCCGTCAATCGGCGAAATGGACGGCACCATCTTGATTGCGACCGTCTTTTCCGAGACCGCACCATGCTTGTCGCCGGCCGGTTGCAGTGCTCGCATCTCGTCCATGTGCGTATGGGCGAAGATGCCCAGCGAGACCACATCGCTGAATTCGGTAATCTCTTCGGCCATCTTTTCCGTGGAAAGAAACATCTCCGGGGCCTGGCCACCGCAAACATTGCGGAACTTGGTCACCGTTCCATGCACATCGATTCCCGGGGGAATATGGCCCATGACCCAGACCTTCTCTTTTTTGTCGCGGGCTTCTTCCAACTGCTTGGCGAGCCAGCCCAGTTGCTCTGTGGCCTGCGTCGCATCGGGCTTGCCCGCACAGGTTGCGTACTTCTTGGACCAGAAAAGATCGTTCAACACCAGCAACCTTGCCGAGCGCACGGGCGCTGGAAGAGAGACGCTGTAATAGGACCCCGCGGCAAAACTCTCCTCAATGGCCGGTTGCTCTGCCGCAGGAAAGGTCTTTGCCACCTCCTTACCCGTGTTGGCAAGAAACGCACTGTGCGCGTCGAGCTTGTAGTCGCCGCAGTCCGAGTCATTATTCCCCAAAGCAAGGTAGACGGGCACTCCGGGAAAAGTCGCAGCCAACTCGTTCAGGACGAAAGCCAGCGTCTTCTCCGCAAATGCCCGGGCATCTTCCGGTGAGTTGTGGGGAAGCAGGGCGCTCGACTTGCAAGAGAAGGCGTGGGCCATCGAGTCGCCACTCACGGCAATGAACTTTGTGCCGTTCGCCTGGGCCTGCATTGCCCGCAGGCTGGAGTCCAGGAGCGTGTAGGAGGTATCCGCGCCGCGTGTTGAACACGTTTGCTGAAGCGCTTTCAGGCGGGGAACCTGGTCGGCAGAGGGTGGCGCGGCAAGAATCGCCTTCCACTCACTGGCTGGAGCCGCAGCAAGTTGTGCCACTTTCGAGGGATCCGTAAACGGATCGAAATGGATGTCGCTTAGAAACAGGGCCGGAATCGTATCGGTCGCAGCAGCAGGAGCTTTCGCGACGGGCTCCTGGGGCTTACCGGTTTCCACTGTGCTTCCATGCGCCACGCCGCTACCGGGAGCTGAAAGGAGACAAAACACCAAAACAATAAGACCCGCGTCAAGATTCACTCTCATTCAAACTCCTCCGTAGCCGCTCGAGCCAAAGCCCCGCATCTCTGAGCAGAATATCCGAAGGCCCCGATGCCCAGATTAAATCCCGACTGCAGGAACTCCGAACAGGCGCATGAACCTGCATCTGCGATTGGTTGCTCAGCCTTTCTCCGGTAGGAAGCTCCCAAGTGGAGCGCGGGGCAGGCGGCGGAGAGTCGATTCCAACCTTTCGGGTCGATGCGAAGCCAGGATTTGGAAGTGATTGTCGTTTCTGCGGTTGCTATGCGGGTATCGATCGGCGCTGCGGAGGCATAGTCCCAATCTGTTAAAGTGAGGGGTGGTCCCTGCGCCTGAAACCCTCTCCCAGAGAGGCGTTTTCGGTAGTCCCTGGGGGCTCCCGGATAGAGCTCATGCCCCACGATCTGCCCAAAGCCTACGACCCAACCGCCATCGAAGATCACTGGGCCGAATACTGGGTCCGCGAGAATCTCTTCGCCCAGCCCGCTGCTGATCCGGCAACTGCCAGGAATTGCCCGGCTGGCGAGGCCTCCGCCTATACGATTTTGCTGCCGCCCCCCAATGTAACCGGACGCCTCCACATGGGCCACATGCTCAACCAGACGGAGATGGACATCCTCACCCGCTGGCGGCGCATGAGCGGACGCAAGGCTCTGTGGCTGCCCGGCACCGACCACGCCGGCATCGCCACGCAGATGATGGTGGAGCGGCAATTGGCGGAAGAGGGTACCAGTCGCCAGCAGCTCGGGCGAGAGAAGTTCGTCGAGCGTGTCTGGGAGTGGAAGCGCCATTACGGCGGGGCGATCCTCGACCAGATGAAGCGCCTGGGCGCCTCGGTCGATTGGCAGCGCGAGTACTTCACCATGGACGAGAACCTCTCGGTTGCCGTCCGCGAAGCTTTCGTCCGCCTGCATGAGCAGGGCTTGATTTATCGCGGTGCCTACATTGTAAACTGGTGCCCGCGCTGCCAGACGGCGATCAGCGATCTTGAAGTTGTCCACGAAGAACAGAAGGGCTACCTCTGGGAGATCAAGTACCCCATCGCCGACGCCGAGGGCAAAGACTCCGGCGAATTCCTGACTGTCGCGACGACCCGCCCCGAAACCATGCTCGGCGACGTTGCCGTCGCCATTCATCCCGCCGACGAGCGCTATCTGCATCTGCACGGAAAGAACCTGCGGCTGCCTCTCATGAACCGGGAAATTCCCATCATTCTCGACGAATGGGTTAGTCTCGACTTTGGGACCGGCGCCGTCAAAGTGACCCCGGCCCACGACCCCAACGACTTTGCCCTGGGCGAGCGCCATCATCTGCCGTCAATCAATATCATGGACGACGCCGGCAAGATCAACGCATCCGGAGGCGCTTACGTTGGCCTCGACCGCTATCAGGCACGCAAGAAGATCGTTTTGGACCTTGAGCAACTCGGCCTGCTCGCCGGCATCAAGGACCACACCAACAACGTTGGCCACTGCGACCGCTGCAAAACCGTCGTGGAGCCCCGTCTTTCGACCCAATGGTTCGTCAAGATCGAGCCTCTGGCCGAGAAGGCCAAGCAGGCCGTTCGCGAAAAGCACGTCAAATTCACGCCCGAGATGTATGAGAAGACCTACTTCGAATGGATGGACAATATCCACGACTGGTGCATCTCGCGGCAGCTCTGGTGGGGCCACCGGATCCCGGCCTGGCATTGCGGCGATTGCCGCAAGATCACCGTCGCCCGCCTCGATCCCACGGCCTGCCAGCACTGCGGCTCGGCGAAGATCACGCAGGAGACCGACGTTCTAGATACCTGGTTCTCTTCGGGTCTGCTGCCAATCTCGGTCTTCGGCTGGCCGAATCTGACGGCCGAAAACCGTGCGGATTTCGACGCGTTCTATCCCACCAGCGTGCTGGTAACCGGCTTCGACATTCTCTTCTTCTGGGTCGCCCGCATGATCATGCTGGGCTGCTGGTTCGCCAAAGATGTACCCATGCCCGACGGGAGCCCGCGCTCCCTGGCCGATTCCGTCCCCTATCGCGAGGTATACATCCACGCCCTGGTCCGCGACGCCAACCGCGAAAAGATGTCCAAGACCAAGGGCAACGTCGTCGACCCCATTGAGATCGTCAAGCAATACGGCACGGATGCGGTCCGCTTCACACTGGCCAGTATGGCCTCGCCCGGAACCGACATCGCCTTCAACGTCGCCCGTACCGAAGGCTACCGCGCCTTTGCCAACAAGATCTGGAATGCCGCGCGCTTCCTCTTCATGAACGTGGACCGCGCCGCCGAGTTGGGCATTTCTGTTGCTCCGGAATCCTTGGGTGGAATGCCGGTCGCGGAACCGGATGCTCCGCTCGAATCCCGCTGGATTGTCGCCGAACTGAACTCCACCGCAGCCAAGGTCAATCATTCGCTGGAGAACTACCGCTACGATGACGCCGCCAATACGATCTATCAGTTCTTCTGGGGCAGCTTTTGCGACTGGTATCTGGAGATCGTCAAGCTCAGCCTGGACTTCAACGAGGGCGCCGATAAGGCGAAGACGGCCGCCGCGCTCACCACGCTGGTTTCGGTCTTTGAAGCTTCGTTGCGGTTGTTGTCGCCCTTCATGCCCTTCCTGACCGAAGAGATTTGGCACGCGCTCTACGACGGCAATCCGCCGGCGAAGTCCGTCGCACTGACGAGCTACCTGGCGGTCGATGCGCCGGTCGACGAGGCAGCCGTTCACGAGATGGAGGCCCTGCAAGCCCTGATTGTCGAGATCCGCACCTTGCGCAAAGAGATCGGTGTCGAGGAAAAGGCCGTAACCCCCTGTGAGATTCGAACGGGCGATGCTTTCCGAGCATCCGTCCAACAAAACCGTGCAATTGTGGAGCGCCTGGCCCGCGTCAGCGAGATTCGTTTTGTTGCGCAGATAGCCGATGGTCTGGCGAAGCATTCCACTCCCGCCTTTGACGTGGCCGTGGTCTACGAGCGCACCATCGACGTTCCTGCCGAACGCGACCGCCTCACCCGCGATATCGCCAAGTTTGAAAAGGGTGTAGCCGCAGCCGAGCGCCAGTTGGGCAACGAGGCTTTTCTCGCCAAAGCACCCGCGAACGTGGTCGAGGGCCTCAAAAAGCAGGCGGCGGAAACCCGTATGTTGCTCGACAGTGCGCGCGCTGCGCTGGCCGCATTGCCACCGGAATAACTTCTTATGCCCTGTGCCTGCAAACGATGCCGCGAGCACTACGTCACCCTCGGTCTCGACCAGGAGCCTGCTTCCGCGGGTGAGATCAGGGAGGCGTATCGCGATGCTGTTCAAATTTGGCATCCCGACCGTTTCGAGGGGAATCAGCGGTTGCGACAAAGGGCTGAAGAGCAGTTCAAATGCATTCAAGTGGCCTATCGGGAGCTGGTTGAGCACGAACCAAAGGCAGCTGTGCCACCGCCTCCTCGTGAGCCGGTCAGGACCAGGGCACCCCGCACACGGGTCCCCCAGGGCATCACATTTGATGGCGCACCGGGATGCTTTGCGGCCACCCATATTCCACCTCGCATAGTCAAAAGAGTGCGCGAGCACATGGGCTCCGCAGAAGTGGTTCTCGGTGCAGTCGCGTTGGCGGAGGCTGTACCCATTCCCGCCTCGACTCATCCGTCGCACGAGGAAGATTCCTCTTTTGAAGATGTAAGCTTCTTTGCGCTGACCAACAACGGGCTCATGGTGAATGATGGCCCGACAAAAGACGACTGCCTTCGCTACGAGGATATGGGCGAGCTCACACTGGAATCCGTGTTCCCGATCTTCCTGAGGAATGACCCACGGTTTCCGCTCCGCAAGCAGTTGGGTTTACGAATTGATCGAGCCGACAAGACCTGCTATTACGTGCTCTGGTATTCACCGGACGATTCTGTCGTCCAAACCATTCATGATTTTCTTCAGGGAATAAGAGCCAGCGAAATCGAAAGCCGCTAGGGAACAGAAAATGGACTGGAAGAGTCACCGTATCACTGCCCTGTTTGAACAGGCTCTGATTGAAGATCAGGCCGCCAACGATGCCACCACCCACCTCACCGTGGATCCCAATCTGCGCGCGACCGCCACGATTCTGGCACGGCAGGAACTGGTCGTCTGCGGCCTCGGTGTCGTGCCCCAGTTCCTCGAGATCTTTGCCCGGCTCGATAAGCGCCCTCAGGCCCAAACCCGGTTTGAGGTGATCAGTCACCCCGAGATCTTCGACGGCGTGCGCGTGCAAGATGGGCAAGTGTTAGCCGTCGTCCGCCATAACGCCCAGGTTCTGCTCAGCTGCGAGCGCGTGATTCTCAATCTCATGCAGCACCTTAGCGGCATCGCCACCCTGACTCGCCAATATGTCGACGCCGTGCACGGCACGAAAACCCACGTGCTCGACACCCGCAAGACCGTCCCAGGGCTGCGCGCGTTGGAAAAGTATGCCGTGCTCTCCGGAGGAGGCACCAATCACCGTCTCGACCTGGCCAGCGGCATCCTCATCAAGAACAACCACATCTCGCTCGGCGGCGGCATCGGCAAGGCGCTTTCGCAGGCTTTGCAAAACCGGCGCCAGGGCCAGCGTGTGCAGGTCGAGGTGCGAACTCCATCCGAGCTTGAAGAGGCGCTGAAGTTCGGTGCCGAGGCCATTCTGCTGGATAACATGTCTCCCGCAGCCGTCAAAGTCTCCGTGGACCGTATTCACCAGTTCACGCGCGAGGTAGAGGACAAAACCGACCGCTGGATTCCAACGGAAGCCTCGGGCGGCATTGTGCTGGAAAACATTCGGGCCTATGCCGAGACTGGTGTGGACTTCATCAGCGTCGGAGCGCTCACCCACTCAGCCAAGGCCGCCGACATCTCCATGCGCATTGAAGCGGAAGCCCGCTAGCCGTGTTTGACCTTAATGCACTTCACTCCTCTGTCGACGGCAGCATTTTTGCCGGGAAGATCCATTTCTCAGCCGTCACCGACTCCACCAACAGCGATGCGTTGGCCGCCGCCCGCGAAGACGCGCCGCATGGCTCGGTTTGGCTCGCCGACGAGCAGCGGGCGGGCCGCGGACGAGGCGATCATGGATGGGAATCCAACGCGGGCCAAGGTCTCTATGTGAGCATTTTGCTGCGACCGCAGATTCCAGTTACGCGCCTGCAGCTTCTTCCGCTCGCCGCCGGCCTCGCGGCTTCTGAAGCCATCGTTGTCACGACCGACAGGACGGCAGACCTTCGCTGGCCCAACGACCTGCTGCTTGCTTCCCGGAAGGTGGGAGGAATTCTGGTAGAAGCCAAAACCGAGTCTCTTGATGGCGAGAACAGGATTGCCCATGCGGTCGTTGGCATCGGAATCAATGTTCATCAGCGCGCCTTTCCCGCTGATTTGGCCACGCAGGCCACCTCGCTGGACCTAGCGACCGGGCGATCGATTTCGCGGCAGGCACTACTCCTCTCCCTGTTAAAATCGCTGGAGCGAGAGGCCCTTGGACTGATGGATCCGGCAGCCGCCGAAAGGATCCCACTCCGCTTGAATGAAGCCTCCACCTGGATGCGCGGCCGCAAGGTGGAAGTCCACGGACCCCAGGCTTGTACAGGCACGACAGCCGGTCTGGACCAGAGCGGCTTCTTGCGTGTGCAAACAGACGCAGGCGTCGTCATCGTGCAAACGGGAGGTATCCGCGACCTGTCCTCCTTGGAAGCTGAACCGAAGCTTTAGCCCTTCCCCAACCCAGAGTGCGAGATCTCGAAACCATGCTGCTAGCGATCGATGTCGGAAATACGAATACGGTGCTGGGCCTCTATAAACTCGAAGGCGACCAGCCCATGCTAGCCGCACATTGGCGTGTCACTACCCACCGCGACCAGACCTCGGACGAATACGGTGTTCTCTTTGTCAATCTCTTTCAGATGAATGGAATGACGCCCAAGCAGGTGAGTCACATCATCATCTCTTCCGTGGTGCCGCCGGTGGACTCAACCTTGCGCCAGGTCTGCGAGACCTATTTCCAGGTCGAGCCCCTTTTTGTGGAACCGGGAATCAAGACCGGAATGCCAGTGCTGGTAGACAACCCCGCCGAACTCGGGGCCGATCGCTTGGTCAATGCCATCGCTGCGTTCGAGCGCTATGGCGGCCCCTGCATCGTGGTCGACTTCGGCACAGCCACCACATTCGACGTCATCTCCGCCAAGGGCGAATATCTGGGGGGCGCGATCTCGCCGGGATTGGGCATCAGCGCCGATGCACTCTTCTCGCGGGCGGCCCGCTTGGGTCGTATCGACATTAAGCGCCCCGCCAAGGTGATCGGCACCAATACCATTACCCACCTGCAGAGTGGAATCTATTACGGGTACATCGGGCTGGTAGACGGGATTCTGGCGCGCATGATTGCCGAGGTCGGCCAGCCTTCCCGGGTGATCGCCACCGGCGGTCTGGCTCGGCAAATCTCCGGAGACTCCAGCTACATCGCCGAGATCGACGACATGCTTACGCTCGATGGCTTGCGCATTCTGTTTGAGCGCAACCGAACGGCCCGCACTCGCGGCCGCGCCAACTGAGGGCCCCGTTGCAGAACTATTTCAACTACTTTACCGAGGTCGAAGAGCGCTTTCAGAAGCGCCGCGGCACAGCGTTGCTGCTCAACACCCTGGACTGGGCCTTGATCGAGACCTGGCGCGATGCCGGCATTCCGCTGGAAGCCGCTCTGCAGGGCATCGACAATGCCTTCGACAAATATGACGCCCGCGCTCAAAAGGCCAAGATGCGCCGCGTGAATGGCCTCGCATGGTGCGCGCAGGCGGTCATGGAAGCCTCTGAGGCCATGGGCGAAGCCGCTATCGGCGGCCAGCGCTCCAGCGAGGGAGCTGCTCCAGAACAGGATTCCGGCTTCGAGGCCGAGCGCGTGGCCGCTCATCTTGAAGCTGCGGCATTGGCACTGGACACCACCCCCATTGCCCCCGAAGCGTGCGTTGCAACAGCATTTCGCTTGCGCGAATTGGCCGGGGAACATCGCAAGCTCACGATTGAGAAGTCGGCCGATTTGGAAGCTCTGGAACGCACCCTCGGTGTACTGGAAGAAAAGCTCTTTGCGACGCTCACCGCCGCCGCCAGCGAGGAGTTGCTGGTTGGTTTAAAGGAACACGCCGCCCGTGAGCTGGCTCCCTATCGCGGCAAAATGGGCGTGGTGCAACTGCGCCAGGTTGAAAAGCAATTCGTGCAGAAGCAACTGTTGGTGCATTTCAACCTGCCCCGCCTCAGCCTGTTCTACATGAGCCAAGCATGAACCGCATTCCCTCTCTACCCTCGGAACCAAGCACGGTCACCCTCGAGAAGCCTGTCTATAGCGGCTCATGCCTTGCCCACGTCGACGGCAAGGCCGTCTTTGTCCCCTTCACCCTTCCTGGGGAACGGGCTCGGGTCCACATTGTCGAGAAAAAGTCCGGCTATGCCTCCGCCGAAGTAAATGAGATCCTCACCGCCTCACCGGATCGCGTCGTCCCGGCCTGCCCCTATTTCGGCGTCTGTGGCGGATGCAACTATCAGCACGCAAGCTATCCGGCCCAATTGGCGTTCAAGCAAGCCATCCTGCGCGAGACTCTCGAACGTGCCGGGTTGAGCCTGCCTGCGACGATCTCCGTTCTTTCCGGCGAGCCATGGGAATATCGCAACCGCGTCCGCTTGGCCGTTGACTCAGATGGAAATCCTGGCTACCGGGAACGAGGTTCGCACGCGATCATTCCCGTACGCGAATGCCCCATCGCCGCGCCTGCTCTGATTGAGGCCGCCTTGATGTTTGCTGAGACTGCCCGCATGGTTGCCCCAACCTTGAAGCCGACGGAGATTGCTCTTTTTACCAACGCAGACCAGTCTGCGCTATTGTTGACCCTCGTAGCTGCGGAAGTACACAAGGTCCCCTTCGAAGAATTGGCCCAGACCCTCAAAAAGCGCATTCCAGCCATGAAAGGCGCAGAGCTGGTATTGGAAGCCGAAGAGGGAGGACAGCCGCGTATCGTGGCTCAGTGGGGCGCAAAATCGCTCGTCTACCGTGCTGCCGGTTTCGACTACCGCGTCGATCATGGAGCCTTTTTCCAGGTGAATCGCTGGCTGGTAGACCCCTTGGTAGAGGCCGTCCTGGCCGAATACAAAGGGGCGCTCGCCTGGGACCTTTACGCAGGCGTTGGGTTGTTTGCCCGGCAGCTCGCAAAGCGCTTTGATCGCGTAGTCGCTGTGGAGTCGGCTCCAGCTTCGACAGACGCTCTTGCAGCGAACCTGAAAGGCTCGCGCGGAGTTCCCGTCCGCTCCGCCACTTTGGACTTTCTGCGTCGTCCGCAAGCGAAGGGAAACACCACGCAGGCGGTACCCGACTTGATCGTCGTGGACCCGCCCCGCACCGGGCTCGGTGCCGATACCACCACGCTGTTGGCAAAGATCGCCGCACCCGCTATGGTTTATGTCTCCTGCGACCCTGCCACCCTGGCGCGCGATCTTGCGGCGCTGATCGCATCCGGCTATGCAATCCGCTCGGTTACGGTTGCCGATCTGTTCCCGCAGACTTTTCATCTGGAAACAGTGGTTCATTTGCTTCGCGCCTGATACTCTTGGTCACCATAGAATCCTTCTCTTTGGCTGACGCAAGGTAACGGACCGCAATGCACAGCGAGCAGTCCTACTCCGGGCCTAACTCCGCCTCCCCCGTGCATGCGCTCGGCAGCGCAAGTTTCACGGCTGCCCCTCTTTTTCATGCCGCCTGGTTGTTTGCCGCGGGTGTGGTCTGCGCCCACTGGCTGTGGCTGCGGCCGGGCTACGTTTTGATCGGAGTTGTTGCCTCCGCCGCAGTGTCGATACTGGCCGCCCTTCGCGCGCTGCGGTTGGTCATTCTACCGTTGTCTTTGCTCTGGTTGCTGCTCGGAGCACTTTGCGCCGACTTGGAGCCCCATCCAGCCCCCTCGCCAACCCTGCTGCATCTCTCCGATAACCTGTTGCGGGTGGTCGAAGGCACAGTCGTTGAGTTGGGTCCTATACGCAACGAGGAAGTGGGGAGTGCTCAGAATAGCGAGGTTTCCGGCGCTCTTATGCCCGAACAGTCGCGTTTGCTTTCAACGCAACGAATCGACTTCCGTGTTTCCAGCGTTGAATACGTGACCGACCAGGAGGATGCGCAGGTGCCTGCGTCGGGCGGCGTCCGATTGACACTTCACTGGCCTGAAGCTGTTGCGGGTCCTCCTGCCGCACCGTTTCAATGCGGAGAAAAGATCCGCGCCACCATTCGCCTGCTGCAACCGGAAACGTATCACAATCCGGGCGTCTGGAGCCGCGAAGAATTCTTACTCGAGCAGGGCATTACTTCGACAGCCTCCGTCGACCTCGATCATGTCGAGCGCCTTGGCCCTTCCAGAGAAAGGTTACCGCGCTGCCGTATCCATCAGTTGCAGCAATTCTCCAGTTCCCGCTTGCTGACTTTGCCCGCGGCCATGTCGCACTTCCCCTCGCCGCTTCGCCTCACCCAGGACGATGCAATCATGCTGGCCGCGATGGTCACCGGAGACCGCACCTATTTGTCGCATTCGTTGCGGGTTGGCTTCGAGCGAACCGGCTCCTTCCACATGCTGGTCGTCTCCGGCTTTCATCTTGCCATTGTTGCGGGATGCATCTTCTGGTTAGCCAAACGCGTGCATCTGCCGCGCCTTCCTGCCACTCTGCTGACTTTGCTGGCCTCGTTTGCGTACGCGCTTTTTACCGGCTTTGCCACGCCGGTCCAGCGATCCCTGTGGATGGTAACTCTGTATATGCTGGGTAGCGTCCTGTACCGCGATCGCGCACCGCTCAATACCATCGGTTTTGCCTCGGTCTGCCTCATGGCTGCCAGCCCGCGCAGCATCTTCGATGCCAGTTTGCAGATGACTTTTCTCGCCGTTGTCGCCATTGCTGGCATCGGCGTCCCGTTGCTGCAAGCCAGCATTCACCCTTACCTGCGGGCGTCCGGTTCTCTTCGTCTCATTGTCCTCGATGTAAAACTACCCCCCAGGCTTGCTGCATATCGTGTTGCGTTGCGGGCCGTCGCCACAACATTGGAGCGTGCCGCAAGTTATCGCATCGCCTGGACAGCTTTTCCCTGGACCCTTCGCCTAGTTCTTGGCACTGCCGAGTTAGTCTTCATATCTCTGGTGGTGGAGTTGGCCATGACTCTGCCCATGGCCCTATATTTTCATCGCATCACCGTCTTTGCTCTGCCTGTCAACGTCTTCATCCTGCCCTTGCTTGTGGTGCTCATGCCTGCCGCGCTGGTCACGCTGGGCCTTGCGCTGCTGTGGCCGGGGGCCGCGGTGATTCCAGCTATCGCCGTCGCATTGCCTCTTCATTTCGGGGTGCGATTGGTCAAGCTGCTTGGTGCGTTCAGCTTTGCCGACTTCCGCATCCCCGCTCCCCTGCTGCTTCAGTCGTCGGCGTTCTGCCTGCTGCTCGGCTCTGCTGTTTTTTTGGCGCGTGGAGCTCGTTGGCAGCGGCGGTTGGCCTGCATCGCGCTTACGGCAGCAGGGTTCGCCGCTGTTCTGCCCCGCTCTCTGCAGCACCCCAAGGATGCGCTCTTTGTGGAAGCCATCGATGTAGGACAAGGGGATTCCATCCTGCTCATCGCTCCCGATGGCAAAACCCTGCTCATTGATGGCGGGGGCTTCGGAGGAGGTCCGTTGCAGGCGTCGCAGGACTTTGATATTGGAGAAGAGGTTGTATCGCCCGCTCTGTGGGCCCGCGGGATTCACCGCCTTGATGCCGTCGCGCTGACCCATGCGCACTCTGACCACATGGGCGGTCTGCCCGCGATCTTGCAGAATTTCCATCCTGCGGAACTTTGGGTAGGAAATAATCCTCACTTTGCATCCTATGACGCTTTGCTCGATGAGGCCGCGCGTTTGCATCTTGGTCTGCGCAGCCTGCGCGCTGGAGAAGCTTTCCCGTTGGGTGCAATTTCAATTCGGGTTCTGGCACCGTTTTCCGGCTATGAGCCCGGTCTGGCACCCAGCAACAATGACTCCCTCGTGCTGCGAGCGGCCTATGGATCGACCGCAGTGCTATTGGAAGGCGATGCCGAAGGGCCTGTCGAGACGGCCATGCTGAACGAACCGAATCTGCAGAGCGCATTGCTCAAGGTTGGTCACCATGGCAGCGTCACGTCCACACACGCCGACTTTCTAGCGCGTGTTGCTCCTCAATGGGCTGTGATCTCTTGCGGTCTTCGCAATCGCTTCCACCACCCCCGAGGAGAAGTTCTTGCGGAGCTTCAATCGGCCCGTGTGCGCACTCTTCGCACCGACCTCAACGGCGCGGCATGCTTTCGCCTGGATGGCAAGGGAGGAGTTGCAGAATTGTCTTGCAACCCATAGATTCAATTTCCCTCTGACAACGACCGCTTGTTCCTTTCACGCCCCAAAGCGATCACCAGGAAAGCGATTCCTACTTGCCCTTCCTTTGTTGCGTGCACCAGCACAGAAGAATGATGTAGTCTTTTGCTGCCATGAAGACTCAGACGATTTGTCTCTCTCTGTTTGTGTCCCTGCTTGCTGTCGGCGCTCCCGCTCAAATGGTCTCACCCACGATCGATGATGCCGACCAGCCCTTTTCCTATTTCTCTGCGCCCGTCGACGTGATTGGAATGATGGATGCGGAGGCCGCTACCGAAATCACGCCAGAGGGCTATCTGCGCACCGGATTTGGCGAGTTGATGTTCTTTTCCGGCCCGAGTCTTGACCCCATCCATATCCGCAGCCGCACTTTGGAAGATGGCCGGGCTCCGATCGTCGGTTATCAGTTTGATCGCGATGGCGTGAGCTATCACTTCACGCTGTTTGCGGTCACTCTCGACGGAAAGCCCGAAGGCGCGCTGGTAGACATGGTTCGGGTCAGGATGAAGAATACCTCGACCCAACCGGCGCGCGCGATCCTCGCCACGGGCATGCGCTACGATGCGCCCAACAATACCGGCGGCCATCATGGCGACAACCGCTTCGATCGCCCGGTTGAAGGCGACAAGCCCGGCGACTACCGCCAGATCGGGGAAACCTTCAGCCACGGTTGGGTTTACTCCTTTGAAGGTGCAAGTTTCTTGCGCGACGGGCGGCTGCTCTACACCTTCCCGACCGGCTTTGCTTCGACGGGATTCACAATGCATGGCCGCTATAACTATCCGCAGGATGTGAGCAGGCCTTCCGCGCTCAATGTAGACCCAACTGTTCCAGTGGGCGTGGTAACTTACTCCGAGTTAATTGATCCGCAGAGCGAGCGCGTTCTCGATTTCAGAATGCCCGTCGTTCCCACTGCGGATAAAGCCGCGATTGTCGCCATCGAGAAGCTGGACTTCAACGCTGCGCGCGCCCAGGTATTGCAGTTCTGGGGCAAGATATTTGGCCAGGGTATGAACGTCGAACTGCCGGAACAGAAGCCGGTCGACACCTTCTACGCCAGCCTTGCCTATGACTTGATCGCACGCGATCACGTCGGCCCCGACTACATCCAGACCGTAAACAAGCTTCACTATCACTCTTTCTATCTTCGCGATGGCGCAGACATTATGCACAGCTACGATCTCACCGGGTACCACGAGATTGCGAAGCAGGGTCTTGAGTTTTTCGCCAAGTCACAAACGGCGGACGGTAACTTTCTCTCGCAGGCGCAGCAGTATGACGGGTGGGGTGAGGCGGTCTGGGGCTACGCACAGCATTACCGCATTACCCATGACAGAGCGTTTGCCGAATGGTCTCTTCCGCAGATTGACCGCGCGGTTGACTGGCTCCGAAAGGCCCGCGCGGCCGACTCATTGCACCTGATTCCCGCAAGCGACGTACACGATAACGAGTATGTCCCCGGCCACCTTACCGGCTATAACTTCCTTGCACTTTCCGGGCTCAATGTGGCGATCACAATGGCAAGCGAGACCGGCCATCGGGATCTTGCCACCAAGTGGAAGACGGAATACGACGACTACCGCAAAACATTCCTTGCGGTGCTGGACAAGCAGGCTGCGGCAAATAACGGATACATCCCTCCGGCGCTCGATGGGCAAACGGATGGCTATGACTGGGGCAATCTCCTAGCGGTGGTTCCTGAGCCGACTCTGGATGCGCACGACCCGCGCGTAACGGCAACCCTCAAGGCCACGCAGGCGAAGTATGCGGAAGGAATCATGACCTATGCCAACGGCGAATTCCTGCATCACTATCTGACCATCAAAAACACCATGACGGAAGTGATTCGCGGTGACCAGGAGCAGGCTCTGCGCGAGTTCTATGCGTTGCTGCTTCATACCAGCTCGACTCACGCGGGATTCGAGTTCGCGATCCTTCCGTGGGGCAATCGAAATTTCGAAGACAACCTCTCTCCGCACGGCTGGTTCGCCGCGGAATATCGCACCTTGTTGCGCACGATGCTGGTTCGCGAAGAGGGCGATCAACTCCACCTGCTGAGCGCGGTTTCGCCAGAGTGGATCGGCGCTGGCAAAAGCATCGTTGTGAAGAATGCACCAACTAACTTTGGCGTCGTTGGTTACCAACTGTCGCAGCCCTCCGCCACCGATGCGGTTCTTTCTCTCCATGGAAACCTGTCTGCTGAGGCACACAAGGTTGTCATTCACTTACCCTGGTTCATGCGAGTGCAATCTGCGACCGCCGATGGCGTAGTCGCCCCAATCTCCGAGGGTGAGATTCGCGTTGCTCCCAGCACGAAGGAGATTCGTATTCACTGGACACATCTGCCGAATTCGCCGCAGCTTAGCTACAAGCGTACAATTGAGGATTACAAGGCCGAGTATACCCGCCGCTACAACGTGCTCATGCACGGGGAAGCGCTAAAGCAGTAACAAGTTTTGTCGCGCGAATCAACCATCCAGCCTCCGGACTGGTCATTTGGGTTGCTGCGCCGCGCTGGCTGCTTTGGCACGCTCGGCTGCCGCGTCCTCCGCGCGTCCCTGGCGTTCATAGGCCGCTGCGAGTTGGGTGTGAGCATCCGCGAAACGCGCATCCGCGGCGATCGACTCCTGGTAGCGCGCAACCGCGCCGGCCACATCACCACGCAGTAGCAATTGGTTTCCGGCATTCAACGCAAAGTTGGCCTTTTGGCGGTTGACCGCGTTGCGTGCAAGTTCGGCGCCTTGGTGGCGATATTCCGCGGCCTGTGTGCGCAATTCCTTCACCTGAGCGCGCAACTTCTCGGCTTTTTCTGAGTTTCCGGCAGCTTCGCTGGCATCGGCTTCTACACCGTCTGCTCCCGCAAGTTCCGCCAAGACCGCGGCAAGCGTTACGCGCGGACCGGGCTGCCCGGGCTGCAAAGGGATCGCGTGTTCCAACGCATCCCTTGCCTCGTCGAGACGGGATGCCTGCTTGAGCGTGCTGCCCAGGATAGCCCAGGCATCGCCACTCTCAGGATGCAGGGCAACGGCTTCTTTCAACTCCGCAGCTGCCTCATCCAGCTTGCCGATCTGCATATACAGAATGCCCAGCGTGTAAGGCGGATCCTGCAAGGTGGGATCCATTTCGCCCGCCCGTTTCAACTCCGCAACGGCATCTTCGACACGGTCTTTGAATTTGTACGCAAGCCCCAGATCGTAATGCAGCTGCGGATCATTCGCATCCAGGGTCAGCGCCGCCTTGAAGTCCACAATAGCCTCGTCGAAAGCGGAAAGCTGAATATGCGCGACTCCACGGTCCTTGTAGACCGTTGCATCTTTCGGCGCATCGGCGAGCGCACGAGCGAAGTAGTCAAGACCTTCTTTCGCCTTGCCTGTGAGGGTGAGCGCGAGTCCGAGGTTGGTGAGCGCCGAGATGTTGTGCGGCTCCCGTTCCACTGCCTTCCTGAACCATGGAATCGCTTCGTCCTGACGTCCCAGCCGTTGCAGGGCCATCGCCAATTCATTCTGCACTCCGGGCAGCTGCGGATTCAGCTTTACCGCTTCCTGCAAGGGTTCGATTGCATCCTTGTCCTTGCCTGCTGCGACTTGCGTCTTTCCATACTCAAACCGGGCCGAGGCATTCGAAGGCTCCTCGCGAACAGCTTCAGCCAAAGCCAACGTCGACGCATCGATTTCGTGCAACTCCCGCTGCACGATGCCCAGATGGATTCGCGGTTGAACAGCTGTGGCCTCGATCTGCAAGGCATGCTCGAACTCCGTGCGTGCCTCACTCCACTGATTCATTTGCGCGTAGAGAGACCCAATCGCATCGAAGAGGTCCGCTCGTGGCCCGCCACTCTGTGCCGCCGTCCGAAGCATCTCGATCGCGGCAACCCGGTCGCCGGTGGCCGCAAGCGCATGAGCATACGACTCAAGGAACGGAACCTCGACGGGGGCATGTCCAGGTCGCGCCGCGTCGTCAAAGACTCTTTTAAAGAACGGAATTGCTTTGTCTGCTTCTCCCACGGTTTCGTATGTGAGTGCGAGGTTGGTTTCGATTCCGAGGTCATTCGGCTTCAGCTTACTTGCAGCTTGAAATTCCGGCAACGCCTCCGCCGTCTTTCCCATCTCTGAGAGAACGGCGCCGAGCGCTTCATGTCCTTCTGCGATCTTCGGAGCCAAGTGTGTGACTTCGGCAAAACGTACGCGCGCCAGTTCCAGATTGCCGGCTTGGCGCGCTTCAACGCCTGCCTTGAAAGCCATGCTCGCTCGATCAAGCGGCTTCGAAGTCTGCGCAACGCAAGAAAGGCTCAATAGCAGGCCGCAGAGCGCAGAAGAGACCAAACGTGCAGCGCCTCGGCGAACAAATAAACCAGTGATGCCGGCTCGGATCGACAGAGAGAATCCCTTCAAACGCATGTCTATTTCCTCACCTGTGGCGGGGAGTTGTGCTGTAAGTCCACTCCGGTCTGGAACTCGCGGTTCGCTTCCGCCACCTGTCCGGTCGCTTTGTACGCCTGTCCCAATAAGTTATGGGTAATGTAATTGGACGGGTCCATTCTTACTGCGTGATCCAGGTAATGCAACGCTTGAATCGGCTGCTTCATCTTGAGAAAGACCTCGCCAAGCAGGATGTAGGGTGCTGTAGCGTTCGGCTCCAGCAACACGGCGCGATTCAGTGCTTGCTGCGCCTCGCTGAAGCGCTCGTTGCGAAGATAGGCGTCCCCCAGCCGGTCATACATCGTCGCATTCAGCGGATTGATTTTTCGCTCCGCTTCCAACTCCAGGATCGCCGCAGACAAGTTGCCTTTCGCGAGCGCCACCTCGCCCAGCAACTGATGTGCTTGCGGCAATGCCGGATTCAGCTCCAGCGCCTTGTGCGCTTCGGCTTCCGATATCGGTACGAATTCGCGGCGCAGAAAGAGCCGCGCCGCCAGCAAGTGCGCCTCCGCGGAGTCCGGGTCAAAGCCATATTGTGTGGCGAAGGCATGGCGCGCTTCGTCGTAGCGCTGCAAGTCCGCATAGCAAAGTCCAAGCACATACTCCGGGTCGATATTGGCGCGCTCTACCTCGGCGTGCGCCTTTTCCAGAAGCGGAAGAGCCTCGGCTGCACGCCCCAATCGAAAAAGACTCACGCCCTGCATTTCCATTGACTCGCGATCGTTGGCGTCTTGCGCGAAAGCTTTGGCAAAAGCCGAAATCGCCTGGTCAAACTGCTCGCGCTGATAGAAGATGACTCCTCGCAGCCGCTCCACGCCGAGCGGTTCCGGAGCTTGAGCGGAAAGTTTGTCCAGAATCTCCATCGCCTTGTCTAGATGCCCCTTGGAGGCAAGAGTCTGCGCATCCTCAAAGGATGGAGTCGGCGCAGCAACGGGCGCCTGGGCGTCCTCAAAAGATGCCGTTGCCGCGGAAGCGGGTGACGTTGCAGGCTGCTGCGCCTGGGAACCAAATGCAGCCAAGAGAATGAGAGTAGGAATTGCAATAAGGAACGTGCGTTGCATGGTGAATACCTGTCTAGCAGTTTATGGTCTGTCTCTTCCGTGCGCACCAAAGAAAGAGGGGAGCCGAAGCTCCCCTCGTAGTTGTGTTGCGGCTCCTCACGCTACGTCAGAATTGAACGCGCAAGGAAAATTCGAGCTGACGGGTTTGGGCACCTGCGGACTGGGCTTGGATCGGGCCAGAACCAAAGATGTCTCCATTGTTCGGGTTGCCTGCATTGATGTGGTTGAAAGCGTTGAATGCATCCACGCGGAAGTTCGCGGCGATGCTCTCACGGATATTGAAGGCCTTGGTGACGGCAAGATCGTCGTTAAAGAACGACGGGCCGTTGTAGTTGTTGGCGCCGGCATTGCCGATGACGTCAAGCCCAGGGAAGGAGAACTTCCCGCCCATCGTTGACTGAGGCGTCCACAACGTGCGTGACTTTGTGGATGGATTGAACTTCGTCAGGCTTGTGGAGAGCTTCCCTGTGGCGTTCGGACGGCAAGGCGCCGAGGTTCCGCCGACGTTCTGCTGGCATTGCAACGGGTTGCTGCTGGTGCCGAAGTTGCTGAAGCCAATCGAATACGGCAGGCCACCCGACCAGTTGAGCACGGTGCTGATCTGGTAGCCACCGATGATCAGGTCCTCAAGGCGATTGGCGTTTTGGGCATACTGCTTGCCTTTTCCAAACGGAAGGTCATAGCTGCCGTACAGCACAAGCTGCTGGCCGCGAACGTTGCTGTCCCGGAGGTGAGTAACCACATGGCTCCAGGTATAGTAGCCGTTTTGTTCGCCAAAGGCGCTCGCCCACTCATAATTGGCGGTCACGGCGAGGCCCTTGCTCATCTGCTTGGCCAGGGTAACCTGCAGGGCGTCGAATTCGGTGTTCTGGTCGTCGCCATAATAGCTGATGCTCTGGGTCCAGCCGCACATGCCAGTGGTCAAGCTCGGATTGCTGGGACCGGTCTGCTGTGCATAGTTTGGGTCGGAGCAGGCCGCCAGCTTGCCGCCATAGTAGCGCTGCAGAAGGGCGCCGTTGGAGACACCGCCGCTGTACCCAACAGGCAGGGGCTTGGAGTTGTCGAGGCCCGCCGGATCCCAGTGCAAAGTCTGTCCGGTGACACTGTACTGACCGGGCAGGAAAAGAGCCGACTCGTTCGGGTTGGTATTGTTGCTGTCCCCGTCACCGAGGGTATGTGTTCCTTTGTTGGCGACGTAAGCGACAGTGAGAGCCAAGGTCGGGGTTAGGGCGCGCTGCACACTCAAGTTCCAAGCATCGATCGTCGGGAAGTGGAGCGGGTTGGGACGCGCCTTCGGACTGACCGAATATCCCTGCGCGGGCAGAAGGCCATTCGCAGGTGTTGTTGGGAAGACAAAAGCTGGCGGTCCCTGCTGCGTGACTCCATTTTGCATACAGCTGGGATCGGACCCCGGCCCCAGATTGAATTCACAAGCTGTGCTGCCGCCAGCCTCGTTGATCTGCTGGTTGGCTAAGACAGGCAGGTTCTGCGTAACGACGTGACCGAAGATCGATCCGAACACACCGGTGTCAAAGCTGCGTCCGTAACCGGCGCGGATCACTGTCTTGGTGTCGTATTGATAGGTCAGGCCGATGCGCGGATCGAACTGCTTCAACTTGTCGACGGACCAGCCCATGTTGCTGCCAATGCCGCCGACTCCGGCCACATGCATGTAGCCGTCGGACAGGTTCATCAAAGAGCCGTTGCCCGCAGCGTTGACAGCCTCTGGGAAGTACATCTCGTAGCGGAGACCAAGGTTGAGAGTCAGGTCTCGCGTTACACGCCAAGTGTCCTGCCCATAAAAGAAGGTGCGTTTCTGGAATTCCTTGGCATTCGTCGAGACGGAAACGTAGCGGCCAAAGCTCGGTACTTCGCCCAGAGCGAAAGTGGCCCAGCCGAGTCCGTTCGTTCCAGCGTTCGAAGTCGGCGCAGTCTTGAAGTTCATCTGTCCGGCGCGGTCCGTGTCAGAAGGTACACGCAGGTTCCGGCCGTAGCGAAGGTCAACACCAACCTTGAGCGAGTGATTGCCCATCACCTTTGTCCAATTGTTGACGATCTGGAACTGGTCTTCCCGCTCGGTCAACGGGCAGTTGCAACGGTTTATGCCCAGACCGCCGCCGATCAAGGACTGGTTCGTGGAGTTGTCGTTGCCATTCGTGAAGGGCGAGTAGATTTCAAAGCCCGGCGCCCCGGAGGTGAAAGGGCTGGGCAAGTTGATGCCCGGGATTCCCAACTGCGTAGCGAAGGCTTTACCCGCATCATACTTCGAGTCGATGACATTGTAGCGATAGTAGCCCAGACGGAAATCGGTTAGCAGTGTGGGGCTGATGGCGATGTCCATGCCGGATGCCAGGCTGTCATTGGCGCCGTTCGAATTGCCTCCGTAACCGCCGATGCCGAATCCGGGGCCGCCGGCATCGCCGAACATGACTGTGCCCGAGAGAGTATCCCAGAAGCGAGAGAAGCGTGCGAAGGCATGCGCCTTCTCGCTCAGGGTGTAGTCGCCTCGTGCTGTCCATGAATTGCTGTTGAACAGACCGGTGCCTGTCTCAGAGTAATTGTTCAGGATCGCGTCAACCGCGTCGGGCGCAACGGCGACACCATTGTTTGGCTTATAGGGCTGCAGCAGTTTTAGAAGCGCAATCGCCTGGGGAGAAATCAGGTGTGTCGGAATCACGTTCTTCGCGAACGCGGCAGCGTCCCCGGGTGCCTGGAGCGCGGCAGGCATGTTGTCGGTAATCAGCTGACCACCCGCCAACTTGGTCCTGTACGCTGTGGCGTAATCGGTAAAGTCACAACCTGCGATGCCGCTTGGACCGATCGTGGAGCCAAGGCAAGTGTTTACCAGGTTGACCGTCGGTACCGAGTTGGTTGCCGATGTGCCTACCTTCTGGCGCTGCGCTTCATAGTTAAAGAAGAAGAAGGCCTTGTCCTTCAGAACTGGGCCGCCGATCGAGCCGCCGAAGCGGTTCTTCAAGCCGGCTGGCAGGCCAGTTGGATTGGTAAGGATGTTGTACTTTCCCGTGGTTTCCGAGGTGTAAGGGTCGCGTGCCTGATTGGCGTTTCCGGTACGGAAGTCATAGGCGCTGCCGTGGAATCTGTTGGTGCCCGAACGGGTCTGAGCGGTGACGACCGCCGATACGGCCTTGCCCAGTTCAGCATCAAAGTTCTGCGTGGTGATCTTGGTCTCCGTCACCGAGTCCAAAGCCGGATTGATGACGATAATGCCGAGAATCGGATCCTGGTTGTCGGTGCCATCCAACTCGAAGGCGGTTCCACCAAAGGCTTGCCCGTCCACTTGAATCTGCTGCGATCCCTGCGGGTTTTCATCGGCCGCGTGAGACCAGCCCAGCTTCTGGGCGCCAGGAAGAAGCAACTGGAGGTTGGTGAAGTTCTGATCGCCAACCGGCAGGCTCGAGACTTGTTGCTGATCGAAGACCGTGGAGACGTCTGCGCGATCCGTCTTCAGCTCTGGCTGCTGATCCGCGTTGACTTCAATCGTTTCGGAGCCACCGCCAACCTGCAGCGAAGGATCGATACGGGGTGCAGTATCCGCCTCGACATTGACTCCCTTGGTTTCGAAGGATTTGAATCCCTTGGCGTTGACCTTGACGTCGTAGACGTCGGGGATGAGGTGGGGAACGCTATAGTCGCCGGAAGCGTTGGAGATGGCGGTAACGACGGTGCCTTTGGCTTCGTCCCTTACCGTGACCGTGGCGCCGGATACGGCTGCACCGGTCGAATCAGACACCGTGCCGAAGATCGATCCATAGACGGATTGCGCTCTGGCCGGCGAATGCGAGATTAAACTCGCGCAGGCGAATATCGCCAGCGCAAGCGCTGTACGTAGGTTCTTGTTCATGCGGTCTCCTGAATATGCTTCTGTTCTTCTGTTAACTCTGGTCATTCCGCCGTCCGGCAGATTGGAGAATTGCCGGTGGCATTGCAGGCTCCCCTGCCGCGATGACAGGTTCGCTAAAAGCCCGGTGTCGCTGCCCCCTGAGTGTTGATTAGGCAGGGGCTAAAAAGACATACACCAAGGCAACTCGAAAACATACTGAAGGGAAGCATCCGCTGTCAACGCCTTTTCGGCGGCGAGCGTGGATCTTTTGGGAAGAATCGACAGGCTACCGAATGGAAGCGTCTCCATTTTGGCCCGGAAAAGTTTGGCCCGGCAAAAGCGCGTGGTCCGCCGCAAATATGGGTTCTGCGATGAGGCTCTCTCTGTAAAAGGATTTACTCAATGAAGAATTTCTTGTTCCACAGCAAATCTCACTGCTTTGACGATTTATCTCCGTCCCTGCTCATGCCGTGGAGCGCAACACCCTCACCCCAAAAACGATGAAAATGGTCCTGCAAATATCTCGGATTTGGTTTTCGTTCTTCTCCTGTTTCTCGGCACTTTCTCCATTGCTTGCCATCGTTGCCTTTACGCCCTGATCGCCAACCGCGCATCCATCGAACGGTCGACACGTTCTGCGATTTGCCCTGAAGCGACGGTCGCACATGGGTGCCACTTTGGTTCAAGGCTTCAAAGGATCTATCTTGAGGATCTTCCCGCCCTCTTGAAGAACATAGAGCCGGTTCGCCTCCAGATCCTTGAGGGTGTCCACAGCTCCTGAGGGCCAACGGATCTCGACGAGATCGACAGCCTTTGCCTCTGCCAGGCCGAAGTGGATGCGCAAATCACTGGCCGAATAATAGCCGTTGCAGGAGCGCACCTCCTCAATCTGGGCCAGGGGGGCTACCGGGGCGTTGGCTGGGGTGGGCGCCGGATTTGGTACAGAGGTCCCGGTGCGGGCGACTACCTTGATGCGGGCACCGATACCGGTTCGGTTGCTTCTGGTTCCCACCAGTCGGATCTTGATCCAGTTGCGCTTCAGCGTGGAGATGCATTTCAGCAGTTGGGGCACGTCGTTGACGCAATTTACGACGACATCCAGGTTCCCGTCGTTGTCGAAGTCCCCCACGGCGAAGCCGCGTGCTTTCACTGCTGCGGTAATCCCCGGGCCTCCAGAGAGGCTGACGTCCTCGAATTGTCCGTTGCGCAAGTTGCGGTAGAGGTACTTCCGCTCCGCATAGGAGGCATCCACCTGTGTGCCGTCCACTTCCGGGTAAACGTGGCCGTTGGCCACGAGGATGTCGAGCCATCCGTCGTTGTCGATATCGATGAAGCTGATGCCCCAGCCGAGCAGCCGTGTGTTGATGCCCAGTCCAGCCTGGTAGGTGCGGTCATCGAAGGAGCCGTCGCCGATGTTCATATAAAGTGAGTCGGTGTCTCCGGCGAAATTGGTCTTCACGATATCCAGCAGGCCGTCGCGGTTATAGTCGCCGACGCTGACGCCCATTCCCGCCTGTGGCTTGCCGTCGGGCGAGTAGGCCACGCCGGCCTCAATCGCCTGATCCTTGAAGGTGCCGTCCTTCTGGTTCACGTAATAGGTGGCAGAGGTGGAGTCGTTGGCGACGTAGATGTTCGGCCAGCCGGTATTGTCCAGGTCGGCGGCGACGGCGCTGAGCGCATAGGTGCCCAGCGTGCCACCCATCCCGGCCTTTTCGCTGACGTCGCGGAAAGTGCCGTCGCCGTTGTTGTGGTAGAGCAGGTTCTTTCCACCTTCGAGCCCGGGCGGTCCGCAGGCCACCACGATCCCTTTGTACATGCAGTTCGCGTCTTCCGGCGTGGGAGCCGTTTTGACGTCGAAATCAATGTAGTTCCCCACAAACAGATCCAGGTGCCCGTCCTTGTCATAGTCGAGAAAGGTGCAGCCGGAGTTCCAGCGCAACCGATCCTGCAAGAGTCCAGCCTCTCTTGTCACATCTGTAAAAGTGCCGTTGCCGTTGTTGCGGTAAAGCGCGTTCTGGCCGTAATAGCTGACAAAGAGGTCATTCCAGCCGTCGTTGTTGTAGTCGCCCACGCAGCACGCCTGCCCCCATCCGGAACGAGTCAGTCCAGCCTTCAAGGTCACATCGGTAAAGGTGCCGTCGCGGTTGTTCTTGAAGAGCCTGGAGACTGGTTCCTGGCCTTTGGGAAAGCCCTCCAGCCGCCAACCGTTCACCAGAAAGATATCAACCCAGTCATCCTGGTCGTAATCGAAGAAAGCACAGCCGCAGCCGGCGGTCTCAAGCAGGTACTTGTTGCGGTGCTCGCCGCCATAGATGGTCTTGCTGGTGAGCCCTGCCTTGAGCGCAACGTCTTCGAACTGCACTCCCAGCGGAGTTCCGCTCACCGGCGAGGGAATGCCTTTGGGCGCGGGACGACTCGGTGCTTCGTAAGCTTGGCGTGAGGAGCCGGAAGGCTTGGCTACTGGTTGTTGCCGGGGCGTTCCAAAGGCTGGGCGGGCCAGCCTGAGCACCTCTTCCAGAGGCAATACGAGTGCGGTCCGTGAGAGCGATTTGATAAACCCGCGGCGGCTGAAAGGCAAGACAATTTCTCCTGATACAGCGGGGCAGTGCGCTCTGCGGCGCTTTGCCCTTCACGGGCGAGTATAGCGGGCGACGGGCAGGTCCTACGAGGCGCGGGTTTAGGGTTTAGAACCTTCGCAGGAACCTGTCATAAATCTTCGCCATCAATGCGGTCTTCCAGGCAGCACAAAGTGGTCGGCACAGCGCGGCTCGTAAAAGTCCCCAGCCATGATGATCGGGCTGTCGTAATGCGCCGGTTCTCCGCCAATCAACCGCTGCGGATAGATCGCCTTGGCGCCGCAGCTGCAATAGGCCACTAGCTCCGTAATGTTCCCGGCGTAAAAGCGCACCAACCAGGAGAGATCGATCATCTCGCCGAAAGGCATGCCACGGAAATCCAGTTCGAGACCCGACACCATGACGTCATGACCCGACTCGAGCAGCCTTTTCGTGAACAGGAACAAATCCTGCACAAATTGCCCCTCATCGATGGCGATGCACTCGACCCGCTTGCCAATCTGCATTTCCGTAGCCGCGAGAACGGGCAGAACCGCCCAAGGGTCGGAGGACTGAAACTCCAAGGCTTCCATCTTTCCGCAGCCATTCTGGTTTCGGCTCTCCACCAATCCGCCCCCGGCCTTGGTGTCATCGCTGGGTTTCAGCAATAGAACATGCTGTTTTGCATATTGGCGACGAGTTTCAATCCTCCGCAGCAATTCCGCGGTTTTGTTGCTCCGCATGGGACCAACGATTAATTCGAGTTTTCCAGCCACGATCTTCTCCGCAGTCATCTTGTATTCATTATTGCCGGACAGGCTCACCCCTTTCCAGGCACTCACACTTTACGCGTGTGCAAGGGGAAATGGGAGTCCTGCCCTGGAAATATCCGCGCTCCGAGTCGAACGTTTGGATTCCCACTGCCCGAGGAACCTTTTCCAGGTATTAGTCTGAGAAGGATCATTCGGAAGAGGAAATCGTGCAACAGACAATTGACTTCATTCTGGAGTTGGACAAGCTCAAAGGGATCACGCGCAAAGTTCGACCACTGGGTCTCGATCGTTATGAGAACTCGGCGGAGCATAGCTGGCAGATTGCTATGGCTGCTGTCGCACTTCTTCCATACGCACAGGCTGTGGTCAATTTGGATCGGGTCATCGGATTGTTGCTGGTGCATGACATTGGAGAGATCGATGCCGGAGACACCATGGTCTTTGTCGAAGGTGGATGGGAAGAACGCAAAGCGGCCGAACTGGCTGCGGTTAGCCGCATCTTCAACCTCCTTCCAGAGGGCAAAGGCGACGCATTTCTCGATCTGTGGCGTGAATTTGAGGATGCGATCACGGCGGAGTCCATCTTTGCCCATGCGGTCGATCGCGCGTTGCCCGTGCTGCTGAACCTGGCAAACCATGGGCAGAGTTGGCGCGAGAACGGCATCAGCTACGAACGGGTCGTGCGCCGCATTGGGCCCGAGATCCATGCGGGCTGCCCGGCTCTCTGGGAGTATCTGCAGAAGCGACTCGAAGCGGTCCGTCATGAAGACTGGTTTGGGCCCTCAACCTAGAAGCAATCCACCCATTTGTGCATATTGTTGGTTTCATGACCCAGGGGTAAGATCGATCATTATGCCAGATCTCGAAAGTCAGTCCGAGGAAAGCATCCTCCGCGGCTCGGTACTTGTCCTCCTCCAGTTCGACGTGTGCGAGGCCATCAAGCTCGACCGTTTGCAGGAGTTGATTGACGCCCGACCTATGGAGCAACGTAGCCTGAAGCAGCCCGCTCCTAACTATGTTCGCTATCAGCGCCCGCCGATTGTGATGCCCTTGGAGACCCTGGTTCTGGAGAGCGGCGAACGGCTACAGGGCGAGATCAAGTATTACGACTATGGCGTTGTCAGCGTCGTTTTTCAGCTTCCTTTTGCGGATGGTTGGAACAAGTTGATCGGATTGGCTAGTCGCTGGGTTTGGGACGTGGATTTCGCGGCGCAGGCAACAGAACTGGTGCGCGCCCGGCTCGAACGCGCCGCACCCGCGCTGGTAAAGCCCTATGAGGAGTGGCTGAGCGAAGACTACCTGATCTTCCATATCCGCGAGATCTCCGACTCTCCCACAGTGCCGGAACTGATTCAGAAGCACGGCCTACGCATTGCGCAAGTGGTGCGCGGAGATACCGGACAACTGGCAGAGAGCGAATGCAACGAGGTCTTGCAGTCCCGGATCTCGTACTATGCCAATGACCTGGCTGTCATCGGCTGGAACGCGGCCTTCCTCTTTGACTCCGCAACCGGCGCTGAAACAGCCATCCAGTTGCTGGAGTATGCAAACTCGCAACTGCTTGAATTCCGCCACTACGATGACCTGCTGACGGAGGAGCTGGAGCGGGTCTACAAGCTGGTCGACAAGGGTACCGGTCTATTCGCGCGCTGGCGCCTAGCCAAATCCGCCACCCAGTTGCACACAGTGCTGCTGGATGTTGCCGAACTGACTGAGCATGCCGATAATGCCATCAAGTTCTTGAGCGATATGTTTGCGGCCCGCCTCTACAAGCTTGCGGCATCCAAAGTTGGCGTGCCGGATTACAAGGACCTGGTAGGGAGAAAGGTGGATACCGCCGAAGAGCTCTATCGTTTCATGGTCGATCAATTCAACCAGAGCCGCGCCTTCCAGATGGAGTTGCTCGTCGTCATTATCCTGGTCATCGAGCTCGTCTACATGTTCCAGGGAAAGCTTTTCTAAGGGCGCAGGGTTGAGCGGCTGACGCTTGAACGAAACCGCGTCGCGGGAGCGGAAAGAGAGGCAAAAACGCGCGTTTTTGGTCTCTTTTCGCTGGAAAATGAGGGTGATTGTTTACCTTTTCGTTACCTGGCTCAATCGCTCAAAGTAAACATATAGAATGATTTGCGTGTGATTCTTAGGCCCCAAAAAAGTCCGATTTTCCAGGGTAGGGGTGGGTAGCGGTTTTTTCCCCATCCTTCGCGCTGTCTGGGATCTCCTGCCGGGCAGTTTGATGGTTTGCGCTACTTCATTGTGATCCGGAATCAGGTAATTCTGCGCAAACTCCTGCGATGCGGACAGGGGAGGCTTGTGCAGGGAGAGCTGGGATAACTCTGGGACAGATATTGGGCTTATCCGGCTTGCTTGAGGAAGGCGTTTTCGCAAGTTCGCGCGCTTAGCGCATTGGCGAGTTCGCGAGTTGGCGTGGGAGGAGATTTCCGGGGGCATATGGTTTTCTGTGTTCCAAAATTGGGCGCCCGGACCGAAGCGAGTTCAATCGGTTCGGTCCTGTTTGCGATCTTCTGAACATTGGTACAGGAACAAATGCTCGCAGAGCGTGGGCGCTCAAGCAAAACCAAAGTTGCTGTGTCCTGTTGAGTCCAGTGCAGGGTCACCGCTTGCTGGGGCTCGTGTCAGCTTCAAAGCATCGGCTTCGGGTTGCAGTCACTTTGGTTTTGCGCTAGCTGGAAGGAGCCGCGTCCGCGATTTACAACTGTCGTACCAAAACGATTCGTGGCCTATTTCCAAAGGGAGAACCCACGGTTTTGCCGGGGTGGTAGTAGAAGTTTGACGTTTACCGAAGTCGTTCCCGGTTTGAGTTTTTACCTTCTTCTCGCAGAATTATTCGAGGGACGCTGAGGATGGGCGCCGTCCCTACGGGACTCCGGACAAATTGTCGGTGTCGCTCACCCCGCGTTGAAACGCGGGGCTAACAGACGCTGCGCCTATGGCGCGGGCGCCAACGCTGGCGCTGGCACCCGCGCTCGCTTTGGCTAGAAGCTGGTGCTGGCAATGAGCTTCCCTCGGCAAGAAGGTTGAGCAGGCCCCTTTGAGAGGCCATGCTTCGTAAAGCCTCCGGCTTTGCTGGAGGATATTTACTGATCCTGCCGGCAAAAACAAGCGCTCCCTGCTCCGTCCATCTTCTGGACGTGGGTCAGCTCAGGGGAATTCGTCTCGGGAGCTCCCCGTCTTGGAACTGCTGCAGCGCGAGGCCCATCTCTGCTATGACCGCTTCCCAATCCCCGGGGCGTGGCTGCCGGAAGAGGCGCATCGAGGGGTACCAGGGCGTGTCGGAACGTTGCTGCAGCCAGCGCCAATCGGGAGTGAAAGGCATTAAAACCCAGACGGGAACCCCCAAGGCTCCGGCCAGGTGCGCGACGGCTGAGTCGACTGTGATCACCAGATCCATCTGCGCGATCTGGGCGGCCGTGTCGGCCATGTTCTCCACGTGGGGCGAGAGATCGACTACCTTCGCCGCCCAGGGCGCTTTGGCCAGACCAGTCGCGGGCTCTCCGATTTGGAGGGAAAACCAGTGGACGCTGTACTCTTCGAGGAGGGGTTTGAAAAGCTCCAGCGGGGCAGAACGAAAGCGGTAGCGATCACGGGAAAAAGTGGGGTTCCCAGCCCACAACAGGCCGACGCGGAGACCAGCTTCCGGCCAGGGAAGGCCTCGCATCTTGGTACGAGACGCTTCCGGCACCGACAAATAGGGTACGGCTCCGGAAACGGTCTCGAGGGTGGTTCCGAAAGCAAGCGGAAGGCTGAGCAGAGGACAATGCCAGTCGAATGCGGGCAACGCGCCTCCCCACAGGACGACTTCGACGACCCCCGGTATCTCGGCTGCCAAGGTCATGAGGCGATCCTGCACTTCGAGGATCACTGCCCCGCCCGCTGCCTGGACCAAGGGAACATAGCGCAGGAATTGCAGGGTGTCGCCCAGCCCCTGCTCGGCATGAAGCAGGATGCGAGCTCCGTTGAGTGGCTCGCCCTTCCATTGTGGACATGGAAAGTCGCGCTGATGCAAAGGAGCGTCGTTCCAGCGGTGCTCGTAGTTCATCCAGCCCGCTGCAAAATCTCCCAAGACCAGCTCTATCATCGCCAGGTTAATCGTCGCTTTGGGGAGCCCGGGCTTCAGCTCGAGCGCTCGCCGGTAAGAGGCAATCGCTTCAGGAATGCGGTTCTGCGCGTGGAGGACTGCCCCCTTGTTGCAGTGCGCTTCGGCCATTGTCGGCTTCAATGCGAGGGTGCGATCGATGGATTGGATGGCTTCCTCGTGCTGTCCCAACGAAAGCAGGGCGAGTCCGAGATTGTTGTAGGCGTCGGTGAAGTCGCGATCCCCTTCCGGGACCTGCCGATAGTGCAGCACGGCGTCTTCGGGCCTGTCGAGCGAACGGAAGACATTGCCCAGATTGTTGTGCGCCCTGGCGCAGGCGGGGTCACTTTGCAACGCCAGCTCATATTCCGTCACCGCCTGTTCCCGATTGCCCTGGTAGGAGAGGATGTTGGCGAGGTTGTAATGGGCGTCGGCGTACTCCGGCCTGATCTGCAGGGCGCGTTCATATTGCGACCGGGCCTCGTCCAGCTTTTCCTGCTTTTGCAAGACATTGCCCAGGTTGCAGTGGGCTTCTGCCAGGGAGGGGTTGCAGGCAAGAGCCCGGATATAACTTGCCGCGGCGTCCTCCAGATTGTCTTGGGCGAGCTGCGAATTTCCCAGGTTGTACCAGGCCTCGGGGAAGGTTGGATTCAGCTCAACGGCCATCTCGTAGTGGGCGATTGCTTCGTGCAAGTTGCCTTGCGCCTGGAGTCCGTTGCCGAGATTGCTGTGGGCCGCGGCCAGGGTCGGGTTGAGCGCGACCGACTGCCGGTATTCGGCAATCGCCGCGTCGAGCTTGCCCTGCGTTTGCAGGACCAAACCGAGATTGAGGTGAATCTCGGCCATCTTTGGATCGAGGGACAAACCGAGCGTATATTCATCTGCGGCTTCAGCGAGTCTGCCCAGCCCCTGCAGAATTGAACCCAGATTCGAGTGATAGGCAGCAACGCCGGGCTTGACTGCGATGGCTTTCCGAATGAGGTCGATCGCCATGGGTGTTTGCTGTGCCTGCGCGGCGACCATCCCCAGCAGGTGAAGGCTGTCGGCGTGGTCTGGGTCGATCTGCAGGATCTTGCCGTAGAGCTGGGCAGCCTGTTGAAACTGCCCCGTGCGATGAAAGCGAATGGCTGCGTCAAAGATCTGCTGAATGGCAGCGGCAATGACCTGATCGGCAGAGCCCTCCACGGTTTGCGGCGGCGGTGCTGCGAGAGGGGCGGCAACCGGAGCGGAAATCGGCAACTGAGAGGTCATCGCTGCTCCAGAGACGCCTGTACGTCCGCGATCACCGAGGCCCAATCGCCCATGCGGGGCTGGCGGAAGATGCGCAAAGAGGGATACCACGGGCTCTCGGACCGCGTATGAAGCCAGCGCCAGTCCGAAGCGAAGGGCAGCAAAAGACTGACAGGAATACCGAGCGCGCCTGCCAGATGGGCCGTCGAGTTGTCGATGGTGATGACCCTGTCCATGGCGGCAACTTGTGCGGCGAAACGGTCGATATCGGAAAACTGATCGACGGTTCGATCCACGTGAAGGGGCGCCTTGGCGGCGGATACCTGCGTTTCGAGTTCATCGAAATCGCCATACTGCAGGCTCACCCAACGCAGATTTGTGGTGGCGAAAAGAGGCGCGAACTGGCTGAGAGCGATGGAGCGCTTGCGACCGGACCTGGGATTGTTGGTATACCAGGCGAGTCCAACCAGCTTGCGATCATCGCCATAAGAAGAGCGAAAACGGGCGCGTGCCGCGGGGTCAGCTTTCAAGTAGGGAGAAGCGCCGATGGAAAATGCGGACTCGCTCGATCGGAACAGGTGCGGCAGACTCCCGGTGGGTAAATGAGCGGCAAATTCCGTCGGGATCCCCGGCAGAGAAGAAGGATCCGCTAGCGGGCCTGCTTTGCTGCTGGAAATTACTTCGATCCGAGGAAACGAGCGCGCAAAGAGCGGCTGCAGGCGGGGATCGCACTCCAGCACAATGCGGCTGCCGGTGTGAAGGACGTCGGGGATCAACCCGGCAAACATGATTTCGTCACCTATGCCCTGCTCTCCCCAAAGAAGAAGCGGCCCACCATCCAGCTTTTCGCCGTTCCAAAAAGGCTGCGGATAGGACCGCCGCGGGGTGTGATGGTCTTCGGAGTCCCATCGGCCCTCATAGTTGCTCCATCCGGCAGCAAAATCGCCCAATTTCAACTGCACCAATGCCCGGGCGAAAGATGCCTGGGGATAATCCCGCTGAAACGCAAGGGCGCTGGTCATGCTGGCAAGCGCCTCTTCGAGCCTTCCCATCTCTTGAAAGGTGCAGCCCAGGTTGTAGTGGGCTTCGGCGTAATCCGGCCGAAGTAGGAGCGCGCCCTGATAGCTAGCTACCGCTTCCTCGAGCCTCTCCAGAGTGTGGAGCGCGTTTCCCAGGTTGTACTGCGCTTCGGCAAACCGAGGCTTGAGCGACAATGCATGGGTGTAACAGTCCACCGCCTCGTGGAGTTTCTCCTGACCCTGGCGTGCGTTTCCCAGGTTGTACCAAGCGTCGGCATACTCCGGTTTGAGGGTCAGTGCCCGTTCGTAACTCGCGACGGCATCCTCAAGCTTGTCTTGCGCGAGGAGGGTGTTGCCCAGGTTCCCGTGCACTTCGGCAATGTTCGGATCCAGGGCGAGAGCGCGCCGGTAGTCGGTCACTGCTTGGTCGTGATGTCCTTGGGCCTGATGAGCGTTGCCAAGATTGAAGTGGGCTACGGCGAAATCCGGTTTCAGGGTCAGAGCCCTTTCATGGCTCGCTGCTGCCTCTTCCCTTTTTCCCCGGTCCAGCAGGATGTTGCCGAGATTGACGTAAGCCTCGGCCAGATCGGGTTTGATCGCAATGGCCTGGCGAAAGCGCGCCTCGGCAGCTTCGCTGTTGCCCTGTGCCTGCAAGACGGCACCCAGATTGAGGTGCGCCTCGGCCATCTGCGGGTTGAGAAACAACGCATTCCGGTAACTGACCGCAGCCTCACTTAGATTGCCCATGGCATGCAGCGCTGTTCCCAGATTGGAGTGATATGCAGCTTGATCCTTGTCCACCGCAATCGCTTTGCCGATCAATTCGATGGCAACATCGTCGCGTCCAACCTGGTGGGCCAGCACACCGAGAAGATGATTGCTGTCGGAGTGATGCGGATCGAGGCCCAGGATGGTGCGATAGACCTGCTCCGCGTCGGCTAGTTGCCCGCGCTGGTGAAGGACGACGGCCTTGCGGGACAACTCTGGGATATCCGATAAGGAGTGGGCCCGCGCGGAGCCAGACTGAGTCTGGGAATCGGGAGACGAGAGAGACGCCATGGGCTCAGTGTATTTGTGAGAGAGTTCTCATCAAGGAAAGACTTGAGCGATTCCTGCGCGCATTTGGGGAGCGCGTTCCCAATCCGGGCCCTTCCCATTCCGGCATCAGCCCTTGCGCAGGGTCCGAAAGCCGAGAACCTCGGCAATCGCCGCGTCCTGAGTCTTTTCCAGATGCTGCAGCAGTTTCCTGCCCCTGGCGCGCATGGCTGGGGTCCCGCTGCGACTGTGAATGCGGAGCAGGTCGAGCACCATCGGACGCTGGGAAGCATCCTGCACCGTCAAGTCGGCCAGGCCCTGGAGTGCGCAGGTCTTGACGATGGAGCTCGGATCTTCGAGGTAGGTTTGGAGGATTTCGGCAACACGCTCGCATTCCTGGCGGTCAAGGCGGCAGCGGGGAACGACCAGTGCGAGGTTCCAGCGCAGCTTGTTGTGCATGGCTTCGCTCAATAGGCCGATTAACGACTCTTTCCACGGAGCGAGAATGGAGGGAATATCGCGCGTGATCTCCTCGAGGGCATCGGAGGCGCGGCTCGCGATTCCCAGATCTTCGTCCCAAAGGCACTCGATCAACTCGTTCGCCTTGCGCGGAAAGCGGGAAACGAGAGCGGTGACCTCGCAGGTGCGACCGATGGAGATCTGCAGACGGCCTGCAGCAAGCATTTGCCGAATCGATGCGGCCGCAGCCATGGAGTTCGCCCTATTCCGAGTTGCTTCCGTTGGCAATCGCATGAACGTTAACTTTATGACCGAACCGCCGTTTTGCGCCGTCCCTACGGGACTAACTGGCTGTGGTCGGCAATTTCCCCGCGCTGAAGCGCGGGGCTAACAAGCCTTGCGCCTCCGGCGCGGCCAGTATCGGAAACCCTCCGGTCAACAATTTGGTCCCTGCGGTTGCCCTGCGGCAATCGTTTTCGCCGCAACTCTTCCTACGCCACGCAGTATAGCCTTGACCGGCCAATGGGATGCGGCATCGGGGAAGAAAATCTCGCCGGTGCGGCGCACTTCGGGACGGTAATACCAGCGCTTGAGCAACGCGAGATGGCCCTGCCGCACGGTTGCGGAAACGGGCTCTGCTGGGCCGGCTAATTGGGCGAGAGCTGCATCGAAGCGTTCTTCGAGAAGCCCGCGCGGGATCTTTAGCCGCGCTTCAACGGTGTGCGCTACCGGGGCCAACTCGGCAATCGTGTCGGGAGTGGGGTCTGGCTCGGAGATCGGCTGCGCGGTTTGCTCGGGGATTGGTTCTGGAACCGGCTCTGGAATTGGTTCTAGCGCCATGGGATGAGCAAAGAGAGAGGTCGATCCGGACTGCTCGTTCTGGATCCTCATGCCGATGGTGGAGAAGGAGGCGGGCCCGCGCAGACGGCCATTCTCGTACAGAAAAACGGCGACCGCTTCGGGACTGGCCGAAGCCTGCAAGATGATCGCGCGCAACTGACTGAGGGGGCGAACCAGCTCCGGCGCGAGAGCGCGGACCGTCTCGACGCGCTGAACCTGCGCATGTACGGCAGCGGCGGACTCGAAGTTCAGATTTGCCGAGGCCTCGTCGCGCTGAGCGCGCAAGACGACAAGCTGACTCTCTCCGCGAGTGGCGATGAACGACTGGACAGCGGCGGATTCCTCGGCATAGCGCTCGTTGGTGCAGCCTTTATAACAAGGCGCGAGACACATCTTCATTTCGGAGTAAACGCAGCCCGGATGGATGGGGTTGGGCTCCAGATCGTCGGTGCAGCGGCGCAGCAGGAAGAGCTTGAGCGTCTCATCGGCGAAGCGCTCGGCGGCGGCGCGGGAGGGGAACGGCCCGTAGGCCCAATCCGCCTCGCGCTGGCTGGGACGATTGGTTACCGTAATGCGGGGAAAATCGTTGCTTCCCAGAAAGCGTACAAAGGCCGGGCTTCCCAGGTGCATTCGCTGCAGGACCTTGGGACCGTAGACTTCCTCAAGCAGTGTGAACTGGGCTAACAAAGACTCGAAATCCGAGCCGGTCAGACGAAAGCGGATCTGTCGCACTCGCCCAGCCAATTGCAGACGGCGAGGGTGTTTGGCGGAGGGCTGTAAAAGACGCTCCAGTCGCCCGCGCAGATTGGGAGTGCGGCCGAAGTAGGGCTCGGCGTGGGCCTCTGCGCCGTGAAGGGAATAGACCGCCGGCCGGGCGGGAAGTTGCGCCAACGTCGCCTTGGCATCGGCCGGGTCGAAGGGGAGGGTCTGCCCCAAGATGAGGTCTGACGCGGCCATCGCCCTCACGCTCCAGCGATGGTCATGCCGTCAATGCGCAAGGTGGGCGAAGCGACAGCGCCGCGGAACTCCAGGTTGTTGCCAATGGCGGTGACGTTCCGCAGCATGTCGGCAAGGTTGCCAGCGATGGTGATTTCTTCTACGGCGTGGGTAAGCTGGCCGTTCTCGATCCATAGGCCGGTTGCACCGCGGGAGTAGTCGCCGGTGACAACATTGACGCCGAAACCCATCAGGCTGGTTACGTAGAGTCCCGCAGGAATTCCGGCAAGAATCTCTTCGGGAGTCAGCGTGCCCGGTTCCACGTAGAGGTTTCCGCAGCCGATCCCAGGTGCTCCCGCCAGTCCGCGCGAGGCGTTGTGGGTGGATGTCATGCCGAGCTTGCGGGCGGAGTAGGTGTTCAGCAGCCAGGTCTGCAGAATGCCATTCTGGACCAGTACCGTGCGGCGCGAAGGCAGGCCTTCGCCGTCGAAGGGTGAGGTGCCGAAGCCGCCCATGCCATTGGGCAGCATCATCATGTTGTCGTCGATGATGGTCAGGGTGGTGGCGGCAATCTGCTTTTCCAGTTGCCCTACAAGGAAGGACGCCCCGCGCCAGATGGAGTCGCCCGAGGCCGCTTCCGCTAGAGAACCGACCAGGGAACGGGCTACTTCTGGGGCGAAGACGATGGGAACATTCTGGGTGGGGACGCGGCGAGCGCCTAGTCGGCGGAGGGTGCGGCGAGCAGCCTCTAGCCCGATGGACTCAGGGGATTCGAGGTCGGCAAGACGCCGGGCGCTCGACCACCAGCCGTCGCGCTGCATGGTGCCGTTGGTGTCCATGGCCAAGGGAGCGGCGGAGACTCCGGCGTAGCTGGTGCGGTATCCACCCACAAATCCGCGGGAATTGGCTAAGACCTTGCGTCCGGTAGCGGCGTCGAAGCTGCCGCCGCTGGAGTTGGTGATGCGCGGGTCGGCACCCATGGCTGCAGCCTCCGCCCGGCGCGCCCACTCGATGCGCTCGGAAGCGGGAAGGGAGTACACATCGTCGGCGAATAAATGCAGATCCTCGGAGAGAGCGCCGAACTCGCCCGGTTCGGGAAGTCCACTGAAGGGGTCCTCTTCGGTGACCTTGGCCAGAGCCATCGCGCCCTCAACCAACTGGCGGATTCCGTCTGGAGTGAGATCGCTGGTGGAGGCCGAGGCCGACCGCTGCCCGACGAAAACCCGCAAACCGAGTCCCCGCGAGCCGGACTCCTGAAGCGTCTCCACCTCGCCCAAGCGCACGTTGACGCTGAACTCATCGCCTTCCTGGGCTACTGCTTCGGCGTCGGAGGCGCCCGCCTTGACGGCGAGGGCAACTACCTCGGCGGCCAGGGATTCGAGATCCAGTTCAGTCTGTTCGGTGTGGGGCGCGGTGTTGGGCATGGGTCAACGTTATCAAATTTGGGACTCAGATGGGTGATCGTCGATTTACGCAGTTTCGAGGTAAAATCGTCAAGTAAGATTCAGGCGGTCCCAATGGCCCTGCATTTTGACATCCCGGAGTCCATCACCGGCAGCCTGCGGTTGCCTGAATCGGAGATGGAACCGCGCATACGGGCTGAGCTTGCCTTTGCGCTCTATAGCCAAGGGATTCTGGGTTTTGGGAAGGCATCGGAACTGGCTGGAATTTCCAGGCATGCGTTCGCGGGCCTGGCAGGACAGCGCGGAATACAGCGTCATTACACGGAAGTGGAACTAGCGCAAGACATGGAATATGCGGGCGGTTAGCAATACTTCACCCATCTCGAATCTGGCCTCGATCGGTAGGCTTGCACTCTTGAAATCTCAGTTTCCCGGGCTATGGATACCCGATGCGGTGGTTGCCGAACTCGCGGCCCATCCCGATCCCATTGCGCAAGTTGCGATTCAGGCCGCTTTGCGGGACCAGTGGATACAGGTTGGCACGCCAAAAGACTCCGGGCTGCTTCGTCTTCTGTTGTCGCAACTCCATCGGGGTGAGGCCGAGACAATTGCTCTGGCGACAGACCTGAAGGCCGACATGGTTCTCATCGACGAACAGGAGGGTCGGCAGTTGGCGTCGCAGACAGGTCTCGCTGTGACAGGTGTTTTGGGAGTCCTGCTTCGCGCCAAGCGTGCTGGCGAGATCAACGCCGTCAAGCCGGAGATGGATCTCCTTCGTACCAAAGCCCACTTTTTCGTGTCTCCGGCGTTGGAGAAGAAGATTCTGACCACAGCAGGTGAGTAACAGAAACAAGGGCTTCGTATGTCCATGAATCGGGGAAGCTTCGCGCTTCACGCAGCGCAGATTGCGAGTCTGGATTAACCCGGAGGTGGCCCAGTATCCGGGAAGCCGGCCATGGAATACCCGGCACACGACGAATCAGCGATTTGGATGTCAGTTAGACGCCTACGCTGATCAACCACTTCACAACGCCTGAGACGGTCTCATCGATTGGCCCGTGCAAACGGTCCATTTTTTTGTCGAAGCCGTCCGGCCCGTCAATTACGATTTGCCATCCTGGCATTGTTTGATTCCTTTGTTTGTCTATCTTCAATCCCCAACTGCAGTCAATTAACCGTTTTTTGAAATGTTCTTCGATTGCTTCTTCGTAAAGCTTGCTTTCCTCAGGTGTAAAGCCGAGCAGTTCGATCCTGACGGACATCCCGCATCCTCCTGAGGAAAGTATGAATCAACACGGGTCCTCTTGGGGGCTTGAACCAGAATTTTCACCCTGAAACCGCATGCTTGCGCGAAATGCTGTGCGTCAGTTAGTCAGCGGCCGGTGCCACCGACGGTCATCTTGTCCAGCTTGATGGTGGGCATGCCTACGCCTACGGGGACGGACTGGCCGTTTTTGCCGCAGGTGCCGATGCCTTCGTCTAGCTTCAAATCATGGCCAACCATCGAGACGTATTTCAGTGCTTCGGGGCCGTTGCCGATCAGGGTGGCGTCGCGGACGGGGCTGGTGATCTTGCCGTCTTCGATCAGGTAAGCCTCGGAGGCGGAAAAGACGAATTTGCCGTTGGTGATGTCCACCTGGCCGCCGCCGAAGTTCACTGCATAAAGCCCGCGCTTGACGGAACGCAGAATGTCTTCGGGTGCGTCCTCGCCGGCGAGCATGTAGGTGTTGGTCATGCGGGGCATGGGGATGGACTGGTAGCTCTCTCTGCGACCGGAGCCGGTGTTGGTCGAGTTCATCAGGCGGGCGCTGAGCTTGTCGGTCAGGTAGCCGCGCAGAATGCCGTTTTCGATGAGGACCGTTTCTTGCGTGGCGGAGCCTTCATCGTCCACGTTCAGGGAGCCTCGGCGACCCGCGATGGTGCCATTGTCGACTACCGTCACCTTGGAGCTGGCGACCGATTGCCCGATGAGTCCGGCAAAGGCGGAGGTCTTCTTGCGGTTGAAGTCGGCTTCCAGTCCGTGGCCAACTGCTTCGTGCAGCAGGATTCCCGGCCAGCCGGGGCCGAGGACAACTTCCATCTCTCCTGCAGGGGCAGGAATGGCGGTAAGCTGCAGAATGGCTCCACGTGCCGCCTCGTGGGCCAGGGCCTCGGGACTTTTCGATCCGACGAACTGATCGAGCCCGGACCGCCCGCCGCCGCCTGCCGAGCCTTTGGTGGTGGTGGGGCCATCTTTGGCGATGACGAATACATTGAGCCGGCAAAGCGGCTGGGTGTCGCTGGCGAAGGCACCATCGGAGGCGGCGATAAGAATGCGGCGCAGTTCCTCGCTATAGCTGGCGCGAACCTGCACGATGCGGGGATCGTAGGCTCTGGCCGCGCGGTCGGCCTTCAAAATCAATTCCAGCCGGGCAGCGAGATCGAGGTCGTAGCCTCCCAACGGAACCGGGTAAAGATCGGCGTTTGGCGCTTCGACGAAGCCCTGCACGGTCTGCTTTGCCGGGGCAGAGGCGATCAGCGCGGCGGTACGGGCGGCATGAAGCAGGCGCTCGGGACTGAGGTTGTCGGTATAGGCATAACCGGTGCGCTCCCCACTGAGAACGCGGATGCCGCAACCGGCGCTGGTTCCCTGGCTGGCGGACTTGACGATCTGTTCATCCACGCCGAGCGAAGTTGCGGTGACGGACTCGAAGTAGAGATCGGCGTAGTCGCCACCGGCAGACAGGGCCTCTCCAAGGCAGCGCTCAAGGAGGTTCTCGGTGATGCCGAATTTTTGAAAGAAATAACGCTTGTGGCCGGTGTCGGGGGAAGCAACCTGAGGTGTCATCGTGGCTTCAGTTTACGACTCTTCGCCGAGATTCGGTGGCATCGGGCGGAGGTTTACCTTTTTGGCGCAAGGTCAAATTGGGCCTTTCCCGAAAACCGGTGGCGTGCTAGAGTCTTGCCATGAAGAAAATCCTCGCTGCTGTCCTGCTCCTGATGATCTTTGCCAGCCCGGCTTTTGCTGGAACCAACCACCATCATCACGCGCGCCATCACCACTACCACCATCCTCATGTTTAGGGCGAATTCCGGCCCCTGGGGTAAAAACGCCGGGGCCGGGCTCAACTTCTCGCGGAATGCCGAGACATTGAGCTTTTCTGCGGGCGAGGCTGCATGATAAGGTTCGGTCCATGAGCGAATTGGATCACCTGCGCTTTCCGATTGGCCGCTTCAGCGCCCCTGCCAGCAGTATGCCGGGCATTCGAGCAGCCCACATTCAGACCCTCCGACTGCTTCCGGAGCGCTTGCGCGCCGCGGTGAGCGGCCTTACCGACCTCCAACTCGACACTCCTTATCGTGAGGAGGGCTGGAGTTCCCGCCAAGTGGTACACCACCTCGCGGACAGTCACGCCAATGCTTACATACGATTCAAGTTGGCTCTCACGGAGGATTGGCCGACGATCAAGCCTTATGACGAAGCGGCTTGGGCAAGCCTGTCTGACAGCCGCTGGTTACCCGTCGAGAGTTCGCTGGCTCTGATTGCGGCGCTGCATGGGCGCTGGGTCGAACTGCTCGATTCTCTTCGAGAGGAAGATTTTCGAAAGGGCTACAACCATCCCGTGAACGGGAGACAAAATCTGGCGAACGCACTGGCGATGTACGAGTGGCACTCGCGGCACCATGTGGCGCACATCACCAGGTTGCGGAGCCAAGAGGGCTGGTAGCTGGAGAGGCATGGGAACACCTACCCAGGCCGCGTTGCAAAGACAGTCCGAAGAGAGAGATCGAGCCGGGGAGCAACTGGCGTTCGCCATCGAAAGCTACCTGGCCGATCATCCCGAAGCAGCCGTGCTCGAAGATGGGCGGGTGCTGTTTGACATGCGTCTCGCGCACTATTCGCTAAGCACACAGCATGGTCGATGCGTGCTCCAGCTCTGGAGCGACGAGTGTAATCTCGTGCGCACTGTGGTCGAAGTGCAACAGCGGCCGCAATGTCTGCGGCTCATCACCCGGCGCATGGGAGTGACGAAGCCGCAAGCGCTGGAATTGGTGGCAAAGACCGACCGGCGCACCTCGACGGCCCGTGAGACGACCCGTAAAAACTATCAGCGGCTTCTGGAAAGAGTTTTGGCCAGAAACTTCCCCGAGGCCAAGTTGGATGGCTTTCGAACGGCGATGGACCTGGCGCAAAGCTTTGGGCCAAACTGCGTGCGGGGTTCTCTGCTGTGCGGCGTTTCGGCCCAGGCAGTGATTGGGGTGAGCGAAGCATAGTCCACGGCAACCGTGGACGGCGCACTTACGGCGGGCATTCTGTGGCTCGACCTTTGCCGCAAGCGTTCGAACAAGCGACGTCATTTCGGTGGATTGAAAGTGATTGTGCCTGGCGGCAAAGAACGAACGACGGCCGAGCGGATGGCCTGGCTGAACCATACAAAGTCGAGTTTTCAGCTCTACACGCTGGACGAGCAAAGCGAAGTGCTCCAGACGGTAGATTTCCGCGATACGGGGAACGTGGAGTCGCGGCTGGTCCACGCCTTTTCCCCTGAGGCCGCCATGGAACGGTGCCAGGCGGGTGTTTCGCGCGTCTTGACCCTGATTCCCGAAGAAGCCAGGGCCAGGGTCGAAGTGCTCGCCAGCAGTGCATCCGAGGTTGGGCTGTCGTTGCACGGGTTGGAGTTTGCGCGGGTGCGGCATGGGTTTGGCCCCCACTCTTTCGCCGGCCAGGACGAGATCAGCTTCGGTGCGGGACCCAATGCGACGCCTTTGAACGACGAAAATGAAGGGCAGTTCAGGAGCTTGCTGGAACAGCTTTTTCGCAGCCGTCATCCGCATGGTTTCCACACCGACGCGGTGTTCCGGTTGCAGCCCGAGCGCTGGCTCGAAGCCAGGATTCGAAGATGCCTGCGAGAGATATTCGATGGGCTTCGGGAAGACCATGTGTATTCGCAAGTCCCGGCGCTCAGCGCGGGGGAGCGTGGGCTTCTGGATCTGTTGGCGCTCGATCGGGAGGGGCGCCTGACCATTTTGGAACTCAAGGCCGACGAAGATCTTCACCTGCCTTTGCAGGCACTGGACTATTGGATACGCGTACGCGCCCTTAACGACGACCGCGCATTCGCGCAGGCCAGTGAGCGAGGCAGAGCCTTGAGCGCCTTCGAACGGGCAGGGTACTTCCCTGGGGCAGAGGTGTCGGTCCGGGCGCCCAAGCTCCTGCTGATCGCACCGGCGCTACGAATCCACCCGGCCAACAAAACAGTACTCCAGTATTTCTCTCCGCAGGTTGAGTGGGAGCTGATTGCCTTGAACGAGCACTGGCGAAGGGAGCTGAAGGTTGTTTTTCGCCAGCGAGCGGGACAGGGCGAAGATCAGCGGTTGGTGGGTACCGGATCTTGACTATTACCAATAGGAGAACCCACGGTTTTGCCGGGGTGGCAGTAGAAGTTTGACGTTTACCGAAGTCGTTCCCGGTTTGAGTTATTCCCTTCTTCTCGCAGAATTCTTCGAGAGACGCGGAGCATGGGCCCCGTCCCTATGGGACTCCGGGCAAATCGTTGGGTTCGCTCACCCCGCGTTGAAACGCGGGGCTAACAAACACTGCGCCTACGGCGCGGGTGCCAAAGCTGGCGCTGGCAATGCGCTTCTCTTGGCAAGAAGGTTGACCAGACCACTTTGAGGGGCCAACCTTCGTAAAGCCTCCGGCTTTGGCGGAGGATATTTACTGATCTGGCCCTTGCCTCGGGGGATTGGCCTCCCATCCTTTCCGCAGAAACGCGGAAAGGGTGGGGCACGGAGCGCTTGTATTGACGGGCCGGATCAGTCGTTGAGCCGCCTTCCCCACCCGTGCGGATGCGAGAACTGGCGCTGATTGCGCCTCGCTGAGCGCGCTTGTCGTATGGCTAAGCCACTCCCGCGGCGCTTTGCTGGGGTGCGATGATTCCTCCCAGTTGCGTCACAATAGCCGGTCCCTCCCGCCTTCCATTTGAGACGGGCAGGCATTCGGGGCTGCCCGTAAACGATATATTGGTGACAGCAAAGGGCACATTTTTGCGTCCGCTGATTGGACTTTTGCTTGAGACAAACCTGCTCGTGGATGCAGTGCGGTTCTGAAAAGTGGGAACGGGGTTCGATGCGGCGCCTTCCGCTGGTTTCCGGAACGACGGCGCAATGTCTGCCTGCTTGTTTGAGGAGAATGATCGCGTGATGGAGAACGGAAAAGCGAACCTGATTGAACCTGGGCCAACTCAGGAAGATTTCGCGCAACAGTTTGCCAGTGACAACTACGCCGGGATCTGCCCGGAGGCGTGGGCTGCGATGCAGGAAGCCAACCTCGGTTCCGCTACTTCTTATGGCGACGATGGCTGGACGGCGCGCGCTTCGGATACCTTCCGCAAGCTCTTTGAGACGGAGTGCGAGGTATTCTTCGTCTTCAATGGCACGGCGGCCAACTCTTTGGCTCTGGCTTCGCTTTGCCAGTCGTATCACGGAGTGATCTGCTGCGACTCCGCGCATGTGGAGACCGACGAATGCGGCGCGCCGGAGTTCTTCTCCAATGGGTCGAAGCTGCTGGTGGCCCGCTCCGTGGAGGGAAAGCTCACTCCCGAATCTATTCACGAACTGGCGACGAAGAGACAGGATATTCACTATCCCAAGCCGCGAGTGGTGACCATTACCGAGCCCACGGAAACGGGCGTTCTCTATTCGCTGGAGGAACTGAAGGCGATTTCCGCGGCCTGCAAGGCGCATGGATTGCTGCTGCATATGGACGGGGCGCGCTTCGCCAATGCCTGTGCGCGCCTGGGATGCTCTCCTGCCGAGTTGAGTTGGAAGAGCGGAGTGGACGTGCTGTGCTTTGGGGGCACTAAAAACGGAATGGCGGTGGGAGAGGCGGTCTTGTTCTTCAACCGGCCGCTGGCAATCGATTTCGACTACCGCTGCAAGCAGGCTGGGCAACTGGCTTCGAAAATGCGCTTTCTGGCCGCGCCCTGGGTGGGTTTGCTGGAAAGCGGAGCATGGCTGCGCAATGCGGAACATGCCAATCGCTGCGCTCAGTACTTCGCGGAGAAGGCAGCACGGATTCCGAACCTGCAACTGGCCGGCGCGACGGAGGCGAACAGCGTCTTCGTGACCGCGCCGGATGCGGTTCTGGAGGCGTTGCTGGCGCGCGGCTGGCGGTTTTATACCTTCATTGGAGGAGCAGCCCGCTTCATGTTCGCCTGGGACGCAAAGATTGAACGCATTGATGCACTTTTATCCGACCTGGAGGCCTGCGCGCGCGTCTAGCCATACAGGTGCCATGACTCAACACCGATTTTGCAGAATGCAGCACGAGGGAATACCCATGATTCTTACCGGAAATACGATTCTCATCACCGGCGGCGGCTCAGGAATTGGCAAGGGCCTTGCGGAAGCATTCCACGCTCTTGGAAACCAGGTCATCATCGCCGGGCGGCGACGGCAGGCGCTGGACGAGACAACCGCGGCAAACCCGGGGATGAAGTCCTATGTTCTCGACTTGCAGTACCCGGCCACCATTCGCGCGTTTGCCGAGCAGATCACAGCCGAGTTTCCAGCGTTGAATGTACTGGTGAACAATGCCGGGGTCATGCGTGTTGAGAAGCTTCTTGCTCAGCAATCCGATCTGGCGGATGCAGAAACCATGGTGACGACGAATCTGCTGGCTCCCATTCGCCTGACCGCGGCGCTGTTGCCGCATTTGCAGAAGCAGGCTGCTTCGACCATCGTCAACGTCTCTTCCGGACTGGCCTTCGTTCCGCTATCCCCGACACCGACTTATTGCGCAACCAAGGCGGCGATCCACTCCTATACACAGTCGCTGCGCTACCAGCTCAAGGGCACCACCACGGAAGTCCTGGAGTTGATTCCGCCGTATGTCGCCACCGATCTGATGGCCGGAGCCAGCGATCCGCGGGCCATGCCCCTGGACCAATTCCTCGCCGAGGTCATGTCGATTCTCAAGACGGTGCCCACGCCGGCAGAAATCTGCGTGGAAAACGTGAAAAGGCTGCGTTTGGCCGCGGAACAGGGACACTACGAGGCCATCTTCAACGGTTTGAATGCGGCCATGGCCGACCTGCACTAAAATTCACTGTTCCAATGTGAATTTGCTCCGATACAGAGTGCAGATACCAAAGAACGGATCCGGGAAGAGACAGGAAGCGAGCCGCCCAGCGCAATGTGGCCTTTCTGAGGCGCCTGCGGCCTGAGGCGCGTCTGGGATTGTCGCTTCATGCGCACGAGGGATGATCGGAATGCTGCATGTGGCACTGATCGAGAACCCGGTTTCTGGGCAGCATTCGGAACGGCGGCCGAACGAGATTCGAGACGCGCTCACCGTGCTTCGCGCGGCGGGCGTTGCCGTCGAGGTCTTTGAAGCGCAAGCGCGCGGAGATGCGGGGGATTTTGCGCACCGGGCGGTGATAGAAGGCTTTGATACTGTTCTGGCGTGCGGTGGCGATGGCACTGTCCATGAGATTCTGCAGAGCCTGGTGGGCAGTGGGGTTGCGTTGGGGGTGATTCCCTTTGGCACCGCCAATGCTCTGGCAGCGGACTTGGGACTGATCGCCTCCCCGGCGGAGGTGGTTCGATTGCTGCTGGGCGCAATCCCAACGCGCGTTCCGGTGGGCCGCATCCACTACCGCGACTTTGGTGGTGAGCAGGCCTCACGCTATTTTGTTGTGGCTGCCGGAGTGGGCGCAGACGCTCTGCTGATGTCTCGGATGGACGCGCGGCTCAAGAGGCGATTGGGGTATGTGTTGTACATGACGGAAGCCCTTCGCATCTGGTTCACGCACTCCTTTCCGCTCTTCAACGCCATCTTTCAGGAAAAAGATCAAAGCCTTCGGCGCGAGATGTGGGTTTCCCAGCTGTTGGCGGTGCGGGTGCGATCGTTTGGAGGCGCGTTGCAGGAATTGGCTCCGGGAGCTACGGTGCGAAACGGAACCCTGCAGGTGATGGTCTTCAAGACCCAGAACCGGCTACGGTTTCTCAAGTTTTTTCTGGCCGTGCTGTTGCGGCGCCACACGTTCAACGGAGCGATCGAGCTGATCGACGCCACGGCGGTCGAATGCCATATCCGCAACGCTTCCCAGGAAGAGATCTTCGTGGAGGCGGATGGAGAGGTGCTGGGCGAGCTGCCGGTGCGGATGGAAGTTGTGCCGGATGCGCTCACGCTGCTGATTCCGGCGGGGGCACGGCCTTAAAAGCCGCCGAGAACTCAGGCGACCGTCTCAAAGAATGATGTGAAGAGATTGCTCTCCGTTCGTGACCGCATCCGTGACCAGATGGCGGTCGAACGTAGCAAGTTTTCCTTCGTGGGCGGAGGCCAAACCCAGCAAATAGGTGTCAGTGATTTGCCCGGAAGCGAGCAGCCGAGCGGAATCGAATCGGCTCGGATCGAACAGCGTGACGTCGTCCGGCCAAAACGCATGGTTGCCCAACGCTCTCAATACTGTCAGAGACTGAACAACTTCGGCGGGGCTTCCGGGAGAATTTGGATAGCGGGGATTACTGACGATTCGCAAGACGCCGTTCTCTGTCAGCGGACAGGTGGCCCATGCGTCGCGGCCACTTGCCGCGAACCAGTCATGCGCCCGGTCATGCTGTACATGGACACGGTCAATGAGTGCGATGAGAACGTTGACATCGAGCAGGAATCGGGTCACGGTAGCTCTTCTTGAAGTTGACGGACAAGATCCGAGGTGACAGGGGTTGAGTCTGGGCGCAACGGGAGCAGAAGGACGCCGTTGCGGAATTGGCGCTCAACGGAGGCCGGCCGCAGACCAATGCGCGCCAAGGCGGAGATGACTTCACCCACACTTTTTCGTTCCGTCACGGCCATCTCCTTGGCTGCGGCGAGGATGTCATCGTCAATGGCAAGAGTTGTTCTCATAGAGGCCTCAAAAGCATCACGCATCAATCATCATACATCAAAGTGAATTTCTGATCCGAGCAGAGTCACGGCCGACGCGCAAAAAAATGCCCCAAACCTCCGTTTCGAGATTTGGGGCATTCTGACTCTGCATTTTGAATTGAAAGAGCAGCCTACTTTTTCAGAGGCTTCCTCGCGAAGTGATAGAGCGCGAAGGCCAGCGCAGCAAATGCGGCGATGGAGACATAGTTGTTGTCCAGGAAGGTGTGCGGAAAGTTGAGAATGTCTCCCTTGTCGAAGGTGGACTCGTAACCCTTCAAGGCAACGCCCAGCAGGCCGACGATGCCGCCGGCAGCGATGAGTCCGGAAGCGAAAAGAGATCCGGGAGAGATTTCGCTGTCGGTGTCTTCGCCTCCGGCCTTCTCGACGGCGCGGTCGACGATCCAGCGAACCACTCCGCCTGTAAAGATGGCCAGGGTTGTTCCGATGGAGAGGTAGGCTCCGACCGCGAAAGACAACGACCGGACGCCGAGCAACTCGACCGCGATAACCAGAAAGACTCCGAGAAGGACCAGTCCCCAGGGCAGCTTGCGGCTCAAGATGCCATTGATGACGGTGGCCATGAGGCGGGCCTGGGGCGCGGCGGCCTTCTCGCTGCCGATGCCCTGGATCCACTGCACTTCAATGCGGCCGGTGGCTGGGGAATAGAGGTATTTGCCGTCCGCCAGTTCCGGGGAGCCGAGGGCGTTCAAGATGATGTACTCGCCCTTGTGGTGGGCGGTGGAGCTTTTATCCGTGGCAAGCACTTTGATCTGCTCGGGCAGGCGTTTGGCGTCGGTCTGGACGGCGACACCGGGGTGAGGGGCGGTCAGAGTCCAGGGTTGGCTGGCTTCGTGGAACTCCTGCAGGCCGGTATTCATCAGGTTGAGGGTAAGCCCGATGGCTACGGTCGAGACGATGACGCCGATCATGAGGGCCAACTGCTGCAAGCGGGGGGTGGCGCCGATGAGGTAGCCGGTCTTGAGATCCTGCGAAGTGTCGCCGGCATTGGCGGCGGCGATGGCGACGATGCCGCCAATGGTGATGGCCAAAGCTCCGTAGGCAGGGGCGGTCCAGCCTTCGACCAGGAAGACGGCGCAGGTGGCCATGAGGGTGGCAATGGCCATTCCGGACATGGGGTTGGCGGAACTGCCGATCAGGCCGACGATGCGCGAACTGACCGTGACGAAGAGGAATCCGAAGACTACGACCAGAAGCGCGGCGGCCAGATTGGCCCATATGCCGACCGATGCTCCGGGGACCGGCTTGAAGTAGAGGAAGAAGAAGGTAAAGGCGGTGATCGCCAGAGAGCCCAGAAGCACGGTCCGCATGGAGAGGTCGTCTTCAGTGCGCAGCGGCTTGGCGGCTTTCCCGGCGGCGGGACGAAGGTTCTTGAAGCCGGCACTGAGGGCGCTGAAGATGGTGGGCAGCGTCCGCAACAGGGTGATGAGGCCGGAAGCGGCAACGGCGCCCGCGCCCATGGGACGGATATACGTGGACCAAAGCTGGCTGGGGCCCATGGCGGCGATGGGGATGGTGCCCGGATAGACGGGGTGTCCGACCTCTTTGCCGAAGAAATAGATCAGCGGCATCAGGACCAGCCAGGAGAAGACGCCGCCGGCAAAGATGACGCCCGCGACCTTGGGTCCGATGATGTAGCCGACACCCAGATATTCCGGGGTGGCGTCGGCCTTGATGGAGGAGCCCTTCATCACGTGCTGGATGCCGAAGTCGGGCTGGAACTCGGGGGTCCCGGGCCAGGCCTTGAAGAGGTTTTCATTCTGGAAGAGCGTGTAGACGCCGCCCAGGCCGAGACCGAGAAAGACGCGGCTGGCCAGCGATCCGCCCTTTTCGCCGGCGATCAGCACGTCGGCACAGGCAGTGCCCTCGGGGTATTTGAGGGTGGCATGTTCCTGCACGATGAGCTGGCGGCGGAGGGGAATCATGAAGAGGACGCCGATCCAGCCGCCGATGAGGGCGAGGAAGAAGATGCGGGCGTACTCCAGATCGAAGCCGAGAAAGATGAGCGCTGGCAGGGTGAAGATGACTCCCGAGGCGATGGACTGGCCGGCATTGCCGGTGGTCTGCACGATGTTGTTCTCGAGGATCGACGCGCGACCGAAGGCGCGCAGGATGCTGATGGAGAGCACCGAGATCGGAATGGAGGCGGCAACCGTGAGTCCGGCTCTCAGGCCGACATAGACCGTGACCGCGCCGAAGATGATGCCGAAGATGGAACCGAGAAAAAGTGCTCGGAAGGTGAACTCAGGGCGATTTTCGCCGGGGGCCACAAAAGGCTGAAAAACGGGGGGTTGCGAATCGGACAAGGAAAGCCTCCAAAACTGCCATCAAACTGCCGGTATCTTCTCGAAAAGTGGAGTTTAGCACCACCTGCGTAAGTATCCCGTGTGATTGGCTACATGAAATCCGGCCTCCGCGCTGAGGGCAAAGACGGACCTTGAAGAGTATCGCTTTCCGACCCCCTAACTATCAATCTTCTGCTGCGAGGTTCCGCCGGTGGGAGAGCGACGAGTGAGTTTGGGCTCGGGGTCTCTGCGACCGGATTCTCCTGACCAATTCTAGTCGCTGCTGCGATGCGTCTTGTGGCGGGCCTGAAATTGCCGTAACCGGGGGAATCTGTCTTAGCTAGTTGCTGTTCACGAGCGGGCCGCTGCCGGTTTGTCGACCAATCGATCTGAACAAGCGAGCCAGCGTATCATCTTCAATTGATGATGAAGGATGCCCTGACCGAGACTCCCACTGTTCTTGTGATTCCGCAACCTGCAAGCAGGCGAAATATCGCAATCGCCATGATTGCGTTCTGCTTGGTAATCCTTGCCATCGGACCATGGAAGCTTGGATCCGAGCGGTTCTTTGAGTCGTTTGCTCATTTATCGGCAACCTGGCTTATCATCCTCATGTTGGCTCCGATAATTGCCCTGTTCGCTCGTCTAGCCTTCCCCCCGCGAAACTCGCTGCCACGGCTCGAGATTTCTCGGACTGGCATTCGAGTCGTTCCCGGTTGGATTGCTCGGTCATTTGCTGAAACGCCAGTGGAAATCGGGCTCACGTCCCAATCGAATGAAATCCTCCTCTGTTATTGCCTATCGCAGGGGACTGCGGATGGGCTTCGGATGGTCGTTCGTGTGGCGGGTGGTGCGGAGCGCGAGATTCGAGCGAGTTCGTTGGATTATTTGAGCGCAAGGGCTGCTCGGGAATTAGCAGGGGGAATTTCAGCTACTACCGGATTGCCAGTGCGGCTCCTGATCAGGAACCGGCTCGCAGATGGCAGCATCAGAGAAGACTCCTGGACTCCACCGTCTCGCCGCTTGAAGATGGCAAAAAGTACCGCGCTCGCGATGGGAGGTGTTCCTCTCGTCGGCGGAGCAGTGCTTGGGCTATTGTGGCCAACGCCCGCAATGATTGTGGTGAACGGATTGGGGCTGTGGCTCTTCCAGATGGGCGTAATTTCCTTAGTAGGTCGACACAGTGGATCAAGAGTGAAGCTTCAGTTGCCTTATCTGTTGACGACGATCTTCAGCTTTGCGGCAACATACGGCCTTGCAGTTGTCGTGGTTGGCTTCATTTTTAGGAGCCGGTAACTGAGGGACGACGGAAACGAGGCATGAATTGATCTGCGAACCAAAATCGCATTGATCAACGCAGGTACTGACTGGAATGTGGCAGCTCTTCGTGCAATTCAATAATCTGAATGGCCGCTCGCTTACCCGTCAGTTGCCTTCAGCAAATAGTATGGAGCCGACAGGAACGCACTCTACCGGGACAAATTGCCCCCAGTGTCGATCCTGGGCCTGCCTGCCCCTTCCTCGGAGACCACCCAGGCCGACCGGAAATCGCAGAAAAACAGGAATCTGCTGCCTCAGGCCGGGATCGATATCACTCTTGTCGGCACGCGGATTACGGGTCTCTGGAATCTGATTGCTGAAAGTCGGAGGGCGGGGATAGTATTTCACTGAAATCGTTTTCAAGAGGATTCTGCCATGCGCGTGTTTGCTTCACTCTCCGTTGCCCTTCTTGCCTTCAGTTGTCTGTCTTCCACCCCCGATTCCAGCGCTCAAACTGCGACCAAAGCCAAGGCTGCTCCTGCCCTGGTGGCCCAAACGCCGCCGATGGGCTGGAACAGTTGGAATTACTTTGCCGATAAAGTAGACGACAAGGGCATCCGCGCCGCCGCCGACCAGATGGTGGCAACCGGCATGAAAGACGCCGGGTACAACTACGTCAATATCGATGACACCTGGGAAGGCGAACGCGATGCCAGCGGCGTTCTGCACACCAATGCGAAGTTCCCCGACATGAAGGCCCTCGCCGACTATGTGCATTCCAAGGGCCTCAAGATCGGCATCTATTCGGGGCCGGGGACGAAGACCTGCGGTGGCTACGCCGGATCGCTGGGACACGAATTACAGGACGCACAGATGTATGCCGCGTGGGGCATCGACTATCTGAAATATGACCTGTGCAGCTTCATCCCCGATGTGATGCAAAAGCAGGCTCCCAACGACCATGCCGCACAGATGCACCTCATGATCGATGCCTACGAAAAGATGCACCAGGCGCTGAAATCCACGGGACGCCCGATTGTCTACTCGTTCTGTTCTTATGGGTGGGACGCGGTGTGGGAGTGGGGGCCCAAGAACGGAGCCAACCTGTGGCGCACCACCGGCGACATTACCGCGGATTGGGATCGCATGTATGCCATCCTGGGCCAGCAATCGGGTCTTGAAGCCTACGCAGGCCCTGGACATTGGAACGATCCGGACATGCTGGAAGTGGGCAATGGCAAGCTCTCGCTTGCTGAGAACCGGGTTCACTTCTCCATGTGGGCGATGCTGGCAGCGCCGCTGCTGGCGGGCAACGATTTGCCCAACATGAAGCCGGAGGTCAAGGCGATTCTTACCAATCGAGAGGTCATCGCGATTGATCAGGACAGGCTGGGCAAGCAAGCCACGCATGTCTATTCGGATGGCGAGGTCGAAGTCTGGGCGCGTCCGCTGGCTGGAGGCGCAATGGCAGTGGCCGTGGTGAATGTGGGTAGCGACCGCTATAGCACCCATCCGTTCCATCTGAACCTGGCCAAGCTGGGGTTGCAAGGCCCGCAGAAGGGCAAAGACCTGTGGACGGGCAAGGCGGTTGACGTGACTCCGGGCATGGCGATTGAACTGCCGAGCCACGACATTCTGCTGGTGCGGATCGACGCGCCGAAAAAGTAGGGCGCAGTCGCCGCCAGTATCATGACCGCAAAGGTCTGTACTTTCCCAGGTCTCAAAACCGAGACCTGGGGCACCCAAAGTTTGCGATCTTGGCGACGCGATCATGCGGTCATGGTACTAGAGCGAAACCAGAGTTTCTGTGACTCGGTGAGTTTCGTGCAAGGTCGCCGCTCCCTGATGGTCGCGTCGACTTTTGGGCAGTGCCTTCGAGATACAGCGACTCTAGTTTCGCTATAGTGTCGTTTCGCCAGGGTTCGCGTCTTCCTTTTGCTGTCATCTTGAGCGAAGCTGGGCGGCTTTCTTGCCAAGCGGAGTCGAAAGACGTGCGGCTGCTCTATGCGATGGATGACTTGAATCCCTGAGCCACCCACGGGATCTAGACGCAATGACCGGTCCACCCGGCGATGATTCCCTGGCTCCAATACAAGGAGCCCGGGACACTGAAGAGTACCACCGAATCCTTCGAGCTACGATCCCTACCCGCCAATCATCCCCTCCAGTTTGCGATTCGTCGGATATTTCGACCTTTCGTCGGGCAAGGCGCGCGCAATTCACTTGTCGAGACTACCTTTTCCTTAGAGCCTTTCCAGAATTGGTGTACCCAGTACCCGCCAAGAGTTGGAAATGCAGGTCCACTTCGGCTTCGCTCAGTGCAGGCTTTCGACTCCGCTGAAGAACGCTTCGCTCAGGATGACAAGGTTTGGGAACAGCTTTTCTGGAACCGCCCTAGAGCAGAATGTCTTGGAAAGGGATAGTGATATGGAAGAACTTGTCCAGGTAGAAAAGGTCAGCCGAAGGTTCACACTTGATCATGAGAAAGACGGCGCCTGTGTAACGGCACTCAGCGACGCGAGCCTAAGCGTGTCGGCTGGTGAGTTTCTGGCCATCTCGGGACCAAGCGGGAGCGGCAAATCAACGTTGCTGAATCTGATCGGCTGCATCGACAAGCCGTCGGCGGGAACGATCCGGATTGACGGTGTCGACACTTCGACGCTGAAGCCCAACGGCATGACCAGGCTGCGTCGCGAAAAGATCGGCTTTGTCTTTCAAACATTCAATTTGATTCCGGTGTTCACGGCGGCGGAGAATGTGGAGTATCCGCTGCTCATTCAAGGGGTCGGCGCAAGCGAACGCAGCAAGCGGGTTGCTGAAGCGCTCGACGGCGTTGGCCTGGCCGCGCGGGCGAACCAGCGGCCCGACCTGCTCAGCGGCGGAGAACGCCAGCGAGTCGCCGTGGCACGCGCCATTGTGCATCGTCCGGCGCTGGTGCTTGCCGACGAGCCGACAGCAAATCTGGATACAAAGAACGCGACTCAGTTGATCGACCTGATGCATGATCTGAACAAGCGTCTGGGACTGACCTTCATCTTCTCAACGCACGACGCGCGCTTGCTGGAACACACGGAACGCATTGTCCGGCTGTGCGATGGACAGGTGATTTCCGACTCGAACGAAGGAGGCAGCCGTGGGTAAGTTTCTTCTTCTCGCCTTTCGTAACATCTTCCGCAATCGCCGGCGAACAATCATGACTCTCTGCATGGTCGGTGGAGGCGTTGCCGGTCTGCTTCTGGCAGGCGGATACTTTGCCTTCATGACGCACGGGCTGCGCGAAAGCACGATCAACAATGGACTCGGCCACATTCAGATCTTTACTGCGGAACATTTCAAACGCGACGAAACGCGCGTGTTGGATACGGGCATCGATAACTGGCGTCAGGTGGCGTCCACGGTCACAACCGGCGGACACGTGCGCGGCGTTGCTCCTCGCATTGAGTTCTATGGGATGGTTTCCAACGGAGTAAAGGCGGTTGGTTTCATGGGGAGCGCGGTGGACCCCGATGCCGAAAAAAGTCTGGGCTTCATCACCCGAGTTGAGAAGGGTCAGGATCTGGATTCCAAACCCGGTGGCGATGTAGAGGCGTTGATCGGCGCAGGCCTCGCTAAATCGATGGGCGTGCAGGTAGGCGACGGGCTGACCGTGCTGGCCATGACTGCGGACGGCGCATTGAACGGTGTCGACGTGCAGATCGTGGGTATCGTCAACTCGGGTGTTACAGAGATGGATGCGCGCTATCTGCGCATCACGCTCAAGTCCGCACAGCGCTTGCTGCAGAGCGATCGAGTGACGAACCTGGTCGTCGGGCTGGATGCAACCGACAATACCGATCAGGTTGCCGCTGAGCTTGCTCCAAGATTGAAGGGCCTTGCGCAGCCGATGGTGCTGAAGAAATGGATCGACCTCGCAACCTATTACAAGCAAGTCAACACGATGTTCAACGGGATTTTTCTCTTCATGGGGGTGATTGTCTTCTTCATGGTGTTGATGTCGAGTGTGAATACGCTGCTGATGTCGATGTTTGAACGGACACGCGAAATCGGAACCATGTTGGCCATGGGCACGCCGCGGGCGTGGATCGTAGCCTTGTTCATGCTCGAAGCAACGCTGCTTGGCGTGATGGGCGCGATCGTTGGTGTAATTGGAGGCAATCTCGCAGGCACGCTTTTGAATTCGTCCGGTCTGCACATGCCGCCGCCCCCGGGGTACACGGCCGCCATTCCATTCATGGTGCGCCACGTGCCGGCGCAGATGATCGGCTCTTCGTTGCTGGTGATCGTCTCCCTGGCGTTTGCTTCCATCTTGCCCGCAGTGCGTGCGTCGCGCCTGCAGATCGCCGAGGCTTTGGCTCATGTCTAAAATCAATTGCATCCTCCGTTTCTATCTGTGGGTGTTCATCCTTGGGCTTCTCTCCACCTGCGCTTTGGTCTGCCGAGCCGCAACGCCGGACGTAGACGCAATATTGAAACGGTCGGACGCTTACCGCAACGGGTGGCCTTCTTATGTGTTGCGTGTGAAGATCACCACCTATGAATCCAACAGGGCAGACGAAGAGAAGCTCTACGAGGTTTCGCAAAAGGGCACCGAGAAGACCTACGTCGATTTCCTAAGCCCGCGCGACAAGGGGCGCCACCTGCTGATGTTGGGCGATGATATGTGGATCTATCTGCCCGATACCAGCCGACCGGTGCGGATTACTCCGCTGGAGCGGCTGAGCGGCGATGCGTCAAATGGCGATGTGGCCCGCACCAATTATTCGGTGGATTACACGCCGGTCTATGTGCGTTCAGAAAAGCTGGGCGCGGACGAGTGCCATGTTCTGGAGTTGACGGCGAAACGCAAGGGCTCGACCTATCAGAGAATTTTGTACTGGGTGCGCACCGAGGACGCGCGGCCCGAGCGAGCCGAGTTCTATTTGACATCGGGCAAGCACATCAAATCGGCGACGTTCGATGAGTATGCGACTGTGGCGGGCAAGCCTCAACTACGGCGGCTAACGCTCTACGACGAGATCCGCCACAATTCGCGCAGCGTGTTGGAGTACACCGGAATTGCGCCGCGCGAGTTGCCGGACAAGCTCTTCTATCAGGGGCGCGCGGACCGCTTCTGACAGATCGAGTCGAGGTAGGGGCTGTGCGAGTGCATAAAGCCTAACTGCCCGGAACCTGTGTATAGTCGATTGCGTAACTGCTTGTGAAAGGAAGCTGAAATGAATCTATCTCGTCCTGTCTTCACGCGCCTTGTGGTCGCATCGCTGCTCGGCATTGTTCTTCCTATGACCTGTGTCATGGCGCAGACTGCAACCCCTGCCAAACCAGCAGCAAAACCCGCTGGGGCAACTACCACTTTGACGATCAAGGTTGATGGCGTCCGTAACGTCAAGGGCAAGATCAATGTTGCCCTGTACAAGGATGCTATCGGTTTTCCCATGGATCCATCGGGAGTGACCGCGGCCAAGCAGGTGGACATTGACCCTCAAACACTCACCGCAACGGCGGTCTTTGAGACGCTTCCGCAGGGAGTGTATGCCGCGGCCGTGCTTCACGACGAAGACCTGAGCGGTCAGATGAGCTTCGACACGCAGGGAATGCCGACCAAGGGGTATGGAATATCAAATAACCCGCCCTTCCGCCAGGCCGCTCCGACACCGGACGAAGCAAAGTTCACAGCGGACAAACCGGAATCGAACCTTTCGATCAAGATGATTTACTTCCAATAGTCACCGTTTCACGGATCGTGCAACTTGAAGCGCAGAGCCTAAGGACCACCCCCATCATGAAATCAAATCTTGCAATTTCGGTGTTGGTGGTTCTTGGCATCGCAACGCTCGCGGTAGCGCAGGACTCCCCTGCGCCTGAATCTCAAGTCAAGATACGTTCTTCGCTGATGGTGATTGATGACGCGACTGTATATGGCGCGCTCCATCCCCCGTTGCCTACCGCGCTTAAGTCTATTCTTACCGATCCCACGGTCAATCTGCTGCAGAACCAGGTGCTGGGCGAGCCATCGGTTACGCTGCGCTATCGCGATCATTGGAGTCTTTCCTCAAGCGTGGCGGGGGTGGCGCAATCCTTTCGCGGCCTCTCTCCTTCTGAGTTTGATGCGCCGCCGGGTAATCAACAGATGGCCGCGGGTCTTGGTTCGGCGTTGGACTCGTATACGGGCGCGCATGAGTTTCTGCGGGTAAAAGAAGCTTATGCAGGGCTCTCGGCCGGCGATTTCGATTTCACGGCAGGACGCAGAATCGTGCGTTGGGGCACGGGCTATGCCTTTACGCCAGCAGGGGTTCTCGACCCGCCACGCGACCCCACCAACCCTACCGACCGTCTGAATGTGAATGTGGGCAGGGACATGGTGAAGGCGGATGTTGTGCACGGTTCGCAGGCGCTGCAGATTGCCTGGTCATCCGCCTTGCTTGAAAAGGCGAAGATGCAGGCGCACGACACCATCGCAGCGCGCTATAACGTGTTGGTGCATGGCTTCGATACCTGCCTGATTGCCGGGGACGACCGCGGTGGAGATGCGTTTGGCGCTCTCACGTTTACGCGCGTGCTTGGGCAAGCCTGGGAAGTACATGGAGAAGGCGTGTGGCGCGAACAGGCAGCGGCCGTGCTAGGCGGCAAATATACGCTGGCTTCCGGTGTTACGTTTATCGGGGAGTTCTACACCCCGCCCAATACCAGTTTCTATCGCAGTTCGACGTTGCAAGCTCAACCCGGACGCCCGCATTATGTTTTCTTCGACATGGGCAAATCGCGATTGCGCGAACTGCCTGGTTGGAAGGAATGGGATCTGGGCGCTTACATGGTTGCCAATCTGAACGACCGCAGTTCTACAGTCATCTTTGACGCCACGCGCAGATTCGGAAATCATCTCTCGGCCTATCTTCACCTGGAAGCTCCGCAAGGCAGCAGAGCTTCGGAATACGGCGCAACACCCTACGCGGCAGCAACTTCATTCGGAGTGCGATTCCAGCTATGATGCCTAAGATTGATGACACGAATCCGAATGCGGAGCCTTGCAGGGAAGACGCGAGCACCTTTGTGAGTGGAGTCTCGAAGGCCGTGTGGGTTGTGCCCGCGGTTGCCGTCTTCATTGTCGTCCTACACTTGACGATGGGGCATCTTCGACTCTCCCAGACCGGGAACAGATTTCTTGGCTCGCTCTGTTACTCGACGCTCATCGGCTTTCCGTCTGCCGTGTTGCTCACCTTTATCTCTGTTCGTTATACAGAGAGATTCCCGCGGCTTGTCCTCTTGATGAACACCGTGACGCTCCTGTTTACGGCGACAGTTGGATCTTTAGCGGCCGCACTACTGCTTTGTTTTTTTGGCCTTTATCCGAGCAGCCATATCTGGCCGGAGTTTCAGGGTTCGATCTCCTTTGCGATTGTCATTACTCTGGTGGTAGGGCTCTCCATCACTTCCTATAAAACGATGCGGTTCAGGCTTCAGGCGGCGCAGTTGGAAGTGCGAACCAAACAGGTGGAACAGGAGCGCGCCTACAAACTGCTGGCAGAGGCGCAGTTGTCGTCGCTGGAATCGCGCATTCATCCGCACTTCTTGTTTAATACGCTGAATTCGATTGCCGCACTCATTCCTTCGGATCCACAGCGCGCAGAAGACACGGTCGGAAAGCTGGCATCGTTATTGCGTTTCTCGCTCGGCGCACAGCATCATGGGATGGTCTCTCTCAAACAGGAACTGAAGATTGTGCGAGACTACCTGGAGATTGAGAAGACCCGCTTCGGAGCGCGGCTGACCTACGAGATTGCGGTACCGGAGGAGATGGAAGACTTGAGTGTTCCTCCCCTGGCTTTGCAGTCGCTGGTCGAGAACTCGATCAAACATGTCGTCTCGAAGCGCACGCATGGCTCTTCGATTTGGGTAAGCGGCACGAACGAGTCCGGGCGAATCCGGCTGGAAGTTGCGGATGACGGGCCGGGATTCACGATGGAATCGATTACGCACGAGCATGGTCTTGGGAATCTGCGGGCGCGCCTGGAACTGCTCTTCGCGACGGAAGGGAAACTAGAAGTTGCACGCGAAGATGGAAAGACAGTTGTTCGCATGACGTATCCTGCAGAGTGAATCTAGACACGGCTCGCGTTCACGCTCAAGCAACAGAGGACCGGACGATGAGTAGCCCAATGCGCACCTATCTCGTGGATGACGAACCGCTGGCGATTGCGCGGTTGGAGCGCTTGCTGGGTAGCTTTGACTGTCTGAGCATCGCCGGAAGTTCCATCGACCCGGCAGAAGCGCTGGAAGCCTTGTCGACAAAACGTTTCGGACCCATCGATGTTCTCTTTCTCGATATTCAAATGCCCGGGATGAACGGATTCGAAATGCTGGCTCATTTGCCGGAACAGCCGTTCGTCATCTTCACTACCGCATTTGATGAGTACGCGCTGCGTGCCTTTGAGGTCAATTCGATTGATTATTTATTGAAGCCCATCGAGCGTGAGCAACTGGAGCGCGCAATCGGAAAGCTGGAACGGCTGCGGCCCATCCCTCTGCAGCAGTGGCAGCGCGATCCGCAATTGCCCAGCCTGCTGCAGGAGTTGGCGGCTTCGCTGGCGGGGAAGACGGTTCTCTATCCCCATCGCATTGCTTCGCGAGTGGGCGAGCGCATCTCGTTTTTAGCCTTGGAAGAGGTAACTCATTTTGTGGCACAGGACAAATTGACCTATGCAGTGGTGAACGGCAAGCAGCACAGCGTTGACCAGAGCATCGCGGAGTTGGAACGGAAGCTAGATCCCGCGAAGTTTCTGCGCATTCACCGTTCCGCACTTGTCAATGTGGACTGCATTCATGAGGTGAATCTGTGGTTCGCTGGGCGGCAGATCGTCACGCTCAAGGATACGTTGCGGACACAATTGCCGGTGGCACGGGACCGTGTGCGGATGCTTAAAGAGCGATTGGGCATCTAGAGCGAAACCAGAGTTCCAGTGGCCCGGTGAGCTTCGTGCAAGGTCGCCGCTCCGTGATGGTCGCGTCGACTTTAGGGCAATGCCTTCGAGATGCAGCAACTCTGGTTTCGCGATAGCGTTGCGCGTGGTTGGACTGAATGGCGCCTGGCCTTGTTGGTGAGCCAGCGGAAACGCGAGACGTGCGTATGGCACTGAGCGTTGCCTGCGGCCAAAAAGAGCCGACGGACTTCTCACGGCCTGATCTGGACAGCCGGATTCGAATCAAGGTGCCTCGTCAGACAGCCCTGTCGATCTCGGAAGCGAGGTCGAAGTCCTTGGTGGTCAGGCCGCCTGCGTCATGCGAGACCAAAGCCAGATGGACGCGGTTGTAGCGAATGTCGATGTCGGGATGGTGCCCTGCGGCCTCGGCAAGCAGACCTACACGATTCACAAAGGCAAGAGCTTCCTTGAAATCGGTATACGAGAAGGTGCGAACCAATTCGCCTGACTGTAATCGCCATGCCGGCAGGGCAGCGAGACGCGAAGCGATTTCTGAATCAATCAACGTAGCCATAGTCTCTTCTCCTGTGAGCAACCGGACCAAGGGATATCGATCCGGCGCTTGAATCGCGGGATTGTTCTTCCCACTCATTTTCGCGTAGTGCATATAAAGGCTAAAACCATTGCTCCATTCCAGATGCCAGAAGTCGCAATCTCTTCCCATGACTTTCACTAGACTGAACACTGGGGTGTTTTCCGGTGCCGATCATATCGGTAGTCCGATAACCTATATTGAATCAAACACATGCGCGTCATTCTTTATCTACAATTGGGGGTCCGGGTATACGGCCGTCTGCGTGATCGACGTGTCACGATTCATGAGGGCACGGAAGAAACTGTTCGAGCCTGCGTGACGCAACTCTTCCCGGCGATCTGTGTCCGCCGTCAGCGTTTCAAAAATGGAGACGACCTCTTTCGGCAGAGCACACGGAGCGAGAACATAGGGGTTCGCAACGAACTCCACGTTGTACTCCACATCGACTCCGAACGAGACCGTATTCAGGAAAAGAACGCCTCCCAGCCGCTCGTAGGTGTATCGGTCCTCGGGATCACTCGGATCGTGAGCAGGCTGAAAGAACTCGCTCTGCACATAGTGCGCGAGCGCTGGCAACCCCACCGGCGTGACATTGCACTCATCGACAACAATGACTAGGTTAGGTTGGCTTGCGGAGAACTTGTGCAAGGCATTGCGCCGCACCACGCTCATCGAAAAATGGTGCGAGCCAACGGCTCCGCCCTCGCAGACATTCGGAAGAAAGCGGGGCTGCTTCATCCGTGCCAACCTCGCAGCTCGGTTTTCCGGCGAAAGGCGCCGCTGGTCCGCGATCATCAGAGGAAGATGTTCACCCTGCCAGCTCGGCTGCTTCACCTCGACGAAAATCGCCGGAGACTCGCCCAACTGGACGAGTGCTTCGCCCCGCGCAGTGCCTTCCCCAATCGGTTCCCACTCTAGAACCTTGAAGCCGTTGCGTTGTAGGTAGAAACCACCGCGTGCTTCGGCGAGCATCGCGTCCCGGTGCTGTGCGGTGCGCGTCTTCTGGATCAGACAGCGGAAATGGTCGAAGCGATTGTTGTTGGCAAGAAACGCCATGACCGACTCGACATCATCGGCCCAGTTCTGCCATGCCGGAAAGGCATCGTGCCCCTGCCACTTCGCACCCGCAATCAGCGAGCGCGTCAGAGGGCCAATGTTGACATCGGAGGGTGGACCGAGCGGTGAAGGGACGCGAGATGACTGCTGCTGAGGCATTGAGGCCTCCTTTTAGACCAAGCCACCGTCTGGCTTGGATCAACTCGTCTTTGGAGGCCGAGAGCTGACTATCCAAGGACGAGTTACGCCCTTATCTTACCATCAGAAAAATACGATCTTGTCGCCGTCGAGCCATTCGGGAGCTTCGTAGGCCTTGGCGCGCGGGTGCGAAGTCAAAGCCCAGCGGATCAAAGTTAATCCCTGCTTTGCTTCACCCAGGATTCCATCCTGTTGCCCCGGTAATGTTGGATCGTAGACGTTTCCTTGCACCGCGTGGGCAACCGGCTGTCTTGCTTTCCGTATGGCACGCAAACTGGACACGATCGTCTTGGCTACATCTTCACCATCGGAAGTGCGGTAGCGTTTGCTAAACCACCGTTCCAGCAGCGTGATCGTGTTGAGCGCACGTACTTCGATTCTTCCATCCTTCCGCTGTACCTCCTCTTCCAGCGGGATATCGTCGCGGAAGAACTCGCGATTGATGTTGTCCGACAGCATTTTGTCTAGAAGGTGAACGAACTCCTGATAGTCGCGCCCAGTCGCACGGAGCATTGGGCTAAAGCCCTTTCAATTACCCACAAATTCAGCCCCCAAGATGACGCCGAGTTGAATATCAACAAGGCGTGTTAATCCTCGCCAGATGGTTTCGTTGCCGGGTGGAGGGTCCGAGTTTCG
>Ga0302320_10001226_pt1 | contig 61584 bp, 56 predicted proteins | sample Bog_T0_3_FD_202130 | JGI IMG/M metagenome (GOLD analysis project Ga0302320, IMG submission 202130) | Peat permafrost microbial communities from Stordalen Mire near Abisko, Sweden - Bog_T0_3 | ecosystem: Environmental > Terrestrial > Soil > Wetlands > Peat | place: Sweden: Abisko, Stordalen Mire... | reverse complement strand
CTCGCCCGCACGCCGCGAGGCACTCTATAATAGAGGTGCGATGGCCGATGACATCATCCAGCGTGTCGAGTACTACCGGTTCGCCAGGGGAAACGTCCTGGTCGAGCGCCGCAAACGCGGCTACTCATACCAATCCGCAAAAAGGCGGACTCATCAGCCGACACCAAACGTCAGTCCAATCAATGATGTAGCTGCCGGCGATGAGTCCGCCTTTTTGCGGATTGGTATCACTCTACCATGCCGACTCTGGGGCGCCGATCGCTCGCCTGCGCCCCAACGCCGACGACGATTGCGTCGAGGTGCTCTACTGGTCGCTCGGGAAGGAACGCTGGTCGCCCACCGGCCCGTTCGGTCGCACCGTCTTGCCGCTCGACGAGGCCCTCCGCTTCGTTGCCGGCGAGGACATCTTCTGGGCGCTAGTCTGATGCTAAACCGTTAGGACCGGCGGAAAGTCGAGTTCAGGATTTGCTCGTTGTTCTGCAACCCGGCGAAGGTCAGGGTGACCACGGCAGCGTGGGCGCTGGCGATCATTCCTACCGTCAGGGCTGTGGCAGCGAGGAGAGATGTGGTTAGGCGCATTGTCGTTCCAATCTGGTTAATGCAGGCTTGCCGCGCCGGAATTTAGTTGTAATTTACATGCCAAATCTCAATTGCCTGAAAGTCCCGAATCTTTCCGTCGGTAACCGGCGCTGGTGTAAATTTTTTCGACACAACATTGCGCAATGAACGTCATTTGGCGCGAAATGTCGCCAAAATGAGTTGCGGCTACGGGGTTGATAACAACTTATGCGGGAAATTCATGGGGCGTGGCAGCTGAAAAGACCAAAAACAGCGCGTTTCGTCTTATTTTTCGTCGCGTGCCGGGACTCATGAAACCTTAAAGTGTAAATATTTCCGACAAAAAACCACCCGTCCGGCGCCGCGAATGCTCACCCGCGCGACGCCAGCACGACCCCCGTCATTGTCATGCCCAGCGCCCCGATCTGCCGCCATCCCAGCGGCTCGCCCAGCAGCATCCCGGCGCTGACCACGCCGATCACCGGCACCATCAGCGTGCCGATGGCGGCCGAGGAGGCCGGCAGCAGCCGCAGCGCGCGGAACCAGGCCAGATACGACAGGCACAGCGCCACGAAGGTGATGTGCAGCAGCACCAGCCAGCCGCCCGGCCCGATATGCACGCCCTGCCAGCGGTCGAACAGCAGTGTTCCGAACAGCACCGGCACGCTGCCCAGCGCGATCTGCCACGCCAGCGAGGCCAGCGGCGCCATCCCCGGCGGCCGCCGCTTGGTCAGCACCGTGCCCAGCGCGAACAGCACCGCGTTGGTCAGGATAAGGGCGAATCCCGGCAGCTTCGCCACCAGCGCCGCGGTTGATTCCGCCCCCGCCAGCAGCGGCCCGAGCAGCACCCCCACCCCGCCCAGCCCCACCGCCAGCCCCGCCACCCGCGGCGCGGTCGGCCGCTCGCCCAGCACCGGCCAGGCCAGCAGCCCCGCCCAGATCGGCATGGTATAGGCGACGATCGACGCCTCCGACGCATCCAGCCACAGCATCGCCAGCGAGCCGAGGCAGATGAACGGGGCGACGTTGAGCAGGCCCGCCACCGTCAGCCGCCCCCACTGCGCCAGCCCGCGCGGCCATATCCGCTCGCCGCGCGCCAGCGCGATCGCCAGCAGCAGCGTCACCGCGCCGGCGCTGCTGACCACCCGCAGGGCGAAGGGCGGCCATTCCGACAGCGCGAATTTGGTCGCCGGCCAGTTCAGCCCCCAGCCCACCGCCGCCACCGCCAGCCACAAAAGCCCCTGCACCCGCCCGGGAACGGCCAGCCGGCTCACCCCTCACCGCACATAGACGCGCACCTCGCGCACCGGAGTGCCGGAGTCGCCGCGCATCCCCAGCCGAAGCTGGGCGGGCGGCACCCCGGCGCTGCCCAGAATATCAGCCACCGCCCGGGCATCGTCGGCGCCGCGGGCCACGAAGGCGTCCTGCTCGTCACGCGGGGCGGCGGTCGGCACCGGCGTCACCACCTCGAACACCGCCGACGCTTTGCGGGCGAGCGCCGCCTGCGCCGCCTGCGCCAGCACCGGGGCGAAGTCGGTGCCAGGCTGGTCGTACCGCACCGTCACCAGCGGCAGCGGCGGCAATTCGGCGCCGGCCAGGTCGGCCTGTCCCGGCGCCGCCGGATGGCCGCCGAGCCAGCGCGCCACGGTTCGCTGGTCCACCAGTTCGCAGCCGGCCAGCAGCAGCAGCCCGAGCATCAGAGGGAGAATGCGCATGCCCGTCAGGCTTGCAGGAAGTGCCGCCGCGGGCAAGATGCCCTCTGCTCGCGGCAGGCACCCCCGCATGCAAACCAGCCGGCGAATCGGGGGGCGTGAAGAAAGGCCGGGGGCGCTGCCCCTGGACCTCGCCGTCGCGCGCAGCGCGCCTGGACCCCGCCGTCGCGCGCAGCGCGCCTTCGGCGCAGGGGGCGGTGGCCCCTTGGAACGCACCAGGAACGCACCGCGCGCGCGCCAGTCCTCAACCGCCGCGCCAACCTGACCCACCCGCAGGGACTTGCCCGCCGCGGCACCCCCCACTAAACGGGACGGCGCGCAGGAGGGAACATGGCTTCCATCGCCGAACTATCCGCTGACAACCCGGCTTTGGCAGCCCAGGCCGCCATCCTGGCGCGCCCCGCCACGCCCGAGCGCCCGCTCGCCGACGCCATCCGCGCCCTCGCCATCGACGCCGTCGAGAAAGCCAATTCCGGCCATCCCGGCATGCCCATGGGCATGGCCGACGTCGCCACCGTGCTGTGGACCCGCTTTCATAAATTTGATGCCGCCGACCCGCGCTGGCCCGATCGTGACCGCTTCGTGCTTTCCGCCGGCCACGGCTCCATGCTGCTTTATGCGCTGCTGAACCTGACCGGCCATGCCGGCATGGAAATCGAGCAGCTCAAGCAGTTCCGCCAGTTGCACTCCCCCACCGCCGGCCACCCCGAATTCGGCGAGCACCCGGCCATCGAAACCACCACCGGCCCGCTCGGCCAGGGCATCGCCACCGCCGTCGGCATGGCGCTCGCCGAGCGCCTGCTGGCCGCCCGGTTCGGCCGCAGCCTGGTGGACCACCGCACCTGGGTCATCGCCGGCGACGGCTGCCTGATGGAAGGCATCTCCCACGAAGCCATCGGTCTGGCCGGCCATCTGAAGCTGGCGAAGCTCACTGTTCTGTGGGATGACAATTCGATATCGATCGATGGCGCCACCAGCCTCTCCACCTCGGAAGACCAGCTGAAGCGCTTCGCCGCCGCCGGCTGGGCGGTCAAGCGGGTGGACGGGCACGACCCGGCGCAGGTGGCCGCCGCGCTGTCCATGGCGGTGCGCTCCAAAAAGCCCACGCTGATCGCCTGCCGCACCATCATCGGCTTCTCCGCCCCCAGCAAGGCCGGCACCGCCGCGGCGCACGGCGCCCCGCTGGGGGCCGCCGAGGCGCGGGGGGCGAAGGATGCGCTGGGCTGGCATTACCCGCCCTTCGAGGTGCCGGACGACATCCGCGCCCCCTGGCTGAAGGCCGGCAGCCGCGGCGCCACCGCGCGCCGCGCCTGGCTCAAGCGGCTGGCCCGCCACCCCCAGCGCGCCGAGTTCGAGCGCGTCACCGCCGGCCGCCTGCCGGAGAATTTCCACGAGACAATCGCCGCCCTGCGCGCCTGGGTGGCCGAAACCAGGCCCAAACTCGCCACCCGCGCGTCCAGCCAGAAGGCGCTGGAGGCGCTGGTGCCGGCGGTGCCCGAGCTGGTCGGTGGCTCGGCCGACCTCACCGGGTCCAACCTGACGCTGGTGAAGTCGATGGGGGTGGTGTCGCCGGGCAACTTCGCCGGCCGCTACATCCATTACGGCATCCGCGAGCACGGCATGGCGGCGGCGATGAACGGCATCGCCCTGCATGCCGGGCTGATCCCCTATGGCGGCACCTTCTTCTGTTTTGCCGACTACATGCGCCCGGCCATCCGGCTGGCCGCGCTGATGCGCCAGCGGGTTGTTCACGTGCTGACCCATGACAGCATCGGCCTGGGCGAGGACGGCCCGACCCACCAGCCGGTGGAGCATCTGGCCAGCCTGCGCGCCATGCCGAACGTGCATGTGCTGCGCCCGGCCGATGCCATGGAAACCGCGGAATGCTGGGAACTGGCGCTGCGCCGCACCGACGGGCCGAGCCTGCTGGTGCTGTCGCGCCAGACCCTGCCGACGCTGCGCACCGACACCGGCGAGAACCGCAGCGGCCGCGGCGGCTACGTGCTGGCCGAGGCCGACGGGCCGCGCGCCGCCACCCTGATCGCCACCGGATCGGAAGTGTCCATCGCCATCGCCGCCCGCGAGGCGCTGGCCGCCGAGGGCATCAAGGTCGCCGTGGTGTCGCTGCCGTGCTGGGAGCTGTTCGCCGCCCAGGACGATGGCTGGCGCGCCGGCGTGCTGGGCGGGGCGCCGCGCTTCGGCATCGAGGCGGCGGTGGCGCAGGGCTGGGAGCGCTGGCTGGGCCCCGATGGGGTGTTCATCGGCATGACCGGCTTCGGCGCCAGCGCGCCGGCGGAAATACTCTACCGCTTTTTTGGCATCACGGCCGATGCCGTTGCGACGGCAGTTCGCAAGCGGCTAGGCTGAGCATCAGTTACAGGAAGGAACGTACCCATGACCGTGAAGGTCGCGATCAACGGATTCGGACGGATCGGCCGCCTCGTGCTGCGCGCACTGGTCGAGCATGGCCGTGACGATGTGGAGGTGGTCGCCATCAACGACCTCGGCTCCACCGAGGCGAACGCCCACCTGTTCCGCTACGACAGCGTGCACGGCCGCTTCCCCGGCGAGGTCGAGGTGTCCGGCAACACCATCACCGTGCGCCATCTCGGCCGCGTCTGGGGGCCGATCACCGTCTCGGCCGAGCGCGACCCCGCCAAGGTGCCGTACCAGGGCGTCGATATCGTCATGGAGTGCACCGGCATCTTCACCTCGAAGGAGAAGGCGTCGCTGCTGCTCCAGTCCGGGGCGAAGAAGGTGCTGATCTCCGCGCCCGGCGAGAACGCCGACGCCACCATCGTCTTTGGCGTCAACCACAAGACGCTGACGCGCGACATGACGATCGTGTCCAATGCCTCCTGCACCACCAACTGCCTGGCCCCGGTGGCCAAGGTGCTGCATGACAATTTCGGCATCGAACGCGGCTACATGGTCACCATCCACTCCTACACCGGCGACCAGCCGACGCTGGACACGCTGCACAAGGACCTGCACCGCGCCCGCGCCGCCGCGCTGTCGATCATCCCGACCAGCACCGGGGCGGCCAAGGCGGTGGGTCTGGTGCTGCCGGAACTGAAGGGCAAGCTGGACGGCACCGCCATCCGCGTGCCGACGCCCAACGTGTCGCTGGTGTCGCTGGACGTGGTGCTGAAGCAGCCGGCGACCAAGGAGCAGGTCAACGCCGCCATGAAGGCCGCCTCCGAGGGCGAGCTGAAGGGCATCCTGGGCTACAACACCGAGAAGCTGGTCAGCGCCGACTTCAACCACGTGGCGGCCTCGTCCACCTTCGACGCCGGCCAGACCGCGGTGGTGGACGGCGCGCTGGTGCGGGTGCTGAGCTGGTACGACAACGAGTGGGGCTTCTCCAACCGCATGTCGGACACCGCCGCCTATTGGGGCAACCTGTAAGGGAGTCACCGGCCATGGCGTTTCGGACTCTCGACGGCGTGGCGGTGGCGGGCAAGCGTGTGCTGCTCCGCGCCGACCTCAACGTGCCGGTGCGGGACGGCAAGATCACCGACCTGACCCGCATCGAGCGGCTTTCCCCCACCATCCGCGAGTTGTCGGCGGGCGGCGCGCGGGTGATCGTGTGCAGCCATTTCGACCGGCCGAAGGGCAAGCGGGTGCCGGAAATGTCACTCGCCCCGATGGCGGTGGCGCTCGGCGAGGTGCTGCACCGCAAGGTGCGTTTCGCCGAGGACTGCGTCGGGCTGCCGGCGCAGCAGGCGGTCGAGCGGATGGCCGATGGCGACGTGCTGGTGCTGGAAAACACCCGCTTCCACCCCGGCGAGGAGGAAAACGACCCGGCATTCGCCGCGGAACTGGCGAAGCTGGCCGACATTTTCGTCAATGACGCCTTCTCGGCCGCGCATCGCGCGCATGCCAGCACGGAAGGGGTGGCCAAGCTGCTGCCATCCTATGCCGGGCGGCTGATGCAGGCCGAACTGGAGGCGCTGGAGGCGGCGCTGGGCCATCCGGTGCGGCCGGTGGCGGCGATCGTCGGCGGCGCCAAGGTTTCCACCAAGCTGGACCTGCTGGGCAACCTGGTCGGCAAGGTGGACGTGCTGGTCATCGGCGGCGCCATGGCCAACACCTTCCTGGCCGCGCAGGGCTACGGCGTCGGCAAGTCGTTGCAGGAAGCCGATCTGCATGCGACGGCGCGCGACATCCTGGCCCGGGCCACGGTGGCCAAATGCGAGGTGATTCTGCCGGTGGACGCGGTGGTCGCCACCGAGTTCCGGCCGAACCCGCCGACCGAGATCGTGCAGGTGGACGCGGTGCCGGACGATGCCATGATCCTCGATGTCGGCCCGGCCTCGGTGGAGAAGTTGCAGGAGCGGCTGGCGACGGTGAAGACGCTGGTGTGGAACGGCCCGCTGGGCGCGTTCGAGACACCGCCCTTCGACGCCGCGACGGTGGCGGTGGCCCTGGTGGTGGCGGCCCAGACCAAGGCCGGCCATCTGCGCAGCGTGGCCGGCGGGGGCGATACCGTCTCGGCGCTGCGGCATGCCGGGGTGCTGGAGCAGTTGAGCTACGTCTCCTCGGCCGGCGGTGCCTTTCTGGAGTGGATGGAAGGCAAGACCCTGCCCGGGGTGGCGGCGCTGGAGGGCTGATCGGCTTGTTCACCGGGGGTTAACCGGGGCGGGGCAGGATACGGGGCATGATCTCGCTCAGTTCCCTCCCCGCTTTCTCGTCCGGTGCCGGTTTGTCATCCGGTAACGTCGGCGCGTCGAGTGTCGGGGCAGCTTCGGCGGCGGCTTCCGCCGGCGGGGTGCAGCGTGCCCGTGCGCAGGCGCCGGTTCAGGGCAGCGCCTCGGCGCAGACCATGCCGGTGATGCCGCAATTGCCACAGGGCAAGATTCTGCCGCGAGGATCGCTGCTCAACCTGTCGGTCTGATTTCGCCCCCGCGATCGGCCCCCGCGTTCGGCGCATGGGCTGAGGGGCTGTTAAAACTCTTGCCAAGCACATGCCGTTTGCACATTGCTATGGCATGCCAAATTTCGTTCGCCTGGTCCCGGACGGCGATAACCGAGAGCGGCTGGTCTGCCCGTCCTGCGGACATATCGACTATGAAAACCCGAAGCTGATCGTCGGTTCGGTCGTGCTGGCCGAGGGCCGGGTGCTGCTGTGCCGCCGCGCCATCGAGCCTCGCCTCGGCTACTGGACGCTGCCGGCGGGCTTCCTGGAAATGGGCGAGACGGTGGAGGACGGCGCCAGACGCGAGGCGCTGGAGGAAGCGCGGGCACGCATCGTGCTGGACGGGGTGCTGGCCATCTACAGCATCCGCCCGATCGGCCAGGTGCAGGTGATCTTCCGCGCCCGCTTCGACGGCCCCCCCGCGTTTGCCGTCGGTGCCGAAACCCAGGAAGTGGCGCTGTTCGGCTGGAACGACATTCCCTGGGATGCGATCGCGTTTCCCTCGGTTCACTGGTCGCTGCATGCCTGGCGGGCGGCCGGGGATGGGCCGCTGGGCGCGCCTTCCACCAATCCGGAGGGGGGGTGAGCGGGCACGGAAGGCCAGGGCTCCGCCCTGGACCCCATGCTTTTGTTGCGGCGCGGCTTTTGTTGCTGCTGGCGCTCGGCGCCGCGCCGCTGCCGCCGGACGCCCTGCTGGTGCCGCCGCCGCCGGTGGTGTTGCCGGCGCGGCCGGGCTTCGTTCCGGCGCCGGTGCCGAACCCCGACCTTCAGCGCCCGCTGGCCGACCTGATGGACCAGCGTCCACGCACCGAGGTGGCCCCCAGCCTGTTCAGCCAGCCCGACCGCCGCAAAGGCGAGGGCTTCGTGCCCGGCTCGGCGGCAACCTACAGCGAACCCGACCGCCGCATCCGCCCCAGCCCGGGGATCAACCTGCGGGTGCCGCTGGAGTAGAAGCGGCTGTCGTTGCGCGACGCCGCCGCGGCGGGCACCCTGCGCCCCCCTCAGTCCAGGCGAATCGGCCCGATGATCCGCGGCAGTCTTTTCACGCAGTATTTCCTCGAGGACGGCGTTCGCGGCACCGCCGCCTGGCGCGATCAGCCGGAGGAGGCCGTGCTGGCCTTCGCGCAGGCGGTGCGTGGACATTGGGCGGCGCTGGAAGCCATGCGCCGGCCCAGCGAGGCCGAGACGGTCGGCGAATTCATCCACCCGGTGATGGAGCTGCTCGGCTGGCACCGCCTGTCCGAACAGGAGCCGGGGAGCGGCCGGCGCGACATCGCCGACGATCTGCTGTTCCTGTCCGCCGACGCCAAGGCCCGCGCCATGCGCGAGCACCGCACCGCCGAGCGCTTCCGCCACGGCGTGGTGGTGGTCGAGAACGAGGCGCGCGACACGGTGCTGGACCGCGGCTCCGCCAGCGGCGAGGCACCATCGTCGCAGATCATCCGCTATCTCATCCGCGCCGATACCGTCTCCGACGGCGCCGTCCGCTGGGGGCTGCTGACCAACGGCCGGGCCTGGCGGCTGTACTGGTCGCGCGCCAACTCCCGGGCCGAGGGGTTTGTCGAGCTTGACCTGCCGGCCCTGGTTTCCGACCTGCCGCCGCCGGTGCCGGCCGGGGCCGACGCATCGCACTGGCTGCGGGTGTTCCTGCTCCTGTTCAGCCGCGATGCGCTGCTGCCGGACGCGCAGGGGCGCACCTTCCTCGATGACGCGCTGGCCGAGGGGAAGCGCTACGAGGAACGCATCACCGCGCGCCTGTCCGAGACGGTGTTCAACCGGGTGTTTCCCGATCTGGTGCGGGCGATCGGCGCGGCGGTGCCGGCGCCACGGCCGGACGACGCGGCCTGGCGGGCGGAACTGCGCGACGCGGCGCTGCTGCTGCTCTACCGCCTGCTGTTTCTGTTCTATGCGGAAGACCGCGACCTGCTGCCGATGCGCCACGAGGGCTATGCCGGCTACAGTCTGCGCGGGTTGCGGGAGAAGGCGGCACAGGTGGTCGATCAGGATCGCCCGCTGTCGGTGCGTGCCTTCATCTGGTGGCCGGGTCTGCTCGCTCTTTTCACCGCCATCGCCAAGGGCGACAGCGCGCTCGGCGTGCCGCCCTACAATGGCGGGCTGTTCGATGACGCGGCTTCGCCGCTGCTGGCCACGATTGTGCTGCCGGATGCGCTGCTGGCGCCGCTGCTGGATGCGATGTCGCGCGAGCCGGCCGGCGAGGGCAAACGCTGGATCAACTACCGCGACCTGTCCGTGCAGCAGCTCGGCGGCATCTACGAGCGGCTGCTGGAACGCGATGTCGTGCTGGCCGAGGATGGCACCCTGGCGCTGCGGCCCAACGCCTTCGCCCGCCGGACCACCGGGTCGTACTACACGCCGGACGAACTGGTGCAGCTGATCCTGCGCCGGGCGGTGGGCCCGCTGCTGGCCGAACGGCGGGCGGCCTTCGTCGCCAGGGCGCGGGAACTGGCCGGCGACAACCGGCGCAAAGCCGAGCGGCTGGACTTGCTCGCCCCGTTCGATCCGGCGGAGGCGTTTCTGCAACTGCGCATCTGCGACCCGGCGATGGGGTCGGGGCACTTTCTGGTGTCGCTGGTGGATTACCTCGCCGACGAAACCCTTGGCGCGGTGGCCGAGGCGCCGGTATCGGTGCCCTGGGGCGACTACCGCTCGCCGCTGATGGCCCGCATCGACGCCATCCGCGCGCGGATCAAGGCGCAGGCCGCGGCCAATGGCTGGCCGGTGCGCGACGACCAGTTGGACGACCGGCACATCGTCCGCCGCATCGTCCTCAAGCGCTGCGTCTATGGCGTGGACCTCAATCCGATGGCGGTGGAACTGGCCAAGCTGGCGCTGTGGCTGCACTCGTTCACCGTCGGCGCGCCGCTGTCGTTTCTGGACCATCATTTGCGCTGCGGCGACAGCCTGTTCGGCGAATTCTGGGGGCCGGTGGGGCGCGACCTGCATACGCGCTACGGGCTTTCCATGTCCTCGGCGGTGGTGGCCGCGCGCCAAGCCGCCAAGGGCATGGCGCTGGTGGAGGAACAGACCGACGCGGACATCGCCGAAGTGGCGGCCAGCGCCGCCGGCTTTGCCGGGGTGGAGCAGGACACCGCGCCGCTGCGCGCCTTTCTGGACCTGTATCACGCGGCGCGCTGGCTGCCCGACAAGGACCCGGCGGCGGAGGCGGGGCGCGGCATTCTGTTCGGCGGCGGCTACGGCGATCCCGTCGCCATCGCGGGCGGCGCGGCGCTCAAGGCGCCGCGCAAGGACGCGGCCGACATCGTGCGCAGCAACGGCAGGAAAACCGCCATCAAAGCCGCCGAGGCGCATCGTTGCGCGCGCGACTTCGTGGCGGCGGCGCGCAAGCTGTCGGCCCAGCGGCGGTTCCTGCACTGGGAAGTGGCTTTTCCCGGCGTGTGGGAGGCGTGGGAGGCGCTGACACCGCCGGGTGGCTTTCATGCCGTGGTCGGCAACCCGCCCTGGGACCGGATGAAGATGCAGGAGGTGGAATGGTTCGCCGCCCGCGTCCCGGCCATTGCCGGCGCCACCAGGGCCGCCGACCGCAAGCGCGCCATCGAGGCGCTGCGCCAAGCCGCCGATCCGGTGGCGGCGGAATACGACCTCGCCGCCGGGATCGCCGAGACCGCGGCGCGGGTGGTGCGCGACATCGGCGCCCGTTCGCCGCTGCCGGACAGCAAGGACCGGCAGGCGCCGGCGGTCGCCGCGGAAGATGCCGCCTATCCGCTGCTGTCGGGCGGCGACGTGAACCTGTATTCGCTGATGGTGGAGCGGGCGGCGCGGCTGGTGCGCCGGGACGGCATTGTCGGGCTGCTGGTGCCGTCGGGCATTTCCGCCGATCTGGGGGCGGCGCCGTTTTTCCGCGGCATCAGCACCACCGGGCGGCTGGCCGCGCTGCTGGATTTCGAGAACCGGCGCACAACGTTGAACCTTGAGCCGTTCTTCCCGGATGTCGATTCGCGCTTCAAGTTTTCCGCCCTGGTGTTCGGCGGGCGGGAGCGCCGCTTTGCCGCCGCGGATTGCGCGTTTTTCAAGCAGAGCGCCAAGGCGGCGGAGGAGGAGGCGTTCACCCTGGCGCCGGCCGATTTCGCCGCCGTCAACCCGAACACCGGCACCGCGCCGGTATTCCGCGCGCCGCGCGATGCCGGGATTACCAGGAGCATTTACGCGCGGTTGCCGGTGCTGGTGGACCGGCGGGAAAAGCCGCCGCGCCATGTGTGGCCTTTGCGTTACCTGCGCATGTTCGACATGACGAATGACAGCGCGAAGTTCCGCAGCGAAGCGGAGTTGCGGGCGCTCGGGGCCTATGAGGTTCAGGGGCGGCGCTGGGAGAAAGGCAGCGCGCAATGGGTGCCGCTGTATGAAGGGAAAATGGTTCAGGCGTTCGATCACCGGGCGGCGTCGGTGGTCGTCAACGACGCGAATGTTCACCGTCCCGGTCAGCCCGAGTCCTCGACCGATGCCGAACACAAAGATCCGGCCTGGTTTCCTCGCCCCCAGTATTGGGTGTCCACCCTGGATGTCAGCCTGCCGGCGGACATTCCCGCGGTGATCGGATTCAAGGACATTACGTCCCCGACAAATGCACGAACATTGATTGCCGCCTTGCTGCCACCCGTTGGGGCCAGCAATAAGCTGCCTTTGCTGCTGCCGGATACACTTGCCTCGGCGGCCGTTCCCGGCCTGGAAACCCGGTGTGGCGAGCTTCCGTATGCGCGATGGGCGCCGCTTTTTGTTGCAAACCTGAACAGCCTCGTGCTGGATTTCGTCGCCCGTCAGAAAGTGCATGGAACAACGCTCAACCTGTTCATTGTCGAGCAACTGCCTGTTGTGCCAGCAACAGAATTCGCCCGCCCCTTCGGCACCAGGACCGCCGAACAGATCGTGCGCGATGACGTGCTGGCATTGACCTACACGGCGCATGACATGGCGGCGTTCGCCCGCGCCATGGGGCACAGCAGCCCGCCATTTGCGTGGAACCCGGAGGACCGCTTGCGGCGCCGCGCCCGGCTGGATGCCCTGTTCTTTCATCTCTACGGCCTGGACCGCGACGCGGCGGCTTATGTACTCGATACGTTTCCGATTGTCCGCCGCGAGGAGGAAGCCCGCTACGGTGGCCGGTTCCGCTCGAAGGACCTCATCCTCGGTTTCATGGCGGCGCTGGCCGCCGGCCGGCCGGACGCGCCGGTGGCGGGATAGCGTGGGCTGTTAACCGGCACGCAACGCAGCCGGTGCAGGGTGTTCCTCCGCGCGGCACAATGCCTGACGGCCGAGGAGTGACATGATGGACAGCGCTGCTTCCGGCCTCTCCCCCGAAACCGCCAGCCCCGAGACCATTGGGGCCGAGCTGCGCCAGGCGGTGCGCGAGGAGGTCGGGAGCCAGTTCGCGGAACTGCGCCGCTTCGTCGATCGCCGCTTCTGCGAGCTGAGCGTGGAAATTCACGGCGCGGTGCAGATGGTCGATTTCAGCGAGACCAACCTGTCCGGCCAGCTTGGCCAAATCCATGCCCAGATCGCCAGCGTGGTGGCGTCGCCGGCGGCGGCCACCCGCAACAGCGGGCTGGAGCTGGAAGCGGTGGTCGAGGCCACCGAGACGGCCGCCGACCGTATCCTGGAAGCCGCCGAGGCGATCAGCGGCTGGGTGGCCGACGGGCGGCGCGACCCGGCGGGCTACGCGCTGCTCAGCGAGAAAGTGAACGCCATTTTCGAGGCGTGCTCGTTCCAGGACCTCACCGGCCAGCGCATCCGCCGCGCCATCGACCATCTTCAGCGGGTCGAGGGATTGCTGGAGAACCTGATCCAGGTCGCGCCTTCCCCCGCGGCCGAAGCGGCGCCGGCGCCGCCGGCCGGCGGCGCCGACCTCGCCCAGCAGGAGATCGACCGCCTGCTGGGCTGATCGCGGCTCAGAAAGCCGTCTGCTCGACCCGCCGGCCGATCGCGCCGCCGATGACGGTGCCGAGATCGAAGGCAAGCTGGCGGTCGTCGCTGCCCTGCAAGGTGCATTGCAGCGTGGCCACCCAGGCGACCGGATCGGCCGGTGACGGGCGGATTTCGGCGCGCAGGTAAAGGGTCGCCGGGCCGGGGGGCGGCCGGTTGCCGCCGAACCGGCTTTCGTCGGGCGATTGCGGGTCCATCCCGCCATTCCACCAGCTGAAGGCGTTGTCCGATGGCGCCACCGGGGCGGCGCCGCCGGACCCGCCGGCGTCGCTGCGGGTCACCGCCAGCGACAACTGCGCGTTGGCGGCGCCGGTCGCGGCGATGCCGGCCCGTTGCAGCCCGGCGGTGAACTGCGCCGCCAGATCGATGTTGCGCGGCGAGTCGTCGCGGACCAGCAGGCCGACGACGAGCGGCGCGGGGAGCGGGCGCAGCAGCGTCGCCGAATAGGTGCCGCTGCAACTTCCCATCGCCCAGGCCGGGGCGGCGGCGAGCGCCGCGAGAATCGCCGCGCCGGCGCCGGCGAGACGGGTTCGGTTGGTCATGGTCGTATCCTTCCTGGCCGGGGGTTACTTCCTGCGCGCCTCGGCCACCGCGTCCTGCAATTCCGCCAGGGTGACCGCGCCCGGCAGCATGCGGCTGCCGATGACATAGGCCGGGGTGCCCTGGATGCCGAGCTTGCCGGCCAGGGCCAGATTGGCGTCGATGCGTTGCTGCACCGCCGGGTCGGCCATGTCCTGTTGCAGGCGGTCCCAGTCCAGCCCGGTTTTTTCCGCCGCCGCGCGCAGCGTGTCCGGGGTCACGTCGGCGGGGCCCGACATCACCGCGTCCTTCAGCCTGAGGTAGCCGCCCTGCTTCTGCGCGGCCAGCAGCGCCTTGGCCCCCAGCACGCTGCCCGGGCCGAGGATGGGAATGTCCTTGCGGACCAGCCGCAGATTGCGGTCGTGCCGCAGCAGGTCGGCGATCACCGGGGTCATGCGGCGGCAGTACGGACAGCGGACGTCGAAGAACTCCACCAGGGTCACGTCGCCCTGCGGGTTGCCGTCCACCGGGTCGCCCGGGGTGTGGTTCAGCGCCTCCGCCAGTCCCGGGATGGTGGCGCGCGCCGCCGCCTGCTGCTGGCGCGACTCGTCCTGCTGCAAGGCGGTGATGGCGTCGCGCAGGATCGACGGGTCGGCCTTCAGCGCGGCGCGCACCACATCGACGATTTCCGTGCGCTGCTGGGGCGTGAAGCCCTGCGCCAGCGCCGGCACGGCGGCCAGGCCCAGCAGCAGGGCCGCCAGCAGGCTCAGTATTCTGCGCATTCGAAGGGTCTTTCCTGGTGGGTTGGCGGGTTGCGTGGCCGATAGCCTGCCGGCGCGGCGCGGGGGTGATGGATTTTACCGGAGGGCACGCGCACCCCGCGGTGGGAGGATGCCTTGGATCAGTTTACCGGCTGCCGGGAGGGTCTGGAAGACCCACGAACCGGGAATGCGACGCAGTTCGGCGCGGCGTTTCAGCGGTTCATGGCGAAGTTTGCGAGTACGGTTCAGGGCGTTGTGGCGATCGACGGCAAGGTTCTGCGTCGCCGCTTCGATCGCGCCAGCGGCAAGTCATCGCTGCATATGGTCAGTGCCTGGGGATGCGAACAGCGCCTGGTGCTGGCGCAGATCGCCACCGACGCCAAATCCAATGAGATCACCGCGGTGGCGAAGTTGCTGGAGATGCTGTCACTGAAAGGCACGATCGTGACCGCCGACGCGCTCAACCGCCAGCGGGCGATTGCTCAGCAAATCGTCGATCGGGGCGGCGACCATGCCCTGGCGCTGAAGGGCAACCAGGGCACGCCGCATGCTGACGTCAGCACGTTCCTCCTGGCCCGGCCTGGCCGCCATCGGCAAGGTGGTCCGTATCCGGGAAACCGCGAGCAAGACCACCACCGAGACCGCCTGCCACCTTCTCGGCACAGCGCTATCCGCGACACGCTTCAACGAGGTCGTCCGCGAGCACTGGGGTGTCGAAAACCGGCCGCACTGGTGGCTTGATGTGGTGATGAACGAGGATCAGGACCGGACCAGACCGGGCAACGGACCACACAATCTTGCGGTCCCGCGACACATGGCCCTGAACGTCATGCAGAAGGACGGCTCCAAGGGCTCTCCGCGCGGCAAGTTCCAACGGGCCGGCTGGAACGATTCCTACCTCTCCAGCCTCCTCCGAATCTTTCTGAAATGCGATCACCCTGGCCACGGCCGGCCGATTGATTCTTTTGGAATGAACCGGTACGCCATTGGCCAAAATCCGCCGAAAGGACCGACCATGCGCCGCATTGCCCTGGCCCTCACAGTGCTTCTCCCGGCGGCGGCGTTCGCCCAGCCGGCCGCCCAGCCGGCCGCCCAGGCGGTTCCCGTGGGGGTGGTGGCGGCAACGAAGCAAGCCGTTACCCAGGGGGTAGAGTTCGTCGGCCGCATCGAGGCGATCGAGAAGGTGGAGGTGCGGGCGCGGGTCAGCGGCTATCTGCTGTCGGTGGACTTCACCGAGGGCGGCACGGTGAAGGCGGGCGCCCCGCTGTTCACCATCGACCCGGCGCCGTTCCAGGCGGCTCTGCTACAGGCGCGCGGCGCCCTGGTGCAGGCGGAGGCGCAACTGGCCAACGCCGCCGTGCAACGCCGGCGGGCCGAGGAACTGGTCAAGACCAGCGCCGTCTCGGTCGCCACCCGCGACGAAAGAGTGGCTCAGGAGAAATCCGCCGAGGGCCAGAAAATCCAGGCCGAGGCGGCGCTGCAAACCGCCGCCATCAATCTCAGCTACACCGTCATCACCTCCCCCATCGCCGGGCGGGTCGGCCGCGCGGCGATCACCAAGGGAAATCTGATCACCCCCAACACCGGCACGCTCACCACCATCGTCAGCCGGGACCCGATGTACGCGGTGTTTCCGGTCAGCCAGCGCGAGTTCCTGCGGGTGGAGCACGGCACCCAGGCCGACACCCGCGGGCTGCTGGTGCGCGTGTACCTGGCCGACGGGTCGGTTTATCCCGAGCCGGGACGGATCAACTTCGTCAACGTGACGGTGGACCGGTCCACCGATACCGTGCTGGTGCGCGCCACCGTGCCGAACCCGAATGGCGGGCTGGAGGACGGGCAGTTCGTGCGGGTGCGGGTCGAGGGCGACCAGCCGGCCGATCTGCTGGTCATCCCGCAGGCGGCGCTGGTGATCGACCAGCAGGGCGCCTACGTGTTCGTGGTCGATGACGGCCGCGCTTCGGTGCGGCGGGTGAAAACCGGCCCGCAGGTCGGCCGCGGCATCGCCGTCGAGGAAGGGTTGCAAGCCGGCGAGCAGGTGATCGTGGACGGCATTTCCCTGCTCCGCCCCGGCGCGCCGGTCATCGCCGCCCCCGCCAAGGGGCTCTGACCGATGATCTCCTCGGTGTTCGTGGACCGGCCGCGACTCGCGGCGGTCATTTCCATCGTCATGACCATCGCCGGGCTGCTGTCGCTGCTGGCCATCCCGGTCGCCCAGTACCCGGATATCGTGCCGCCGCAGGTGCAGGTCAGCACGATGTATCCCGGCGCCTCCTCGGCGGTGGTGGAGGCCACCGTCGCGCAGCCGGTCGAGGCGCAGATCGTCGGCGTGGATAAGCTGCTGTACATGAAAAGCGTCAGCGGCAACGACGGCAGCTATTCCCTGCTGCTGTCCTTCGAGCTGGGCACCGACCCCGACATCAATACCGTCAACGTCAACAACCGGGTGCAGGTGGCGCTGGCCAAGCTGCCCCAGGAAGTGCGCCAGCAGGGCGTGACGGTGAAGAAGAAATCCTCGGCGCTGCTTGGCGTGGTGGCGGTGTCCTCGCCCAAGGGCAGCTACGATCCGCTGTTCATCAGCAACTACGTCACCATCAACCTGCTGGACCAGATCCGCAGCACCCCGGGCGTGGGCGACGCGACGCTGTTCGGGGCGCAGGACTACTCGATGCGGGTGTGGGTGCAGACCGACCGGCTCACCGGCCTCAACCTGACCACCGACGACATCGTCCGCGCCATCCAGAGCCAGAACGCCCAGGCCGCGGTCGGGCGCATCGGCGCGCGGCCGATCTCCGACGACCAGCAGTTCCAGCTCAACATCCAGACCAAGGGGCGGCTGAGTTCGCCCGAGGAGTTCGCCCGCATCATCCTGCGCACCAACCCGGACGGCTCGGTGCTGCGGCTGGGCGACGTGGCGCGGATGGAGCTGGGCGCGCAGAACCTGGACCGCGCCACCCAGTTCAACGGCAAGCCGGCGGCGCTGATCGCCATCTACCAGGCGCCCGGCGCCAACGCGCTGACCACGCTGGATGCGGTGAAGCAGCTGCTGGCCGACCAGCAGAAAAGCTTCCCCGAGGATCTGGCGTGGAAGGTGACCTACGACCCCACCACCTTCGTGCGCGCCACCATCCACGAGGTGCAGAAGACACTGGTGGAAGCCTTCGTGCTGGTGGTGCTGGTGGTGTTCCTGTTCCTGGGAAGCTGGCGCGCCACCCTGATCCCCACCATCGCCGTGCCGGTCAGCCTGGTGGGCTGCTTCGTCGTGCTGAACGCCATCGGCTACTCGGCCAACTCGGTGTCGCTGCTGGCGGTGGTGCTGGCCATCGGCATCGTCGTCGACGACGCCATCGTGGTGATCGAGAACGTCGAGCACGTCATGGAGACGCATCCCGAGCTGTCGGTGGCGGAGGCGACCAAGCGGGCGATGGCGCAGATCACCGCCCCGATCATCGCCATCACCCTGGTGCTGCTCAGCGTGTTCGTGCCGGTGGCGTTCATCCCCGGCATCTCCGGCGAGCTGTTCCGCCAGTTCGCGGTAACCGTCGCGGTGTCGATGTTCATCTCGGCGATCAACGCGCTGACGCTGTCGCCGGCGCTGTGCGCGGTGCTGCTGAAGCCGCAGCACGGACCGCGCCGGGGGGTCATCGGCGTGGTCATGCGCGCGATCGACCGGGTGCGCGACCGTTACGGCAACGTGGTGGCGCGGCTGGTGCGGGTATCGCTGGTCAGCCTGCTGGTGGTGGGCGGCTGCATGCTGGGCACCGCCGGGCTGTCCAGGCTGACGCCCACCGGCTTCCTGCCGCAGGACGACCAGGGCGCGTTCTTCGTGATCGTGCAGTTGCCGGATGGCGCCAGTGTCGGCCGTACCGCCGCGCTGGTCGGGCAGGTCGAGGACATCCTGCGCCACGATCCGGCGGTCGAGGACGTGTCGAGCACCGTCGGGCTGAACTTCATCGACAACTACAACCAGGCCAACGCCGCCTTCATCGTGGTGTCGATGAAGAGCTTCGAGCAGCGGAATGCCGCCTCGCTCGCGGCGCCGCAGGTGCTCGCGCGGCTGGCCGGCCAGTTCCGTGGCCTGCGCGATGGCATCGCGGTGCCGCTGGCGCCACCGCCGATCATCGGCCTGGGCACCGGCGGCGGCTTCACCTACGTGGTGCAGGACGTGCGCGGCGGCGACCCCAAGGCGATGGCGGCGGTGGTCCGCGGGCTGACCATCGCCGCCAACCAGGACCCGCGGCTGTCGCGCGTGTTCAGCACCTTCTCGGCGAACAGCCCCTCGGTGTTTCTCGACATCGACCGCGACAAGGTGCAGGTGCTGGGGGTGCCGCTTTCGGCGGTGTTCCAGGCGCTGGGCACCAGCCTGGGCGGTGCCTATGTGAATGACATCAACCTGTTCGGCCGCACCTGGCAGGTGCAGGTGCAGGCCGAGGCGCAGGACCGTGGCAGCATCGACGACATCTTCCGCATCAACGTGCGCAACAACGACGGCAAAATGGTGCCGCTGCGCAGCCTCGCCGAGGTTCGCATCATGGAGGGGCCGCAGGCGCTGATCCGCTACAACAACCTGCGCGCGGTGACCCTGCAGGGCGGCGCCGCGCCGGGCGTGTCGAGCGGCACCAGCCTGGCGGCGATGGAGGCGGTGGCGGCGCGCACGCTGCCCCCCGGCTATCGCGGCGCCTGGACCGACACGGCGTTCCAGGAACAGCGCGCGAGCGGCAAGACCGGGATGATTCTCGCCTTCGCCATCCTGTTCGCCTACCTGTTTCTGGTGGCGCTGTACGAAAGCTGGACCATCCCGGTGCCGGTGCTGCTGTCGGTCACGGTGGCCATCGTCGGCAGCTTCGCCGGCATCGCTTTGGCCGGAGGGACGCTCGACCTGTACGGCCAGATCGGCATGGTGGTGCTGATCGGGCTGGCGGCGAAGAACGGCATCCTGATCGTGGAGTTCGCCAAGGAGCAGCGCGAGCGCGGCGTTCCGCTGCTGGAAGCGGCGGCCGAGGGCGCGCGGCTGCGGTTCCGCCCGGTGATGATGACCAGCTTCGCCTTCATCCTCGGCCTGCTGCCGCTGGTGATCGCGGTGGGGCCGAGCATGCTGGCGCGGCGCAATGTCGGCACGCCGGTGTTCGCCGGCATGATCGCGGCGAGCACGCTCGGCATCTTCGTCATCCCGATGCTGTACGTGGTGTTCCAGGCGGTGCGCGAACGGGTGAAGGGGCACCGGGCGGCCGGGACAACCGAATGAAACAACGACGGCCGGGCCGCCGCCCGGGACCCCATTACCTGATGCTCGCCCTGCTGGCCGGGTGCGCGGCGCCGGCCCCGCGCTGCGCCGGCTTGCCGGGCGCGCCCATGCTCACCGCGGAACTTTATTTCGGCCGCACCGCCGGCAACACGAGCATCGACGACGCCGCCTGGCGGGGCTTCCTCGCCGACGCGATAACGCCGCGCTTCCCGTCCGGTTTCACCGTGCTGGAGGGCCATGGCCAGTGGCGCAGCCGCGAAACCGGCCGCATCGGCGCCGAACCTTCATCGGTGGTCGTGATCGTGGCTGATCCCGGCACGCCCACCCTGGCGGCGCTGGCGGCGATCCGCGCCGAGTACCGGCAACGCTTCACGCAGGAATCCGTCGGCCTTGTGCTGACGGATTCCTGTGCCTCGTTCTAGAGTAATTTCATCGGCCGGCTGTCGCCGGTCTGGCCGATGTTGCTTTAGCGCGGCCAGTAATGGTTCGCCGCCCAGATCGCCAGCACGATGACCGACGCGTACAGGACAATCCAGACAATCCGGTTGAACCAGACGGCGACCGCCAACCCACCCAGCGAGGCAGCCACCACCGCCGCCTTCTGCACCGGGGTATCGATGCCGCCGAGCCGGTAATAGGCGGCCCATCCGGCTGCCACCGCGAGCGCGGCGGCGATCAACGGCCAGCCGAGTCCCTGGATCACCTTGAAGAAATCGCCGTCGTCGTCATACGTGCTCCGAGCCATCGTTTGCCTCGCCTGTGCATGAGGTTGCGGTGACCGCCGGAGGACAGCGCCGGGCTGGTTCGAGGGAACTGGCGCCGCGATGCCGATCCGCCGGTGTTCTTTCTTTGGAAACTATGCGCCTTGCCACGCAAGCGCAACCTCCCATTTGCGGGCGGGCACCGGCCAGCGAACCGCATCACAATATCTGGTCGACCTCGAAATGCGGCCGCCGCTTCACCTCGATGTAGATTTTGCCGACATATTCGCCGATGACTCCCATCGACAGCAATTGCAGCCCACCCAGAAAGGCAATCGGCACCACCACCGAGGTCCAGCCCGGCACGGTGTCGCTGGACAGCAGATGTGCCGCCACCGCCCAAAGCCCGACCAGGAAGGCCAGCGCCGAGACGGCCACGCCCACCAGGGTGATCAGCCGCAGCGGCTGCATCGAGAACGAGGTGATTCCGTCGATCGCCAGCCCCAGCATGCGCGGCAACGGATACTTGGACTCGCCGGCGAAGCGCGGGCGGCGCTCGTAGCGCACCTCCGCCGTGCGGAAGCCAAGCAGCGGCACGATGGCGCGCAGGAACAGGTTCACCTCGCCGTAGCGCTCCAGCGCGGTCAGCGCGCGGCGGCTCATCAGCCGGAAATCGGCGTGGTCGGGCACCGCCTCGATGCCGAAGCGGTGCAGCAGCCGGTAATAGAGCCAGGCCGTGCCACGCTTGAACCGGGTGTCGTAATTCCGCGCCGCGCGCACGCCGAACACGATGTCGCAACCCGCGTGCAGCCGGCGCACCATGTCGGCGATGGCCTCCTCGTCGTCCTGCAGATCGGCGTCGATCGACACCAGGGCGTCGCCCGGCGCGGTGCGCAGCCCGGCCAGCAGCGCGTTCTGGTGGCCGCGGTTGCGCGACAGCCGGATGCCGTGGAAGCGGTCGGGCCGCTCCGTCCACAGGGCGGTCACGATGTCCCAGGTCGCGTCACGCGAGCCATCGTCCACGAACCAGATGCCGCTCGCCGCCTCCACCAGGCCTTGCCTCGCCATCCGGTCGAGCAGGGCGGACAGCACGCGCGCCGTCTCGGGCAGCACCTCGGCCTCGTTGTAGCACGGCACCACGATGTTCAGGACGGTCACGGGCGCGCCCCGGCGCCGGCCATGGCGGTCGCCAGCACGGATGTTCCGGGAATGCCGCCCGGCAGCAGCCGGTCCTCGGCGACGAAGCAGCCGGCGATGAAACGGTGCAGCCCGGCATGTCCCGGTGGGCGCGTGGCGGTGGCACGCTGGCCGCGCAGGCGGATGATGCCCAGCATCACCGGGTAGAGGGCACGGAACAGATAGCGGGCGCGGATGGCGGCGAACCCGGCCGCGCGCAACTCCGTGGCCAGCGCCGCCGGGGTGTAGCGGCGGAAATGGCCGAAACGGTCGTCGTAGTTGGACCACAGCTCGGCGCGGGCGGGAACGGTCAGGATCAGCACCCGGGCATTGGGATAGGCCTGCCGCACGGCGCGCAGGAACCCGACCGGATCGGCAATATGCTCCAGCACGTCGAGCAGCAGCAATCCATCATAGAAGGCGCGCTCGGCCGCCGGAATCTGGAAGCAATCCATCCCGCTGCGGACAAAGGGCGCGAGGTCGCCCGGCCGGGCGAACCGGCTGGGTTCCACCCCGTCGCAATCGATGCCGTGATCGCGCAGGTATTTCAGCACCACGCCGCGGCCGCAGCCGATCTCCAGGATGCGCCGCAGGCCCCCCGCCTTGGCGCGGCGGATTTCACGCAGGACGATGCGGTTGCGGGCGAGGGTCCAGAAATGCTGCTCGATGCCGGGCGGATAGCTCTCGTCGAACTGCTCAAGGGCGAATTCCGTCCGCGTCATCGTCCCGTTCCCGCACCATCGGCCAGCGCGCATTCTATCGCCGGCGGCGGCGCCGCGACAGGCCGAAACCGGCCGCGCTCACGGCGCGTCCGTCAGGTGGTGCAGGGTGCGGGCGAAGGCGGCGGCGCCGTTCTGTCGTGGCACTATTGTCGGTTGCAAGCCCATGCAATGAGCGAACAACACCTCCGCCGGTATGATCCGGGTGGTTTATGCTGCACTGCGAGACAGGTTCTGTCTTACTTCAAATCATATCTCGCAATGGTTCGCGTGATTGTGTAGCATGTTGTTACACGATCCTGCCTTTCCCTCATCACGCCTGGAGCCATTGATGATCCGATACATGCTCGCAGCCGGTCTGCTGCTGACTGCCCCCGCCCTGGTCCGGCCTGCCCAGGCGCAGGACGCCGAGGCCGGCAAGGCCATCTTCAAGTCGATCTGCAACCTCTGTCACGAGAACATCAAGAACAAGAACCGGGTCGGGCCGTCGCTGTACGGCGTGGTCGGCCGCCATTCCGGCATAATCCCGGGCTTTGCCTATTCCGATGCCAACAAGAATTCCGGCATTACCTGGACCGAGGATGTTCTTTTCAAATACGAAGAAGACCCCCAGAAAATGGTGCCCGGCACCAAGATGACCTATACGGGCCTGAAGGACCCGCAGAAGCGCAAGGACCTGATCGCCTATCTCAAGACCCTTCACGACTGAGACCGGCGACGCCGGCCATTCGGCCGGCGTCGCGGATTTGCCTAATTCCCCAGCTTGAGCCGCAGGTACTCGCCGATCAGGATGGTGGTCGGCTCGGTAACCTCACGGTCGCCGAGGTCGTCGGCGGCCAGGTCCTTGGTGAAGCCCACCGTGACATCGTCGTTCGCCGCTTCGGCCGCTTCCAGCAGCTGAATGAATGCATCGCTCAGCGCCTCGTGAATCTTCAGCAGATTGGCCTGCTCGGACTTGACGCGGTCGGCCAGCTCGATCGCCCAGCGCTGGTCCGGCGACACCTTGCCGGCGGCCAGTTCCGGCAGCAGCACCAGCGGCGGCAGAATGAACTCCTCCTCCTTGGCCATGTGGGGAATCAGCAAGTCGATCACCTTCTGCGCCGCCGCGCCCTCCGGCGTCGGACGCGCGGCGACGGCCCGCAGAAAGGTCAGCGTGCTCTCGTGCTCCGAAACCACGGATTGCGGGATGTCGCGCGCCGGTTCGGCGCGGGCCACGCCCCCCGGGCCGGGCCAGCAGAGGGCACAGGTAAGCGATACCGCGGCGAGCGCGGTCATTCTGGCATGCATGGCGTAACCTCCGTTGCCGGCAGGCACGTCCAGGATCGCCTGCCTGTCTGATGCAGTTTCACATGAAGCCGTCGCCCGGTGGCAGCGTCTTTGCCTCGCGTCATATCAAGTCCGCTTGATCGAACAGAACATCCGGCAGGGAAGGCGCCACGCATATCGCGGCTTCCCTGCCGGGCCAATCACCCGGATTCCGTATCAGAACGCCTGCCAGGCGAACACGTAGATCGTGTTGTTGTCGCGGGCGCTGCGGCCGAAACCGTCGTAGTTCTGGCTTTGGCCGTTGAACTGCGTGTTGAGCCAGTATTGCACGCCGAGCTTGAAGTTGGCGAACGGGCGCGCCCAGGAATCCTCCTTTCCGAACGGCACCCAGTCAGCCTCGACAATAAAAGTGCTGCTGTTCGGACTGTTGTTGGCGCTGCCGAACAATGGCGCAGGCTGGTACAGCACCGGATTGCGCTTGCCCCAGATACCCTCCCAGCCCAGCGTCAGGCCGTAGGTGTTGCGGTACCAGTAGGATGCCGAGAAAGTCACCTTGTCGAGTTCGTAACTGCTGCCATACGGGTAGCCCGTGGCGGGGTTCGGAGCAGCGATATTCGCCGATCCCTTGAGACCCTGCCACTCATGCGTGTAATTTGCCAGCACGGTGCCGATATGGGTGCCATCGCCAAGGAACTGGTAGCCGCCATCGATCGTTATGTCGGTGTAGCTGTTGCGTCCGAATGCGCCGGTAACGCCCGGGTTGTTGTTGGCGGCGAAGGGATCGACCGGATTGACATTGGCATTCATGAAAATGAGGCCGACATGGGCCGATTGCTGGGTATCGGACCCCTCGTCCCAGTCCCACTCGTAGGCAGCCCGCGCATATGGGGCTACGCCCTGGATGCCGCCAACGCCATAGGCGTTGCCGAGCCGGGTGAGCAGCCAGTTGCTCTGGGACACATACAGACCGGCATCGAGATACAGGCGGCGATCGTACCAGAGGTATACGTTGGCGCCGATGGAGTTCTGGTTGAAGCCGGCGTCGAGAATCACGTCGGCCGCGGGCGTGGGCTGAAGGGCCGCAGACGGCTGGATGAACGGGTAATCCCAGGCGAACGCGCTGTTATAGGGGTCTTGAATTGTTGGGTTGTTGTTGAGCGAGATGCCGACCCGCAATGTCGTGTCGTTGACCTCGAATTCGTCCGTGTACGGACGGAAATCCGTGTTGTCCATGGCAACCGCGCTGAGATTGTCGGACGCGGTCCACTGGGAGAAGATGCCGCTGTGCTCGCCAATGTTGCCGACAACAAAGATGCTGGCCTGGTCGAGGTTGAAGTTGTTGTTGGGGGCGTAACGGTTTGTGGTGGTGCCGGCCGGCGTGTCCTTGGCGAGGGAGGTCAGGGACCCCTGCCAATAAAAGGCCAGCGGAATCTTGGACCGCCATCCCTCGCCGCCGGTCTGCGTATAGCCGCCGATCTTGAAGGCGCGGCCCGCCGGGGTCAGCTGCGGACCGAAGGCACCGATATGACAGAAGACGCAGGGCTGTCCGGTCTGCGCGGCGAAGGCCGGCAGGGCCTGGGCAGGGCGCGACGCCAGCAACGCAGCGGCGGCAACGCCCCCGCTCAACGCGAACTTCACAGACGCCCGTACTCCGGTTCCCAGACGCACCATAGGCCTAGCCTCCCTGGCTTTGATTTTGGATTTTGGTTGCGCAAGAATCACAATCGCGGGACGGTTTGTCAAGCTCTCGTGACCTGTTGTTTCAGTCCCGCGTGGCAGGACAACCTCGGGTTGCGGATGCCCCGGCAAGAAGCAAGAAGAAAGCACGTTTCACCCCCGCCGCGCCGTATATGTGCCCTTACTTCGGCCGGTGCGACACGCTAGTGTTCCGATTGTGACAGATGCGTCCGTCCCGTCGCGTGAATCGGAACACCAAAACAAGAACCAGGGTTCCGCCCCGACGGCTCTTTCCGTCGGAGTGGGAACACTAGCCTGTCCGCGTGCCGGATAATGCGATCAGAACAAATTGCCGGCCTGACGGCCCGGCGCGGAGGGCCATGACAGAATCTTGCCAGGATGGCAGAGGTCCGACCTTGCTGCTGCTCAGCCGCAGCGCGCGCTGGACCGACTCGGTGCGCCGGCAGGCCGCCGGGCTGCGGGTGGAACGGCTGCTGGCGGTGACCGATGCCCGTGACGCGGTGGCGCTGCTGTGCTGCGGCGAACAGTTCTCGCACCTGCTGATGCATCCGCCGGCAGCCGGTGAGTTGCTGCCCGACCTGATCGGGCTGACCACCGGCGAGGCCGAATCCGGCATCGCGACGGTGCTGCTGGGCAAGCATGGCATCGCGGCGCGGCATTTGCCGGGCGGCGGACGGGCGATAGCGGTGCCGCACTGCACCGAAGGCTGGCTGGGCCGGGTGCTGAGCCTGGAATCGGCCGCGCCGGCCGATGCGCTACAGGTAGAGCTTGCCGATCTGCTCGGTGCGCTGGCCGCCGGGCGGTTGCAGACCCGCTATCAGCCGGTGGTGCGGCTTGCCGATGGCGTGCCCGTGGGGCTGGAGGTACTGGCGCGGCTGGAGCATCCGGCGCTCGGCACCCTGGGGCCGGACAGTTTCGTGCCGCTGATCGAGGCCGCCGGATTCGCCGCCCGGCTGGCGGAGGTGGTGGTCCGCCGGGCCTTCGCCGAATGGAGCGGCGACTCGCTGCTGCGGCTGGAACTGCGGCTGGCGGTGAACCTGCCGCTGGACGTGCTGCTGCTGTCCGGCACTGACGACCGGCTGGAAGCATGGCGCGCCGAGGCCGGCATCGATCCCGGGCGGATCGTCGTGGAACTGACCGAGACGCATCCGGTCAAACGGCCGGAGTTGCTGCTGCCGGTGCTGAAGCGGCTGCGCGCGGCCGGCTACCGGCTGGCGATCGACGATGTCGGGCCGAACCTGCGCGACTACCAGGACCTGATCGGCCTGCCCTTCACCACCATGAAGCTCGACAAGGCGGTGGTGCAGGACAGCGCATCGTCGCCGGCGGCGCGGCGGTTCCTGGAAAGCGCCATCGGGGCGGCGAAGGCGGCGGGGATGCTGGTGATCGCCGAGGGAATCGAGGACCAGGCGGCCTGGGCCCGCATGGTGGCGCTTGGGGTGGATTCCGGTCAGGGCTTCCTGATCGCCCGTCCGCTGACGGCGGCGGCGGCGGCCATCTGGCACGCCTCCTGGCCGCGGCGGCGGCTGGCATAGGCGGCGGCGGGTCACTTTCCGCCCGCCCGGATGCGGCCATCGGCCGATTCCCGCGCCGGCATTCCCGGCCTCAGCCGTTGGCGGCGTAAACCGCCCGGTACAGCGCCACGATCGCGGCGTGGTCCGGCACGCGCGGGTTGTTGGCCGGGCTGCCGGAAGCGAGCGCCTGCTCGGCCATCACATCGACCTTCGCCTCCCAGGCCTGCCGGTCGATGCCGAAGCCGCGCGGGTCCGGCACCTCCAGCTCGGCGTTCAGGGCGGCCAGCCCGTCCGCCAGGGCCTCGGCCGCCACCGCGTCGTCAGGGCTGGCGGACAGGCCGATGCGCCGCGCCGCGCCGGCGTAGCGGGCCTGCCCGGCCGCCAGCCCGAAACGGGTGACGGCGGGCAGCAGCATGGCGTTGGAAAGCCCGTGCGGCACATGGAAATGCGCGCCGATCGGCCGCGACATGCCATGCACCAGCGCTACCGACGCATTGGAGAACGCCATACCCGCGATGGTGGCGCCGAGCATCATCGCCTCGCGCGCGGCGGCGTTGTCCGGCTGGTGGAAGGCGGTGCGCAGGCTGGGGCCGATCAGTTCCATCGCCCGCAATGCCTGGCCGTCGCTGTACGGGTTGGCGCGGCGCGACACATACGCCTCCAGCGCGTGGGTCAGCGCGTCGATGCCGGTATCCGCGGTGGTGCGCCTGGGCACCGAGAAGGTCAGCTGGTAATCGACGATGGCGGCCAGCGGCAGGGCGCCGAGGCCGGCAATGAGCATCTTCTCGTCCCGCGCGGCATCGGTGATGACGGTGAAGCGGGTGGCCTCGCTGCCGGTGCCGGCGGTGGTGGGAATGGCGATCACCGGCAGGGCGGCGTGGTCGGCGGCGAACGGCACCTTGAACGCCCGCAGCTTCGCGGTGGGACCGGCGGCGGCCAGGATCGCCATGGCCTTGGCGGTGTCGATGGGCGAGCCGCCGCCGAAGCCGATCAGGCAGTCGAAACCGCCGCGGCGGAGGAAGGCGGTGCCGGCCTCGACCACCGTGTCGGTCGGCTCGGGGATGGTGTCGCTGAACACGGCGGGTTGCAGGCCGGCGTCCAGCAGCGGGTCCAGGCAGCGGCGGAGCAGGCCGGAGGCGACCATGAACGGGTCGGTGACCACCAGCGGGCGCGACAGGCCGAGCCTGCCGAGCAGGGCGGCGATTTCGGCGACGGCGCCGCCGCCGACGATCATGCAGCGGGGGGCGACAAGGGTGAAGGACATGGACTGATCCCTACCGAGGGGCCGGGGCATCGCCGTCCCGGTTGGCGTCATGTTCATCCAGGCGGCGTCGCCGGTCCAGCCCTCCGGCCGGTTGCGCGCCGCCGGGCGGGCGGCGTAGGAGCGATGCGTCGAATCGGAACGCAACGGATGGGGCGGTCATGGAACCGGGGATCGAGGCATTGCTGCTCGCCGCGCGCTGGATGCTGCTGCCGCTATACGTGGCGCTGCTGGCCTCGGTGCTGGCGATTTACGTGCTGGTCGGGCGCGAACTGGTGCACGTGGCCGAGACCGTGCTGATCATCCCCGAGGCCGAACTGGTGCTGGCGGTGCTGGCGGTGCTCGACCTGGTGCTGGTCGCCAACCTGGTGGTGATGGTGGCGGTGTCGAGCTACGAAAGCTTCATCCAGCCGATCACCGCGGCGGAGGCCGACAAGCCTGAATGGCTGGGCAAGATGGATGCGGCCAACGTGAAGCTGAAAGTGTCGCTGTCCATCGTGATGATCTCGGCGATCAGTCTGCTGCGCGGCTTCATGATGGATGGACCGGCCGAGCGGCTGCCACTGCTGGCCGGGGTTCACATCGTCTTTCTCGTGTCCACCCTCACCATCGCCCTGGTCGGACGGGTGCAGGGAAAGTGACGCCGGGACATCACAGCGCCGCCCGGTTCTCCGCCGGCGGCGGCGGAAGCGGGAAATCGGTCTCCCAGCCGCCGCCGAGCGCCTTGTATATCTGCACCAGGTCGGTCGAGACCGTGGTGGTGCTGTCGGTCAGCTGCTGCTCGGCCGCCAGCAGGCTGCGCTGCACTTCCAGCACGTCCAGGAAGTCGGTGACACCCTGGGTGTAGCGGTCGCGCGCCAGCACCAGCGCCCGGCGGTTCTGCGCCACCGCCTGCTCCAGCTGCTCGCGCCGGCGCTGCTCGGCCTGATAGGCGGTCAGCGCGTTGTCCACCTCGTGCAGCGCACCCAGAACCGTGCGCTGGTAGGTGATGGCGGCCTCCTGCTGCTGGGTCTGGCGCAGTTCCAGCGTGCGGGTCAGCCGCCCGCCCTGGAATATCGGCAGGGTGATGCTGGGGCCGACCGCATAGGTAAGGGCGTTGTTCCAGCTGGCCAGGTCGCTGAGCTGCACGGCCTGGAGCGCGGCGCTGCCGGAGAGGGTGAATCGCGGATAGAAATCGCCCACCGCCACGCCGACATTGGCGGTGGCGGCATGCAGCTGCGCCTCGGCGCGGCGGATGTCGGGGCGGCGGCGGGCCAGCTCCGAGGGCAGCCCGACCGGCACCAGCGGCGGCACCGGCGGAATGGGCTGCGTGGTGGCCAGCCGGGCGGTCATCGCCGCCGGCTTGTCGCCCAGCAGCAGGGCAACGGCGTTCATCAGCTGCGCCTGCTGCGCCTCCAGCGTCGGCAGCTGGGCGGCGGTGGAGGCTACCTGGGCGGCGGCGTTGGCGACGTCGAGCTCGGTGGTCAGCCCGCCCTCCGCCCGCTCGCGCGTCAGGTCCAGGCTTTGGCGGGCGATGTCGAGGTTCTGGCGGGTGATGTCGATGTTGCGCTGCGCCCCGCGCAACTGGATGTAATCGCGCGCCAGTTCGGCCGCGGCGGTCAGCAGGGTGTCGCGGCGGGCATCCTCGCTGGCGTCCATGCTGGCGCCGGCGGATTCGACGTTGCGCCGCACCCGGCCCCAGAAGTCGATCTCCCAGGACGCATCGAAGCCGTACTGGTACAGGTCGAAGGGCGAGAACAGGCCGACATTGGGCACCTCGGCGCCGCTCTGCGCCTGCCCGGCGCCGTTCGCCTGGCTCGCCGCGGTGCCGGTGCTGATCAGCGACAGCGCGCCCTTCTTGCTGAGTTGCTGGCGCGTATAGCTGGTATTGCCGTTCACCGACGGCAGCGCCGCGGCCTCGGCCACCGCCACGGAGATGCGTGCCTCGGCGAGCCGGATGCTGGCCAGCCGCACGTCCAGATTGGCCTCGGCCAGGCGTTGCTCCAGATCGGTCAGCACCGGGTCGGCGAACAGCTTCCACCATTGCGGATCGACCGGCTCGGCAACCGGCTGGCTGACCGCCGGGCTTGCCGGCTGACCGGGGCCGAGCCACGAGCCGGGGTTCCACCAGGGCGTCGGCGGCTCGAAATCAGGGCCGACCGCGCAGGCGCCAAGCAGCGCCAGCAGGGGCAGGGCAGCGGATTTGCGAGCCATTGATCAGACCTTCCGCGCGCCCCAGAAAATCGGGAACGGCGCCTTGACGACGTCAACGAGGTTGCTGCGCATTGCCGTCGGATTGAACCACTGCCCGACCGGGATGAAGGGCACCTCCTCCCATACCAGCATCTGGATCTCCTCGCATATCCTGCGTTGCGCGGCCAGGTCGGGCGCTTCGAACCAGGCGTCGCGCAGCGCCTCGATGCGCGGGCTGGTGGGCCAGCCGAACCAGCCGTCGAGGCCGTTGCCGCGCAGCGGCAGGTGGGCGGCCGGGGTGGCGACGGCCAACCCCTCATAGGTGGTGCAGAAGCTGCTCCAGCCGCCCTTCTCCACCGGCTCGCGGCTTTCGCGGCGCTTCACCAGGGTGGCCCAGTCCATGCTGGCATACTCGACATTCAGTCCGGCCTGCTCGAACAGGTCGCGCGCCACCTGGCACAGCGCCTGAATGGCCGGATAGTCCGAGGGCGACATCAGCACCACTTTCTCGCCCCGGTAGCCGCTGTCGGCCACCATGTCCCGGGCCAGCCCCGGGTCGCGCGGGTCGGTCAGCACCTCCAGGCCGGCATCGTTAGCCATCGGCTGGCCCGGCGTGAACACGCCGGCGGGCACGTGGATGAGATCGGGCTCGCTGCCCATCGCCGCCTGGACGAAGGCCGGCTGGTTGACCGCGGGCAGCAGGGCGCGCAGCAGTTTCGGGTTGTTGAACGGCGGATGCAGGTGGTTGAAGGCGATCATCGGCATGACGCCGATGGCGTCGTTCACCACCACCTGCACCCCCGGGGCGCTCCGCAGCACCGGCAGCAGGTCCACCAGCGGCAATTGCACCCAGTCCAGCGTGCCCTGCTGAAGCGCGGCGGCGGCGGCGGCGGGGTCGGGCATGGCCACCCACTCGACGCGGTCGAATTTCGCCACCTTGCCGCCGCTGGTGAAGTCCGGCTCTCCGGCGATCGGCAGGTATTTGTGCCAGCGCCCATAGGCCGCCCTGGCGCCGGGTTCCCATTCGTCATGCAGGAAGCGGTAGGGGCCGCTGCCGGTAAATTCCCGGATCGGCGTGAAGGGATCGGTCCGGCTGATATGTTCGGGCATGATGAAGCAGCTGTCGGTGCCCAGCGCCTCCAGCACGAAGGAAAACGGCTGCTTCAACCGGATCTCGAAATGGCGGTCATCGAGGGCGCGGATCTCGTTCAGCCGCGCCAGCAAGGCCTGGCCAAGACCACGCCGCCGGCCCCAGCGCAGGATGGAGGGCACACAATCGCGGGCGCGCACGGGGGTGTTGTCGTGGAAGGACAATCCCTCGCGCAGCCGAAACCGCCAGGTCAGGCTGTCGTCGGAAAGCTCGTGGCCGGCGGCCATTTGCGGACTTATGCGGCCCTTGGAATCCTCGCCGTACAGCGTGTCCCAGATCAGGAACCCGTGATTGCGCGCGACCCTGTTGCTGAGCACGATCGGGTCGGGGGTCAGCAGGCTGGTTTCCGGCACGAATCGCAGCACCCGCGCATTTCCCTGGGCCAGCGCCGGGCGGGCCAGGGCGGCGGCGCCGGCGGCCAGCAAAGTCCTGCGGTGCATCCAGGGTCTCTCCTTGCGGACGGTTGCCGCGCGCGCGGCGGTTTGGCACGCTGCTTGTTGTATGCAAAGCAAGCAAGACCACGAACCCATTCGTTTGGAGGGGCAGGCCTTGCTTGCCTCCGTGGACCTGCGCAGTGCCCTGGCGGGGCCTTTTGACATACAGGTGGCGGCGGGTGAATGCCTCGCCATATCGGGGGTGTCCGGCAGCGGCAAAAGCCTGTTCCTGTGCATGCTCGCCGATCTGGACCCGAACCAGGGCGAGGTGTGGCTGGACGGCCGTCCGCGCTCCGGCATGGCCGCGCCGGCCTGGCGGCGGCTGGTCGCCTATGCGCCGGCGGAGTCCGGCTGGTGGGCCGACGGCGTGGCCGGGCACTTCCCCGACCTGCCGGCGGCGCGGGCGCTGGCGGCGCGGCTGGGCCTGAAGGCCGGGCTGGTCGACGGGCCGGTGCCGCGCCTTTCCAGCGGCGAGCGGCAGCGGCTGGCGCTGGCGCGGGTGCTGCTGCGGGCAGCCCCGGTGCTGCTGCTGGACGAGCCGACCGGCCCACTGGACCAGGAGTCGGTCGCCCTGGCCGAAACGCTGCTGCGCGAGCGGCTGGCGGCCGGCACGGCCATCGTGATGGTGACGCACGATCCGGCCCAGGCGGCGCGGCTGGGGCAGGCGCATCTGGTCATGCGCGACGGGCGGCTGGCGCCGGCATGAACCCTATCCTGCTGTCACCCGGCGATCTGGCGATCGCCGCCACCCTGATCGTGGTGGACGGCGCCATCAGCGTAGCGCTGGGGCTGCGGGTGCACCGGCAACTGGCGATCGCGGCCGTGCGCATGGTGGTGCAGCTGGTGTTCATCGGTTTCGTGCTGGCGCGGGTGTTCGCGCTTGCCTCGCCGCCGGTAACGCTGGCGGTGGTGCTGCTGATGATGGCGGTGGCCGGCCGCGAGGTGGCGGCGCGGCCGGAGCAGGGACTGGTGCGGTGGGGCAATCTGCGCGCCGGCGCGGCGGCGGTGGCGTTCGCCACCGGCGTGACCAGCGTGCTGGCGCTGACCACCGCGCTGCGTCCGCAGCCATGGTACGACGCCCGCTACGCCATTCCGCTGGCCGGCATCGTGCTGGGCACCGTGATGAGCGCGGCCAGCCTGGCGCTGGACCACCTGCTGGCCGGCGTGGTGCGCGAGCGCGCGGCGATCGAGGCGCAGCTGTGCCTGGGGGCGACGATCCGCCAGGCCATGGGCGGGCTGGTGCGCGCGGCCATCCGGCGCGGGCTGCTGCCGGTGATCAACCAGATGTCGGCGGCCGGGCTGGTGACGCTGCCCGGTATCATGACCGGGCAGATTCTGGCCGGGCTGCCGCCGATGGAGGCGGTGAAATACCAGATTCTGCTGATGTTCCTGCTGTCCGGCGGGGCCGGGCTGGGGGCGGTCGCGGTGGTGTTCCTGGCGGCGCGGCAATTGACGGATGCGCGCCACCGGCTGCGGCTGGACCGGCTGGCCGGGCGCTGATCCCAAGGCGGCCGCGCCGCCCGCCCGGATGCGCCGGACCGTTGCCGCCAAGGAGGCTCGGGAACGAGAGTGCTCAACCGTGTGGCGATCCATGCGGCCTTGCTGGCCCTCGCGCTGCTGATGACGATCAGTGGTCAGGCGATCGCCCAGCAGGTTACCGGCGCGCCCGATGCGACAACCACGATTGACGGGCGGTTTCTGCCGCCGCAGCCGTTCCGGGGCAAGTTGATCAGGACCGACGATGTCGGCTTCGCGGCACCATCTACCTTCGGCGGCACCCGCCAGGGCATGGCAATCTCCTGGCCGGCGCGGATCAAGGACAAGGCTGGCATCCGCTGGCAGTTCATCGGCAAGATCGACAAGCTGGCCGTCACCATGGAGCCGCCGCGGCTGACGCCTGAAGACTTGAAGAAGCTGGAGGCGGCATTGCGCGCCGGGCAGGACACGAACTGGAAAAATGTTTATTCACAAAAACCTGGAGCGCGCTGTCCTGGAACCAACCATCGAAAAGTAATGGGTTCCAAGGTCCTTTCGGCCCGTCGTGCCGAAGGCGCGCTGCCCAACCCGTCGTGCCGAAGGCGCGCTGCCCAACCCGTCGTGCCGAGGGCGCGCTGCGCGCGACGGCGGGGTCCAGGGGCAGCGCCCCTGGCCTTGCTTCCTTCACGCGGCGCGGCGGCCCAAGGCGCTGGGCAGCCCGCCGATGGCGCGGTCGATCAGCGCCGAATCCGCGGTGGCGGTCAGGTCCTGGCGGATGACCCGTTCCGCCGCGGTGGCGGCGATGTCGGCGGCGGCGGTGCGGACATCGTCCACCGCGGCCTTTTCGGCGGCGGCGATGCGGTCCAGGGCCAAGCGTTCCCGCCGGTCGGCCGATGCGCGGGCCTCGGCCTCGGCGGCGGCGGCCAGCCGCACGGCTTCGGCGCGGGCGCCTTCCAGCAGCGCGTTCGCCTCCGTGATCGCGGCCTCGCGGCGGGTGCTGGCGTCGCGCAGCAGCGCCTCGGCTTCGTCACGCAGGCGCCGGGCCTCGTCGAGTTCGGCGCGGACGGCGTTGGTGCGGGCGTCCAGCAGCCCGGTGATCACGCCCCACAACTTGCGGCCGAACAACAGGAAGAACACGACATAGGCGATCGCCACCCAGTTTGCCGGTTCGGCGAAGAAGCTCTCGTGGTGCATCGTGATCTCCTCAGCCCTGACCGCGGGCGGCCAAAGCGGCGTCCACGGCCTGGTCCACCGCGGCGGGCCGCGGGGCGAAGCCGGTCAGCCGGGTCACCACCACGTTGGCGGTGTCGGTGGCCACTTGCCGCAGCGCGCCCATGGCGGCCGCGCGGGCCGCGCCGATGCGCTGTTCGGCCTCGGCGAGCTGGGCGTCGAGACGGGCGTTCAGCTCGGCGGACTGCACCGCCGCGTTGGCCTTCGCACGCTCGACGGCGGCGGCGATTTCGGCCTGTGCGTGGGCGTGGGCCTTGCGGGTGGCGTCGTTCATCGCGGCCACGGCGGCGTCGGATTCCACCTTGGCCTGCTGCGCCACGTCAAGGTCGCGGGCGATCGATGTTGCCCGTGCCTCCAGCACTTCCGCCACCTTCGGCAGACCCCAGCGGGACAGCAACGTGTAAAGGCCGGCGAAGATGAAAACCAGCCAGACGACCTGACTGACCGTGAGCGGGTTCTTGAAGTCGAGCTGCGGCATCCCTTCCGCCATGGCGGCGGCGGGGATGGCCAGCAGAACGAGGGCGGCGACGGCTATCCGGCGCATGGCGGCTCCCGGTAGGAGGCTGGGGGCGCTTTCGCGCCCGGCCCGCTCAGACGAACAGGATGATGAACGCGATGACCAGCGCGTACAGCGCGACGGCTTCGGTCAGCGCGAACCCGAGGATGGCCAGACCGAACACGTTCTGACGGGCCGACGGGTTGCGGGCGATGCTGGAGACCAGTGCGGCAAAGATGTTGCCGATACCGACACCGACGCCAGCGAGCGCAATGACAGCAAGGCCCGCACCAATTTCCTTGGCGGAAGCGAGATCCATATCCAGGTTCCTTTCGTGATCCGGTGGCGCCGGCGGCGCAAAGCCGTCGGTAGCCTCGATTGGTTAGGTGAGCGAGGGTCGGGGGGTGGATGAGGGAGGGGAGGGGGGGTTAGTGGAGGTGCACCGCGTCATGCAGATAGATGCAGGTAAGCACGGCGAAGACATAGGCCTGCAACACGGCGACCAGGAATTCGAAGCCGATCAGGGCGACGTTCACCGTGAACGAGAAGGCGGCCGGTGCCCAGAAGATCAGGCCGGCGCCGCCAAGCATGATGATGAAAGCCCCGAACACCTCCAGCATCACGTGTCCGGCCATCATGTTGGCGAACAGACGGACTGACAGGGAGATGAGGCGCGACAGGTAGGACAGCACCTCGATGGGCACCAGCAGCGGCAGCAGCAGCTTGGGAACGCCCTCGGGGACGAAATAGCTGAAGAACTTCCAGCCGTGCAGGCGCAGCGCCACGGTGGTGGTGAGTACCATTACCAGCAAAGCCAAAGCGAGCGTCGTGGCGATATGGCTGGTGAAGGTGAACGCATAGGGCCAGACGCCGATCAGGTTGCCCAGCAGAATGAAGAAGAACAGCGTGAAGATCAGCGGGAAGAAGCGCTTGCCTTCCTCGCCGATCTGATCGGTGCACATGCCGTAGATGAAATCGTAGCTGAGTTCGGCCAGCGCCTGCAGGCGGCCGGGAACGATCGCCCGCGGGCGGGCGCCGTAATGCAGCAGCGCCAGGATCAGCCCGGCGGCCAGCAGCATCATCAGGTTGGCTTGGGTGAAATTGACCGCGGCGCCGATGAACGAGCCCGCCGTATGGAGCTGGAATTGCCCCAGGGCGTCGATACCTTGTCCTTCAGCAGCCACTGTCACGTCCTTTACCGACAGGACCATCACGCCGATGGTCCGTACGTTCTGCGTTTCGTCCGGCCGAATCGGGGCCGGCCGCCTCACGTCCGGGCCCCACCAGGCGCCAGACATTGGCCACACCAGCGGCGCCACCCAGCAGCACGAACACCGCGAGCAGCGCCGGCGACGTGTGTAACCACTTGTCCAGCCACCAGCCGATGGCCACCGCCACCGCCAGCGCGGACACCAGCTCCACGCCCACCCGCAGGCCGATGCCCAGGGCTGAAGGGCCGTTCCCACCCGCGCCGCCGGACTGATCCGCCAGCCGGGGGGCCAGCCCCTGTCTGCGCCGCGCGGCCCGCAGCCGCTCCTCGAAGGAACCGCCGCCGTCCTCGCCTTCGTCCATCCGTCCGCCCCTGTGCAAGTTGCCTTGCGGAAGGCGTCAGCTTGCTAGCGGTGAGGGAGCGGGGTGTCAAGAACGGTTGCCGCCGGCGCGACGGCCATCCGACCCCGTCACCCGGCCGTCGCAAACACGCTATGGGGGGGCAAGGGATTGCTGTATTCGAGAGCGTCGGGCACGTCGTGAAGCGAAGGTAGGTCGATATGACTCCGCCGGAGTTGCAGGATTCGCTCCTGTCCGTCGAGGGCCGCGTGGCGGTGCTCACGCTGAACCGCCACGAGGTGCGCAACGAGCTGACCGGCACCCGGCTGGCCGCGGAGATCGTGCAGGTCGCCGAGTGGATCAACCGCGACGAGCGGATTTCCGTTCTTGTGCTCACCGGCGAGGGGGCGGCCTTCTCGGCCGGCGGCAATGTCAAGCACATGCTGGAGCGCGAGCACGGCAGCTTCGGCGGCAGCGTCTATGCGGTGCAGGGCAATTACCGCCATGGCATCCAGCGCATGGCCCAGGCCATGCTGGCGCTCGAGGTGCCGTCCATCGCCGCGGTGAACGGGCCGGCGATCGGCGCCGGGTTCGACCTCGCCTGCATGTGCGACGTGCGAATCGGCTCGACCGCGGCGAAGGTGGCGGAGAGCTTCCTTTCGCTCGGGCTGATCCCCGGCGACGGCGGCGGCTGGCTGCTGCAACGTCTGGTGGGGTGGCAGCGCGCCGCCGAGCTGAGCTTCTCCGGCCGCATCGTGGAGGCCGAGGAGGCGCTGCGCCTGGGCATCCTGCTGGAAGTGGTCGAGCCCGACGACCTGCTGGCCCGCGCCCGCGAACTGGCGGCGAGCTTCGCCACCAAGCCGCCGCAGGCGGTGCGCCTGACCAAGCGGTTGCTGCGCTATGCCCAGCGCATGGAATTCCGTGACTATCTGGACGTTTGCGCGCTCGCCCAGGGCATGTGCCACAACACCCAGGATCACATCGAGGCGGTCAGCGCGTTCCTGGAGAAGCGGCCGCCGAGCTTCGAGGGGCGGTAAGGCTCAGGGGGGCGGGAGCACCGCCCGGTAGGCGTGCCAGCTCGCATGGCCGATCAGCGGCAGGGTCACGCACAGGCCGATATACCAGGTGGCCAGGCCGGCGGCGGTGAACAGCACGATCAGGCCGGCCCACACCGCCATCGCCCGCGGGTTCAGCCGCACCGCCGTCACGCTGGTCGCCAGCGCTTCCAGCAACCCGGTGCGCCGGTCCAGCAACAGCGGCAGCGAGAACGCGCCGGCGACGAAGGCGATGGTCGCCATCACCGCCCCCACCGCGGTGCCGAAGGCCAGGAAGGACCAGCCTTTGGCGGTGAACAGCGTGCCCATCACCACGCGCTCCCAGTCGAAGCCGGCATCCGGGAACGACAGCGCGAACAGCAGGGCGGCGAATCCCAGCCACACCGCCAGGAACAGCAGCAGCAGCAGCCCCATCGAGGCGAGAGGCCCCGGATTGGACCGCCAGGCCGCATAGGCCGGGGCGAGCGCCGGTTCGCGGCCGGCTTCGAGGTCGCGGCTGATCGCATGGAAGCCCACCGTCAGCGCCGGCCCGACCAGCATGAATCCGGCGGCGAGCGGCAGGATCAGGTAATCCAGATCCATGGCCGCCAGACACACGGTCAGCCAGAAACCGGCGACGACGAACACGAAGGCGTAGGCCGCGCTGACCCCGCGGCTGCGGCGGAAGTCGCCCCAGCCGGCGGCGAGCCAGCGGAATGGCTGGTCGGTGGGCACCAGCCGGACCCGGCCGGCGAAGGGCAGTGGTGGTGCCGCCGTCTGCTGCTCCGACATGGTTGCCGCCTCCCCTGGCGTCGTTGCGCCGGCCCCCAGTGTAGCGAGGCCTTCGCCCGGGAGCTACCCGAACGCCCCCACCTCATGGGTAATGGCGGTGGCGATCTCGCGGATCAGGTCGAAATCACGCCGCATGGGCGCGAACACCTCGGCGTGCTCGCGCGCATAGCCGCGCGAGGCGTGCGGGCCCGGCGGCTCGCCGTAGTCGCCGTCGGCCGAGGGGTCCGGTGCCTCGGGGAAGATCTCGGCGAGCAGGGTCAGCACCGCCGGAATCTCCAGCCGCAGGATGGCCGCGTCCAGACCCTGGCGGGTGAAGCCATGGCGTGGCGAGAATTCCGCAATCCGCGTGCCGGTCAGCCAGATGCGGTGGATCAGCGCCAGCCGCACCGAGTGCAGCAGCATCTCCCGCGCGCCCATCCGTGGCGCGTCCGGCCAGGCGCCGCGCAGCGCCAGGTGGTCGGCCTGCACGCGGCGGAACATCGACTGCACCACCGCCCACAGGTCGAGTCGTTCCAGCGCCCGCGCCACCGCCACCAGCGCCTCCCGCCGGCCGGGCCGGTGGGTGTGGGCGGCGCGGTCGAGCCAGGTGCCGGGGTCCAGCGTGCCGACCACCGCGCGCAGCACGTCCAGGTCGGAATGGGCGAGGGCGTGCGTCGCCAGATCCAGCGCGCGGCGAAAGCGCCGGCTGTCGCGGCGCAGCTCGGGGAACTGCTCGGGATGCCGCGCCGCCGCGGCACCCAGCCCCTGCAAGGTGTTGGCCATCCAGCCAAGCTGCTGAAGGATGGCGTTGTTGGGAATGGCGCGCAGGTCGCGCGGATGGCGGATCAGCGTCGCCGTGCCCATGCCGTCCGACTGGCGTGCCGGCGGGCGCGAGCCGGTCGGGTCCAGCAGCGCCGGCCCGAAGGCGCCGAGCAGCGCGGCATAGCCGGCATCGCCCACCAGACCGTCCATGCCGGCCCGGACGGTGGCGAAGAAGTCCGAGGCAAAGTCGGGATCGGTATAGATCGGGTCCGCCGCCGCCGGCGCGGCGACGTGAAAGGTGTGCTCGGCAACCCGCGCCACGCTGGCCAGCGCCAGCTCCGCCGTGCCGAACAGCAGATAGCCGTCGCCGCCCTGGAAGGCGGTTTCCTCGCGCACTGGCAGCGACGCCTTGTTCAGCGCCTGCCGGCTCGCGGTCGGCGAGAGGTAGCGCAGCCGGTCGGCCAGCGACCCGGGATGGGCGCCGCGGCCGACGCTTTCGCCATGGGTGTCGAACAGGATCACCTCGACCCCGGTGACGCCGTGGCGCGACAGCGTCGCCGCGATCTTCAGGCGCAGCCGCTCGATCAGGTAGCTTGCCGCGGTCTGGCCGACATAGCGGCCGGAATCGGAGTAGCCGAACTGCAACGCCAGCCGGCCGGTGCGTTGCAAATAGTCGCGCCAGTGCGGGCTGCGCAGCGCCTCGTCCAGCACCTCGGCGCCACGGCCCAGCGCCTCGGCGGTTTCGAACAGCGGGCTGATCTCGACCCGGTCGGCGACGCCGAACAGGCGGGCCAGCCACAGCGCCGCCAGCAGGGTGTAGCCGGTCTCGGTCTCGGCGATCAGGAAGCGCACCGGCACCGAGCCGTCGATGTGCTTGACGATCTGCGCCACCGTCATCATCAGCCGCGCCGCCGAGGCCTGCTCGGCGATCAGGGCGCCGAAATCCACCGGCACGGGCTGCACCGTGTCCAGGGCGCCGTTGATGGAATTCAGCAGCGCGCGCCGGCGGGCGGGGTCCTCCGGCGGGTCGGCGATGCCCAGGCGCTGGCGCACCACGTTGTGGATCTGCGCGGCGTTCAGCCGTACATGGGTGTGCGCCAGCGACATGCCGTGCCCGACCAGCCCGGCCCGCGCCGTGCACAGGCGCAACTGCTCCTCGCCCTCGGCCGCGGCGATGGCCGGCGCGAACAGCGCCAGCAACGGCTCGGGCGTGCGCAACGCCTGATCGGCACCGCCAACCAGCGCGTGGGCGAAGGCCGGCACCGCCGGCGGGTCCATCTGCGCCGGGCAGGCGGCGATTTGCCGGTCCACCGCCGCCAGCGCCTCGTCCACCCGCGCCGCGACCGCCGCGGCCAGTTCCAGCCCTTCCAGTTGGCCGGCCAGCCGCTGCAACTGCAACCGCTTCATGCGCAGCCGCAGGCGCAGGGTGTCGATCCAGCTGATATCGGTCCGGCCGTCGGTGTCGTAGCCCACCCAGCTCGACATGATCAGCGGCCGGGGTGCCAGCTCGGTCCAGCGGTCCGGCCAGGAATCGCGGGCCGCCAGCAGCAGCGCGGCATTGAACTGATCCAGCGCGTCGCGTCCGCGGGCGATGGCGGCGGCGGCCTGGGTGAACTCCTCCTCCAGGGTGATGCGGCCGGGCCGGTGCGAGGCGAAGTGAACGGCCGGCTGGCCGCAGGCCATCGCCGCCAGCGCCTGCGCCACCGGGGCCGGCAGGGCGAAGGTGGGGTGGGCGGTGAACACGGCGGCGTAGCGGGTGCGCTCCACCGCGTCGCGGAACTCCGCCCAGCGCACCGGGCTGTCGAACGGGTCGGGCCGCAGCACCACCCCGGCCACCCGGACCAGCGTCGCCTCGTTCTCCGCCCGGTTGGTGCTGCCGACATAGGCCGCCAGGCGGGCCGCCCGGTCGGCGAAGGCACCGTCCCGCAGATGGCGCACCACCGCCCACAGGGTCGCCTCGTCCAGTTGTCCGTCGTCCATCCGGCGGGCGATCGCCAGCGCCACCGACAGCACCGGATTGCCGAACGGGTCCTCGTCGGAGGCGCGTTGCGCCCGCGCGATCTTCGCCAGCAGCTCCGCCGCCACGCCCTCGATTCGCGGTCCGGTCTCCTCGGCTGCCGTGACCGTGGTGTCCAAAACGTCCATCTGCCTTCCGCCTCCGTTAGCATCGTCGCCGCGCATCCGGTTGGATGCCAGGCCGGTCCGGCTTGCCGGATGCCGCGTATGGGCCGTGAGGCGCTTCCCCGCGCGACACTTTGCCATGGAACCGGGCGGGCGCTGCACGAAAAGTGGCGGGTCAGGCCGGCGCCGTCGTCGGCGGGAAGGTGAGGATCGCGGTCGACCACGACAGGCCGGCGCGCCGGGTCGCCACCCGCAGCGCGGGGGTGCATCGCACCGGCCAGACGCTGTACGCTCACGTCTGCATCAAATGGAGAGAACGGCCATGTCGGACCGCAACGTGACACCCGGGGCACCGCCTGACGAACCAAGAGGCGAGTTGTCGGTGCGGATGCTGGCCATGCCGGCCGATGCCAACCCGGCCGGCGACATCTTCGGCGGCTATATCATGTCGCTGATGGACGTGGCCGGCGGGATCAGCGCGACCATCCTCGCCGGCGGACGGGTTGCCACGGTGGCGGTGACCGACATGGCGTTCCACCTTCCCGTGAAGGTGGGCGACGTGGTGTGCTGCTACACCGACCTGCTGCGCATCGGGCGCACGTCGCTGACGTTGCGCGTCGAGGCATGGGCGATGCACCAGCGCATCGGCGACCGCATCAAGGTGACCAGCGCGGATTTCACCTATGTCGCGCTGGACGAGGCCGGCCAGCCACGCCCGGTGCCGCGCGCGGCGGCCCCCTCACGCCCCGAAACGTCACGCTCCGAAACGTCACGGCCCGAAACGTGACGGCCCGAACACTGCGGGCGGGCCTCAGCGCCCGGACAGGATGCGCTCCACCAGTTGCCGCACGGTGGGGATGAAACCGTTGCTGTAGAACGGGTCGCTGGCGAAGCGGAAGGCGTTGTGGCCGCTGAACATCAGGTTGTTCTCGGCCGCGCTTTCGTCCTCGCCGCCATGGGCGATGTCCTGCAGGGTCCTCTGGATGCAGAAGCTGCGCGGGTCGGCCTTCTTGCCGGTGGTGAACTCCGGCTCCTGCTGCGCCCAGTTGGAGAAGCGGCACTGGCTCAGGCAACCCATGCAGGAGGCCTGGTCGGTGACGATCTCGCGCGCCCGTTCGGGGGTGACGAACACCAGGGTGGAATCCGGCGTGCGCATCGCCTCGGTGAAGCCCTCGGCCTCCCAGCGGTGCACCAGTTCCAGATCCACCTGGGTCAGATAGGCGGTGCGCTTGCGCGGGCCGACGCCGTACTCGGCCACGTGTTCCCCGACCGGTTCCAGCGCATAGGCCACCTGCCGCTCGTTGCGCTCACGCAACTCGCGGATGAAGCTGTTGTTCACCGCCGAGGAGTAGAAGCCGGTCGGGCTGAAGCGGTTCAGGAACACATCGCCCGCCTTGAGCGTCAGCAGGCGCTGCTTCCAGGGGCTGCCGATCGGGCTTTCCTGGGTCAGCAGCGGGCGGGTGCCGAACTGGAAGGCGATCGGCCCGAGTTCCGGGTTGTCGATCCAGTCCTGCCAGTCCTCCAGCCACCAGACGCCGCCGGCCATGATGATCGGCGTGTCGCCGAGGCCGAATTCGCGCATCAGCTTGCGCAGGGCAAGCACGCGGGGGAACGGGTCCTCGGGCTTCTCGGGGTCCTCGACATTGGACAGCCCGTTATGGCCGCCGGCCAGCCAGGGGTCCTCATAGACCACGCCACCCAGCTTTGACGCCGCCTTGTGATAGGCACGCTTCCACAACGCCCCGAAGGCGCGCGCCGAGGAGACGATGGGGTAGTAGTACACGTTGAAGCGCGCGGCGATCTCGGCCAGCCGGTACGGCATGCCGGCGCCGCAGGTGATGCCGTGGATCAGGCCCTTCGCACCTTCCAGCATGCCGGTCATGATCCGCTCGGCGCCGCCGCCCTCCCACAGCACGTTGGCGTGGATGCGGCCCAGCCCGCCGGCGATGTCGTGCGCCCGCCGGGCCTGGGCGATGCCGCCCTTGATGGCGTAGGCGATCATTTCCTCGTGCCGCTCGCGACGGGTGCGGCCGTGATAGACCTGCCGGATGATCTGTCCGTCATCGTCGTAGCTGTCGGCGTTCACCGCGCTGAGCGTGCCGGCACCGCCGCCGGCGGCCCAGTGCCCGGCCGTGACGCCGTTGGAAATCGCCACGCCCTTGCCGCCCTCCACAATGGGCAGAACCTCGACACCGCCCATCCGGATCGCGTTGATCGCCTTCATCCTCGTCTCTCCCCGACCGGCGCCGCCCCTCGATGCCGTCACAATTGTGTCATCGAAGCCACTCTTTGCCCGCGGGATCAAGCCCCGCGGGCAAAGAAAAAGCCTTCAGTCGGCCGCCGCGTCGGGCAGCTCGGGCTGCTCGCTCTGGCCGGGCTGCGCCTCGAACCCGCCGCCACGGCCGCCGCGTTCCCGGCCACCGCCACCGCCACCACCCTTGGGGCCGACCTTGTCGCTGATGTCCTCGCCGGTGGCCTGGTCAACCACCCGCATGGACAGCTTCACCTTGCCGCGATCATCGAAGCCCAGCACCTTCACCCGCACGGCGTCGCCCACATTGACCACGTCGCTGGTCTTGTTGACCCGGCCCTGCGCCAGCTCGCTCACATGCACCAGCCCGTCGCGCGAGCCGAGGAAGTTCACGAAGGCGCCGAACTCGGCGGTCTTTACCACCTTGCCGGTGTAGATCACCCCCACTTCCGGCTCGGCGACGATGCCGCGAATCCAGTCGATCGCGGCCTGCGCCTTGGTGATCTCGCTGGCGGCGATCTTGATGGTGCCGTCGTCGTCGATGTCGATCTTGGCGCCGGTCTGCTCGACGATCTCGCGGATCACCTTGCCGCCGGTGCCGATGACGTCGCGGATCTTCTCCTTGGGGATGTTGATGACGGTGATGCGCGGCGCCGTCGCCGCCACGTCGTGGCGGGCGCCGGTCAGCGCCTTGGCCATTTCGCCGAGGATGTGCAGCCGGCCCTCGCGCGCCTGGCCGAGCGCCACCTGCATGATCTCCGGGGTGATGGAGGTGATCTTGATGTCCATCTGCAGGCTGGTCACGCCCAGCTCGGTGCCGGCCACCTTGAAGTCCATGTCGCCGAGATGGTCCTCGTCGCCGAGGATGTCCGACAGCACGGCGTAGGCGTGGTCTTCCTTGATCAGCCCCATGGCGATGCCGGCCACCGGGTTCTTCAGCGGCACCCCCGCATCCATCAGCGCCAGCGAGGAGCCGCACACCGTCGCCATCGACGACGAGCCGTTGCTTTCGGTGATCTCGGACACCAGCCGCAGGGTGTACGGGAATTTGTCCTTCTCGGGCAGCAGCGGGTGCACCGCCCGCCAGGCGAGCTTGCCGTGGCCGATCTCGCGCCGCCCGGGGCTGCCCATGCGGCCGGTCTCACCCACCGAGTAGGGCGGGAAATTGTAGTGCAGCATGAAATGCTCGCGGTACTCGCCGCCGAGCGCGTCGACGATCTGCTCGTCCTGGGCGGTGCCCAGCGTGGCCACCACGAGGGCCTGGGTTTCGCCGCGGGTGAACAGCGCGCTGCCATGGGCGCGCGGCAGCACGCCCACTTCGGCGACGATCGGGCGCACGGTGCGGGTGTCGCGGCCGTCGATGCGCAGACCGGTGTCCAGGATGGCGTTGCGGACGATATGGGCTTCCAGGTCCTTGAACAGACCCTTGGCCGCTTCGACGTCCAGCCCCTCGGCGGCCAGCGCCTCGGCGGCGGCCTTCTTGGCGGCGGCAACCTTGTCCTGTCGCACCTGCTTCAGCGGCTCGCGGTAGGCCTCGGTGAGCGCCGTGCGGGCCAGGGCGTCCACGCGGCCGCGCAGGGTCCGGTGCTCCTCGCTCTCCTCGGGCAGCGGCCAGGGCTCCTTGGCGGCCACCTCGGCCAGTTCGATGATCGCCTGGATCACCGGCTGGAACGCCGCATGGCCGAAGGTGACGGCGCCGAGCATGACTTCCTCGGACAGCTGCTGGGCCTCCGATTCGACCATCAGCACGCCATCGAGGGTGCCGGCCACCACCAGGTCGAGCTGCGACTGCTTGGTCTGCTCGGTGGTGGGGTTCAGCACGTACTGCCCGTCGATATAGCCGACATGCGCGGCGGCCACCGGGCCGAAGAACGGGATGCCGGACAGCGTCAGCGCCGCCGAGCAGCCGATCAGGGCGACGATGTCGGGGTCGTTTTCCAGGTCGTGGCCCAGCACGGTGGCGATGATCTGGACTTCGTTGTGGAAGCCCTCGGGGAAAAGCGGGCGGATCGGCCGGTCGATCAGCCGCGACTTCAGCGTCTCGGCCTCCGACGGACGGCCCTCGCGCTTGAAGAATCCGCCGGGAATCTTGCCGGCGGCGAACGCCTTTTCCTGGTAGTGCACGGTCAGCGGAAAGAAGTCCTGGCCGGCCTTGGCGCTGCGCAGGCCCACGGCGGTGCACAGTACGATGGTGTCGCCATAGCTGACCACGACGGCGCCGTCGGCTTGGCGGGCAACCTTGCCGGTTTCCAGCACCAGCTTGCGGCCGCCCCAGTCCAGTTCCTTGCGATAGTAGTTAAACATCGGGTGGTCGGTCCCCTGCGGAATGCCGGCCGGACAGGCGCCAGCGGGAGCGATCCGTGGTCTTCCGGTGCGGGAGACGGCGTCTCGGGCGGCATGGAAGCGGACTGCGCGATCGGATGCAGCCGCGGTTGGGCGCGTCGCGCCCAGTTCCATGTGGCCGGAAACGCCGTCGCGGCTCCCAAACGGGCGGAAGTGCCGGATCGGCCGTCTGTCGTGCCGCCGCGGTCACGGCGACCGGGGGCCAATCCCCCGGCTTGCGTTACCCCGCGCCAACATGGCGCGGGATTTGTCTTGCTCTACCCTGGTACCTGGGCATCCCTTATATAGGTGGCGGCGCCGGTGGAACCATGGCCTTCTGCGCGGGTCAGCGGCGCAGGTTCAGGCGGCCGATCAGGCCCTCATAGCGCCGCTGGTCCTTCCTTTTCAGGTAGTCGAGCAGCCGGCGGCGGCGGCCGACCAGCATCAGCAGGCCGCGGCGGCTGTGGAAATCCTTCGCGTGCGTCTTGAGATGCTCGGTCAGGTTGACGATTCGCTCGGACAGCAGCGCCACCTGGACCTCGGGGCTGCCGGTATCGTCCTTGCCGGTCGCATAGTCGGCAACGAGCGCCGTACGGCGCTCCGCGGTGATCGACATCGTGATGACTCCTGGATGGGGTTGCGGGGCGCGTGCGGCCGCTAGAGCAGCCGTTCGGGCTTGAGCCAGCCATCCTCCAGCCGGCACAGCCCGATCACGCGGCTCCCCGCCATGGCGCGAGCCAACCCGCCATCGGGGTCGGCCGCCCGTGGAATGCGGCCCATGAGCGCCACCAGGCTGATTGCCTGGCCGTGCGACAGGCCGAATACCTCCGCCTCCGTCAAGGCCAGCGCCGGGATGTCGGCCAGCGCGGTCGAGACAGGCAGCAGGAGGTCCGGGGAAGCGCGCGGGATATCCTCCGTGGGCTGGAGTTTGTCCAGCGGAATCGCCGCTTCCTCCAGGAAGGGGCCGACCCGCAGCCGGCGCAGGGCGGCGATGTGCCCCACCGTGCCGCAGGCCCGCGCCAGATCGCGGGCGAGGCTGCGCATGTAGACCCCTTTGCCCGACTGCACCTCGAACAGGGCTGTCCCGGCGTCCGGGCGGCCGACCAGTTCGAACCGGTCCACCCGGGCCGGCCGCGGCTCCAGCACCGGCGGCGCGCCGGCGCGGGAGAGATCATAGGCGCGCTCGCCGGCCACCTTCACCGCCGAGTAGATGGGCGGCACCTGCATGATGTCGCCGGTGAAGCCGGGCAGGGCGGCACGGATCTGCTCGTCGGTGGGCCGGACGGCACTGGTTTCGATGACCTGCCCGTCGGCATCGTCGGTGTCGCGCGCCTCGCCGAAGCGGAGGGTGAAATGGTACAGCTTGGTGCCGTCCATGACATAGGGAACGGTTTTGGTGGCGGCCCCGAAGGCGATCGGCAGCACGCCGGTCGCCAGCGGGTCCAGCGTGCCCCCATGGCCGCATTTCTGCGCGTCGAACCAGCGTTTGAGCCGGTTGACGACGTCGGTGCTGGTGAGGCCCTGGGGCTTGTCGATGATCAGCCAGCCGTCCAGGGGACGGCCGCGGGGTTTACGGTGGCGCATTCACTCTATCAATTTGATCAACAGCCGTGGCAATGCTTTTGGAATGGCTGGCCGGGGTTTCCGGGTTGCGGGTTATTTTGGCGCGACGGTGCCATCTGGGCCAGGTGGCGCTGCGCGTGAAACCGCGGAAGCGGTCGGGTAAAAAAGATCGTAGTACCGCGCGCCGAGGATCATCCCGCCGAGGATGATCGGCGCGAGCGTGGCGGTGAGCAGCGCGAGCGCCGCCTGCTTCCAAAACGCAGATGCGGACCGGACCGCGGCGAGGATCGAGGAGTCCACAGCGTCCTGCCGCTGCCGCTCGATCTCGTCGGCGAGGTAGCGGCGTGCCGCGTCGTCGAAAAGGGCCGCCGCCTTTTCCCGCATGACCGAGAACCGGTAGGGCGTTATTTGCGCGGTCCAGCGGTCGATGTCCTGTTGGCTTGGCGGAGCGCCGGCCGCAACCTCGTGCTGGGAAATCCAGTCATACTTCTCAAATGAATAAATCGCATATGTTATGAAGTTCAGCTCCGACGACGAGGCCTGGTCTTTCCGCAGGAAATCCCAGACCTCGCGGTCACTCGCTGGCATGCTTGGTCTGGAACGCGCCGACCTGTTTGTTGGCGTCTTTCAAGGCCGAGCTGACGTCCTGAACCTGCGACGACGGCTTCAGCCGGCCGAGGCCGGCCTTTTCCACAGCAGACACGTGAACGAACACGTCCTTGGCAGGATCATCAGGCAGGATGAAGCCATAGCCCTTCTGGGGGTTGAACCATTTCACCGTTCCACGGGCCACTTGCTTCTCCTCGGGTTGGCAGATGCCACAGCGCAGCATCCAAACATATACAGCATATATAGGCAAAGTGCGACATGCCGCCAACCAAGCACCAGGACCGAGGGTGTGAAGGTGCTTTACCGTCAGCTTCCCAAATCGCGCGCCACGTCCGGCGCGTGCAGCAGCGCGTCGATGTGCATGGCGTTGTCCAGGCTGGTATCGACCTGGAAATGCACCTCGGGCGCATGGCGCAGCCGCAGCGCCCGCGCCAGTTGCGCCCGCAGGAACGGGGCGGCCCGGCGCAGCGCCGGCAGCTTGGCGGCGACGTCGGACCGGCCGAGCCGGGTGACGAAGGCGGTGGCGTGCTTGAGGTCCGGGCCGATCCGCACCTCGGTCACGGTGATCAGCACATCGGCGAGTTCGGGGTCCCGGACTTCGCCGCGGGCAAACACGCCGGCCAGCACATGGCGGATTTCCTCCGCCACGCGCAGCTGCCGCTGGGTGGGGGCTTTCGACGCATGGCCGGCGGCCGCATGCCTCAACCCGGCACCATCTCGGTGTCGTAGCACTCCACCACGTCGCCCTCGCGCAGATCCTGGTAGTTGGCGAAGGACAGGCCGCATTCGTAGCCGCGCGCCACTTCGCGCACGTCGTCCTTGAAGCGCTTGAGCTGGGTCAGCTCGCCGGTATGGATCACCACGCCGTCGCGCAGCAGCCGCACCCCGGCGCCGCGCTTGACCACGCCCTCGGTGATCATGCAGCCCGCCACCTTGCCGGTCTTGGTGATGTCGAAGACCTTGCGGATTTCGGCATAGCCGAGGAACTTCTCGCGCGCCTTCGGGGCCACCTTGCCGCGCACCATCTTTTCGATGTCGTCGGCGACATCATAGATGATCGAGTAGTAGCGGATATCGACGCCCTCGCGCTGGGCGAGTTCGCGCGCCTGGCTGGTGGCGCGCACGTTGAACGCCACGATCGCCGCGTCGGAGGCGCGGGCCAGCTGCACGTCGCTTTCGGTGATCTGGCCGACGCTGGCCAGCAGCACGCGCACCTTCACTTCCTCATGCGCCTGCTTCAGCACGGTCGCCTGGATCGCCTCCGAGCTGCCCTGCACGTCCGCCTTGATGAGGATCGCCACCTCTTTCTGATCGCCGGCGGCGATGCGGGCCAGCATCTGGTCCAGCGTGCCGCGCGCCGCGGTGGCGACACCGGCCGCCTTGTCGCGCAGCTTGCGCTGGCGGAACTCGCTGATTTCGCGCGCCCGGCTTTCGCCGTCCACCACCACGAAAGGCTCGCCCGCGCTCGGCACGCCGGCCAGGCCGAGCACCTCGACCGGGGCCGAGGGGCCGGCTTCCTTCATCGGCTGGCCCTTGTCGTCCAGCATGGCGCGCACGCGGCCCCACTCGGCGCCGGCGACGATGATGTCGCCCTGCCGCAGCGTGCCCTTCTCCACCAGCACGGTGGCCACCGGACCGCGGCCGCGGTCCAGCCGGCTTTCGATCACCGAGCCTTCGGCCGGGCGGTCGGGGTTCACCTTGAGGTCGAGAATCTCGGCCTGCAACAGGATGGCTTCCGCCAGCTTGTCGAGGCCGGTCTTCTTCAGCGCCGAAACCTCGACGTCCTGCGTCTCGCCGCCCATTTCCTCGACCACGATGTCGTGGCTGAGCAGTTCCTGGCGCACCCGGGCCGGGTTGGCGTCCGGCTTGTCCATCTTGTTGATGGCCACGATGATCGGCGCGTTGGCCGCCTTGGCGTGCCGGATCGCCTCGATGGTCTGCGGCATCACGCCGTCATCGGCGGCCACCACCAGCACCACGATGTCGGTGACGCTGGCGCCGCGCGAGCGCATGGCGGTGAACGCCTCATGGCCGGGCGTGTCGATGAAGGTGATGCGCTCGCCGGTCGGCAGCTTCACCTGATAGGCGCCGATATGCTGGGTGATGCCGCCGGCCTCGCCGGCCGCCACGTCGCTGGCGCGCAGCGCGTCCAGCAGCGAGGTTTTGCCGTGGTCCACATGGCCCATGACGGTGACCACCGGCGGGCGCGGCTGCAACTCGGCGTCGGAGTCGACGTCGCCCTCCAGGCCCAGCTCGACATCGTCCTCGGACACGCGCTTCACGCGGTGGCCGAATTCCTGCACCACCAACTCGGCGGTGTCGGCATCCAGGGTCTGCGTGATGGTGGTCATCACGCCCATCTTCATCAGGGCCTTGATCACGTCGCCGGCGCGGGTGGCCATGCGGTTGGCCAGCTCCTGCACCGTGATGTTGTCCGGTAGCACGACTTCTCGCACGACTTTCACCTGGTCTGAGCGCAGCCGCTCGAGCTCGGCCTGGCGCCGTTCGCGCTCGCGCTGGCGCCGCATCGAGGCGAGCGAACGGACGCGGTCGTCCTCGCCCTCGATGGCGGCCTGCACGTCGATCTTGCCGGGACGCCGACGGTCGTCGGCGCCCTTCTTCGGTGCCGCCACCTGCGGCTTGCGCGGCGCCAGCCCCGGCGCGGCGCCGGGACGGCGGACCGGGCGCGATTCCTCCTCGTCCTCGCCGGCGCGCGCGGTTTTCAGGCGCAGCGTCTCCACCGGCGCCGCGGGAGGGGCGCTCTGGGGGGCCGGACGGGCAGGGCGACGGGCTTCCGGGGTGGCGGTACGGGCCACGGTGACCTGCGCCGTCGCGGTCGCCTCGGCGGCCTTGCGGGCCTGCTCCTCCGCCCGCGTGCGCGCGGTCTCCTCGGCGGCCTTGCGGGCCTCCTCCTCGGCGGCCTTGCGGGCCTCCTCCTCGCGGCGGCGTGCCTCCTCGGCGGCGGAGAGGATCGATATCTTTTCCTGCTCGCGGCGCTCCGCCTCGCGGCGCGCGGCTTCGCGCTGCTGCTCCAGCAGCGCCCGCTGGCGGGCCGCCAGTTCGGTGGCGGTCAGCGCCCGGCCGCCGCCGGCGCCCTGGCGGGCGTTGCCGCCGGCGCCGCGCTGCGACTGGCCCGCCGGCGCCGGGGTGCCGGCGGGGGACCCGCCGGGCCGCGCGCCAGGGGCGGCGGGCGCGCGGGTTTTGCGCACCTCGACCTGTACCACCTTCGAGCGGCCGTGACTGAAGCTCTGTCGGACTGATCCGGCATCCACGGTGCGGCCCAGCTCGACGCGCCCCGAGGGACGCAGAGAAAGCCGGCCCTTGCCTTGGTCCTGATCGTTGCCTTCGCTCATCTACCCGCCTGTACCCTGCACATCGTTCCGCCCGGCGGCGCCGGGCGGTGAATTCGTTCGACGGCGCCTGTCCTGGTCGCGCCCAGATCGTTGGCCGGCATCACCCGGGCCTTTGCCGCCGGCCGGTAATCCGGCCCCCGGCGTCGCCATGTCCAGCGTCACCATGTCCGGCGCCGCCATGTTCAGCCCCGCCAGTCGCCCGGCCTCGCGCCGCAGCGTCTCCGCCAGCCGGCCCGCCGCCACCGCCACATGCACCGCATGCTCCCGGCCGAATACCGCGCCCAGCCGCGCGCCATCCAAAGGCGTCACCACCGGGCCGCTCCAGCCGCCGAGGAAACGCTGCCGCTCCTCCGCGCTTCCGTCCCGGGCCTGCACCACCAGCGCCGCCCGGCCGGAGGCCAGATACTCACGTGCCTTTACAAAGCCCGCAACGGCCTGGCCCGCACGCCGGGCCAAGCCGAGATGATCGACAAACCGGCGAAGCAGAGCCGCCTGCAAACCGGACCTGAGATCGGGGGGCACCGTCACCGGCCCCCGGGCCGCCTTGGCAAAGATTCCCCGGGTGCAGGCGGTTTCTATCACATCCCCCCGCGCGCTCAACCAGATTCCCCGGCCGGGCAGCCTTGCGGCCAGGTCGGGAACAACCGAACGGTCGGGACCGATGACGAAGCGGATCATCTCCTCCTTCGGCAGCCGTTCCCGCGTGACCGCGCAGCGGCGCAGCGGTCCGGTTTCCGGCGCGTCTTCCTCGGGCGCGTTCCCGTCCGTTCCGGCCGCATCGGCGTCCAGAAGGTCAGGCGTGGCCGGTCTCGCTGTCATCGCCGGTTTCGCTGTTCCCGGTTTCGCTGTTCCCGGTCTCGCTGTCGTCCGACTTCCCCGCCTGGCCGTCGGCCGGGTCGCCGTCAAACCAGTGGGCGCGGGCGGCCATGATCACCTCGTTGGCAACCGCCTCGTCCATGTTCGCCTCGCCGACGATCTCCACCAGTTCGTCGGAGGCGAGGTCGGCCAGGTCGTCCAGCGTCTTCACGCCTTTTTCTCCCAGCGCCACCAGCATGGCCGGCGTCAGTGCCTCGTTTTCCGCCACTTCTTCGGTCACGCCCAGGGCGATCCGCCGCTCGGTCAGCTCGTTGTCGCGCTTGATGAGGAACTGCTCGGCCCGGCGGATCAGCTCGGCGGCGACGTTCTCGTCGAAGCCCTCGATATCGGCCAGTTCGTCCGGCGGCACGAAGGCCAGTTCCTCGATCGTGTTGAACCCCTCGGTCACCAGCAGGCCGGCGATCACGTCGTCGACATCCAGCGCGCCCACGAACAGGCCGGTGCGGCGGCGGAATTCCTCCTGGCGGCGCTCGCTCTCCTCGGCGTCGGTGAGGATGTCGATGTCCCAGCGGGTGAGCTGGCTGGCCAGCCGCACATTCTGGCCGCGCCGGCCGATGGCGAGGCTCAACTGGTCGTCCGGCACCACCACCTCGCAGCGCCCGGCCTCCTCGTCCATCACCACCTTGCTCACCTCGGCGGGGGCCAGCGCGTTCACCACGAAGGTGGCGGTGTTGGGCGACCAGGGGATGATATCGATCTTCTCGCCCTGGAGTTCCTGCACCACCGCCTGCACGCGGCTGCCGCGCATGCCCACGCAGGCGCCCACCGGGTCGATCGAGGCGTCGCGGCTGATCACCGCCATCTTGGCGCGGCTGCCCGGATCGCGCGACACCGCCTTGATTTCGATGATGCCGTCGTAGATTTCCGGCACCTCCTGGGCGAACAGCTTGGCCAGGAAGCCGGGATGGGTGCGCGAGAGGAAAATCTGCGGGCCGCGCGGTTCCTCGCGCACGTCGTAAATATAGGCGCGCACCCGGTCGCCATTGCGGAAGCTCTCGCGCGGGATCAGCTCGTCGCGGCGCAGCAGCGCCTCGGCGCGGCCGATTTCCACCATCAGGTTGCCGTATTCGGTGCGCTTGACCGTGCCGTTGACGACTTCGCCCACCCGGTCCTTGAACTCGTCGAACTGGCGCTTGCGCTCGTATTCGCGCACGCGCTGCACGATCACCTGCTTGGCGGTCTGCGCGGCGATGCGGCCGAAATCGATCGGCGGCAGCGGATCGACGATATATTCGCCGACGTTGATCTCCGGCTTGAACTTGCGGGCGATATGGACCGGGATCTGGGTTTCCTCGTTGTCCACCGTCTCGACCGCCTCGGTCCAGCGTGACAGCCGGACATCGCCGGTCTTGCGGTCGATGGTGGCGCGGATGTCCTTTTCGTGCCCGTATTTGGCGCGGCCGGCCTTCTGGATGGCCTGTTCCATCGCCTCCAGCACTTCCTCGCGATCGATCGATTTCTCCCGTGCCACGGCGTCTGCCACCAGAAGAAGTTCGGGCCGGGCGATGGCGGTGTCCATGGAGGTGATCCTCTCAAGCCTGGTTCGTCGGACGAGGCGTTGCGGTTGCGGCGATCAGTTCGTCGGTCAGCACCAGCTTGGCGCGGCGGATGTCGGCCAAAGGCAGGGCGACCTCGGTTTCGTCCACCCGCAGCCGCGCATGGGTGGCGTCCGCCCCCAGCACCGCCCCGGAGAAGCGCCGCCGCCCGTCCGGCAGCGGCACCGCCATGTCCACCCGGGCGAGGTGGCCGGCGAAGCGGTTCCAGTCACGCCGGCGGGTCAGCGGCCGGTCGATGCCGGCGGAGCTTACCTCCAGGGTCCAGACACCGGCGATCGGGTCCTCGACATCCAGCACGGCGCCGACCGCATGGCTGATCGCCTCGCAGTCATCGACGGTGATCTGGCTGCCATCGGCGCGGTCGGCCATGATCTGCACGGTCGGGTGCTCGCGGCCGAGGATGGCCACGCGCACCAGCTCATAGCCCATGCCGGCCAGCGCGGGTGCGACGAGGCCGGCCACGCGGCCTTCGAGGCCGGTATGGTGGGGCAGGTCGGACAGGTCGGATTGTGGCTCCAAAACAAAAAAGGCGGCCGGTTAGGGCCACCCTCCGTAACTGATTGCGGAAGATGAGTGTCAGATCAATGATAGGCAGCGGCGCCACTGCACGCAAGTGCCGGCTTGTGCCGGCCGGCGCGGGATGGTGTATCGCCGGACGATGAACCAGATCAGGCCGCGGCATCACTTTGCATCGTCGGGCACGGCGGAGTTGTGCGTCGTCATCCCCGTGCTCAACGAGGAAGGCAACATCGCCCGCCTGGTCGAACGCCTGGACACGGTGCTGGACGGCATCGACTGGGAGGCGATCTTCGTCGATGACGATTCCAGCGACGGCACCCGCGCCGCCGTCGCCGCCATCGGCGCCCGCGACAACCGGGTGCGGCTGCTGCACCGCATCGGCCGGCGCGGCCTCGCCTCGGCGTTCATCGAGGGCGCCCAGGCCAGCCTCGCCCCCTATGTGGCGGCGATGGACGGCGACCTGCAGCACGACGAGACGCTGCTGCCGCGCATGCTGGCCGCGCTGCGCGACGACGGCTTCGAACTGGCGATCGGCAGCCGCTATGTCGGCGGCGGCGGGGTGGGCGAGTGGAGCCGCCGCCGCGCCGGCATGTCCAGCTTCGCCACCCGGGTGAGCCGGATCGTGCTGCGCGCGCCGGTGACCGACCCGATGAGCGGCTTCTTCATGATCCGCCGCGACAGCTTCCAGCGCGCGGTGCGCGACCTGTCGGCCATGGGGTTCAAGATCCTGCTCGACATCCTGGCCTCGCTGCCGGCGCCGCCGCGCCTGATCGAACTGCCCTACGAGTTCCGCAACCGCACCGCCGGGGAAAGCAAGCTCGATGCCGGGGTGCTGCGCGATTTTCTGATGCTGATCGCCGACAAGCTGGTCGGGCATGTCGTGCCGGTGCGCTTCCTGCTGTTCGCCGCGGTCGGCGCGCTGGGCATCGCCGCCCATCTGCTGGTGCTGCGGCTTTGCCTGACGCTGCTGGCGCTGGATTTTGCCACCGCCCAGGCGATTGCCACCGGCTGCGCCATCGCCGGCAATTTTGTTCTCAACAATCTGTTCACCTTCCGGGAGAGCCGGCTGCGCGGCTGGGGATTTGTGCGCGGGCTGGCGACCTTCGCGGCGATCTGCAGCGTCGGCGCGGTCGGCAATGTCGGGGTGGCGGCGTTCCTGTTCAGCCCGGCGGTGCATTCGTCCTGGTGGCTGGCCGGGCTGGCCGGGGCGGTGATGAGCCTGGTGTGGAACTATGCGGTCAGTTCGGTGATCACCTGGCGGCGGTGACGCGCCAATAGAGCGGGGTCCGTCCGGCCGCCAGCGCCTTCGCCTCGTAGCGGGTGGGCGGCCAGCCCTCGGGACGCGCGGTTGCCGGCGGCGGCACGTCGAAAAGGGTCTGCGCCGCCAGCACCTCGGCCACCCAGCCCTGATAGGTCGGGTCATCGCTGGCGATGCGCCATTCCGCTCCCGGCTTCAGCACCCGCGCGACCTCCGCCAGCAGCGCCGGATGCACGAAGCGGCGCTTGGCGTGGCGTGCCTTCGGCCAGGGATCGGGGAACAGCAGGAACAGCCGGTCCAGGCACGCATCCGGCAGCGCCCGGATCAGGGTGCGGGCGTCCTCGTCCCAGATGCGCAGATTGCCGGGCACCGGCGCGTCCGCCTCGCCGCCTTCCGGCACCAGCCGCGACAGCAGCGAGCACAGCCCGTTGACGAACACCTCGCAGGCGATCAGCCCCGCCTCGGGATGCGCCGCCGCCTGGGCCAGCGCGTGCTCGCCGCCGCCGAACCCCACTTCCAGCCACAACCCGGCCGGACGCGGCACGAAGGCGGACAACGGATCAGCCGCGCGCGCCGCCTCGAAACGCAGGCGCGGCAGGGTGGCGTCCAGCAGGCGTTCCTGGCGGGGCCGCAGCTTGTGGCCGCGGGCGCGGCCATAGAGGCGATCCGGCGGCGGCTTCAGCCGCCGCCCGTCAGCCTCGCTCAGCGCCCGAAGGCGGATCGGAGCGCCGGCACCAGATCGGTCTTTTCCCAGGTGAAGGTGCCCAGATCGGCATCCGGCTCCCGGCCGAAATGGCCGTAGGCCGAGGTCGGCACGTAGATCGGCCGGTTCAGTTGCAGATGCTCGCGGATGCCGCGCGGGGTCAGGTTGACCAGCTCGCGGAGAACCCGTTCCAGCTTGGCCTCGTTTACCTCGTACGGGTTGCCGTGCAGCTCCACATAGACCGAGAGCGGATGCGACACGCCGATGGCGTAGCTGAGCTGAAGGGTGGCGCGTTCGGCCAGACCGGCCGCGACCACGTTCTTGGCGAGGTAGCGGGCCACGTAGGCGGCGCTGCGGTCCACCTTGGTCGGGTCCTTGCCGCTGAACGCGCCGCCGCCATGCGGTGCCGCGCCGCCATAGGTGTCGACGATGATCTTGCGCCCGGTCAGGCCGCAATCGCCGTCCGGGCCGCCGATGACGAACTTGCCGGTGGGGTTGATGTAGATTTCCTGCTCGTTCGGCAGCCAGCCGGCCGGCAGGGTGCTTTCGATCAGCGGCAGCAGCAGCGCCTTGATCTGCGGCTGCTCCAGATGTTCCTCGTGCTGGGTCGAGATCACGATGCTGGTGGCGCCGACCGGCTTGCCGTCCACGTAGCGCAGCGTGACCTGGCTTTTGGCGTCGGGCAGCAGGCCGGCGACGCTGGGGTCGCCGGCGTGGCGGCGGTCGCGGATGGTGCGCAGCAATTCATGGGCATAGTAGAGCGGCGCCGGCAGCAGCGTCGGCGTCTCGGAGGTGGCGTAGCCGAACATGATGCCCTGGTCGCCGGCACCCTCGTCCTTGTTGCCGGCGGAATCCACGCCCACCGCGATGTCGGCCGACTGCGCGTGCAGGTGCACGGCGATGTTGGCGGTCTGCCAATGGAAGCCGTCCTGCTCGTAGCCGATGTCCTTGATCGCCAGCCGGGCCAGATGCGCCAGGAGATCATGCGTCACCGTGGCCGGCCCGCGGGTTTCGCCCGCCAGCACCACCCGGTTGGTGGTCACCAGCGTTTCGCAGGCGACGCGCGCATAGGGGTCGGCGGTCAGGAATGCGTCCAGCACCGTGTCGCTGAGCCGGTCGGCGACCTTGTCGGGATGGCCTTCCGAGACCGACTCGGAAGTGAACAGAAACTCGCCCTTGTCGCGCATGAATATTCCCGTGAGGCGGAGGAGTGGCAGGACCGGAAGTGGACGGCGGATTGCTTGGCCGGGGTGTGTGAACGAAAGGGGGCGGAGGGTCAAGTCCACGCGGTGTCGTTTCCACAGAAAATTTTCGTGGCGCGGCACAAAATGCCAGCGGCGAATCGTGAATTAACCGGCGTCAGCCGGCGCCCATCCCCAGCACATCCAGCATGGAATACAGCCCGGCCGGCCGGCCGCGCGCCCACAGCCCCGCGCGCACCGCGCCGGTGGCGAAGGCGCGGCGGTCAAAGGCGCGATGGGTGATGGCGATATGCTCGGTGCCGGCGGCGAACAGCAAACTGTGCTCGCCCACCACCTGGCCGCCGCGCAGGGCGGCGAAGCCGATGGCGCCGGGGCGGCGGGCGCCGGTATGGCCGTCCCGCCCGCTCTCCTTCACGTCCTCCAGCCGCACCCCGCGGCCCTTCGCCACCGCCCGGCCAAGGCCGATGGCGGTGCCCGAGGGGGCGTCCACCTTCTGCCGGTGGTGCATTTCGACGATCTCGGCGTCGTACTGGTCGGCCGGCAGCGCGGCAGCCATGCGCTCGGCCAGCGCCAGCACCAGATTCACGCCGGTGGAGAAATTGGGGGCATAGACCACCGGCACCAGCCGCGCCGCCGCCGCCACCGCGGCTTCATCGGCGGCCGACAGCCCGGTGGTGCCGAGCACCCAGGCGGTGCCGGCAGCCGCCAGGGCCTGCGCATGCGCGCTCACCGTCGAGGCGTGGGTAAAGTCCAGCACCACGCCGGATGCCGCCGCCAGCGCGGCGATATCCGGAAACAGGGTTGCCCCCTCCGCCGCGACGCCCGGGCGGTCGATGCCGCCGGCGAGCTGCGCGCCGGAAGCCACCACTTCCTCGGCCAGCAGACGCCCCATCCGGCCGGCGATGCCGGCGATTCCGATCGCTGTTTCCATGCCCCGATCCTGCGTCGGGACGCCGCCCGCGTCCAGGGCGGGGCGACCGCGCGCGCGTCGAGGAGAGAGATTTTCTCCAGGGGTCCGGGGTAGACTCGGGCCACGCCGCCACACCTGGGACCGACACGATGACCCCGGCCGCCCTGATCTTCGACATCGACGGCACCTTCTCGGAAACCGAGGAAGTGCACCGCCAGGCGTTCAACGAAACCTTCGCCGCATTCGGCCTGCCCTGGCACTGGGACCTGCCGCTGTACCGCAGGCTGCTGGCGGTGGCCGGCGGCAAGGAGCGGCTTCGCCATTATCTCGACGCCTATGACCCCCCTTCAGCCGCCGCCGCTTCCCCGCGCATCGCCGCGCTGCACGCGGCCAAGACGGCGCGCTACACCGCCCTGATCGATGCCGGCGCCGCCCGGCTCCGGCCGGGGATCGCCCGGCTGATCGGCGAGGCGCGCGGGCAGGGGGTGGCGCTGGCCATCGCGACCACCACCAGCCTGCCCAATGTCGAAGCCCTGCTGCGGGCGACGCTCGGCCCGGACGGGCTGGCCGCGTTCGCCACGATCGGCGCCGGCGACATGGTCGGCGCCAAGAAGCCGGCGCCGGATGTCTATACCCTGGTGCTGGAACGTCTGGGGCTGCCGGCGGGGCGCTGCGTCGCCTTCGAGGATTCGGCCAACGGCCTGGCCTCGGCGCTTGCCGCCGGGGTGCCGACCGTGGTGACGCCGAGCATCGATACCGGCGAGCACAGCTTTCCAGGCGCGCTGGCGGTGCTGAGCGACCTCGGCGACCCGGGCAGGCCGTACCAACATCTGGCCGGCGCCGGGGCGGCCGACGACATCGTCACCGTGGCCGCCCTGGGCCGCTGGCTGGCCCGGCCGGGGTGAGCGAGGCAGGGCGCCCGGCCGTTCAGTCGAGCGCCCGTTCAGTCGAGCGCGCGTTCAGTCGGGCGCGCGTTCAGTCGGGCGGATCGGTGTCCGCGCCAACGGGCGGCGGCCCGTCCGGCGCCAACCCATCCGGCGCCGGTATTTTTGCGAGTTGTTCCAGCACGCCCAGATCGGCGATCGCCTGCGCGACCATGGCGTCGAATGTCGCGGCGGCGGTGGCGACGATGCCCGCGCGGCCGTCCTCCCCGGCCGCGTCGAGGCTTGCGGTGATGTTGCGTTTCAGCTCGGCGCGTGCCGCGGCGCGGCCTTCCCTGAGCTTCTCCTCAAGCCGCGACTCGGAGAAGGCCAGATGCAGGATGCCGAGGCTCACGGTGTTGAATTCGTGCTCCTTGAGCGCATTCTCGACCACCGCCTTGACCGCGCTGCCGAGGCCCAGCCAAGCCGCGAGCGCGCCGATTCCGGCCAGCAACGCCAGAATCGGATTGGCCACGGCGATCAGCATGATCGCCTGCACATGCAGCGCCGCCACCACGATCGTGCCGATGCCGGCGGCCAGCGCCGTCATGTCGCCGGCCGAGTTCCCCAACTCGGCGGCGATCCGGTCGCCGGTGCCGCCGTCCACCCCGGCCAGCGACACCGCGCCGAGCGACTCCGGGACATAGCGCGACACATCGCGGGCGATCTCGTGGGCGCGCAGGAACGCGAACAGATGGTCGCGGAACATCCGCAGCAGATCGGTGTCCAGCGTTTTCCATTCGGCCGCCACCAGGCCAACCACTTCCGGCTCGAATCCGGCGCAGACCGCCGCGACCTTTTCCTCCACCCCCTTGAGCGAGCCGCCCTTGCGGTACCAGTCCCTGAACACCTCATCGATGCGCGGCATGAGCGCGTTGACGATGGCCCGCGCCACCCGGCCGGCGAACCGCTCCAGCCGCGCCGCGACGGTCCTGGCGAAGTCCTCGCGCGCCTGCGGGCGGGAGGCGGCGATGCTTGACCGGCGTTCCTCGTGGCGCGACTTCAGCGCGGTGTACAGGGCCAGCCCGGAGCCGATGGTCGTGTCGGGGTCGTCGGAACGCAGGATGCCGGTCTGCGGATCGACCCCGAACACCTCGGCGGCGATGCCGCGCATGAACGGCCATTCGGAACTGCCGCCGGTCAGCACGACCTTGCTGAACCGCTCCTTGCGCAGGCCGCCGGCGTCGTCGCGTTGCATGGTGCGGCGAATCCAGCCGAGCAGGTCGATCGGGCGATCGGTTGCCAGCGGCGCCGGCAGGCCGAACGCCTGGAAATAGCGGGTGGCCAGGTTGCTGGGGCGGTAGGCGCGGGCGCGGTCGTTGAATTCGGCGACCGAGGCGTTCCGCAAGGTTTTTCGGCTGTCACCGACGTCGATCCGGTATTTGAAATCGGTCATGCCGTCGCCGAGCACGCTCCAGCGGCGGGAGAAGCTTTCCTTCAGTTCCCGGCACTCGTTCTGCCAGACCGCCATGGCCTCGCGCTCATCGACCTCGAACGGCCCGTTCTGGTCCAGCACCCATTGATAGAACAGGTCGTCGAACAGCCGCCCGCCGAGCACCGGGTCGCCCCAGGGGGCGCGCAACCCCTGCTCGGCATCGACCAGCGCCAGGTCGAGGGTGCCGCCGCCGAAATCCACCACCACCACCCCCTCGCGCGCCTCGGCCGGGCTGACGCTGCCGTTGTTGAGATGGTAGGCGAGGGCGCCCAGCGGCTCATCGACGCACATGGCGTCGGCGAACCCGGCTTCGCGGGCGATGCCGGCGGTGTGGTCCCGGTGTTCCTGGCCGACCTCGGCGGGCACGCCGATCACCACGAAACCGCCATGGACGGACGCCGGCTGGATGTCCAGCACGCCCTGGCAGACTTTGCCCAGAAAGGCCACCGCGTCCGCCCTGGCCCGCGGCGAGCGGGCGATGTCCGGCTTGAAGCCGAAGGCGATGCGGCGCCCGGCGCGCTCCTCGGCGTCGTACTGGCTCCAGGTTTCCACCGCGACGGTGCCGAATGCCTCGACGGCCGCCGGTCCATCGGCGGGATTTCCCCACAGCACGCAGGTGGCGATGGATGGCCGGCCGGCGAACTTGATCGGCACCGCCGTCAGCGGGCCTTCGCCGAGGTCGTTGCAGTAAGCGACATGGGTGTTGCTGGTGCCGAAGTCGATGCCGAGATAGGTGCGCATGACGGTCTCCGACGGGGAAGGGCGGGCGGACGCGGCCTTGCCGCCTTATACCAACCCGCGTAAAGGCGGACTCATCCCGAGGAGAGGGGGGATTCCCATGAGAGCGCATCTCTGGTTCGATTCCGGGTATGGAATCGAACCGGGGTGGCAGGCAGATGGGATCACCATT
>Ga0302320_10001225_pt1 | contig 61590 bp, 49 predicted proteins | sample Bog_T0_3_FD_202130 | JGI IMG/M metagenome (GOLD analysis project Ga0302320, IMG submission 202130) | Peat permafrost microbial communities from Stordalen Mire near Abisko, Sweden - Bog_T0_3 | ecosystem: Environmental > Terrestrial > Soil > Wetlands > Peat | place: Sweden: Abisko, Stordalen Mire... | reverse complement strand
ATATTGCGTCGATCGTATTGTGTGCACGTCTTCAGTCGAACATGTTCGGTTGAACATGCTCGACCGAACGTGCCGGATACTCGCTAGAACGTGAAAATTGGCCCGAATTCCGAACGGTGATCCTGCCATTCGTTGCTCGGGCTTCCCGCGATCGTATAGTCAACGCCGTTCTTAAGACGAGTGGCGTAGAGCGACTGCTCGAAGCCGAACGTTACATAGGGGTTCAGCTTGTAGTAGAGAGTGCCGACCGCCATCTTGCCATACAGGAGCGGCAACACGCCTTCGGCGTTGGCGTTGTACAGATCTTTGTGCAGGACCTGGTCCTTGCCTAAGTCGAAGTAGAGCGACCAGCCGGCGTTGTGGCCCTTCGGGTTGGCGTTAAACCAGCGCGAGAGCGGCAGACCCAGATTAATGAATCCGCCGAAGGCGCGGGTGGGTCGCTCGGGAGCAACCACCACGTTGCCGGCGGGGCAGGCGGTATTCACGGTTACAGCGATGGTGCAACCCAGTTGAGGGGTACCGGAAGCGTTCACCACACCGTCGACCGGGGTAAAGGTGACCGGGTTACTGAGCCCGCCCATGTCGGTGAAGAAGGTGTTGACTTGACCGCCGAAGAAGAAACGCAGGTCGCCTCCGAAGTAAGCGCTGCCCACCAGGGTGAACCAGCGCGTGGGCAATTGTATGCCGACCTGGTTGCCGTACATTTTGCTGGAAGAGGTAAAGCCATTGGGGAACGCGGCTTGATAGGAGCAAACCAGGACGCTGGCGGTGCAGACCCCATTGGTAATGGCGTAGGCGGAGTTGGTGACGATTTCTTCATCTCTGGAGCGGAAACCGCTCCAGAATATCTGGGCCGCAGACACCGCGGGAGCTTTGTCCAGCTGGAACTGCAAGGCCAGCCGGCCTTCGAATTCGGGACGAGCGGCGTCGGCGCCCTCGCGCTCGCCCTGACCAATCTGACCCTGTAATCCCAGGGATCCGAGCTTTTCGATTTGGCCGGTGCTGGGCATCATGATGGCAAAGGTGGGCGCGATTTTGAAATTCCGCGACGAACTGCCTACCTTTTGCACTAATCCGAACTGGAATTGTGGAGAACGCTCGTAGATGTCGCCGTACCAGTAGCCCAAGGCGGTGGTTTCCAGTAGGTTGGGCAGGGCGGTGGATCCGAACAGGGTCCAGTCCTGGCCGCCCTCGAAGTAAATGTCGGTCTTGTCGCTGGCGGCGTAGTCCAAGCGTGCCCAAGCTTGGCGAATTTGAAATGCGCTGCTGCGAATGGACGAAACGTCGCGGTTATCCACTTCGCTAAAGTTGCCTTCGTAGTCGCCTTCGATCTTGCCGGTCAAGATGATCTTGCTGGATACGTCCGGCCATTCGATGTTGGCGCCGACGCGGGTGGAACGGGCTTTCAAATGGAATTCCGGGTCTTGTGTGGGTCCAGTATTCAAAATCGAGGTTGACGACAGGAACAAGCCGGGGAACGGCATGTCGTCGCCATTGGGACTGCTGCTGTCGTAGACCCCGGTCGCCTTCACGAAGCCATAAGGCGTCATCTTAACGGGCCCCATCTTGAAGGCCGCATTCAGACCGTCTTTCTTGGGCGGGTCGACGGGGAGCACGCGCAAGGGGGCGATGGCGGCGACGACATCGGGCGAGTACGGTTTTTTCTGCGGCGGATTCTGCGCCACATCTTGTCGCTGAGCCGCGACAGCGTCGGTGGCGGAGGCGACTTCCGTGACTGGAATGGCTTCGGGTGAAGGTGACACGGAGGCAGCTGAAGCGACGGACGATGGCGTAGAGGGCGCGGCGGGCTTGGAAATCGCGGCCAAATCCGCGGCGTTTACTACACCTTTTCGGGCGAGCGCTTCCACCAGAGCCTGAAACTGGTTGTTGGGCGCGGCGTTGCGGATGGAGTTGGCCTCGTTCGGAGCCAGCACTCCTTTCATCACGAGAACGCCGAGCAACGCGGTGATGTTGGCATCGGCCGCGGGCGAGCTGAGACTCGGGTTGGCGGCAGCGGGATCGGCAGATGCTCCTGCATGGTTGGTGGCGGCTGTGGTTGGGCTTGAAGTTCCTGCTGCGTTATCTTTTTCTTCAGCCATGACGGGCGCCACGGCGATGGTTAACATCAACAGCGTCGACAGAGTCTTTCTCAGCGTCAACATTGACGTTTCTCCTAGTTCGGCTCAGTTCGCTCCTTGGGTCCAAACATGGAGCGAAACCCTACGTCAAGTTTGGGAAGGATGTCAAGGTAAAAGTAATTTATCGTGCTTTTAATCGACCTCAGAGAAGCCTTAAGTGGGAATTTGTTCTTCCGGATCAGGTGTTTTCGTGACGATGCATGAAGCGGGCAGGGGTTTGAAATTAAAGAAAACCAGCGTTACAGCTAGTTTTGCGCGATCGATTTTGGGAGTTTGGTCTTGGGCGCCGTGTGGGTTGGATTGGATTTCGAAGAGGAAGTTTTTTTAGCGGAGCTGGGCGGAACAGCTCCGGCGGCGATTTTCTTTTGGTTGAAGTCGCGCACGATGCGGGCGACATAGGCTTTGGTCTCGTAGTAGGGAGGGACGCCGTTGTATTGTTCGACGCGCTGCGGGCCGGCGTTGTAGGCGGCGAGAGCTTTTACCAGGTCGAAGTTATAGCGCTCGAGCAGCGAGCGCAGGTAGCGGGTTCCGGCCTCGACGTTGGCCTGGGGATCGAAGGCATTGTGCACGCCGAGTTGCGAGGCGGTTTGCGGCATGAGTTGCATGAGACCCTGAGCGCCTTTCGGGGAGACGGCGCGGACGTTGAATCCGCTCTCGGCGCGAATGACGCTGGTGACCAGATCGGGATCAAGCTTATAGGCGCCGCTGGCGTCTTTCACGGCTTGGGTGAGATCGAAGGGCTGCGCGGCGACGGCGGCTGGAGGATCGGAGCGAAGAGCGGGCGGGTCCGGAAGAGTTTCGAAATGATCGATTTCAGCGGTGGGGATGTCGACGAAAGATTGATCGCCGTCGATATAGAGGCGTGTGACGGTGCCGATGATTTGGCGGCGCTGGTGGAGGATGGAGAATCCGTTGCGAAGCACGGCGGAATCGGCGGCGAGGGCGGGGGTCGCGGCGAGGAGAGCGAGGAGGACGAATTGGAGAAGGTTTCTCATTGCAACGTCAGGCTAACCTCAGCGGCTAAAAAGCCGGTGTCGGAGTGACTTGGTGATTGCAGCGCTGAAGCGCCGCTCCACCCAGCTTTGAAGCCGCGCCCTTTCAAAACGTCTCAGAGCAAATCTGCCACGGCGGCGGCTACGCCGCAGCTATCGTTTCCTAGAGTGAGCTTCCAGCCCCGGGAGCGGAGTTCCTCGCAGGCATTCCCCATGATAACCGGATGGCCGGCAAACTCAAGCATTTCCACGTCGTTATGGTTGTCACCGATGGCCATGACCTGATCGCGGCGGTAACCGCGATGGGCGGCCCATCGGCTGAGGGCGTGGCCTTTGGAGCAGCCGGTGTTGAGGACGTCGATCATGGAGAGGTCGCGGTCAGGATATTCAGTGCGCAGAACGGTGATGCGGTGGTGCAGGCCGCTGGCTTCGAGGGTGGCCAAGGCCTCACGCATGCGGGCAGTCGGGCCGCAGAACATGGCCTGGACGGGGTCGGCGACCAGGGCATTCTCGATGGGGACGATGAAATCGATGTAGGCCAGGTTTTTTTCGAGCCAGCGGCGGATGCTGGCGTTGAGATCGTCGAGGTGCTCGAGGACGAGGGCGCCTTTGGTTTCCTTGTCAAAGGTTAGAACGGTGTTGCCGCGGAAGGCTTGCATGGAAGTACAGATGGCGCGGCAGGTTTCACGGGGCATGAGGTCGCGGTGGAAAGTTTCGCCGGAGAGGGATCGGGTGACGGCGCCGTTGGAGCTGATGAGCCAGAGATCGAAACCGAGTTGTTGCGCGATGGGCAGGGCGAAGGCGTGGCGGCGTCCGGTGACCAGGACGATTTCGATGCCGGCGGCGTGGGCGCGGCGGAGGGCGGTCAGGTCATCTGGGGAGATTTTGAATTCGGGGTTGAGCAGGGTGCCGTCGATATCGGAGGCAATTAAGCGGACTTGATTGGGCTGGTGGGCGTGGGGTTCGAGCTTCGGGGTTTGGGTGATCTGGGACACTCTTCATTGTTACACAGGCAATTGTTTGGAGCAGAGAAGTCAAAATCTTTAACACAGGGGACACAGGGGTTCACAGGGTAAAACCACAGGGATGGCGTGGTATATTTCGCTGCGGCATGGGACTTTTTTTCTTCTTCTTTCACTGGTGGTCGTTGTTGCTGATGGGCGTGGCGATTGTGCATTTTATTCGCCGGCGGCCGGATACTTATTGGATTTTTGTTATTTTGTTTTTGGGATGGATTGGGGCGGCGATTTACATTGTCGCGGAAGTGATTCCGGATGCGGGGTTGCTGCGCGGGTCGTTCCAGGTGTTTCCGCGGCGGCGCAGGATTCGCGAGCTGAAAGCGGCGATTCGCGATAATCCGTCGGCGGGGAATTTTGAAGAGTTGGGACTGCTTTATCTCGATGATGGAGATTTCGCCAAGGCACGGAAATGTTATGACCGGTCGATTGCGCAGCGGTCGGATTCGGTGGATCCGTTTTACCGGCGGGGAGTGGCGGAAGTAGAGTTGGGGGACTTTGCTGCGGCGGTGCCGGATTTAGAGCGGGCGATTGCGTCCGATCCTGCTTATGATTTTCATCGGGGGATTGGTTTGCTGGCGCACGCTTACGCGCACGGTGGGCAGTCCGAGAAGGCAGCGCAACTTTTTGAGCAGGCAACGAAGATCTCGACCAGCTCGGAGACTTATTACAACTATGCGCTTTTCCTGCAGCAGCAGGGGCGGACGGATGAAGCGCGGCAGTGGGTGCAGAAGATTATCGATAAGCGCGCGACCATGCCGGGCTATCAGAAGCGGCGGGAGCGGGTTTGGTTTCGCAAGGCTTATGGGATGATGGCGCGGTTGAGGTTGTAAAGCGACGTACAGTGGTTCTTGGACCCTGCGCGCGGCGTTAGCGGATTTAAGGCGCCAGTGACAAGCTGAAGACGGTTCCGGCGGAGTCCTCTCCTCCTTCGCCGGTGGTGCCGTAAAGAAGGCCGTTCGTGGCCTGGATCATGGCGGAGTAGGGCGAGCCTGCGGTGTTGCAGCTGGGATCGCAATAACTATAGAGCGTCGTCAAGGTGGAGGGTGGAGTGAACTTAAACAGCGTGCCTTCGCCATACGCGCCGTAGGAGCCGCCGCGCACGGTTGTGCCATAGAAATTTCCGTCGGTGGCTTGCAGCAACGCGGCATAGGGGTAAGAGCCGTCGGTGCAGCTGGGTTGGGCGCAGAAACTATAGAGACGCTTGAATTTTCCTGCTGGAGTGATTTCAAAAATCGCTCCGTAACTGTGGCTGCCTCCGCTGGTGACGGTTCCGTAGAGCATTCCGCTGGTGGATTGCATTAGGCTGGCCGAGGGGTACTCGCCGTCCGAGCAAGCTGGCAACGAGCAGAAATTGTAGAGCGTGTTTAGCACGCCAGCTGGAGTCAGTTCGAAGACCGTGCCCACACCCTGGGCTCCGCCGTGTGACATAGTTCCGTAGAACTCGCCGTTCGTTGCCTGAATCAAGGACGCAATCGGCAAGTAGCCGTCGGCGCAGTTCGCGAGCGAGCATACGCTATAAAGAACTCTCTGCTGACCGGTGGGGCTCATTTCGAAGATGGTTCCCAAGCCTGCGGTGCCGCCTTGCGTGGTAGTGCCGTAGAAGTTTCCATTCCTGGCTTGCAATAGGCCGCCCTGGGGGAGTCCGCCGTCGGAGCAATTGGGTTGCGCGCAGAAATTGTAGAGCGTGGTGAGGGTTCCGGATGGAGTGATTTCAAAGACTGTGCCGTAGCCGTTGGCTCCGCCTTCCTGGGTTACTCCGTAAAAGTGGCCGTTGCTGCCCTTGGCCAGGGCAGCGGGCGGGTATTCGCCGTCGGGACAATTGCTTTGGGCGCAAAAGCTATAGAGCGTTTTATATTCCCCGGTCGGGCTGACTTCGAAGACGGTTCCGCTGCCGTAGATTCCGTCCAAGCCGGTCGTGCCGTAAAAATTGCCGTTGGCGCTCTGCACCAGGGCACTGGGACCGTAGCCCTGGTCGGCGTTGAATCTGAAGAGTGTGGTGTAGGTTTGTGCCGGCGCTGCGATCACGGTTACGAGGCAGAGGGCGAGCGCGAGGAAGAGGAAGAGGGTGGTCGATAAATTTGCGGATTGCATTCGCAGAGTTTGTCTTTGCATTGGGTCTCCTCAGGGGCGGGCGCTGTAAGTTGCGCTGATTATTGTCTGGGAATCGAGGGGTGTCAAGGTGCATAAATTTGCGGTGGTGGGTCGGTTTGAAGGGAACTGACCCACTAGCAAATTTTGGTTGCGGTTCAGTTTAACGAGGATAGATGTAGTTTGCCGTGAATTTAAGGAAGAGGTCGAGCTGCGCTCGACGGACAGCCGGGGGCGGCTGTCCCCACACGAGCGTTAGTTGCGGTCGTTGGTGTTGATGTTGAAGCCGAGGAGGGCGTTGACTTCGACGGGTTGGGCGCCGCGGGTGGCGGGGCGGAATTTCCAGCTGGGCAGGGCGGCCATGATTTTTGCGGTCATGGCGGCGGGGCCGGGTTCGAGGACCTGGAGATCGTTCAGATTGCCGGTGGAGCTGAGTTTGCATTTGATGACGACGCGTGCGTGCGGGAGATTGGTGGGGAGATCGGTGCGCAGGCCCTGGGGTCCGGTGAGTGCGCCGGCGTGATGCGAGTTGGGATCGACTTCGGCGAATTGCATGACTACGGTGCCGATGTTGGTGTCGACGTAGACGGTGTAGTTGTCGCCGGGAAGTTTGCCATAGAAATCGAACGCGCCGCCGGAGCGTGAGGTGGCGACGATGGTGATGGCGGGGCCGGGGTCGCCTTTGACGGTGGAGCGGCCGGGAAGCGTGGGGGCGTTGCTGTTTCCCGAGTCGAAGCTGGGAAGGTTGACGACGGTGCTGCCGCCGCGCACGTCGACGCCGGGAGCGGCGGGCATTCCGGTGGGAGCGGTGCCTGCGCCACCGGGGCCTGGGGTCGGTGAGATTCCACCACGAGCGTTGGGGTCGGAGCCGCGCGCTGTGCCGGATTTTCCTGCGCCTGTGCTGTCGCCGGTGAGGCCGCTGCCGGGACCTTTGCCGCTGCCGATTCCGGTGCCGCCGCCAGTGCCGCCGAGTCCGGGTTGGTCGCCACCGGTGGGGGACATGGCGAGCGATCCTTTGCCGCCGTTGCCTACGCCTGCGGTCGAGCCGGGGTCGGTGGAGAGTACTACGCCAGAATTGTCGGCGTTTCCGCCCGCGCCCTTTGGCGGGGCTAGATCTGAGCCGATGTCGCCCGGGCCGCCGAGTCCAGTGCCTCGTCTTCCGGAACCGGAGCCGCCGGTGCCGGAACCGACTGAAGGCGGAGGCGGAACTACGTTGTTGGCGAGGAGTCCTCCATTGCCGGATCCGCCGGAATTCCGCGTGCCGCTACCGCCCTGACCGGAACCCGTACCTGAAATTGAAGGCGGAGGAGGGACCACATTCGAAGCGCCAGCAGAGCCGGAATATCTTCCGGTGGAACCGGATGTTGAACCTGACCCGGAGCCAGTGTTTGAAACTGATGGAGGTGGAGGGATTACGTTCGCTGCGGTTGTTCCGCCCTGCGAACGTCCTGAACCTCCGGCGGCGGTGCCGCTGCTTGAGCCTCCGACCGACGGCGGAGGGGGGATGACATTGGTGGTGAGCGATTTGCCGAATCCGCCTGAGGTGTTGCGCGAATCTCCCGCGGCGCTGGCCGAGGAAACGTTGGGCGGAGGCGGGACTACGTCTTGCGTGCCGAAGAGTTTGCCGATGATGCTGCTGACGAAAGATCCGTTGGCGGCTTGGGTGGGTGGTGGCGGCACTACGTTTGGCGCGGACGATCGGACACCGCCGCTTTCGAGCCGGCGCAGGTCGCGGGCATCGGCAGAGGGCGGAGGCGCGACCACGGAAGGCGCGGGCAGGTTGAGTTTTGCGGTGCGCGCGGAATCGCGTTCGGGAGCTGAGACGGGCGGGGGAACGACGGCGACGTTGTTCATCTGTGCGCGCGATGGAGAGACTTCGTGGGTTACGGCGGAGGGCGCAGGCGCGATCACGGTCCCTCTGAGTGCTGGTGCGGAGCGGGTCTGGTCGCGGGAGACTTGCTCGGACGCAGGGGCGATTATGTTCGCGTTAAGAGAAGGAGTGGCACGATTGCGGTCGCGAGCTGCATTGGGAGCGGGGGCGATGATGCTGGAATCGAGTTTCGGCGCATAAAGCGGGTGCTCGGAAGTGACGGCGGGAGCGGGGGCGACGATTGCAGTAGCCAGCGAAGGCGCGCTGCGGGATTGATCGGGCCGGACGTTCGGAGCAGGAGGGATCACGGCGTTCAGAGCGAGCCCACTGCGGGACTGATCGCGGGCGACGTTGGTGGAGGGTGGAGCGATCACGTTGGCCGGGAGACTGGGCGCGCTGAGGGAAGAGTGCAGGCCTTCGGACGGAGGCGGTCCGGGGACGTGGTTGAAGGCGAGAAGATTAGCGACTGCGCCGGACGAAAAGGGCAGTTTGAGATGGGGAGCGTCGACGACTCTGGGCGCGAGGGAAGCGCCGCGAGCGACTTTGATGGTCTGGGTGCGGTGATGGGCTTCCTGGCCGCCGGCGCGTCCCGTGGCGCCGGACTGGGCTCCGCCGACATCTTCGGTGCGTGGAAGTTCGTCGGCAGAGTAGTAGATTACTTCATCGGGCTGCATACGCGGGGCGGCGTAGGGGCGCAGACTGGCGACTTCGCGAGGGATCACGATGAGGACGAAGAGCAGAAATGCTTGCAGTAACAGAGCGGCGGCCATGCCCCGATAGGGAGAGATCGCGGTCGGAGCTTCGCCGGCGAGGCGTGGTCCGGAGCGGGCGAACGCGGGGCCAATGGAAGTCTTGAATTCCTGCCAGCGGGGTGACCATTCCACGAGCAGCTTGGGAGCATCGTGGAGCTGGGTGAGTTCTTCGAGTTGGAGAGTTTCCGTCACCACTTAAGCCAACCTTGGTTAGAGCCAACGTTAGGGTAAAGCACATCCTGGCCGAATTCGCGAGAACTCAGGCATTTCCGGTCCTAGTGATTTCAATTCTATCGCCCATTCTGGTTTCGGTTTGGGTCACGGTATGGCTCGGCAACTCCAGGACTGAAGCGGCTTGCAGGCGGATGGGGGCGAAACGCCAGGGCTGCAGATTCGACTCGAGGTGCACGACGATACCGTCGCGGTCCAGATAGATTACGTCGATTGGGAAGCGCATGGCAAGAGTATGAACGCCTCTGCAGGGACGAATCCAGAGGCCGCGTGGGTTACGGAAGTCACCTTCTGATTCGCCAAGCAGGCCGCGCAGGCGCGACCAATGGGTTTCGGCGACGGAGAGTTCGGTCGCGAGAAAGCGCTGCCGAGTCTGGTTGAAGGCTTTGCCGTGTGGGGCTCGCGCCGACATGAAGTCTCCTGGGTCAGAATCGTTGGTGCGGTTCGTCGGTAGTGATGTGGTTTGCCGTGAATCAAGAGAGGTCGAGCTCCGCTCGACCGGACAGCCGGGGGCAGCCGTCCCCACATAAACATTTTTTTTAAACTGCAACACTACGTTTTGTTCGACTGTTTGACACTCAGCCCGGCTGTTTTGCTCGCGCTATTTGCTGGTGAGCGAGTGGTAGGCCTGGATGAGTGCTGGACCAATGGTGACGAAGAGGAACGGAACCAGAATGAAAATAACGAGGGGAGGGACCATCTTGATTGTAGTCTTGGCGGCTTGTTCTTCGGCGCGCTGGCGGCGGGATACGCGCAAGGAGTCGGAATGAACCCGCAGAGCTTGAGCGACACTGGTTCCGAAGCGGTCGGTCTGAATGAGCGTGCCGACCAGGGCGCGAATGTCATCGACACCGGTGCGGTCGACCATGTTTCGCAGAGCCTCTGCGCGGGGCTTGCCGGCGCGCATTTCCAGGTTGACCAGATGAAATTCGTCGCTGAGATCGGGATGGGCGTGATGCAGATCCTGGCCGACGCGCATGAGCGCTTGATCGAGGGCGAGGCCGGCTTCGACGCAGATCACGGTGAGATCGAGAGCATCGGGCAGGGCGATGCGAATGCGGCGCTGGCGATCTTTAATCATGCGCTTCAAGATGAAGCGGGGAATGAAAAAGCCGAGAGCGGGGATGCAGACCAGCAGCGGTACGCTGTCGACGCCGGAAAAAGCTACCACACCGAGAAGGCCCAGAAATGCCAGCGCGATGCGGGCGCCGAAATAATAACTGACGTGGCGGGATTCGCGCAGTCCCGCCTGAATGAGCCAGGCGCGGGTACGGGAGACGTCTGAAGGAGACAGTGGAATGGCTTTGCTGAGCGGATCAAGGGCTTGTTCGATGCGCTCCCGGACTTTCACGGTGGGCTGCTGCGCGGTTTGCTGACCCCCGAGGGCGCGCAGGCGGGCTCCCAGCACCGAACTTGGGGTTACAGCGGCCGCGCCGAAGGCGAACACGACCGCCACGACGGTGATGAATATGACGAGAGTGAGAATCAGCGGCAGCATTTGACTTGGAAATCTATGTCTTCACGACTTCACACTTGAATCTTAATAATCTTGCGAATCACGAAATAACCAACCGTTTGCAACGCCACGCTGCATACCAGCAACGCGTGGCCGATGGGATCGTAGAAAAGTGGTTTCACAAAATCCGGACTGAAAATGAGCAGAATCGTGACGACCGCGGGCGGCATGGCCATGAGCAGAAGCATGGTGAGGCGTCCCTGGGCGGTGTGGACTTTGACCTGGCGCTGAATTTTGAAGCGCTCGCGAATGACGTAGGACAAGTTATCCAGAATCTCGGCGAGATTGCCGCCGGTCTCGCGTTGCAGCATGACGGCGGTGACGAAGAATTTCACGTCGACCAGAGGCACGCGGTCGGTGAGGTTCATGAGGGCGTCACGCACCGGCATGCCGAATTTTTGCTCTTCGAATAGCTTGCGGAACTCGCTGGAGAGCGGTTCGGCGACTTCATTGGAAATCATTTCGAGAGCTGTGGTGAAAGCGTGTCCGGCGCGGACGGCGCGGGCGAGTGTGTCGATGGCTTCGGGGAAGAGCTCTTCGAATTTTTCAAATCTTTTCTGGCGGCGGTAGGAGACGACGGAATAAGGCAGGAAGCAGCCGATGATGAGCGCGGCCCATCCGATCGCGGGATTCTTGGTATAGAGCACGGCGCCCAGACCGGCGAGAACGCCACAGAGAACGCAGAGCAGGAGAAAGTTGCCGGCGCGAAATTTCATGCCGGCCTGAAGCAGTGCATCCTGGATGGCGGAGACTCGAGTCGAACGGCGCAGCAGAGTATCGAGGGCGGGAATTCTACTCAGCTGCTCGTCGCGCAGGAGTGCGAGTTCCGCATCCGGTTCGCGCTCCGGAGCTTTCTGCGCGCTGGCCAGGCGGTCTTTGATGAGGCGGGCGCGGGCGTTGCGCTCGTCGAGCAAAGAGCCGGCGACAAATGCTGCGAGGGCGACGAACAGGAACACGAGAAGTGCGATGAGTGCCGGCATGGGTTTATTGTTTCGCTGTTTGTATACAACGTCCAGTCAAAAATTCCGCGCTGCTAAACTTCGGTCCTCGATTCGAATAGAGCTGGGCGCAAACGCGCGCCGTAGGTGGCGAGCCGGTCGGCGAATTGCGGGCGTATGCCGGTGGAGTGGAAGGCTCCGCGCACTTTTCCGGTTTCGTCGATGGCCCGGCGTTCAAACACAAAAATATCCTGCATGGTAATGATTTCGTTTTCCATGCCGGTGATTTCGGAGATGGCGATTACTTTGCGCGTGCCGTCGGACAAGCGGGCGATCTGCACCACGGCATGAATGGCGGATGCGATCTGATGGCGGACAGCGCGTTCGGGAATGTTGAGGTTCGCCATGGAAACCATGTTCTCGACGCGTGCGAGAGCGTCGCGTCCGGAATTGGCGTGGATGGTGGTGAGCGAACCCTCGTGGCCGGTGTTCATGGCCTGCAGCATGTCGAAGGCTTCTTCACCGCGCACCTCGCCGACCACAATGCGATCGGGGCGCATACGCAGACTGTTGATGACCAACTGCCGCATGCGTACTGCGCCTTTGCCTTCGATGTTGGGGGCGCGAGTTTCGAGGCGGACGATGTGCTCTTGTTTGAGCTGCAATTCGGCGGCGTCTTCGATGGTTACGATGCGCTCGACGTTCGGGATATAGCCGGAGAGCACGTTGAGCAGAGTGGTTTTTCCAGCGCCGGTGCCGCCGGAGATCAGGATGTTGAGACGTCCCTTCACCATGGTGGAGAGCAGTTCCAGCATGGCTTCGGTGAGAGTCTGGTTCTCGATCATGTTGCGGGCGGTGACCGGATCGCGTCCAAAACGGCGGATGGAGAGGCAAGCGCCATCGAGGGCGAGCGGCGGAATGATGGCATTCACGCGGGATCCATCGGCGAGGCGGGCGTCGACCATGGGAGAAGATTCATCCACACGGCGGCCGACGCGGGATACGATGCGCTCGATGATCTGCATGAGATGCTGGTTATCTTTGAAGGACAGGCCGGTGAGTTCGAGTTTGCCGGCGCGCTCGATATAAACCCGGTCGTAGCGGTTCACGAGAATATCGGAGATCGTCGGATCCTTAAGCAGCGGCTCGAGCGGGCCCAGGCCGAAAATTTCATCGAGAATTTCGCGGGAGAGGCGCTCACGCTCGGCGAAGCTGAGAGGAACGACTTCATTGTTAACCGAGTTGCGGATAAGAACCAGGACTTCTTCGCGCGCACTGTCACCGTTGGAACGCCCGAGTTTTTCGAGATCGAGGCGATCGAGTATCTTGCGGTGCAGGTCGGATTTAACCTGCTGGTACTCGGTGCGCTCGAAGGTTTGCAGATTTGCCATAATGCGCTTCTAAACTGTTTCAAACCTTAACCGTCTTAAAGCTTAGACTGTCTTAAACAAGGACCAGGCTGCGCGCTTGACTTCGGCGTCGTTGCGGGTCAGTTCCTGCGCCAGCCCGGAAAAACAGCGGGCGATTTCGGTGTGACTTTGTTCCATGACCGGTGCGCCGCGATCGATGGCAGAAGAAATTGCGAAGTACTGGTTGGGAACACGCCACAACAGTTTGACCCCGGCTGCGTTTTCTGCGTCCGATTCACTGAATCCCGGCACTTTACGAAAACGATTTAGGACCAGGCGCAAACGATCGCGATTCCCGGTCTCTCCTAGATATTGTTGCACACGGGCGGCACTCCACAGGGAAGCAACATCGGCGCAAGCCACCAGCAGAACGGATTCCGCCAAATTCGCGATCAAACGGCTGGCGGCGTCCAGGCGGGAAGAGTTGTCGACGACCACGTAGCGGTAATGAATGGCCAACATATCGAACAAGCGAACAAATTCGGTGTTGGAAGGTTCGATGGCGGCCGGCTCATTGGTTCCCGCAAGAAGTTGCAGACCGCCGCTGTGGCGGGTCATAAAACTCTCCAGCAGGGAGCTATCCATGCGGTGCAGATTGCGGGTGGCGTCGGAGATATTAAAGAGAGGCTTAAGGTTCAGATGCAGCGCGACATGACCCAAAGGCGCGAGGTCAATCAAGGCGGTCTTGCCGTGGGCGGCTTGCAGCGCCAGGGCAAGGTTGACGGCGACGGTGGTGGCTCCGCTGCCACCCTTGGCGTTGACCACACAGAATATTTTGCCGCGAGGACCCTCCTTTTGGACGCGACGCTGGGCGGTGGTGAGGCGAACGAAAGCTTCGAGTAAGTCGGTGGTGCTGGTGGGACGCTCGATAAACTCACGCGCTCCCGATCGCATGGCGCTGACAATGGTCTGGGGCTGATTGAGGTTGCCTATCGCGAAGACGGCGGTGTCCGGCATTTCCTGGCGCAGAAGCTCAATGGCGCGAATGGCGCCTGCATGATTGTCGGCGGGGATATCGACCAGAAGGACTTCCGGATTGGCCGTCTGGATGCGGCGCATGATGGGATCGGACGGGGCGAGCGGCAGGCTGGCGCAGGTGTGAACCGTTTTGGCCACGCTGGTGCCATCGACCAGCACCTGCAACACGGTCCGCTGTTCATTGTCCGTGGCCACGATAACAACTGACAGCTCGGGCATGACCCCTAGTGCTCCTGATATTCGTCCCTAAAAGCTTCAGCTTAATCTTACCGTCAGCCGGTGACCGCTGCCACCCACCCATCAAAATCCGGGAAGTTTAATGATCGATCTGTTGTCGTCGAACTTCTTCTTGTCCATAAAAGGCTGCGGATTGGCAGGGGTGGCCGGCTCCTGCGAATTCGGGGAAATGCGGTGGACGGTGCACAGCACCATCAGTTCGGAATTGCTTTTCTGAATGCTCTTGCTTTTGAAAAAAGTTCCCAGGATCGGAATGTCGGCGAGGCCAGGGACTTTGTTCCAAATGTCAGTGACCCGATTATCCATCAAACCAGCAATCACGAAGCTCTGCCCATCGATGAGTTCGAATTCGGTTTCAGCCTTACGAGTGCTTAAGGCGGGAACCGTGAATCCGGAAATGACCAGGGCATTGGAAAAATCGAGGGTGCTGACCTCGGGCGCAACCGTGAGATGAATGTTGCCGTTCGGCATGATGACAGGCGTGAAATCCAGCTTTACGCCAAACTCTTTGAACGAAATGGTGACGGCAGTGAAGCCGGCGCCGGGTTGCACAATAGGGAAGGGGAATTGTCCGCCGGCGAGGAAGCTGGCCTTCTTTCCATTGACGGCGATGAGATTGGGCTCCGCCAGGATTTGAAGCAGGCTCTTGTTTTCCAAAGCTTCAATGACCGCACCGAAGTGAATATCGGGACGAAACAAGAAAAGGTTTAATACGCTGCTGACGGTTTGATTCACCGAGAAGGGTCCGCTCTGACCGGTGGTTTGACTGATCGAAGGCGAGCCGAAACCGCCATATTGGCCAGTGGTGGTGGTTCCGATGGTGTTGCCGGCGCCGGTGGAAAAGAAATTCGAGCCCAACTGGGTCAAGGCGGTGCGGTCGACTTCGGCGAATTTTACTTCCAGCAGAACTTCCTGGGCGCCCACGGGACCAAAGGTGAGCACGTTCACCACATTCTTGGAGTAAGCAGCGGCAAGTTCGCCGGCGCGCTTGGCAACGTCCTCGGTGGTGACGTGGCCGGAGAGAACGATGGCGGCACGGGAGGGTGTGACGGAAATCTGCTCGTCGGGGAAGACGCGACGTTCTTCTTCGGCGCAGGCGCTGACATCGACATCCACGCGGAGATCGAAGCTGCGGGAGCGCTCGAGTTCATCCCAGATGAGCAATGAAACTTCACCGGGAGCGCGGCCGTGAACCAGGATTTGCGTGGGAGTGATTACGGTGGCGTAAGCGACTGAGGGATCGGTCACCGAAATGCGCTTGAGGCGTTCGGTGGTATTGATGAGCAGAGATTTATCGACCATCACGCGCAGCGGAGCCGAGCCTTGCGGCTGGGCGGACTGTGCGGGAAGAGTGGTCGTCTGGGTCGCTGTGGCGGCCTCGTCCTGGGTGGGCATGTTCTGCGCCGGGGCCGGGGATGAGCCTTGGGTGGTGCTCGGCTGGGTCGTCGTATCCGGGGGCGGCGGGGTCTGCTGTTGAGGTAAGGACTCGGCAAGGGCGATGCCCGGGATCAGAAAACAGAGAGCAACAATTATCGAACGTGGTGCGCGAAACTTCATCGTATGATCCCTCTCCAATGAGGAAACTTGCTTTGCACGCGGAAACGAGCCGGTCAAACTTTTCACCGATTATTTCGGCTCGTCACTACCCTGTTCCGGAAACTTCACGACATCGGGCTTTTTATCGCCCTGGTAAACCTCAACGCTGAGCACCGACGGGGAGGGAGCCGGGGCTTGAGCTTTCTGTTGCCTTACGGGATGGAGATGAACTGGCGCCGCTGCCGCCGCGACTGGCGTACCACCTTTGTAAAGTCCTCTGGCATTGGCGGCGGCCACTTCGTCCTGCTGAGTATCGAGCGGATTGCGCAGGGCGAGTTGAATGTGTCCTTCGGAACTTGCCAGAGTGAGGCGCTCTGCGTCATCGGGCGAAACCAGAAGCGTGATCACCGGGGTGCTCTGGGCTTCGCCGGCGGCGTTGCGTTCCAGTTTTTGGCCGGAGGCAATCACCGCGACATTCTGCAACACGGTGGTGGTTTGAGACTCTGAACTGCCGTTGGGCGTGCCCGTGAGCAGGATATCCACACGAGTGCCGGGACCGACGAATCCGGCCACCGAGACAACCTCATTCACCCGAACCGAGACCGCGCGCATTCCGGGAGGGATGAGAGAAGGCAGGCCGGCGCCCGCATTTTCCGGCGCCAGCTTGCTCGGCAAAATGAATTCGCCTTTTGAAATGGGAAGGATGACGCCGCGGCCCAGCACTTTGCCGCGAGAACCGAAAGTTCCAGCGGGCAAAGCCGCTGCCGGATACTTCACAATGCGCACATCATGTTCTTCAATCCGTGCGCCGACCTGAATATCGTTGGCGGCCACGACCACATCTGCGCCGGGCTCGTTGCCGGAGGCGCCCCGGGCTTGCAGGTTTTTGTAGACGAAAAGGCTGACGAAGGCTCCCAACGCCAAGGCCAAGGCCCCGATCATCAACAAACGCGTGCGGTTCATAGCACTCCGTTAAGAAATAACCTGTCAAGAAAACTTCCCGCTTGGGGCGGGAGTTGCCTTGCATCTTTAGTTCAAAACACATTCCCAGCTCGAATCGCAAATCCGGCCGGGCGATCCATCTACCGAAGATTCCGGGTCGAACTTACTGAGTCGAACTCACTGAATCGAGCTTACTGAATTGAGCTGGCTACGTTCGAGAAAACATTGTTGGCATTGGATCCGATCAGACGGATTGTGCCCACGACAATAACGAGAATCACAGCCAGCATGACGGCATACTCCGCGATATCCTGGCCTTCCTGGTCACGCCATAATCTATTAATAAGATGGTGCATGTGGTCCTCCTGGATTGCCTAACCTTTACTGCAAACTTTTAACTTAACTCCGATGGATCAAGTTTATTGTTTCCGGATGTCGGTGAACCATAGTTCTTGAAAAATGTTTCTTGAACATACTTCTTGAACATACTTCCTCAACCCAGAATAGGGAACAAAATCCCGACGCTGGACTTCCGAAGCACCAAGCTTGGCTGAATCGTCCCGACGAAGGTTTGTCCAGAATTAAAACATACTATCGGTCAAAATGCACAACAGTTGTAATTAATTGCACACCGAGGGTAACTCTTGAAGATTCGCTAATGGGAAGCCTTCAAAATAGTGGCCTGCGAGTCCTGGTAGGAGACGGTCCAGCCAGCAGCCAGCAGGCCAGTCGCGAGGGCTGAATCCGATGGGACGATTACGGTCTGGATCCGCCAGCGGTCCAGAACTTGCCGCCACTGGCCTTTGAATTGGTAGAGGTCGGCAAAGTCGCGAAGCGGGTCGCGGTCTTGCTGATCTACATGCGGCTGATTTAGGTGCAGCTGGTTTGCATGCGGCTGATCTGCATGCGGTGGATTTATGTCCGGTTGGTTTGCATTCGGCGGGGTGGGATTGGGTTGTTCTGAACCCCACATTTCCCGATCGTAAAGATCGGCCCGACCGTCGATGAACACCGGGGTCCGGGGGTAAAGTTTCCAGATCAGATAGCCGCCCCAGTCGTAATGATTAAAGATGGGGCCGGCGGGCGGGTCAGCCTCGAGAAAAACTGCGGCTCGAAGGGGAAAATGTTGGGCCTCGGCGAGCGGCTGGTTCTGGGCTACGTGCGTGACGCGGACGACCGTGAAACCGGTCATAAGAAGAACGAGGACGGCGTTGAACAATGAAACGGCGGGCCGGGGACGGGATCGATAAGAGAGGCTCGGCCAGTCTCCGAGTCTTTTTGAAATCAGCGGGGTCGCGACCAAGACGAATAACGGAATCATTCGAATGGAAACGAGGGCGGCATAGAGGCTGACCAGGAGCAGGATCAGGTCGCGAGGGCGTGGCGTCTCCCGAGAAAAGCTTAAGACGGCAAATGTGGCCAGTATGAGCAAGAGAAGCGGCCAGTATTCGGCATGATGAAAGTTCGGGGAGGCCCATTCGACGATGTAGCTCTGCATGGCGGAGGAACGCAGCGTCTCGACTGGATAAGAAAACAGGCGCGCTCCGTTGGGATTTAGCGGAACTAGCAGCAGATCGAGGACGAGCATTGAGGCCGACATCTTCCACGAGGCGTGTGGTCGATCGAGGCCCAATGCGCCTTCCAGCAATGATCCGGCGAGGAACAGTCCAGATAAGACTAATCCCAAGGCGAATCCGGCGTGCAGGTTCACCCAGAGCAGAGTTAGCGGAAGAGTCCACCAGAAGTGCCGGGGATGGTGATCGGAGCGTTCGAGTATTAGCAGCCAGATGCTGGTCAGGAGCAGGGAGACGACTTGCGGGCGCACGCCCCAGAGTGGCGCCGTGGCCCACGCGCCGCAAAGAGTGGCGATCGCTGCCACATACGGAGCTGATCCGCAGCGCAGGTAGAGCAGGAAAAATGCAGCGCACAGAATCGCCGAAAAAGTAACGATCAGGCCGGTAAATCCAGCGGTACGTTGAATCTGATAAAGGAGAAGATCGATGAGCCACTCATGCGCAACCCAGGGTTCTCCGGCGCGAGTGTAAGAGAAGGGATCCGTATGCGGGACGGATTTGTGCTCGGCGATGAACTCTCCGGTTTTGAGATGCCACCACAGATCGGGATCGATGGCGTTACGCGCCGTCATGGCAAACAGACCGAGGAACAGCATGATCAGAAAAGCGTGCTTCGTCGATAGGGTTGGGATCATGCGGAGAGTGAGGCGTGTGCCGGCCCGAATTTCGGACGAAGCAATACGACGGCCAGCATTGGTAGATAAAGAAAGATCACGGCCGCTCTGCCGACTTCCGTGAAGTTGGCCGGGAGGTGGTACCAGCGCCAGATTCCAGCGCCCCAGCTTAGGAAAACGGTGGGAAGAATCTCGCGGCGCGATTTGGGGATGAGCCAGAGAGTGAAGGCGTCGAAGAACCAGCGCTGCGGCATGATGGCGGCCAACAGCAGCAGCCAGGCATCGCGATCGCGGTAGCGCAGTAGTGCAAGGAGGAGCAGCGGCCCGGGAAAGATCAGGAGTGGAATGAAGTGCTCGTAGTTATGAGCTTGTCCGAGCCATAGCCGCGGCCATTGCGGCAGGACTACGAGGCTTGCCGCGCCGACTACTGCGCAGGCGAGAAATCCGCGGCGCGTCAGTCGGGTGAGAAAGACGGGAAGTCCAACCTGCGGCTTCATCATGGTGGCGGGAAGCAGCATGGGAAAGAAAGCGCTGGCGGCAATCAGGGTGGACCATTGCGCGGTGAGAACGCCCGCCCAGAAGGGATACGCTGCAAATATTCGGAGCCGCGAATAATTTTCTCGAGTGAGGCCAAAAGCCAGAAAAAACGAACTGAGCCCGTAGAACAATCCGGCGGCGACTTCGGGAGGCAATCGTAGAAAAGGCAGGGCGACGAACGCCGCGGGCAGAGGGTATTGCTCCAGCGGCGTATCGTAGGGGTTCTGGTGAGCCATGAGGCGCTGCGCCAAGTGGATGGCCCACTGGAAGTCTCCAGCATTTTGTTTAAGACGCGCGAGCAGAAACCAGCAGAACGCACCCGCGGCCAGTCCGATCAGGGTTGAGATGATGATTCGTGTTCGCATCGTCGCGTTAGCGCGCTTTATGATTGGCCGTTGACCCATCCTTGGACCCATAAGTTGTAACATGGGGCAGCCCGGTTCCGGCGTACGAGTCGAAGGGTCTGTCTGACTTGCAATCCACCGCAAAACTCGTGGCTTATTTTCTGCTCGCGACGCTGGCGGCCGCGAGCATGTGGTTCTATGTCGACCGGATACTCGTGGGCTACCAGGTTGCAGATGCGGCGGCGCATCAGCGTCCGCGGGGAAATCTTTCCGATCTTTATCCACGATGGCTGGGAGCGCGCGAACTGCTGCTGCGCCACCGCAACCCGTATAGCGACGAAATCGCTCTCGAAATTCAGAAGGGCTACTACGGGCGCGTGCTGGACCCCTCGCGACCGGATGATCCCAAGGATCAGCAAGGGTTTGCTTATCCCGTGTATGTAGTTTTCTTGCTGGCGCCGCTGATCGGATTTCCGTTTCATGCGGTGCAAATTGTCTTTTACTGGGCCCTGTTCGGGCTTACGGCGGCGAGCGTCTGGCTCTGGCTGCGCGTCCTGCGCTGGCGGCTGCCGTCGCTGGGGATTGCCAGCGCTGTCGCCCTTACACTGGGAAGCTTCGCTGCCGTGCAAGGAATCAAGCTGGAGCAACTGAGCCTGCTGGTGGCGGCCTTGCTGGCGGGTGCCGTGGCTTGCGTCGCCAGCGGTTTCCTGCTTTGCGGCGGCGTGCTGCTGGCCGCGGCGACCATCAAGCCGCAACTGGCGTGGCCTTTGGTGGCATGGCTGTGGATGTGGGCGTTGAGCGATTGGCAAAATCGCCGGCGGTTTGGTTTGGCGTTTGTGCTGGCCATGGCGCTGCTGCTCGGCGGCGCGGAAATTATCCTGCCCGGATGGTGGCGAATGTTCATCCACGCGCTCGGGCAATATCACCGCTACACTCAGAACCAGTCGGTGCTGCTGGTTCCGTGGGGGTATGCGGGGTTTTTTATCGCCGCTACCGTGCTGGCCTCAGGGTTTCTTCTGTGGAAGGTTCGCGCCGAGCCTGCCGATGGCCGAAGCTTTATCCTGGCTACATCTCTTGTGCTGGCCTTGACCGTGCTCGTCGTGCCCATGTACGCGCCCTATAACCAGGTGCTGTTTGTGCCCGCGATTCTTACACTGGTTCGGGATCGCGCAGTCTTTACGGCGGGCTCACGCGGAACTAGCTTCCTTTATCTGGGGGGAAGTTTTGCCTTGGCATGGCAGTGGATTGCAAGTTCGACCTTGAGCGGAGCCTATTTGCTGGGATGGCGAGTATGGGCAATCAGCGCCTGGAAGGCGCCTTTCTTCGCTACGTTTGGTTTGCCAGTCTTCGTCGTAGCCCTGATGTTTTTGGAGGCGCGGGCGATGCCGTTCGGGCCGCGCAGCGTGGAGAAAGCGGTCAACTGACCGGACGAGCTTTGTCTTCCCGCCCGACCATCCCGAGGTTGAGGAATAGCGCGAGCATGGGAATACTGACGAGAGCGTAGACGCCCGTGTTCAGCGTCCACAGATGCAGTGGAGGCAGGAAAAGGATTCCCAGCCAGGTCAGGGTCATCCAGCGCCCAGGCCTCGACACGCTTGATTTTCCTGCAGCGCGGAGTAAAACCGCCATCGGCAGCAGCAACAGGGTGAGATCGTGGGGGTTGAGGTGATAGCTGACCAAGAGCGTAAAGAGCAAAGTGTTGGCGAAGGCGAGATCGAAGTTGTCTTGCTTCTTCCATCCCACCAGCGTCTCGATTAAAGCTGCCACGGAAAGGACCGACATCGCCGCTACCGCAGCGTGAGATCGGCCGCGGTGAAGGGCTAGGTAGGTGAGTCCGCGGAAGTTCGCCATGGCCGTGGGAATAACTCCCGCGAAAGGCTGGGCCTGTAAATGCACCAAGAACTTTGGATAAACGAGGAAGACAGACCAACCAGAGATGACGGCTGATAATACCGCCAGCGCTAGCGCAACCAGGCCGAAACCCTTCATCAAGGCGCTTCGAACGATTGCGCTTCGGGTTAAGACCAACACCAAAATCAGAGGGAGCACGAGCTGAAACTTGAAGAGGCCGAGGCCAAGCCAACATCCGGCGGCGAAGCCGTGCTCGCGCCGGAGAGCCACGAAAGCGAGAACCAACAGCAACAGGAGGAGTAGCGAATCCTGACCCTGAATGAGGCAGAGCAGCACAGGCACAAAGGTAAGACAGGCCGCGAACCATACGGGCCAATCCCAGGGCGGGGTCAGATGCTTAACCAGGAGACGCGTTTCACCCGCGAGAAATACCAGGTTGAGCAAGCACCAGAGTCGGTAGGCATATCGCAACGGAAGCCATGCGACGGCGAGAAAAACGACTGCCTCAAAGGGCGGGTGAATATAAAGAGTGCCGACTCGTCCGGCGTAGCGAGCCTGATTTTGGCGTTGGAGGTCAGCATCATAGAGTTGGTGCCCCTGGCCCGACAGAAGCAGGCGTGCTGCGCAGTAAAAATCGGGGAAATCGCTACCTTGCAGGGAGGCATCGAGGCGCATCAAAACGACGGCTGCCACGGCGGAAATCAGGAGAAAAAAGATGATTGTCTTTCTCCCTGGCGACGTCTTCGGCGCGAGTGTTTGTTTTCGGTTTGGATCGGTGAACAGCAAGCCGCAGTCTATCGAACACCCGCCGGAAGCGCCACCAGCGCGGGCTGACCTCTTCCCGCCGGGCGTAATTGCTGTCATATACTTATTTGCGCCGTTTTGAGGTAGGCTGGTGCAGGGAGTAGCGCCACATTCCATGGTCTTAAACGCGATAGCCCGTCCGCAATCTTCCGGCTCGGGAGTATTCCCCGCGCTGGTGCTGGTGCAGGGGAACGAGCAGAAGAACATCGTCCTCAACCGGACTCCGTTTAGCGTGGGACGAAAAGTAGACAAGGACCTGGTGATTGCGGATCCGCGGGTGTCGCGCGATCACGCACTGATTGTGCTCGAAGAGAGCGGATTTTTTCTGGTCGATCAGGGCAGCAAGCATGGCACGTTCGTCAACGGGGAACGCATTCAGCGGCAGAAGTTGGAGCGCAACGACCGGCTGGAATTTGGCGCGCGCGACTCGACTTACGCGATTTTTAATCCCGCCCACCAAACTTCGAACACCGCCCGCGATTTTTTGAGCCAGATTTCCGGAATCCAGATTTCGCAGGAAGCCAGCGACCTGGAAAAGTTGACGTTGTTCCTTGAGGCCGCGCGCAAGCTGAATACGGCAGGGGTCCTCGACGAAATTCTGATGACCATGCTGGAAGTGACCCTGCGGCTGACGCGGGCGGAACGCGGCTACGTTTTTCTGAAGGATGATGATGGCAGCCTTCGGCTGGCTGCGGGACGAAACAGCAAAGGCGAGGCTCTGCTCGACGACAAGACGATCTCGCATTCGGCGCTGGACGAGTCGTTGCGTTCCAACTCCGAGTTCCTGCTGACCGATACTGGAAGCTCCGCCGACCTGGCTGGACGGCAGAGCATAGTGGCCTACGATCTTCGTACCGTGATTTGCATTCCGCTGCGCAAGCGGCAAGTGCAGGCGACGCGCGACGAGAAGACGCCGGCGCCGGATGCCGCCTCGGAAGTGGCGGGCGTGCTGTATGTGGATTCGCGCTTCGCCTCCCGCGAATTCTCTGGAGTGGGTCATGACATTTTACGGGCGATCGCGACCGAAGCCGGCTCTCTCATCGAGAATGCGCGACTGGTGCAGGCCGAGGAAGAATCGCGGCGCTACCAGCAGGAATTGACCATCGCGGCCAGCATTCAACAGCGGCTGATGCAGGTGAAAATTCCCGAAGTGCCATTTGCAAAACTGCGCGGAAAGAATCTGTCTTGCAAGGAAATTGGCGGAGACTTTTTCGATGCGGTGAATACGAAAGAAGGTCTCGCGGTGGTTTTGGCCGACGTGAGTGGCAAGGGAGTTTCAGCCGCGCTACTGGCTTCGACGCTGCAGGGAATGATTTATTCGCACTTGAGTTCCGGCATGCCGTTGCTGGATGTGGTCTCCGCGGTGAACCGATTTTTTACCGAGAAGCTGGTGGGAGAAAAATACGCGACGGTTCTGCTGGCGAGGTTGCGGCGCGATGGCGATCTGGAGTACGTGAATTGCGGGCACGTGCAGCCGCTGCTGGTTTGCGCGGGGGAAGTGATGAGGCCGCCTCACGGAAATGTTCCCGTGGGGTTGCTGCCGGATGCGACGTTTGAGAGCGCCCGCTGCCAGCTCAATTCCGGGGATCGCTTCATTCTAGTGACCGACGGCGTAACCGAAGCGGAGAATTCGAGGGGGGATTTTTATGAAGACTTCCGGCTGGAAGCAGCTGCCGCCAAGAATCCCACGCTGGAAGGAATTTTTTCCTCGGTCACGGAGTTCTGCGCCGGCAATCCGTTGAACGACGATTGCACGGTGGTGGAGATTATTTACTCGACTCCGGCTGAAGCATAATTCTGCTTCGCCCTTTCACCTTTCTTCTCGCGTCGCTAAAGCGGACTCGATCCATCCCGCTCTTAACGCCTCGCGGCGTGTCGATTCAGCGTTTTACTAAGCGTTTCTACAGGTCACAGTTTAGCGGGGTAGGGACGGCGAGGAAGCCGTGCAAAACTCCCTTCGCGTCGGTATATTGGCCGCCAATTTTCGAAGAGTTGTTAATACCCGTGGCCCAGGTCGCAGTAGCGCCGGGGTAGTCAAGCTCAGTAAGCGCGTTGACCTTGCCGTAAAAGCCATGCGTGGCGCCGGCGGCATCGGTGAAGGCTCCGACCATCACGTTACATTCGTTGATGTTGTAGGCGATGTTGGATATGGCATCTTTGAATGCGACAGTGGCGATGTGTCCATCGGCTCGCCGCAGGAAACCCTGATAGGTGGTGCTTGATTCCGTTTCCTTGGATGCCCCGACGATGACTTCGGGGTCGTTGATGCCATAAGCGAAGGTAAATTCGGCGCCGGGCACAGAAAACGTTGTAGTGGTGTTGGTGGCGGCCTCGTAAAAGAAGGCGGGATAGGTGGTTGAGTTCTCCTGGTAGATGCCGACCAGGTCGCCCTTGTTGTTCAGGGAATAAATCTCGGTATCGGGACCAACCGAGAAGTCTGTATCGGTGGTGCCGGAACGAGTGAAACTGGTGACTGAACTATTCGGCGGGTACCCGGTGAGAGGGGATGCGGAGTAGTATCCTGACTTCACCTGCGAAGTGTTAATTCCATTGATGTAAACATTCTCGCCGGAAAGCTTGATTGGTTGGTAATAGGTGCCTTTCGTGGTGCGCTCAAAGCCATAAATCACGCCCCCGGGGGCAGAGTAGCTGCCAACGATGGTGCCGTAAGTGTTAATGCCCCAGGCAGCGGTCGCCGATGAGCCGGGAGGATCAAAGCTGGTGAAGGTAAAGGTGGCCTGGGCGAAGGCGCTTAGAGAAAATAAGGTGAAAAGGGCTGTCTGGAGTAGGGGGCGTTTCATAATCGGGAGCCTCACATCTGGATGGTGGATCGGTCGAGTCTGGGTCGAGCAAGTCTGGGTCGAGCAAGTCTGAATCAAGTGAAGGAAGTTTTGCCGATAGCGATTAACAGGAGATGACAGCAAGATGAACACTCGATGAATTTCGCCGATTGTTCTCCAGTCGTGGCTTTGGGCGGTAATGGCGTCGAATTGGTTTACGGTCGGGTAGTCGTCTATTCCACAACTACGTTGTAGTTCTGACCCTCCCAACGATTCTCCTGCGGCCAATAAAAAGTGAACAAGACCTGACTGCCGCTGGGAAGCGACGCCGTGGGCAAATCGAGGATGTGGGTATCGAGACCGCTGTCGCGAGTTTTTGTGTCTTGCGCAGTTTGCCAGCCGTCAATGCTCCAATGCACCAGCGCTGGATTGAGCAGAACAATGCGAAGTTTTTTGTAGCGCGGAATGGAGCGCGTTTTGTTATTGAGTCGCCACCCGAAAATTTGACGGGTTGGCTTTTCCACCAGATAACGCTGCACGGTTTGCGGGGATTGATCGAAAATCTTTCCGTCGCGCAAGGAACGGCGCAGCTTGATGTACTCGGAATGGGCCCAGACTAAAGGGCAAGCCGAGCCCGAGGGCTTGCCGCGAAAAAGTTCAAGGTTCGGAATATCGTCCGCATCCCAGACTTGTTCGGAAAGCAAACGGCCGTGGCCGGAGGTGCATTGTTCCATCATGGTGAGGAGAGCTTCCGCCTCCTGGGGACGTCCGGCCGCGAGTTCGTAATGAGCGCGCTCCCCGGCCAGGAGCGGCCAGGCGCGTCCGATTCCGGTTCCATCGAAGGGCGAGCCATCTTCATGTTCGCCGTAGCCATCGCCGTTATAGCGATACCAACAGGGTCCCTGTGGCAATTGCACGCGCAATATCGCATCAATCGCGCGAATCGTATTCAGAATGCGAGGATCGTCGGGGGCGCGCAATCCAAAACGCACCAGAGCGAGAGCGTCCGGACTGACGATGTCGAACGCCTGCGCCATGTCGTCGCTGGGAGGGCGGTTCTTGATGGGAACGAAGCCCTGAGTCGGCGACGCGGCGGTGTCGGTGGTCGGCGGAGCGATGCGAACGTAGTAGCCTTCCACTCCGATTTTCTCGGCGAGGTCGCCTCCGGTGGCGTAGATCCAGCGCTCGATGTTGTCATTCCAGGCGTCGGCTGTATCCCGCAGAATGGAAGCTTCGTTGGAATGGCCGGTTCGATCTGCGAAGTCGGCGGCCGCCAGCAGCGCGGAAATTTCCGCCGCCAGGGTGAAGGGAGAATAACCGCCATCCTCTTCCCAGCGATCCTGCTGGGTGACCGGTCCGTTGCGCAGAATAAAGCTGGCGGCCTTGCGGACCATGGGCCACCAGCGTTCCAACTTACCTAATTCGTCCGGGGCTTCGCGGCGCAGGAGGTCGAGGAGAAGAACAGGAAATGCGGTTTCGTCCATCTGGACGCCGGTCCAGTAGGGGCGTCCGTCGAGCCACAAATTTTGCGCCCAATTTCCCTCTGCCTCTTGCGTGGCTTCGAGGTAGCGCAGAACTCTTCCCGCATCGCAGGGCGCGCCGGCGGCCAGGAGCGCGCCGGCTGTCTCCACCAGATCGCGCGGCCATATCAGATGGTAGCCGCCGATATCTTCATCGCCTTTGCTGAATCCCCACGGGATGGAAAGGCTGGCGATGATGCCTCCTAGAAAGTCCTTGGATTCGTGATTGCGCAGAGTTGCGGTAGAGGCGCGGTAGAGATCGTACGCGCGTTCCGGTTCATCGAGCTTGATCAGGCTGTCCTGCCACTTCTTCCAATCGAAGACATATTGCTGGCGGAGCTCATCGTAATCTTCGAACAGGGTGGAACGAACTTGCTGGCCCGCCTCGGTAACGATTCCACCGAATCCCAGGGCCAGCACAAACTCTCCGTTGCAGGCGGCGAGGTCGATCTCGCCAGTGCAGGCGATGTTGCCTCTCTCGGCGCGCTGGTATTCCCATTCCATTTGAAAATGTGCGGAAAGATCCTGCCATCCGTCGGAGTAACCGACGAAGCCGACCGACATTTTTTTCCACGGGGTCGAACAACCAAGCGCTAGCGCGGTCCCGTCGCGAGAAGCGAAGAACATAGGAACCCCCTTGTACTCGCCCACCCACCCGGTATTGTCCGAGCCGCAGTTGGCGAGGTGAGGCGAGAGCAGGGCATAGAGGCGATAGTCGGATAGAGCACCTTGCAGCGGTTCGAAGCGAATCTTTTGCAGAACTACGTTGCGGTAGGGGTCGGTGAGGATGTCTTTCTGAATGCGGTAGCGGCCGCCAATCTCAGTATTGATAAGTTGATACAGGGGGACGCCTGGTTCGATGGGCCTGTTTTCGAAAGTACAATGGCGCTTTTCTTCGGAAAAATAATCGCGGCCGTTGGTGACCAGCAGTCCCAGATCGCGGGTGCAGGCCTGGTCGACTCGCGGGAAGTAGACCTCGTTCAAAATCCCGTGGCTGATGGTGAACCAGACTTTGCTGTGCTGGTTCAAAGCGGTGCCGACGCCGGACTTGGCGCTCGAGGTCCAGCGGGGTGGAATGCCGGGCGCACCGGGAGCGGAAGTTAAAGAATCGGTCATGATTATTTATCCTACTGTTTGTGGCCTTTTAAAGCTCGGCCACTTGCTCTGCATCACTTAAGTCGTACTCCAGCAAATCGGTTTACGCCGGTAATTCTAGAACGCGGGTTCGCTGCAGGCTCTCGTAGTTGCGGACTCAAAAGCTCGCTATTCTCACCCAAGATTGCGAGCCGGCAGACAGCGAATTGACCGGTTTGACCGGCATTGCGATTCCGACCTATCCATAGAGTTGCAGACATTAGAGTTGCAGACATTTTTAAAGTTGCAGACATTTTCCTTGCTTTGATCTCGCCTATCCCAATATAATCCATCGTCTTAGTGAGCTATGGTGTTTCCATTCACCAGAAATTCACTGGTCTGTAACTATCCTTTAACACTTCGCCGTTAGAACCGAAGGTAACTAGGATGGGAGGACTTGATTGATGCGACGATTTGCGCTGGTTTTGGTGTGCGCAGTCTTGACGATTCCTGCGATTGGCCAGACCACGCTAAACGGCGCGGGTGCCACCTTCCCGTACCCCATGTACTCCAAATGGTTCAGCGAATACCACAAACTTCATTCCGACATTCAAATTAATTATCAGTCGATCGGAAGCGGAGGTGGAATCCGCCAGGTAACGGAAGGTACGGTGGATTTTGGCGCCAGCGACATGCCGATGACCGACGGTCAACTCGCCGAGGCTCAAACCAAGCGTAAAACCAAGATTCTCAATATTCCCAGTGTCCTGGGGGCGGTGGTGCCCGCGTACAACATCCCGGGTGTAAGCGGGGAAGTGAAGTTTACTCCGGACGCGTTGGCTGGAATTTTTCTGGGGAAGATCACCAAGTGGAACGACAAAGCCATCACGGGCGCGAATTCCGGCGTCAATTTTCCCGACAAAGACATCATCGTCGTCCATCGTTCCGATGGCAGCGGAACCACCTTCATTTGGACCGATTATCTTTCCAAGGTAAGTCCGGAGTGGAAGAGCCGGGTGGGCAGCAACACATCGGTCAGTTGGCCGATCGGGCTGGGCGGAAAGGGTAACGAAGGTGTCGCCGGTTCGATCCGTCAATTGCAGGGCTCGATCGGATACGTCGAACTCATTTATGCGGTGCAGAACAATATAACTTACGGGAGCGTTCGCAACGCTGCCGGTAATTTTTTAAAGGCGTCGCTGGACGGGGTGACGGCGGCGGCGGCCTCCGCTCCCAAGATGCCGGCCGATTTCCGGGTATCGATCACGAATGCTCCGGGGAAAGATGCGTATCCGATTTCCAGCTTCACCTGGCTGCTGATTCCTGCGCAATCGAAAGACCCGGCAAAGGGAAAGATTCTGGCTGACTTCCTGAACTGGATGTCTACCGACGGACAAAAAATGACCGCCGCGCTTTCTTATGCCCCGTTGCCGGAAAGCGTCGTCCAAAAAGAGAAAGATGCCATCAAGCAAATCAAGTAAGTTCTGCCGGGATATCCATACATTATTAAAAGGAGAAAGTGATGAAGTCTGTTCTGAGATGGTGCGTGATTCTGTCGGTGGCGACGACGCTGGCGGCTCAAACCGATACGGCGCCCAAGCCAAAAAAGAAGGCCAGACCGGCAACCATAACGGCTGCCGATGTGCAGGCTCTGAAGGACGCCATCGCCGCCCAGCAGGCCGCGTTGGCGCAGCAGCAGCAAGAGATTCAGCAGCTCAGCGATCAACTGAAACAAAACCAGCAGAACGCGCAGCAGGCGCAAGCCGCGGCAACGGACGCCGCCAGCAAAGCTAACGCCGCGCAGAGCCAGGCCACGGAAGATCAACAAACCGTGGTGGCGCTCAAGTCGGACGTGACCGACCTGAAGACCAACGTCACCAACACGGCGATGACGATTCAGGAAACGCAAAAGGATATCAATGCATCGATGAAAGACCCCATGTCGATTCATTACAAGGGAATCAGCTTCACCGTGGGCGGCTTCGTGGCGGCCGAATTTGTGCGGCGTTCGCGGGCTTTGGCCGCGGACCTTCCCACGCCCTTCAACTCGCTCACCATGCCGGGGGCTTCGCAGAGCCAGTTATCGGAGTTCTTCGGATCCGGCCGTCAATCGCGCCCGACCTTATTCATAGAAGGCCGCACCGGACATGTTGATTTCAGTGCTTATCTTTCGGGTGACTTCCTGTCAGCCGCCGATACCTCCACCGCCACCCAGACCAACAGCTACAGCCTGCGTCTGCGGCAAGCCTGGGGTCAAGCCAAGTTCGATAACGGCTGGAGCATCCTGGGTGGACAGATGTGGAGTCTGGTAACCGAAGGCAAGGCTAGCATCGCCCCCAGCGACGACCTGGGCCGGGTCAATGACGCCCGCCCTTCCACCATCGATCCCGGATATAACGTCGGATTCTCTTTTGCCCGCCAGTACGCACTACGCGTCACCAAGGCTTTCGGCAGTAAATTTGCCGTCGCGGCTGCCGTGGAGAACGCGCAGGGTACGCTCACCACTCACAACAACGCAGACAACTTCCTGCTCGGCTCGGCTGGCGCCAGCAACAGCTATAACGACGCCATCACCGGTTGCACTACCAATAACTATACCCCGACGAACGCAACCTCTCCCACCTACTACGTGACTTGCACTCCCGCAGGCACCTATACCTTCAACCCATCGCCGGATGTCATCGCCAAGGTAGCCTTCGATCCCGGCTTTGGACACTACGAAATATTCGGGCTCTATGACCGCTTCCGTGACCGGGTCTTCCCCTGCGCAGACTTCATTCTGGGTACGACCGGACCTTGCCCGAACGATCCGGCACTTACGGGTCCCAACGGTTCGGGAGCCTATAACGTGTCCCGGAACGGCGGTGGCTTCGGCGCGAACGCCCGCTGGAACTTTGACAACAAGCACGTTGTCTTCGGGCTTCATTTCTTCGGCGGCCGGGGCGTTGGCAGATACGGCGCAGCCCAGCTTTCCGATCTGACCATCAAAGCCGACGGAGCTCCTGCTCTGCTCAAGAATGGCCAGGGCCTGGCAACGCTGGAGTGGCACGGCAAGAAGTTGGATCTGTATGCTTACACCGGAGCGGAATTCGACGGACGTTCGACGGATTACGATCCCGTGCTCAAAAAATATGTCGGCTATGGATCGGAGCTCTTCAAGAATTCCGGCTGCTACACCGAGATCGCTCCTTCGATCGGAGTTACCGCCGGCTTCAACCCCGGCTCGCTGGCCAATTGCACTGCGGACGCGCGAGCTGTCATCGAAGGAACGGCCGGCTTCTGGTATCGCTTCTACCAGGGTCCCAAAGGCAGTTTCCGGTTCGGCACCCAATATTCCTACGTGACCAAGCAGACCTGGTCTGGGGAGAGCTCCTTAGGAGCCGGATCGCCTGGAGTCTCGCCGGAAGGACTGGATGGTATGGTGTTCACGTCGTTCCGCTACTACTTGCCGTAAGCACAGCTTCATTCCTGCAACCGGCGCATCGTTGGAGCATTCGTCGCCTTCTCCCTCGATGCGCCGGTTTTTCTGTTCGGCTTTTTCCTCACCATTTTGGCATCCCGACCCTGCCTGACTTGATTCGACCTGCTGCGCCTTCCGACCCGATGTTTTATACTGGTCGTTAGCTATCCCTCCGGTTCGGATTGGAAGCAGACCAGTCACCTGAAAACATTCGTAAGCAAGACTAATTTTCATGGCTCGCATCTCACTGGATAATCCTGCGTACTACCTCAACCGGGATACATCGTGGCTCGCGTTTAACCAGCGTGTGCTCGAAGAAGCGCAGGATGCGGGGAATCCGCTTCTGGAGCGCCTGAAGTTTCTCTCCATTTCCGCTAGCAACATGGACGAATTCTTCGAGATTCGGGTGGCGGCCATGTTGCAGCAGATCGAAGATGGCTACAACGAAGCGGGCCCGGATGGCCTGACCCTGACCCAAAAGCGGGATATTCTGGCGCGGCTCTCGCACGAATTCGTCGATGAGCAGTACGAGTGCTGGAATACGTTGCGTCCGGCGATGGCGGAGAATGGCATTCGGGTACTGGGGCTTCATGAATTGGACGCGGCGGCGCGGCGCTTCGTCGATGAGTATTGCCAGAAGGAACTTGATCCACTGCTCACGCCCGTCACCGTGGATCCCACCCACCCCTTTCCTCGCGTCATCAACAAGGCGTTGTGCCTGGGGCTGTTGTTGCGCCGGCGGCGCCGATCGGCGCTGATTTACACCGGCGTAGTGTCGGTGCCTCGCGGGTTGCCTCGCCTGGTAAGACTCCCTTCCGAGAACACGACTGATTTTATTTTTCTCGCCGACCTGGTGGCGCATCACGCCCAGAACATGTATCACGGCTACGACATTGTTTCGTCAGCGCCCTTCCGCGTGACCCGCAACAGTAACTTGTATCTCCAGGAAGAAGAGGCCCGTAATCTTCTCGAGTCGGTTCGCGCCGAGCTGCACAATCGCCGCAAAGGCGACGCGGTTCGCATGGAGATCGAGGCCGACGCCGATCCTGAGATCATCGAGCGGCTGCGCACCGTCTTCGAGTTGGATCCCTGGCAGGTTTTTCCGGTCAATGGTCCGGTAAATCTTTCCAGGCTGTTCACCGTGTATGAGCAGACGCAGCGGCCGGATCTGAAAGACCGTCCGTTCACCCCGCGCGAATTACGGCTTACCGCCAAGTCACAGAATTTGTTTGAAGAGTTGCGAAGGCACGATATTCTGCTGCACCATCCTTTCGATTCGTATGACGCAGTGATCGCTTTCATCGAATCGGCGGCGGAAGACGAGCATGTGCTCTCGATCAAGCAAACCTTGTACCGTACCAACGAACATTCCCTGATTGTCCCTTCGCTGATTGAAGCCGCGCAGTCCAAGGAAGTAACCGCGGTGGTTGAGTTGAAGGCGCGCTTCGACGAAGCTCACAACATTCGCTGGGCGCGCGAGATGGAAGACTCCGGAGTGCAGGTATTTCATGGGTTGGTCGGTCTCAAGACGCATTGCAAGCTTTCTCTGCTGGTGCGCCGTGACCCGGACGGCGTGCCGCGCAGCTACGCGCACATTGGAACCGGAAACTACAACGCGACCACGGCGCGGATTTATACCGATCTCAGCCTGTTCACGGCCAATCCGGAAATCACTCGCGCCGTGCATGATGTTTTCAGCTTTCTGACGGCCTATGCGGAGAACCCCAGTTACGATCCGTTATTGGTGGCCCCGCTTGACCTGGCGGAAAAAATCATCGCGCTGATCGACCGCGAGGCCGAGCACGCCCGCCATCACGGCGAAGGACGGATCATCGCCAAGATGAATGCGCTGCTCGACAAGAACGTGATTCAGGCTCTGTACCGCGCTTCTCAGGCGGGAGTGGAGATCGATTTGATTGTGCGCGGCATCTGCGCCCTGCGCCCAGGGGTGCGAGGGTTGAGCGACCATATCAAAGTGCGCAGCATCATCGGGCGTTTCCTCGAGCACAGCCGGATTTATTATTTCGGAAATGCCGGTGAGGAAGAGATATATATCGGCAGCGCCGACTGGATGCCGCGCAATCTTTATGAAAGAGTGGAAGTGCTGGTACCTCTGCGGGACGAATTTCTGCGCGCGCGCGTGCACCACGAAATTCTGGATGCCTATCTCGCGGATAACCGCAAGGCTCGAATCCTGCTGCGCGACGGCACCTATATTCGCGCATGGCAACCCCTGCACGGCAAGCGCAATCGCAAGCCCCCGGTCGGCGCGGCGGCTTTTAGCGCGCAGGATTTTCTGATCGATATAGCCGAGGGCAAACAGACGGAAATGGTTCCGCCCCCGGTAGCGCCGAAGAAGCGCAAGGCTCCGGCGGGAAGAGGACAATAAGTGGCAATGATTATTTATTTCTTGCGTCACGCCAGCGCGGGGGAACACCTCCTGAATCCCAGGAAAGATGAGAAGCGCGCCTTGGATAAAGAGGGTATCGAGCAGTGCGGTTATGTGGGCCGCGCGCTGGCCGCTCTCGACGCGCAAGTCGACACAATTTGTTCCAGTCCCCTGAAGCGCGCCACCCAGACCGCGTCCCTCGTAGGGAACGAAATGGGCTTCGAAGGCAAATTGCAGACCGATGCCGGACTGCGGCCGGGCGCCACGTTCGCGGACTTCCGGCGTTTGCTGGAAAAGTATGCGAGTCAGGAATCGATCATGGTCGTCGGCCACAATCCTAACTTAAGCCAGTTCCTTGGCTCCCTGATCAGCGATTCCGGTTGCGAAGCCGCCGTGGAGTTGAAGAAGGGAGCGGTCGCCCGCGTCGATATGCGTCGCAGCTCCGGCACGCTGCAGTGGTGCTTCACACCAAAGGCGCTGCGCCTGCTTTACAGCGCTGCAATGGAAAGCTCCCGGCCGAATACTTCCCTGAAATAAGGCGCGTCTTTCTCGATCGCCCAGAGTTCCAGGTCCACTCCCATGCGGCGGCGCGGCACCAGCATAAGATGCACGTCGGCGGCGCGATGAGTAATCTTCACTTTTTGCACCGCGCGGCTCCTGCCCAAATTCAAAGCCCTCGCCAGCCGGAGGAGCATGATCGCCTTCTGCACGCCCGGGCGGTCCTCAGGATCGAGCGCCTTGATCGCAGGCTCGTCTGGGGTCGGACGAGATTTTCCCAGGTAGCGTGCGATGGCGGCAATCAGGCGCCGCTGTTGTGGTGTGTATCCAAGAATTTCCGAATTCGAAAGGATGTAATGGGTATGGCGATGGTGCCCGTTGCGGTTCACGTAATCTCCTACCTCATAGAGCATGGCGGCGGCCGACAGCCACTCGCGAAACTCCGGCGGCAAGCCGTGCACCGTTCGCAGCGCGGAGAACAAAAAAAGCGCCGACTCGCGGACATCGAGCGCATGTTTCATGTCGACGCCGTAATGCGCCACAGCCCGAGTAATGGATTGCCAGCGTTCCGATTCAATCTGTCTTCCGGAGCGCGTGCTGCGGTCATGTTCGGCGGCCATCTGCGCCAGCAAACCGTCGCGCAGACCGAGCGGCGAATAGCGAAATCCTTTGAGATGGTAGCGGTCCAGCAGTTCGTGATAGACGGCGGCTCCGGCGATTACAATTTCTGCCCGCCGCAAGCCAATCCCCTGGAGTTTCCGGCGTTCGTCCAGCGGCAGGTGGGAGAGACGATTGGCGAGGCGAGCCATCTCCGCGCGCGTAACTTGCATGCGCTGGCGAGTGCCGTTTTTGCGCAGGTGACTTGCCGCGGTCGCCAGAGCATCCGCGGTTCCGGACGTGGCAATCACATTCTTGACTTTTGCCGCCACCACGCGAGATGCGATTCGGTTCACCTCTCGAGCCACGAAGCCCTGCATCCGTTTAAGTTCGCCTTTGCGCGGGGGATCGTGGCGCAAGAATTCGTCGGTGAGTCGCACCGCGCCGAGAGGAAGGCTCACCGTGTCGCGAATGTTCCCACGCACTGAAATGGTCAATTCGCAGCTTCCGCCGCCCAGGTCGATCATCAGCGTGGGGGAGCTGTCGGTGCGAAGATTGGAAACCAATCCCAGGTGAATCAGGCGGGCTTCCTCCAGCCCGGAAATGATTTCGACGGTCCAACCCGTCGCCGAGCGCACCCACTCCAGAAAGGCTTGCGAATTGCGCGCGTCTCGCAGCGCGCTGGTCGCGACCACTCGGATATGGTCTGAAACCACCTGTTGGGTGGCGCGATGAAAGCGGCGCAGAACCTTCACCGTTTCTGCCATGGACTCGGGAGTGAGAAAACCCGAGCGGAACACGCCTTCGCCTAAACGGGTCACCTCGCGATCTTCGTGAACCGCTCGAAGGTGGCCGCGGGTGAGACGCGCGACCTTGAGTCGTACGGAGTTGGATCCTATATCAACCGCGGCAAAGGTTGGCATGGGGCGAGGGGAACAGTTTACATGCCCATGCGGTCTCCGTCATCTGTCTTGGGAAATCCTAACTCCGCGGGTGCACCGGCCTAACACAGAGAAGAGGAAAGGAATTACGACTTCACCGTATGCGACAATCAATCTCCCGAAAACAAGCCGTGCTACGAGCCTCTGTGATTCTCGCGCAAGGCCAGAAAAAGCGCGGCACTTTCTTCCAGGCTCAAACTCTCGGCGCGATCGCCCGGCTTCACTCGAGCCTTCGAAAGTGCCGAGCGCAATTCACTCTCCGGATAATTACCTTTGAGATTGTTCCATAAAGTCTTGCGCTTCTGGCCGAAGGAAAGTCTAAGAAAATCGATGAACCCGTCCTGGAGAACTGCCCCCACGCGTCCATCGCCATCGAGTCCCAGTTCCTGTTGACGCGGAGCCATGGTCAGCCGCAGCACGCTGGAGTGTACTTTAGGCGGTGGAGCAAAATCGCCGGGGGGCAGCGTGAACAGCTTCTCCACCTGCGCGTAGAGTTGCGCGGTCGCTGAGAGCAAACCATAATCGCTGCTGCCCGGCTTGGCAGCGATGCGATCGGCCACCTCGCGCTGCACCAGGAGAACCAGCGTCTCGAAATACTTCGCGTACTCAAGAAGGCGCAGAAGAATTTCGGAGGTGATGTAGTAAGGCAGATTACCGATAACCTTGGCAGGGGTCGGTTTGAATTCAATTCCCGGACGGCTCAAGCCCGGCTTCGGACCGAACAGCGAATCGAAATCGATAGTAAGAATATCGGCCTCGATCACCTCCACGTTGGGGAACATCGCGAAACGCAGGCGTAGCTGAGCGGCCAGCACGCGGTCGATCTCGACCGCGATCAGCCGCCGCGTGCGTTTCGCCAGAAGGGAGGTGAGGACGCCGCGGCCCGGGCCGATTTCGAGCACGGTATTTTGCGAAACATCTCCCAGCGCATCGACGATTTGCAGCGCAGCGCTGTCGCTGGCCAGGAAATGTTGCCCTAACTTGGGCTTCAGTTGTGGGCGGCGTGTGGAAACGACTTTCGGCACGTTGACCCTCTTTTCCTCGGGCATATAGACTGGCGAGTCGGCCCGCGCTTTATGTTACACAAGAGCTTAGTCGCGCACGAAGTCAGAGCGCAGCAGCCAGAACCCGCATCATAATCCATCATATCGTGGGCTTGCGAAAACGGTTTTGGCAGGGAGGTCTCATGCACATTGTATTTGCCGCTTCGGAAGGCGTTCCGTTCTCGAAAACCGGTGGACTGGCGGACGTTGTCGGAGCCCTGCCGCGCGCGCTGGCGTCGCTCGGCCACCAGGTGAGTGTCTACCTGCCGCGTTACCGGCAGACCAAGCTGGCCGATCCCGCTACCGTAGTGCGCAGCATCACCGTTCCTTTCGACGATAAATATCGCTTCGCCTCGGTGGTCACCGCTGGAACTCAGAATGGAGTGCGGTTTTATTTTGTCGAGGACCCCGAATTCTTCGATCGTGAGAGTCTCTACGGCACGGCGTCTGGCGACTATCCGGATAATGCCGAACGCTTCGCGCTCTTCTCGCGGACCGTTCTGGAAGCATCGAAAATACTTGGCGTCCCGCACATCTTTCATTGTCATGACTGGCAATCTGCGCTGGTGCCGGTGCTGCTGAAAACGATCTATGCGGAAGACCCGGCCTTCCGCGAAGTGGGAACCGTCTTCACTATCCACAATATCGGCTACCAGGGCTTGTTCCCGCCGGAAACCTTGCCGCTGCTGATGCTGCCGTGGGATCTGTTCACCATGTCGAAGATGGAATTTTTCGGACAAGTGAATTTTCTGAAGGGCGCGCTCACCTACGCCGACTTCGTCACCACGGTCAGCCGAAAATATAGTCAGGAGATTCAAACCGCGGAATACGGATTCGGCTTGGAAGGCGTGCTGCGCGACCGCGCGGCCACGGTTACCGGAATTCTGAACGGCGTTGATTACGATGAATGGAGTCCGCAGGCTGATAAATTGATCGCGGCCAAATTCTCGCCGCAGGATTTATCGGGCAAGGCAAAGAGTAAGCAGGACCTTCTCGCCGCTTTCGGGGTGAAAAATGCAGATGCGAAACTTCCCGTGATCGGCATCGTCTCGCGTTTCGCCGCGCAAAAAGGCTTCGACCTGATCGCGCAGATCATGGACCGGCTGGCGCGCGAAGAAATGATCGTCGCTGTTCTGGGCACAGGAGACAAAGTTTTCGAGGAAATGTTTGTGCGCCTCAATAAACAATTCCCCAACAAAATCGCGGTCAAGATTGCCTACGACAACGTCATCGCGCACAAGATCGAGGCCGGGGCTGACATGTTTTTGATGCCCTCGCGGTACGAGCCCTGCGGATTGAATCAGATCTACAGCCTGAAATACGGCACGGTGCCGATCGTCCGCGCCACCGGCGGACTCGACGATACCATCGAGCCCTGGGATGCGCGCACCGGCAAAGGCACCGGCTTCAAGTTCACGGACTACAACGGCGAAGCTTTGCTGCTGACGATTAAACAAGCGCTGCAAGCCTTCCGCGATCAGACTTCATGGCAGGTGCTGATGCGCAATGGCATGAATAAAGATTTTTCCTGGAATGCTTCGGCGAGAGAATATGGGAGGATTTATGAGCGGGTGCGGCAGATGCGGGGGGCTGCGTCCGAGAAAGTCTTGGTTTAGAGCTATCTACTGCGCCCGAGGTTTCACAACCCTGTCAGCAGTGTTAAACTCTTCTCGCGCGAAGGGCGCATCCGGTCCGCGGAAAGGACAGAAGTCCACCTAATCGCTGCAAACCTTGCAATACGAACTTACTTTCTGCCCGTCACTGCGGACCCCGGGCTTACGAAAGGAAGTTCGCCATGCCGGTACGACGTCTCCCATCTCAGCCCAACCTCGATCATCTCAAAAATCAAGCCAAAGACTTGCTAAAAGAACATGCCGCTCGCGATTTAGGGGCGGCCCAGCGCATCAGGGAATTTCATCCGCGGTATTCTTCTGCTGCGGATAATCAAATTTTTGCCGCACAACTGAAACTGAGTGACGCTCAACTCACCATCGCCCGTGAATCGGGCTTCCAGAGCTGGCCTCGGCTGAAGCGGCACATTGAACAGCCTTCGGCGATCAATCAGCTAAGTCTTCCTCATCATGAGCGCATTGCAGAGGCCCAGTTTCGGCGCGCAGTCGATCTGCTCGACGCAGGTGACGCGGACGGCCTGCGTGCTCATCTGAAACGGCATCCGAAATTGGCCCACCAGCGGGTGGAGTTCGAAGGTTGGAATTACTTTCAGAATCCGTCGCTCTTGGAATTCGTCGCGGGTAATCCGATGCGGCGAAAAACGATGCCGCGAAATATTACCGAGATGGCTAAAGTCATTCTCGATGCCGGCGCGGATAAGTTGGCGATCGACGAAACGCTGGCTCTGGTTGCAACCGGCAGTTGGCCGCGGGAGTGCGGAGTGCAGTTGGCCTTGATCGAACTGCTCTGCGACTACGGGGCGGATCTCCAGGGCGCCATGCGATCAACCGCGCTGCACGGCGAGCGCGACGCTCTCCACGCTCTGATCGCGCGAGGCGCCCACATCGACCTGCCGGTGGCCGCAGCCCTCGGGCGCGTGGAGGAATTCTGCCACCTGTTTCCAGCCGCGACACCAGAGGACCGTCATCTCGCATTGGCTTTGGCGTCGCAGTTTGGCCATGTCGAGATTGTGCGCATACTGTTGGATGCGGGAGAGAATCCTGACCGCTACCACCCGGTTGGCGGGCACTCCCATGCGACGCCGTTGCATCAGGCTGCCGGCTTCGGGCACGAGAATTTGGTCCGGCTGCTAGTGGAGCGTGGCGCCAGACTGGACATGAAGGACACTCTCTGGCGGGCCACTCCAGCGGAATGGGCGCAACACGAGGGCAAGAAAGAGATTGAACACTATCTCCGTGCAGCGGAAAGTGAGCGTGCGTCGAGTAGTTGATGAGACCTGGGGTGCTGTAAAAGGCTTGCGTTAGAATTTGTTTTGCATGGAAGCGGCACAGCACATCCCGGCTCCCGCCCGCACCATCTTCCACGTCGATATGGACGCATTCTTCGTCTCGGTGGAGGAGTTGTACGATCCATCGCTGAAAGGGAAGGCTGTCGTCGTCGGCGGGCAGCGGCATGAGCGCGGGGTAGTTTCCGCCGCTTCGTATGAAGCCCGAAAGTTCGGAGTGCATTCGGCGCTGCCGCTGCGCACGGCGGCGAAGCTTTGCCCGCACGCGATTTTTGTCGACGGACATTCGGAGCGCTACCGCGAGTGTTCAGAAAAAGTCTACAAGGTGTTAACTACTTTTTCTCCGCAGGTGGAGATGGCTTCGATTGATGAGGCTTACATCGACATGACGGGAACGGCGCGGCTGCACGGCCCGCCGCTCAAAGCCGCCCACAAACTTCATCAGAAGATGAAAGATGAAACGCAGTTGAATTGTTCGATCGGCATTGGCGCGTCCCGCCTGATTGCGAAAGTCTCCTCCGCGCAGGCCAAGCCGAACGGCGTGTTGTGGATCGTCGCCGGAGAGGAATCGAAGTTCTTAGCGCCGCTGGATGTGCGCGAGATTCCCGGCGTAGGCAAGGTGATGGAGAGCCATCTGCACGCGCTCGGGATCAAGAAAGTCGGAGACCTGGCGCGCCTGGAAGAATCGGAACTAGAGAGGCGATTCGGCAAATGGGGCCTGGCGCTGGCGGGCAAGGCGCGCGGCGAAGATGCCGGAGGATGGTTCGACTCGGAGGTGGGCGCGCACGAGGCGGCGAAATCCATCAGCCACGAGCACACCTATAACGAAGACACAGCTGACCTGAGCCAGTTGGAATCGACCTTGATGCGGCTCTCCGAGATGGTGGGGCGTCGGCTGCGCGAAGCCAACTTCTATACCCGCACCATCCAACTCAAACTGCGCTACGACGATTTCACAACGATCACGCGCGCGCATACTTTGGCGACGGCTACGCAACTCGATGGCGAAATCTTCGAGGAGGTTCGCCGCCTGTTTCGCAAGAACTGGCAAGCTGGAAGGAAAGTTCGGCTGCTGGGAGTGCAGGCATCTTCCTTCGAGGACCAGACGGAGCAAATGAATCTGCTGGAAGCTGGCCGGCAGCAGCGCTGGAAAGACGCGTTGGCAGCGGCTGATAAGCTGCGCGACAAGTTCGGCGAATCAAGTGTCTCTCTGGCGGCAGGGATGCGTGGAAGTTTTCGCGAGCGCACGCATGAGAATCCAGTCGGGTTGCCAGGCAAGGGGCCGGGCAGAGAAAAGGCGAAGGGTAGGGGTCCTTCGACTGCATAGATGCCTCGCTTCGCGAGCCATCTACTTCGCTCAGGATGACAGTTCACGTTTTTTGATCGGCCAAGAAACGCAGGCCGGGTATCCCGGAAGTTGATTCCGGATCCCGGCCTGCGTCTTATTGCAACTCGTTAGTTGGTCGAGGGTGAATTCGATGCCGTTGTAGGAGTGGCGCTCTGGGCGTTGGTTGTGTTCCATCGCACCAGCCGTGGATAGAACGGCGTGACCTCGAACGGCATCTTGTCGCGCGCCGACGTGATGGCGACCGGGGCCGCCTTCACCATTTCCGCTTTGTCATCCCATGGATTGATCTTGACGCGTCCGCCCAACGGCAGCGCCGCGACCTGATCGAGCTTCCCGTTGTCGAGCGCAGGACCCTGAGTTGAAAGGGCAGAGAGCCGGCTGACGGTTCCATTCTCCGCCAGCGGATTGCCCAGGTGCGTGGTCAAGAGCGCATTGAGTTGCGGAGCGCGCGCCTGCAGCGCCTTCAGGAATAACCCAACGTTGTCGAGTTTTTGCGCGTAGGGCGAATTCTTCAGCAGCTCGACCGCTTTCTTATCGGCCGCGGTCTCTTCTTCCGGAATGTGTTTGAATCCTAGGTTGCTGTAGGTTGAGTCGTCGGAGAACAGCATGCGGTCGTTGAACGCATACTTGCTCCCCAGATTGTGACCGAGCACAATGTGCGCCAGTTCATGCGAGAGCACGGCCGCCAGGCTGGCCTCGTCGGGAAGCACATCGATTAATCCCCGGCTGATCACAATGGTATTGCCGACGCTGAAGGTTTCAAGCGGCGCGGTGAGCAGAACGCGCGTCCGCACCGGACGTGGCAGATCGATGTTATTGGTGACCTCAAGATTGTTCACCACAGTCAGAAGAATGTGATCGACATCGCCCTCCGGCGCCAGCAATCCCGCGCTGGTAAGGCGTTCGATGACGTTATCTTCCGCCTGTTGCTGCCAGACGCGCTCGGCCTGCAACGGCGAAGCGTCCTGCGTGGAGGCGCTCTCATCCTTCACGCTGTCCACATGAATCTGCGTGAGTTCGTCGTCTTTCCCTTCTTTCTTCAGATCGTAGCCCCAGATGCGGGTCTGCGCCTTGAACGCAATCTTGTTCTTCACGCCGGCGCTGAAGTCGCCTTCCTCGCTGTAGATGTAGGCGGGAACCCAGTAACCCGGAATCAGATTGAGCCGCCAGCTGTCCATATGAAAGAAGAATGAATTGCGCGGAGCCGGGACATACGTCCCATTCAGGCGCACGATGTTAAAGTCCTGATCCTCCACCCACACCCGTCCGCGAAACCGTCCCTTGCCCGCGTCCTTTTTGGGCGTGACGTCGAACACCAGACAGCGGATATCGCCCAGAAACTCCCGGCGGATGTAGTGAAATTCGTAATGGCTCCGGTCAAAATCGGTGCGGTCGGCATAGACCATCCAGGAAAACCCGAGCGGCTGATACTGCACTTTGAAGAGCTTGTTGACGCCACCCATGAGCCGCGTCTCCATGCTCTTTTCCTGCTCTTTCAAGTAATCCTTGCGGTCAACCGTCTCACCCATATCCATGCGGCCGAGAAAATAATGATCCTCGCTGGGAACCGGACCAAGCTGCGGATCGGCGGTAAGATTCTGCAGATAGGTCTCAACCACCGGCGTACGATTGGAGAGCGCCTTCATCAGCCCATGCTCGCGCTCGATGAAGTGGTCCACCACCTGATCCATGGTGGTGGGCTGAGGCAAAGTCGAAGGCGTGGGCGCAGGCGCCGTACCCGCCACTGATGCCGAACCGTCGCCAGCTGCCGGTTGGCCGGCAGCGGAAGCCGAGGAGGGTTGGACCTGCGCATTCGCCGTGGGGCTCGGTTGTGCTGCTCTTTGCGTTTCCTGCGGTTGCTGAGCGGCGGCGCTCACTGCCACCAGCAACGCAGCCGTGAACATCAATTGCGAAGTGCGCATGACTTTCTCTCCATATCCCTTAAAACCAGTTTCTTGAGCCCAAATGTTTTCTTTCGCACATCAATAGCCGGACGTTGCGTTTTCGGACGAATCCTTCGCCCGCTGCACTAACTAATAAGCCATTTCGAACACCACGTGCACCACTGCCGTTGAATCGGTCGGCTGCCCCATGCGTAGCGCCGGCTTGAATTTCATTTTGTTGGCCGCCGCGATCGCTGCCTCATCCAGTCCATGACCCAGGCCGCGCACCACCCGGTTCACATGCAAAGTTCCGTTAGCCCCAAACATCACTTCCAGCAGAACTTCACCTTCCAACTTCAAAGCTCGGGCTTCATTGGTATAAACCGGCTGAGGCTTGGATATGATTTCCACCGGAGTCGTCGCCGGGCCGGCATCGGCCTGCGCCAGCTTCTGCCCGCCATGGACCACTTGCTCAGCTCCAAACCCTCCCGTCGAGACTCCACTTCCACGGCCATCCCCTTTGCTTCCGGTCGCGATGCCGCTGCCGAAATCGGCGCTGGCGATGGTCCCTTTAATCCCTTTTGCCCCGCCCGACCCGTTGCCTTGTCCGGGACCCACCGGCATGTCAAAACCACCGGCTTGCGCCGCATACAGCTTGGCCGCTTGCTTGCCCGTGCCCTGCAAACCGTTGGGATCGCCAAAGCCTCCGGTCTGCACTTTCTGAATCGCGGCATTCACGGTTGGCGCTACCGAGCTGCCCGAGAAATCGCCGGTATGCAGCAGTTGCGGACGCGCCGCCACCGGAGTTAACTTGATCTGCGGAGCGGCGAACTGATTCATCACCACCTTGGGTGCTTCGACCGGTTCCGGCTTGGGCGCGTGATGAACTTCCGCGGGCACGACTAACTTCGGCTTCTCAAAAACCGGCGCCGGCGGAAGTAACTTCGCCACTTTTACAGGCTTTGCCTTGGCGGGCGCTGGCTCCGGCCGCAGCGCCGGCGTCGGAATCAACTCGACGACGCGATATTGCTTGAGCTGCAATCGATCCGGAAAGAACACTCCCAGGTTTACCAACAAAAGCGCGAGCAGCACGACGATGCCATAGCTGGTAGCCAGAGCGCGCTTGTCGATGGGGCGCTCCGGCAAAATTCCGAGTTGAAATCCCTGTCCCGACAAAGCTTGTTCAGGCATAGCCATGCATTCACTCCAAGGGGATCCGGGCCGAGGGAGCGGACCAGGATTGGAGTTTTCAAATTACGGGAGAAAGGCCAGTGGGTAAACGTGTCTACGGCTCCTGTCCAAAAGTAACCGCAGCAGATCACGAATGGGAATCGATTCCCAAAACGGGCGCGGGACGAGGCTTGCACTTGCTTCTGACCTTGCCCGTGTGGGACGGACACTCCCTTCGGCAAGCTCAGGGCAAGCTCTGTCCGTCGCCGTTGACTTTGATCTTGATCTTGATCTTGACCTTGATCTTGACCTTGATCTTCTTTGTGATCCTGAGAAGCGCAGTCGACGCGAAGCGAGCGACTCTTTGTGAGGGCAATCATGGTAAGATCGTCTTACCATGCAAACCAAGGTTTCCACCCGCGGACAGGTCGTACTTCCCGGCCCTCTCCGCCGCCGCCTCGATATCCGCACCGGCGATTGTTTGGATGCGAACGTCGAGAACGGCCGCATCATCCTCACCCCCCGCTCCAAGCGTCAACATCGAGTAAAGTTCGTCACCGATCCGGTCACCGGCCTGGCCGCCCTCAGCGCGGGACCGAAGGCTCCGCCCTTAACCAGCAAGGAAGTGGAAGAGATATTAGAAAATTTCCCCGATTAGGCTTTGGGCTTATCTATCGATGCTCTGCCTACGATGCGCTCCCTAAGACGCTTTGCCTACGATGGTCCGCCCCGAATGATCTATCTACTGGACGTAAACGCGCTGGTCGCTCTGGGCTTCCTCAATCACGAGTTCCATGCTCGTGTCGCCGCTTGGGTTCAGTCGCGCAACCCGCCCAACCTTGCCAGTTGCTCCATCACCGAGCTTGGCTTCGCCCGCGTGCTCGCCCAGGCTCCGGCCTACGGATTCACCGTTGCCCAGGCCCGCACCTTGTTGCTCCGCCTGAAGCAGTCGAAAAAATCCGCCCTCACCTTCATTCCCGACCATCACGATATCTCGAATCTTCCCGCCTGGGTGCGCACTCCCCGGCAAATCACCGACGGTCACCTGAGCAAACTCGCCACCGCCAACGGCGCCATTCTGGCAACCCTAGACGAGAACATCCCCGGATCGTATCTGATTCCAAAGTAGAGCGGGCGCCCCCTCCCGCTGCCGTTGATCTTGCCTCCGCCCGTGTGGGACGGACACTCCCTTCGGCAAGCTCAGGGCAGGCTCTGTCCGTCGCCTTTGACCTTGATCTCGATTTTGGGGTTGACGTTGGCCTTCGCTGTCATACCAAAGAAGCGGAGCCGCACGCGAAGCGCGACTCCTGTCCGGATTTCGTAACAAATTATGGAATTGTCCCGGGGGGGGGGGACGATTTTCGGGGAAGACTCTAACTTTCTTTAACAAAAAGAATTTCGATGCTTTTCAACTGCGGCTGTCCGTTTTTCGTAACAAAAATAATAAAGTTCCCCCACCATCGACCCTTTTGGGGCAGAATTTTCGCGGGCTGAACCCACCAAGCTGTGATCCTTGGGATAACTAAGGAGGGGACTATGAGGAGACACTTATCCGCCATTTGCGTGATAGGAATCTCACTTTCTGGAGGCGCCGTCCTTACGCGGGGAGCCGTCGAGACCTCCCCGAGGACAGTCAAGCTCGAGCGCCTATTCGCTAACGACCCGGTCAAAATAACGAAGTTGGTTTCTGGCGCAGATGAAATTAAGCCCGGCGAGCCGTTCGATGCCGATAACGACTGGCTAAACAGCCTCTCGATCGTGATCAAGAATGTCTCGGGAAAAAAGATTGTGTTCGCGTCGGTGCAAATGTACCTTCCCGATACAGGCACAGGAGACCACGGAAGTCCGGTCATCGGGGGAGCAAGCTCTGTCGGCCAAAGGCCGGAGCACGCCATGTATTCGTATTCCACTGGCCGTCGCTTGGCACAGCCGCCGGGAGCGCCCATTTCGATCGACCCCGGAGCCGAGCTAACCATACCCGTGATTAGCCGCGACGGGGGTGCCTATGATGCCGTCAAGTCTGAGGTCGAGAGCAGGCAGTCGCTCTCGAGCGTCCGGTCCTGCGTTGTTGGCGTTGCCAATCTGTACTTCGCTGATGGGACGAAGTGGGCTGCGGAGCATTACTACCGTCCAGACCCGAACGCGAAAGGGAAATACATGGTCATATCGCGGGCGGAGTTCGATGCCTACAGGGAGGCTGAGAAATGACATGTCGTCCACGCGCAATCTGGTTAGGTCTTGTTATCCTCTGGGGTGCTGGAGTTGCAGCTGCCCAAGATCCAAGCTGCGAATCCTTTGCGGTGGCAGATGCCGAGTGCTCATTTCAGTACTGTAAACAAGGTAGTCAGATTCCGAACATGGTCACCTATTCTGAGGGAGACGGTACTCAACATATTCTGGAGGAAACCCTCCTTTGCTCAGGAGGCCAGGCCGGCCAGTGCCAGAATAGCCAGGTGCCTGTTGCGGTGGATAACCCAGAGTGTAGCCCGCCCCTCACCTGCTGCAACGGAGGCCCCGCCTGCGAGGGGCGCCAGCTTTGTGTCAGCAACGGGGATGGTGATGGCGACTGCGTATGCGAATATGCGTCGCCAATCGTTATCGATACCACTGGAAAAGGATTTCACCTGACCTCCGCCGACGAAGGTGTGACTTTCGATATCGCCGGGAACGGTCATCCGATTCAGATGGCCTGGACGGCAGTCGGCTCGGGCAATGCTTTTCTTGCAATCGACCGAAACCACAATGGCAAGATCGACGATGGCAAGGAACTTTTCGGCAACTTCACCGAGCAGCCGCCGTCGAGCCATCGCAACGGCTACGCGGCGCTTGCCGAATTCGATAAACCGGAGAATGGCGGGAACGGAGACGGGATCATCGACAGCAAAGACGCCGTATTTCCGAGACTGCTCCTTTGGATAGATGAAAACCATGACGGGATCTCGCAGCCCAACGAACTTCACAGCCTGCCGGAATTGGGAGTGTTTTCGATTAGCTTGCATTACACCGATGATTCGCACGAGGATACGTTTGGAAACCTGTTCCACTACAGGGCGGCCGTGAATCCGGACCCACTCGACGGAACGTCCAGAGACGGACGTTGGACCTACGACGTTTTCTTCATGCCGACCCCCGGAAGCAAAGCGGCGAACTGCCCGGCGGCAAAGCCTGTTTTTACTGCCGATAAGTGGACGAAGCTGGAAAGAATCATTTCGGAGATCGACCACAGTCTGAACTAGTCATGGGGAGAGGCGGGCTGGCCCACCGTTGCCGGCACCATAACAACTGAGGATGCCTCACCTTTCGCGGTTTTCGAAAGGTGAGCCGCGATGCCCCCGAACCCGGAGCTTATACTGCGCAAGCCTTCCAACTCCGCTACGACAGCCACTTACTTTTCCACACCGCCCGTGTGATACCTGACCTTGCGCACACTTCCCACTTGGCCTCAGAATTGCCCAAGCAGGAACCCGAGATCCGGAAACAGTTCCTTGAAAACTAAATATCATGCAGCTAAGTCCTTCGCACAGGATTTTGTCTTGCAGATCCGGCTGTTTTCACTCTCGACAGAAATCGCAACGCTGATTCCGCAGGACTTACGTGAACCCGACACGGCTAACCCCCTTATCCATAATATTTTACGGGCAAGTCGCCTGGAATCAATATTTTACCGTGATAAACGCAGATCAACTCTATGTAAGTAACTGATTCCAGAGATTTAAGCGGATTCGATGCGCGTTTTTTTTGATCGGAACCAAGCAAACACCGGCACCCCCGCCAGAATCACCAGCACTCCATAAAATGAGTTCACCAGATTCTCGCGGAAGGTGTAGTAAAGAAGAACCGTCGCCGCAGCGATGAATAGAGCCGGAACGAAGGGATAGCCCAGCACCCGATAAGGCCGCGCCGCCTGCGGATCGCGCCAGCGAAAGATAAAGATGGTGCTGCCAGCGATCATGTAAAAGAGCCATTCCGCGAAGATCGCAAGCGAAAAGAGCTGCCGGAAATTTCCTCCCAGCAGTAACAGGATCATCGAGAGCATCGCCTGCACGATGATCGCGGCCGACGGCGTATGAAACCGAGGATGCACCTCCGCCAGAGTGCGGAAGAAGTAGCCATCGCGGGCCATGGCGAAGGGGATCCGCGCGCCGCTCATGATGGTTCCATTCAGCGTCACCAGCATGGAGATCGCCATGCCCGCCGAAACGATCGCCGCGCCTTTGTGGCCCATGATCAGCGCAACCGCATCCAACGCCGGCCGCGCCGATGCCGCAATCGCGCTCGCGGGCAGAACATATTGCACGCCCGCATTCACCAGCACATAAAGCACGCCGACCGTGGCCACGCCCGCGATCAGCGCCAGCGGAATGTTGCGCTCCGGTTTCTTTACCTCGCCCGCCACCATGTTGAGATCGTTCCACCCGTCATACGCCCAAAGCGCCGCCACCAGCGCCGCCATGAACCCCGCAATCCCGCCCGTAGCTCCGGCGAAGGTCCCGGCAAAATTGCTCCAGCCCCGCCCCGTCGCGCTGCCCCCGCCGCTAAAGCACACGAGGACGATCCCGACAATGATCGCCACTTTCAACACGGTGAATACGAGTTGAAATTCTCCCGCTTTCTTCACGCCAAGATAGTTCAGAACAGAAATCAAAATGGCCGCCAAGATGGCGATCATTTGTCCCCAGGTTACGGCGAAAAAGTGAGAGGAAATGATTAAGAAGAAGAGATTGTTGGGGAAAAAAGAAAAGACGGAAAATGTGCCCAGGATGCGCACCAACCCCGTTGCGATCGTGGCCACCGACGCCGGCTTCGCGATCACGAACCAAGTCCAGCCATAAAGAAACCCGCCCAGCGGACCATAGGCATCGCGCACGTAGACATATTCTCCGCCGGCCTGCGGCTTCATCGCGCCCAGTTCGGCGTAGGTGAGGGCTCCGAAGAAAGACAATAGTCCGCCCACCAGCCACGCCAGATAAACCAGCTTGGCCGAGCCGACGGCCTGCATCATCTCCGCCGGAACCAGGAATATCCCGCTGCCAATGATGGTGCCGACAACAATAGCTGTGGCCTGGTAGACCCCAAGGTCGCGAGCAAGGCCGGGACGCGGGACGGTTGGCTGGATCAACTCCGGCATGGAGTGTGCCAGTATACGTGAAAGCCCTTAACCGCAAAGCTCGCAAAGAAGGTCCGCAAAGGACGCGAAGAAAAGCAGGAGAAGCGGCCTTTCTTGGCGTTCTTTGCGGAAGTTCTTCGCGACCTTTGCGGTCAAGGGTTTTCTAGTGGCGACTCCCGATAATTGTTCACCATGCGCCGAATGCCGTCTTTCAGTAGGACTACGTGAAAGTTGATAAGCAGTCCCACCGGAATGTTCAGCAGCCGCAGATGCGAGAGGAGTTGAGCCTCATCCACCGGGTGCAGCGACTCTTTGCATTTCAGTTCCAGTGCTACTCGTCCCTCCACCACCAGGTCGGCGCGAAACCCGCAGTTCAGCTTGACCGTATCGTAAACCAGTGGCACCGCCTTTTGTCGCTGAACCGCGAAGCCATTCTTTTCGAGTTCGTATGCCAGGCATGCTTCATAAGCTGATTCCAGAAGTCCCGGCCCCAACCTGCGGTGAATCTTGATCGCAGCGCCGATGATCTCCGGAGTCATGTCTGAGTTCGGCATATACGTCTAAGTGGACCCTACTCCGAGGCTGCAGCGAAAGGCGCTCTGACACGCTGAGATAGTTCCTTCGCGTTGCCGAAACGGGAAAAGCATGAAACCGCAAAGCGGGCAAAGAAACTCCGCAAAGGACGCGAAGAAAAACAACCGAAGCGGCTCGTCTTAGCGGTCTTTGCGGCAGTTCTTAGCGGCCTTCGCGGTTAAGGGCTCCGCTCCATCCTTACTCGCAACGCTGGCCGCGTATCCGATCGCAAACGTCACTGCCGTTCCGACCAGTACCCACCAAGTCCACGGGACGCGAATGCGCCACAAATATAATTCCGTGACCAATCCAAACAGCATCCCGATCATGGCTCCGCGTTGATTGGCGCGCTTGGTCAGTACACCGAGCAGGAACACTCCGAGTAGCGCACCGTAGGCGAGCGAAGCGATCTGCAGGCCCACTTCGACCACCCGGCCTACTCGATGTAGAGAAAGCACCGCGATCGCGAACAGCAACAGCGCCCATACAAATGTCGACAGCCGCGACAGCCGCATTTTTGTTGACTCGTCGGCATGCGGACGCAAGCGCGCGTAGAAATCCATGATCGTGGTGGAAGACAAGGCATTCAGCGCGGCGCTGAGATTCGACATGGCCGCGGCCAGGATCGCGGCGATCAGCAATCCGGAAATGCCGTGCGGCATCCGGCTCACGATGAACGTTGGATAAATTCGGTCGGACTTGCCAAAAGCTGCCGAAGGCACGCGATAGTACGCCCACAGCATCACTCCTACCATCAGAAAGAGCGCGAATTGAAACAGAATTGCAAAGCCACTCGAAAGCAGCGCCGCCACCGATTGCCGTTGACTGCGCGCCGCCAGCAGGCGTTGCACGATGAGTTGATCGGTGCCATGGCTGGCCGTCGTAAAAACCGCTCCGCCGATGACGCCTGACCAGAACGTATAAGGAATCCAGATGCTCGGAGTGAAGTCGAAGAGTCGCAGCTTGTCGGCGCTTGCGGCCGCGGTATGAATCGCCGTCCATCCTCCCGGTACTAGATGCAGGATTGTCCACAAACCCACGAGTGTGCCTGCGACATAAACTGCGGTCTGCACCACGTCGGTCCAGATCACGGCGGCCAGTCCGCCTTCGAATGTATAGATGAGCGTCAATGTAGTGATGATCGCAATCGACGCTACTTCGCCGGTTCCCAGCGCGATGGCGATCACAATCGATACTGCGTAAACGCGCACGCCCTCGGCGGCCGTGCGAGTCAACAGAAAGAGTCCAGCGGTCAGCGAACGTAAGCCGCGGCCGAAGCGGCGTTCGATCAGCTCATAGGCGGTGAAAAGATCGCCGCGAAAGTACTGTGGCAACAAAACAAAACTGATGATCACGCGCCCCACAACATATCCCATGACCACCTGCAGAAAAGTCAGATTGGTGTCGTAGGCAAGGCCGGGGATGCTGATGATGGTGAGCGTGCTGGTTTCCGCGGCCACGATGGAGAGCGAGATCGCCCACCATGGAATCTCTCGTCCCGCTAGAAAGTAATCGCGAAGAGAACGCTGCCGCTTGCGAAAACGCAAGCCGAACAGTGTGATACCAACCAGGTAGAACGCGATGATCGCGAGATCGAGATGGTCGAGGCCCATGTTCTAGTGTTGTGCTCGGCTCCCTTAGCGTCCTTTGCGGATGCGCTTTGCAACTTTCGTGGTTAAGAGCTCTTTCGCATGAGCTTTAAAAGAATTTAATCGCAAAGGTCGCGAAGAGAATCCGCGAAGATCACAAAGAATAAAGATCGCAAAAGTTAGGATCTATACGACTTTTCGCGCAACTACGGTCTCTGGATCATACGGCTCCGATGAACATGCCACCAGCCACAGCGGCTGATCGCCGTCGTTACGAACTGCATGCGAAGCGCCCGGCAGGATCATCACCAGCACTGCGCGGCTGCCATCGAAATTGCGATGTTGCACTGGCGAACCCTCGCCTTCATCCCAATGAAAAGACCACGGCGTCCCTGTAAGAAACACAATGGCCTCGCGTTTGCGAGTGTGATAGTGATTTCCGCGAACCGCTCCGGGAGCGGTGGAGGCCAGATGGATATCCTCGACGCCGCCCAGAAATTCAAGGGCTTCCGCCGGAGGTGAAAAACTGAAACCGCGAGCGTCACCGTGGTTGTTAAGTTCTGAGATTCGAACGGTCATGGTTGATCCAGACTTAATTATGGAGTCAATCGAAAGGTCATGCGAGTGCGTGTTTTGAGACGTGTCGTTGGAAATCCCGATAAAAAGTTCCGAGTTGATTGTTTCTCGAGACGCGTGTGATAAGAATATCCGCGTGGCCTATTACCTGGGGATTGACGGAGGCGGCAGCAAGACTACTTGCGTCGTCGGCGATGAGGGTTCGATTCTCGCGAGGGCCACATCGGGGCCCAGCAATATCACTCGCGTGGGGGAAGAGACGGCGCGTGCATCGCTGCACGATGCGATACGGCGGGCGTGCGCGGCTGCGGATATTGATCCACGGCAAGTGAAACGCGGTTGCATTGGAGTTGCCGGCGCCGGCCGCGAACCGATCGCCAGCGCCATTCGAAAGATTATCGAAGAACTTATTTCCGGAGAGATCGAAGTGGTCGGGGACATGCAGATCGCGCTGCAAGCCGCTCTGGGCGAGGGTCCAGGAGTGATTGTGATCGCCGGTACCGGTTCGATCGCATTTGGCCGCGACGCTCAAGGTAAAACCGCGCGAACTGGAGGCTGGGGTTACGCCATTTCCGACGAAGGATCCGCTTACTGGATTGGGCGCGAAGCGATTCGAGCGCTATTGCGTGCTGAGGATCAAGCACAGGATAACGCTCCGCGACTCTCAACGCTCTTTCGCGAATTAAAGAGTGCTTGGAAAGTGGACTCGCTTGAACACCTGGCCCGCGCAGCCAACTCCCGTCCGGACTTCGCAGAGTTGTTGCCAGCGATCGTATGCGCGGCGGAATCAGGCGACGAACTGGCAAAGCAAATTTTAGCGAGGGCTGGGTCCGAACTTGCGCAACTCGCGGCCATCGTGGTGCAGCGACTTTTTCCGGAAGAGCCCGATTCTCCGAAGGCGATACCGCTGGGCATGGCGGGAGGCGTGTTTCGCCATGCATCTCTGGCTCGCGAAAGATTCGTCGATGAAGTTCACAGGCGGGATGAACGTGTGAAACTGAACCCGAATGTAGTCGAGCCGGTGGATGGTGCGCTGGAGATGGCACGAAGAGCGAAGTGAAGAGCTGAGAGGAAATTCTCAACTCGTATGGAACTCGCCTCAGCGGCCGCCGCCAATCTCTAAGATTGCTCCCGTGGTGTAGGACGCCGCGGGAGACAGCAACCACAGCACGGCCTCGGCGACTTCGAGCGGCGTGCCCGGTCTTTGCATCGGAATAGTGCCCATCAAGCGTTCCAGGCGATCCGGCGCACCGTTGGCCGCGTGCAGCCCGGTCGCAATCAATCCCGGCGCAACGGCGTTCACGCGAATCCCCTCGGTCGCAACTTCGCGTGCTAGACCAATAGTGAAGCTGTCGATTGCGCCCTTCGACGCCGCGTAATGCACCCACTCTCCGGGCGAACCGGTGTGGGCGGCGCGCGAAGAAATGTTCACGATCGCGCCGCCGGAGCCGCCGTGACGAGTCGACATACGACGTACTGCTTCGCGGGCGCACAGAAAAGCTCCAGTCACATTTACCGCCAGCACCCTTTCCAGCGTCTCAGCGCTCACCGAGTCTACCCGCGCGAATCCGCCGGTAACGGCGGCGTTGTTGACCAGAGCCTTGATCGGACTCAACTCCCTCTCCGCGATTTCGAAGAGCCGCATTACATCCTGCTCTCGAGAGATATCGCCTTGGATGGCGCGAGCCTTTCCGCCGGAAGAATTGATTTGTTCCGCGATGACCTGCGCTTCGCGCTCGCCGGTGGAAAAATTTACAGCCACGGCGAAGCCTCGTTCGCCGGCGAGCTTTGCGATCGCTGCGCCGATCCCGCGACTGGCGCCGGTTACGATGAGGGTTCCGCGATCGTGTTTGCTGGCCATGATCTTTCTGCGCTTCGTTTCGTCGGGGACTACGTCGCCACCACCTCGCGCTTGCCATGTGTCAGGTCGACCACCGCTTGGTAGAGGCGCTTGCGGATCCAGTGTCGAAGGTTCATAAGAAAAGCGTGCTGAACCGTTGCGATCCGCTTGGGACGGGTTAGTGTAGCAAAGTCAAAATCGTAAACACAGAGGACACGGAGGTTCACAGCTTAAGGCAAGTCTTCTGTTTACCCAGTCTTCCTCCGTGCCCTCCCAATGTTGAGCGGGTAAGTACACAAGCATCTGGAAGAAACAAGGGGATGGAAGTTGGAAGGTGGTCCTTGATATGGGGAACGCGGGTCCGGCAGGGTCGTAGGTCCGAGATATTAACCGCAAAGGCCGCGAAGAACCCCGCAAAGTTCGCGAAGATTTTCTTTGTGTTCTTTGCGGATTTTCTTTGCGTCCTTTGCGGTTAGGCTTTTGAACTTCAGGGGAGTTCAGAAAGCTGAGCGATACGTCACCGGCAGCCAGCGTTGCAGCCGTCGGGAAAGCCAAGTCCAAATCAAACGCCGCAACTTAGCTTATTTCATAGAATCAGTTATTTCCGAAAGTGATTGCTGATGGCTTCGGCTTGGCCGCGCGTGACCACGGCTGAGAGGGCGGCTGCGTCGGCTTGTTTCACAGCTTGCAGGCTGCCGAAATGTTCGAGCAAACGTCGCGTTGTGCTTTCGCCTACGCCCGGGATTTCTCTTAACTCAGTGGAACGATCCCTCATCTGGCGGCGTTTGCGATGAAAAGTTACGGCGAAGCGATGGGCTTCGTCACGAATCAGTTGGATGAGGTGCAACACCGGCGAGTGATGATCGAGCGCGATGGGATCTTTTTCCTGGCCGTAGACATAGAGAATCTCTTCGCGCTTGGCGATGGATGCCAGAGGCTGGTTGATGATTTCGAGCGATTCCAGCGCGGCGGCGGCGGCGTGCAGTTGTCCGAGGCCGCCATCGACCAGGACCACGCTGGGCATCGGCTTTTCTTCCTGGAGAACGCGCTTGTAGCGGCGGGTGACGACTTCGCGCATCGACGCGAAATCGTCCACGCCTTCGACGCTGCGGATGATGAATTTGCGGTAGTCAGACTTCTTCATTTTGCCGTCTTCCCACACCACCATTGAGGCGACGGTCTCCGCGCCTTGAATATGCGAAATGTCGAAGCATTCGATGCGCTTGGGAAGTTCGGGCAGGCCGAGAACGTCCTGCAATTCTTCCTGGATGGCCTTGGCGTTCGGCTTCAGCACGCGGAAGCGCTGATCGTAGGATTGTTTGGCGTTGGTTCCGGCAAGATCGATGAGGGCGCGCTTGTCTCCGCGTTGCGGGACGAGAATGTGGACCCGTGCAGCGCGGCTGTCGCCACCGGCGACTTGTTCGGAGAGCAGATCTTCGAGCGTTTCACGATCCTCGAAGTCGACGGGGACGTAAAGATTTCGCGGAACGTAAGGCTGACCGATGTAGAGCTGTTGGAGGAGGGCGGAAAAAAATTCACCGGGATTGAAACCGCCGGTGGGCTGGGCAGGCTCTCGGCTTTCTGTGTCGAGCGAAGTTCGACTGGTCCCCTCTGCATCTGCGAGATTACCTGCCTCCGGCGAGCTTTGCTCGCCCGGACAGCCGGGGGCGGCTGTCCCCACATGGTCTTTTTCGCCACCCGCGGTTTCCGTACAGGGACTCTCGAACTCGGGCAGATCTTCCCAGAAGAATTCGCGGCGATCGACCACGCGGCCGGCGCGCATGTGGAAGAGATTCACGGCCAGCATGCCGTTTTCGCAGTGATAACCGAAGACGTCGGCATCGTCGCCTTCGGCGGCGGCGATGCGCTGGCGTTCCTGGAGCTGCTCGACGGTCGAGATGAGGTCGCGGTAGCGGGCGGCGCGTTCGTATTCTTCGGCGGCGGCGGCTTGTTCCATGCGTTCGTGGAGGGAACGAGCGAGGTCGGTGGGACGACCTTCCAGAAATAATTTCACGTCGCGGACGGCCTCCTGATAAGCCTCAGGAGTGGTGAGGTCCTTTACGCACGGGCCCAGGCAACGCTTGATGTAGTACTGGAGGCAGGGGCGCGGGTGGAATCGCGTGAGATCGACCTTGCAGGAGGGAATGAGAAAGTTGCGGTGAATCAGATCGACGATGCGATACGCGAGGTTGGCAGGGAAGTACGGTCCATAATAGGCGCTGCCGTCTTTTCGCAGGCGGCGGGTGACGTAGACCCGCGGCCAGCGCTCGCCCAGCGTGAGCTTTACGTAGGGATAAGTTTTGTCATCGCGCAGCAGGATGTTGAAGCGCGGCTTGCGCTGTTTGATGAGATTGTTTTCGAGCGCGAGCGCTTCTTTGTTGTTCCGAACGACGATGTAATCGACGTCCACGGCTTCGCGAACGAGGGTGCCGGTCTTTGAATCCTCCCATCGGCCTTCATGAAAATAGCTGGCTACGCGGCTGCGCAGATTCTTCGCCTTGCCCACGTAGATGACTTCGCCTTCGGCGTTCTTGTAGAGGTACACGCCGGGCTCGGTGGGGATGGTGCGGATTTTTTGGAGTAGGTCCACTTGTCTAAACTACAGTCTCTATTTTATTAGATTGAGACTGTTTTTCGGCGGAGCAGGTATCATTAGATTGACAGGCGTTCTACTATGGTGAGTAGAAGGAGGTTTCATGTCAGAAGAGCGCAGATCCACGCACGATGGCACGAAAGTGGAAAAGGGCGTATCGGGCGACCGCGCAAAGTACACGCCATCAGTTCCTGCAGACTACAACCCGCCCCCACCTGCCCGAGTTCCGCCCGCTCCAGCGAAGCAAGGGAAATAAGAAGTGCCGCAAGGAATGCAAGCACTCGCAGTTTTGCTAGTGTTGCTCCCGGGTTTTTTCAGCGCGAAGATAGTACAAATGCTCTGCGTTCGCCCGAAGCAGAGTGAACTGGATAAGGTAATCGAGGCACTCCTTTTCAGTCTGTTCACGTACATACTGTTTGCCCTCACATTGGGCGTGGAGCTTCCCCTATCGTGGTATTCAAGGATGGACCAAGGCGGAACGCACTACTCCTTGGAACTACATCGCGGGCGACTAGCGCTGCTGATTCTCTACTCGGCCGTTCTCGGCTTCGCATGGGGCTGGGCAATAAACCACGATGCGCTGCTCAAATGGCTGCGAAAATTGGGATTCACACAGCGCAGTAGTCGAATCTCAGTGTGGAGCGACATCTTTCATATTCTGGGCGGGACTGTCCAGCTTGGTCTGAAGGACGGCAGGATGGCTAAAGGTTGGCTTCGCTGCTACTCAGACGAGGCCGAGGACGCTGCCCTCTTCCTGGAAGCGGCCTCGTGGATCGACGAGACCGGGAACGTGTACGCGGTGGATGGTCCGGGAATTCTTTTCACGAAGCAATCTGAAGTCGCGTTCGTCATTTTCCTCAGCGATGATCCAGCGGATAGGCGAGTTGGTGAGTCGTCGAGCTAGGGCCCTTGCAGCTAGGGACAGGATGGAACCGCGTGAGATCGACCTCGAAACGGTTCGACTTCCTTTTAGTTTTGTTGTGAGGCCTCGGCTCAGGCTTCCGGTCGGCTCTACTTCTTCAGCAAGTTCTGCATTCCGTTCCACACGATTTCTGCTCCGATGCAGAGCAGAATGAAAGACATTACGCGCAGAATGCCCTGAGTAATGGATGGAGGCAGTTTGGCGGTCATGCGATCGGCGTAGGCGTAGCTGAAGTAGACGACGACAGCAATCAGGAGCGTAGCTAAAAGCAGACCCAGGTGGGCGAGAGCGGAATCGATCAAGGATGGCGCCGAAGCGTGGGCGCTGAGAGTTAGCGCTACAACAATGGTGCCGGGGCCGGCCGTAATCGGAAAGGTAAGCGGATAAAAGATTTTATCCTGCAGGCTTTCAGGAGAGCATACGACTCCACTCGCACTGCTGGTTTCGGGATCGGGACGGTTGAGCAGAGTCCATCCCATGCTGGCCACTACCAGGCCGCCGGCCACTTGCACCACCGGCAGAGAAATTCCGAAGAAGCGCAGCACGTAGCCGCCTGTGATTTGCACGATGAGGAGGAACCAGAATGTGCTGTAGGCGATGCTGCGCGCCAGCGCCTTCATGGTCGCATGGTCGGCGTTTCGCACGATGCCCAGGAAGAGGACGGCCGAGCCGATGGGATTGATGATAGGAAGCAGCGCGCTGAAGGCCAGCGGAATAAATTTGAGAACGAGTAAAACTTCTTTCACGGTCGCTCCGCCGGGTTTTCTAACGGCGAGCTATTATACGAAGGCCGGCGAAGTTTGCGTGAATCGACCTGGCTATATCAAGGTCAGCCTCATTCGGGCTGAGCCTCGATCAATAGATGTTTTTCGAACTCAGAAGAGAGCGTGGCCGTGGGGCCGTGGACCGTTCCCAGGTCTTTGTTGTTCACGTAATCGACGATGCGATAAGCGCGGTCCTCGAGACCGCGAAGTTCAATCGCCCCGCTCCAATGGCGGGCGAAGAAGGCGTAGTAGAAATCCTGATCTTTGCGGATTACATGCGTCTCCGGAAGATCGAACCCTATGTCGTAGAGAGCTCCGAGATACTCTCCACGCGATAGCATCTTGTCGTTGTAGATGCGCAGCCACTTTTCAAAGATCGCTTGCCGAGGGGGCGTGAGATCGAACTTGCTGTGTTTGGTGACGAGGCTCGGGAGTACGAACTGGGTGCCGACGACTCCGCCCACGCCCACGGTCGATGCGAAATCAATGGCGTCGTCGCTCAACTCGACGTGGTCGCCAAAATAAGGAATGTTGTCGCCCATGAGCGCCTTGAGCGTCTTGCCCTTGGACCGAACTTGAAACGAACTTTCGGGATCGGACGCCACTGACATATTGAAATGCGGCATGGTGAAAAACGAGTAGGCGGTGCCGCACGGACAAAATTCAACTAAGGCGTCCGGCTTCACGCTGCGAGCGGTTTCGTAAATCTCGCGAAAGAAATCAGGGAGGGCTTCGACAGAATCTTCCGGGCTTTTGTGATGATGCGCGGGATTGTAGCAAGGAGGGACGGCGTTCATGTGCTGGCCATCGAGCTTGAGGCCATCGAATCCCCAGTCTCCAAGGATTTTTCGGACCAGCGCTTTGTGGTATTCCACCACGCCTTGGTCGGATGGACACAAATAATATGAATTCCACCATGAGATCTTGCGCTTCGATCCATCTTTATTCAGCAAAAGATAGTCGGGATGTTCTTTCAGCAATGTTGATTCCGGGACGGCGCTGAGCGGGGACCACCAGAGCTGCGCTTTGAAACCTTCGGCATGAATGCGATCGACCAGGGCCTTCATGTCGGCGTCGCCGTGGGGAAATTTCTTGGGGTCGAGCTGCCAATCGCCGTAGTTGTTTTGCCAACCATCATCCAACGTGACCCAGGCGAAGCCCATCTTCTTTACCGTTGGAAGGGTGTCGTAGACTTGCTTCAGTTGCACGGAGCGGCCGTAACCCCAGGCGCACCAGATTGGACCGAAAGCGCTGTCTGGGGCGGAAGCCATTTCAAATCCCTGGCGCATCATGAGGCGGCGGTATTCGGCGAGGGTGCGGAAGTAATCTCCTTGATGCACGGAGACGAAAGTGCGGAGGGTGTGAAAACTCTCTCCCGGCTCGAGAGTCTGCTCCCGCTTCGAGCGGACGGCGACGTCAGCGTGGCTGGCGTCGGGCATGGAGACGGGAAGGGAGATCAGCCGGGGGTGAGGCTCGAGGTGGCCGACCGCCAGACCGACATCTCTGCGCCACACATCGACGATGGGAGTTCCTCCGCCGTAGTCGCTGGCATTCATGCCGAGATAATTTTCCTGCTTGAATCCAACGCGCAGGGGAAGCACCCAGTTAGGGCGCTTTTCATAGGAACCGCTTTGATAGGACCAGAACGCAGGTCCGCGAGCAACGGGGCCGGCGCGCAGTGCGTATTGATGATTGTCCCAACCGTGAATTGTGAGTCGAGTATTGCCTTCGTTCGTGTAGGTGACATCGAAGACCGCAATGGATGGGAAATCCTGATAGATGGTGACGGCTACGTATTTGCGCAATTGGCCAGACTTGCCGGTCAGCGAGAGTCGCTCGCCTGCGCCGAAGGCGTCGGACACTTTCTCCCGCTGGCTGGCGCTGATGGGGAAGTCGCTCAGGGTGCGGACGGTGGTTACGGTTTCGGAGGGGGAGAATGCGGTCATGACTCTTGGGCTTGCGCCCAACAACGCGATGACTCGGCTGCGCAGGTTGCGATCGAATTCGATTCGCAAAACCGGGCTTTGGATTTGGAGGTCGGGATTCTTAGAATCTTTGGTTTGCAGATCGGGGACCTGAAGTTCGCTAGCCGCGCTGAGCGCATGGACAGGAGCGGACTTTTGCCCGGAAGGATTTTGTTCGGAGTTCCAACCGGGCGCGGCAAGGCAAAGCAAGATGCAGCAGGATTGCGCGAGGTTGCGGGCAAGCTTGGTGTTCCAATCGTGAGGTTGGGCGTTCTCTGGGCTGGTCTTTGGCCGGACTGTTATGCCTGGTTCGGGTTGGATCTTCATTCCGGCTGTCCCATTGGATTTGTCATTATGCCATAGGACATTGTGAAAGATTGCGAATAGATTCGTTTTGCTTTCTATTTCTCGAGATTGTCAAGGCGATCGAAGCGCCTCCTGCGAGAATAGCAAGTAATCCAAGGATCTCCGCACCCTGTCCTTTGCTAGCTTGAGTTCCAAACGTACTCTTCAGTGTCGAAAAACGGAGATCACTTCGACAATAGTCTGTTTTCCTTGCTCCTTGCCCGTGCTGTGAAACACCGCAAGGTAGAATTCCCCACAGACGGTAGTAATGTGGCGTGCGGGGCGCTGCGATTGAGTCTCATCGAGAAAAGGAGCAGGAAATCTTCATGGGGCGAACCTTTCACAAAATCCGTTGCCTCATGGAGAAGGTTTTTTTGTTGGGACTGACGGTCGCGATACCGCTGAACGCCCAACAAAATGGGCCCTCTACGACAGTCTGGACCGCAGTGGTACGCACCGCGGAGGGCCGGCCTGTGGCGGGGGCGAAAGTTACGGTATTCATGCCCACCACCAACCGTGAGCAGGGAAGCGCTGTCACGGACGACGAGGGACGGGTTGCGATTGCGAATCTTGCACTCGGGGCGCATCACGTTACCGTGCAGTTGGCGGGGCGTGCTCCGACCGCGCCCGTGGCGGTGGAGATTTCTGGCGCGATGGTTGTGCTCACGGTATCCGACGAAAACATTTTGTCGGTTGCGGCCATTTCTCAAGCTGCGGTATTTGGGGCATTGAGGGGGAATCCCAGCACGGCTTCGAACGCGACCGGAGAAACGGGGAGCGAGAAACTGTCAAGCCAAAAGGTAAACGAGTTACCGCTGAACGGCCGCGACTTCAGCACGCTGCTGTTGCTGGCGGCGGGCACCATGACGGACGTGAATGGGCAGACGAATTTCACCCAGCAGTTTGCCATCAATGGGCAGCGCGGGGTTGAGGCCGTGTTCGCGATGGACGGCGCGGATACGAGCGATCCGGAGATGGGCGGGAGTACGTTCACTAATTTTAATGTGGACGCCATTCAGGAGCTGCAGTCAAGTTCGGGATGGATGCCGGCGGACATCGGACGCGGCGGGGCAGGCTTCACCAACATCGTTACGCGATCCGGGAAGAGCGGCTTTCACGGGTCATTTTTCGAGTTCTTGCGAAATTCCGCGCTCGATGCGCGGAATTATTTTGATCACCCATCGATTGCCGATCCGGGGAGGATCCCGCCGTTTCGGAGGAACGAGTTCGGATTTACCAACGGCGGACCGCTGGTGCTGCCGAATCTGTATGACGGGCGCGAGCGGACGTTTTATTTTGTGCAGTATCAGGGATTCAGGCAGGTGCT
>Ga0302320_10001224_pt1 | contig 61613 bp, 46 predicted proteins | sample Bog_T0_3_FD_202130 | JGI IMG/M metagenome (GOLD analysis project Ga0302320, IMG submission 202130) | Peat permafrost microbial communities from Stordalen Mire near Abisko, Sweden - Bog_T0_3 | ecosystem: Environmental > Terrestrial > Soil > Wetlands > Peat | place: Sweden: Abisko, Stordalen Mire... | reverse complement strand
CCAAGGTCGCAGCCCCGCGTTTCACCGGGTTTCCCAAGAAGCGGCCTTTGCTTCTTGGGGTGGAAGCATGGGGTAGGCGAGATCAACACGGGATTCGGAGCCCCTAGGGACGGCGCCGGGTGCCTAGGCTCCGCGCCGATCTGAAGAGGGCACTTGAATTCTGGACCGGTCTATCAAGCGGGCATACGCGGCACCGCAGAGTCCGAGTCGGAGTGGACGGCCCGGCAAAGGAGCTGGCAACTGCCCGACTGGATGCGGGATCCCAGGCCCAGTTCCGCGACCGACCCGGTCCCCGAGAGCGAGGGACCCGGAGCCACCCTCAACTTGATAAAACTCCTCCCGAGATCAGCGCCACCCACCGTCACTGCGGGGATAGATCATTGCTAGGCGGCACGGGGTGATCAACCTCGGTAATCCCCCCAGGACCCCCACTTTGTAGAATAATGCTCTTCCAATGATCATCCGAATCCATGTATGGCATGATCTCTGGGAACGTGAGAGCTCCACTAGGGTCCTCATCCAGAATGGATAAAATCACATCAGACCGGGCGACAATTCGATCTCCGAGCACCCTATAGGCCTTTGTGACCTTGTATTCTTTTTGGTCTTGTCTGCGCTGAAAAACCGCGACAATCCTGATGCCGGGAAGCCCGGGATGGCCGGTTCGTTCCAGATCCTTATAAAGCTGGGACAGCGTTATGTTGTTGAACGGCCAAAATCGAGTCTGATTTGCTATGCCCGCAATCCCGAAAGGAAAATTCTTCTTAGCGTTTAACGGAGCCCCTTCTTTGCCGTCGCAGGGTACCAACTGTTGCAAGATTCGCTTAATTTGAATGTCTTTTGTGCGTTCCGCCCAGAAATAATCCGCGACGACAGAAATTAGATCTACATCTACGTCGCTCGTATTCTCAAGGGACAGTTGGTAACCCTGCTGATCAGGGCTCAAGGGAGGATCATCCGGTTCGATACGAATTACCGGTTCAGCTAAGGGAAGCGACCCGAGGATCGAGCTTACACCCTCCGAGATTTCATTCAGGGTTTTTCTGTCGCGATTGGAAGCTTCTACAAGGGTCTTGATCTGATCCGCCAGCTTCTGATTTACGCCGTTGCATGTAACGGTGACAGTACCATTGGGTGCGGTATTAGATGCGTTGCATGTCCCTTGAGACGTTGCTGCACCTGTAAGTTGCGACCATCCAGCCGAACCAAAAGAAGCCACGAAAAGTAAGAAAGCCCTTGACGCGCCGGGACTACTTATTCTTAGAGTTGTCTTCGCCGGGGGATTCCACAGTTTTGACATTTACCGTTCCACCATTGCCGCTGTTCGCACCGTTACCAGTGCCAGTTGCGGTAGCCGCACCGGTCTGGGAAGTTTTTGTCGACTCTGTCCGGGCGGCCGCGGCAATGCGTTCTTTTGCAGATGCATTGGCCCCTAGTTTCCAGCAAGCGGCGCCAAGGAATGCCGCTACAACCACGAAGATTGTCAGAGAAGCAAGCGGATGCTTATTGCCGCCGGTTATCTCGAAAAGCGCCTTGCACCAATCAATCGGATTCATATGCGAAAGTCACGGTCTGCGATTCATCCCCTCATCTTACACGTAATGCCTTCAAGTGAGCCCAGTCCACGCTCGAGTGTTTGCGGCGCCTGAGTGGCGGGTGGCCACGATCCCGATGACGCCCCGCAACCCCTACCGAGGGTGCCCCCGATCCCTCGCTTTTGGGGATCGGGGAGGAAAACCTCGCATCCTCGCCCGTCTACCCTTTGAGTGGCGGCTAACTACGCAACTTCAAGACGCTAAAGCTTGACGCGGTCGGCGGGTCGCGACGATCTCAATGACGAAACCAAACCCCACCGAGGCGCCCCCATCCCTCGCTTTTGGGGATCGGGGTGGAAAAGCTCCACGCTTCTCCCGAACGACTCAATAGGCGAGGACAGAAACCCGGCCGACCTCTCTTGCGCAGAATTACCCTTCGCACGCGCACACTGGAAGCGTGAGATCCGTATGTCCAACTCCATCTGTGAGGGATGTGCCCCTTCTGTTTTCGCGCCCCCCCTACCCCCCCCGGCCCCAATACTGGGCCTGTACGGCAGTATAAGAAAAGTAAGTCTATGCTAATAAACGACTTAATCTCTAAGCCAAGTTGCCATACGGTAAACAAAACCCATCATTTTGCTTCATTTTCGGCCCCTTCGTGTCGATTTTTGACGAAAAACAGGGCCTGAATCAGCGAAAATCGCACCCTCTTTTTCGCCGCGTGTTCTCCTTGACGCTCGCCGGCAAGTGAAAATCCGCTTAGCGCTTGCGCTTCCAGATCCGCCGCCAAGCTAACCACAGGCTGTTGTGCAGCAGGCGAGTCTGCTCGGCCTTGAGCGCCTGGTAGGAGCGTTCCACGTAGAGATCGAACTCCGGCGGCCAGCCGATCGTGGAGCGGCGCTCGGTGAAGTCGCCTTCATCCCATTCCGAGAGCAGTGCCTTGTAGCCGACGACGTGCGTGACAAAGTCGAGCAGGCATTGAGGCATTTGCTCTTCGACGATGAGGTGCGCGTTCTCGATGATGATCTTCTCGCGGACGTCATTGAGCGGCATGAAGATGGTCCTCATCCACAAAACCCACTCCTTCATCTCGCTGTCCAGGATAGGATGGCACTGCGTCTTGCCCTGCTTGCGGAGCAGCGAGCGGTAGGCGATATTGCCCGCGACCGTCGCTACGTAGAGCGGCCCATAGAACTCATTCAGCCGCTGGTTGACGAGGCGCAGGCGATCCGCGCGGCGCGCCATCATGCGCGTGCTGAGAAAGGTCATCAGGTAGCCCGCGAAGGCCAGCACGATGGTGAGGACGGCGGCGTTCTGGATTGAACTGGGAAGAACGAACGAGGATGGATCCATGGCGTATCTTGCCTTCGAGTTGGTTTCCCGGAGATTGAATGACGGAAAGTATACGCGCGGGTGAGCCCGGCGGAATGTGATGGCCGCAGGTCGGGAACGGTACAAGCTTCGCGGCCTGCATCTTCGCGGGATGACCGGATTTTACCGCTCCCTTGTCTCCGGGCAGTTACACTGTCCAGTGACAGGAGGCTTTTCGCCATGCAGACAAGAATCCAGGGCACCACGATGCCGGTGCTGGAAGTGCAGCTTGACCCCAACGAGAGCGTGTATTCAGAGAGCGGGGAACTCTCATGGATGACCGCGTCGATCCAGATGATGACCCACACGCAAATGGGCGGAGGCGGCGGCTTGTTCGGGGTGTTCAAGCGAGTGGCCGGCGGCGGCAGCATCTTCATGACCGAGTATCGCGCCTACCAGTATCCAGGCGAAGTGGCCTTTGCCACCAAGGTCCCGGGACATATCGTGCCGGTTCAACTCGGACAGGGCGCGGAGTACATGGTGCACCGCCACGGCTTTCTGTGCGCCACGCCGCAGGTGACCATCAGCGTCGGCTTTCAGCAGTCGCTGGGCGCGGGGATCTTCGGCGGCGATGGGTTCCTGCTGCAGAAGGTGGGCGGATATGGAACGGCATGGCTGGAGCTTTCGGGTGAGTTGATCCAGAAGACCCTGGTGCCCGGCGAAATGCTGCGCGTGCACCCCGGCCATGTGGGCGCATTCCAGACCTCCGTCGGATTCCAGATCACGATGGTGCCGGGGATCAGGAACATGATCTTCGGCGGCGATGGCATCTTTCTCGCCGCGCTGACCGGGCCGGGGACGGTGTGGCTGCAGACGCTGCCCATATCGCGGCTCGCGCACCAGATCGGCGAATATCTGCCCCGTGGGGATGTGCGGTCGTCGGCGCCGGCGGCGGTCGGCGGCGGCTTGCTGGGAGGGATTGTGGGGTCGATCCTGGGAGGAGACCAGTAACGGGGATCAGGAAATCTGGACTGTCGTGAATGAGCGAGGCGGCTTAACTTGCTGGAGTGCATGGACTGAGTGGTGCGATCGACCCGCCAGTTGCATCTAAACTGTCTTGCAGGTACGTCACGCATGACCGGATCCACGGATAAGCCCCGCAATCTGCGCGGTGACATTTTGTTCGCCTTCGCAGTGGCGGCGGCATGCTATATCGCGTGGCTGGTGCGCGACGTGCTGGTAATGCTGTTTGTCTCGGCGCTGTTTGCCGTGGTGCTGGCCCCCCTGGTGCGCGCGACGGAGCAGCTTCACATCGGGCGGTGGGTTCCATTCAAGGGTTCGGTAGCCATCTTCGTTTTGCTGGTGGTGGCGGCCGGAGCGCTCACGGCCTTTGGATTTCTTGCCATTCCGCCCGTGATTCAGGACCTGAAGAAGGCTGGCGGCGCCGAGCCGGCCAAGGTTCCCCAGCTGCTGGCGAAGTTGAACCAGCTTCCTTTTCTCGGTGGGCTTGACACCGACGACATTGTTGCCAGGCTGCAGGGCTTCGCCAGCCAAGCAGCCACGCATGTGCTGGGGTCGATCACCGGGCTGGCGGGCAGCCTGATGGATATTCTTTCCGGCCTTGTCTTGACGGTCTACTTCATTCTCGAGGGCGACCATGCCTACCGGTGGACGCTCTCATTTTTTCCGCCGCAAAGGCGGCAGCGGCTCGACGACGCCCTGCAGCGGGCATCGGTTCGCATGGGCAGATGGCTGATCGGGCAGGCCAGCCTGATGCTGGTGCTGGCTATCTCGAGCACCGTTTTTTTTGCGTTGATGCACATCCGCTACGCATATGCTCTGGGAGTCCTAACCGGGCTGCTTAACATTGTGCCGGTGCTGGGAGCCGCGATTTCCCTGGTGCTGGCGATGCTGGTGGCAGCCACCGACTCGTGGGCGAAAGCGCTTTCTGTGGTGGTCTTCTTTTTTGTTTACCTGCAGGTTGAGAACTCGCTGCTTTCGCCGCGAATCATGAAGACGCGCGTGGACTTGCCGGCTCTGGCGATTGTGGTTTCGCTGCTGCTCGGTTTCTCGCTGGCGGGGATTCTGGGCGCGACAGTTGCCATTCCCACCGCGGTGCTGGTGTCGGTGCTGCTGGACGAGTATTTCGTCCACAAGGAACAAAAGCCTGAGCTGATCGAAAAGGCCTGACGAGCTGGGCGGAAAGAGAAGAGCGCTTCTCAGCGCATCGCATTCTTCCCGCACCCCCGGCCCTCATTAAACAGATTTTCTTGCCACCCCGCCGCTTGACAGCTTTTTCCATGACCATTAAAGTTGCGCGCGAGGATCGGTGAAGATTTTCTTGGGTGAGAGTGTCCGCGTGACAATGGGTGCGGAACTCGAGAGGAAGATGATGAGATCAGGATTACGAATGGTTGCGGCGCTGGCATTGACTCTATGCGGAGCCTGGTATGGGAGCGCGCAGGTGGCGGGAAAGCCGGCGTATTTGAACCCCAGCCTGCCGGCCGAGCAGCGCGCCGCGGACCTGGTGCGAAAGATGACGCTGCCTGAAAAGGCGAGCCAGTTGGTCAACCAGGCGCGCGCGATTCCGCGACTCAACGTTCCGGCATACGACTGGTGGAGCGAGTCGCTTCACGGGGTTGCCGTGAATGGGACCACGGAGTTTCCAGAGCCCATCGGGCTAGGCGCAACCTTCGACCCCGCGGCCATTCATGAGATGGCAATTGCGATTGGCGTGGAGGGACGCATCAAGCACGCCCAGGACATGCGCGCCGGTCACAGCAACATCTTCGAGGGGCTGGATTTCTGGGCGCCCAACATCAATATCTTTCGCGATCCTCGCTGGGGACGCGGACAGGAGACGTATGGCGAAGATCCGTTTCTGACCGCGCGCATGGGAGTAGCATTCGTCACCGGAATGCAGGGAGACGACTATCATTATTATCGCGTAATCTCAACGCCCAAGCACTTTGCCGTGCATAGCGGCCCCGAGCCGACGCGGCACACAGCCGACGTGAAGGTGAGCAAGCACGACGAACTCGATACGTATCTACCCGCGTTTCGCGCCACGGTAACGGAGGCCAAAGCGGGCTCTGTGATGTGCGCGTACAACAGCATCAACGGGCAGCCGGCGTGCGCGAACGAGTTTCTGCTTGACGACCAGTTGCGCGGCAAGTGGGGGTTTCAGGGGTACGTGGTATCTGATTGCGGCGCGGTGATCAACATCTTCGATGGCCATCATTACCAGCCGACCCAAGCGCAGGCCTCGGCCATCAGCCTCAAGCGCGGCATGGACAACGAGTGCGTCGATTTCACCACCAAGGTGACGGACGATCACGATTACAAGCCTTATCTCGACGCGGTCAAAGAAGGCTATCTGAAAGAGAGCGACATCGATATCGCGCTGGTGAGACTGTTTACCGCGCGCATGAAGCTGGGAATGTTCGATCCGCCGGCGATGGTGCCCTACTCAAAAATTGATGAGAGCGAATTGAACAGCGCGGCTCACCGCGCGCTAGCGCTCAAGCTGGCCAATGAGTCGATGGTGCTGTTGAAGAACGATGGTGTACTGCCGCTCAAGACGGCGGGAACAAAGATTGCTGTGATTGGCCCGCTCGCCAATCAGACGAAGGTGTTGCTGGGCAACTACAACGGGACGCCGACGCACACGGTTTCGATCCTGGAAGGAATCAGAAGTGAATTTGCTGGCGCGAATATCACCTATGTCGAGGGTACGCAGTTTCTGAGCCACGCGGGCTCGCCGGTCCCAAGTTCGGCGCTGAGCTTTGACGGTCACCCTGGGCTTCGCGCCAGCTACTCGGTATTCGATATCACCGACATCAACTCCCCCGGCGCAACCAAACCGCTGGCGCAGCGCATTGAAAACAAGATCGACGTAAATGCAAATGCCATCCCTCCTGAAGCGGCGAGCGCGCACCCGCTTTCGATTCGTTGGGAAGGCTCTCTCACCGCCCCCGAGACGGGCGACTATAACCTGGGGGTTTTGACAGCCGGCTTTTCCCGCATTCAACTCGACGGAAAGAAAGTGACCTCTGTCTATGCCGGTGACCCGCATGAGGCCAGGATGGGCCGCGTTCACCTTGAAGCAGGCAAGCCGGCGGCGCTGGTAGTGGAGTACGGAGTGCTTGCCGATGGCCAACCGCTGGGGGCAAAGCTCGTTTGGTCAAAAATCGACATGAGGCCACAGTCCGAGGCTCTTGAAGCCGCCAAGGCCTCGGATGTGGTGGTGGCCGTGGTGGGCATCACCAGCGAACTGGAAGGCGAAGAAATGGACGTTGCTGAGCCCGGATTCAAAGGCGGAGACCGCACCAGCCTCGATCTGCCCAAGCCCGAGGAAGATTTGTTGAAAGCGGTGGCCGATTCGGGCAAGCCGCTGGTGGTGGTGTTGACCAATGGCAGCGCGCTTGCGGTCAACTGGGCCAAAGATCATGCCAATGCGATTCTGGATGCGTTTTATCCCGGCGAAGAGGGTGGAACCGCGGTTGCTCAAACCCTGAGCGGCCGCAACAATCCCGCCGGGCGGCTTCCGGTAACCTTCTATAAGGATGTAACCCAACTGCCGCCATTCGAAGACTACGCGATGAACGGGCGCACCTACCGCTACTTCGAGGGGACGCCGCTTTATCCCTTCGGTTATGGATTAAGTTACTCGACCTTTTCTTACAGCGGACTGAGTTTGGCGGCCAGTGAGATCAAGGCTGGCGACCCGGCAGTCGCAGAGGTGACGGTGACGAATACAGGAAGCCGGGAGGGCGATGAAGTGGCCGAGCTTTATCTCACCTTCCCGAGCGTTGCAGGCGCGCCGCTCAAGGCGCTGCGCGCGTTCGAGCGCGTTCATCTCGAGGCCGGCGCTTCAAGAAAGGTGCGTGTCAAGTTGAAGGCTCGCGATATGAGTATGGTAACTGAAGCCGGCGAGCCAATTGTGGCTGAGGGCGCATACACGGTCTCAGTGGGCGGCGGACAGCCGGGTTCCGGCACGCAGGCGCTGACTGCGAAATTCAACGTGAAGGGGTCGTTGGCGCTGCCCGAGTAATTGGATCGAATGAAAAATGAAAGGGCGCTTTTGCAATAAAAGCGTCCCTTCGTTTTTGACGTGATTGTCTAATTTGCGGGCGCCGCGGCGGGCTCAGTCTGAGCGTCCGGCGCGATTTCCTTCATCTTGAGATAGATGGCGTTGGTCCATCCAAAGCCGATTACGTTTTGCTTATAGCCGGTGCTGACAGCGACGTTCGAGTTCCCCACGATCATGTTGTACTTTTCACGAATCGTCCCGTCGCCGGCAAAGCCCGCATCTACCGTCGCGTCGAAGTGCTGCGCGATGCGGACGGCGTCCGAGTGAAAGCCCAACGCTTCGAGTCCCACGACTGCAATCCAGTTTGTCGGCGCCCAGCCGAACGGCTCATCCCATTGAAGGCCGGTGTTTGCGTTGCTGGTCGACAATCCGCCGGGACGCTCGAACAGACTGAGTTTCGCCTCTATCCGGTTGGCTTGTTCGCGCGTGGCCGCCCCCGCCCACAACGGATAAAGCGAAGTGATGAATGCGTAATTCGAAGCCTTGGCGTGGACAAAATCGAAGTCGGCGAATACTCCTTCAGCAGGCCGCCACAAGTAGCGCTGCATGGCGGCATAGCGCGCATTGGCTAACTTGTCCCAGTGGAAGGCATCTTGCGGCCTGTTGAGGAGATGGGCCAGGTGAGCCAGATCGCGCTCGTAGCGATAGAGCAGGCTGTTGAGGCATACCGGCGCATAGTGGTGAGTTGCGCCCGAGAAGGGACCGAAGCGGTCTGAAGTATCGAAGCCGGATTCGCGCATAGCTCGATCGCCAACGAAAAAATCGCGGGTAAGTCGATAGCCGCCATACCAGGCACGTTCGCAGACTACGGTGGCATGCATATCGCAGCTTGTCTGCTTCAATCGCGCAGCTTCGGCTGCGTCGGGATGCTGAGATCCCTTGATCAGAAACGCCGTGCCGGCGGTGCTTGGATGCTCGACAAGCGAGCGAATCACGTCGGAATAGTACGTGCTGTCGTCGGACATCTCCGGCACCGGACCGGATCCAAAATCGTAGTAACGCGCCAGGCCCGTGGTTCCTGCTTTGTGTTCAGGGCGCGTCCACGTCGAGTAATCTTTCTCCGCCACCGTGTAAGCGTGATCGAGCCATGCGTTGGCTTCGGCGCGGCCGGCGGGCGTGGAGGTAAAACTTAGCCGGTTCTCGTACACGGCGCGAATCATGGACGTGAGAAAAGGCGGCTGAGATCGCGTGAGGTAGTAAGTGCGGTTCGCATTGAGGACCGATCCGTAATGCTCGACTTCGAAAAGGAAGTTGTCGACGATTCCTCTTGCCAACGTCTCGCGATGGTCGGCTTCGAGTCCGAGAAGAATGAAATAACTGTCCCATCCATACATCTCGTTGAAGCGGCCGCCGGGCACGACGTAGGGTTTGGGCAGGTAGAGCAATCCGGGGCTGGGTAACTCCTGCGGCATCACATCGCCCAGCTTCTCAATGCGCCGCGGCAGGACGATGACCTTTACGTGACAGTTCTGTTCGACCGCGGTGACCTCCGCGGGCCGTGCAAACTCCGCGGGCAGATAGAGCACAGGATTGGCATCGACCTTGATGTCGACCAGGGAGTGGCAATCCGTGACGGACTGCGTCAGCGTGTCCCAGGCCGCGTGAATGTAGCGCAGCGTCTCACGCGAATCGGGCGCGCCCGGAAAAGGGGTTTGCGCGCTCGATGATGCGAGGGCAACGAACAGGAACAAGCGAAACAGTTTCATGCCAACTCCAGGACGATCGGTTGTGAATTCATGGAGTGTAACGCATCCGATGCTTGGACGCGCAATGCGGATTGTTGCTTGAGGCCGGGAACAGTTTATTCGCGCGCGGTGTCTACAGATAGCACAGTGGTTCCGATGGGGATGAGCAACGGGCCGTGATGGCCGCTCTGCGCGCTGAAAATTCAGCGTGAAGCGGCGCGGTGATTCGCGTCCACAAGGCTCAAGCGCTTCCCATACGAGCTTCTGAATTTCTTGATCGGGAGGCGGCCATGTTTGAAGACTCCACATTCGAATCCATGGGCACGATCCGCACGCGCAGCAGGGGATGGATGTTGGCGACGTTCGCGCTGAACGGCTCCACTCTGCTGGCGCTGATTCTTATTCCACTCATTTACCCCGAGGCGTTGCCGCGCCTCTGGGTTCCCGTTCTGATGGACGTGCCCACGCCGCCACCGGAGCAGCCCAAGGCACCGCCGCAACCGGCAACTGCGACCGTGGTGCAGTCGCAGTTTCAAGGCTCGAGCATCGAGGCGCCGTCAAGGATTCCGACGCACATCTTCACTCCCGCTGGGCCGGAGATACTGCGAGGGACCACGATTGCCGAATTGGGAGACGGAACAGGTAATGGTAGCCCGGACAATCTATTTTCAGGTGATGGAGCGCCGGTTGTAGTTGAGCAGCGACCCGCCGCTCCAGCGCACGTTTCTACGGGGGTGATGAACGGACTGATTCTGCGCAAGACAGTACCCGCGTATCCGCCCATCGCCAGGACCACGCGCACACAAGGGACGGTGGAGTTGCAGGCCACCGTCTCAAAGAGCGGCACGATCGAGAATCTGCGGGTGATTAGCGGATCTCCCATGCTGCAGCAGGCGGCGATCGACGCCGTTCAACAGTGGATCTATCGGCCCTATCTGCTCAACGGCCAGCCGGTCGAAGTTGAAACCACGGTCAACGTCGTATTCCGGCTCGACTGAAGAGTGGGTCGGAACGAACACAGGGATTTGAAGGGGTCATGGAACTGCCGACAGCAGTTGCTCGCGGGTGAGCTCGTTCCATGTGGCGATGGCTTCCGGCATTTGCGGGCTGAGCGTGCCGGGAGCTACGCTTTCAATCGCTTTTTGGGGCGGGATAACGCCTTGCTTGTCGCGCAGCACCCCCTTCACCCAGCCGACAGCGCTCTGTCCCGTGACGCCCCGGAAGATTTGCTCGATATAAAACCAGCGCTCGTCCCAGCAAACCAGGCGCGAAGATAGCGTAAAGAGCGAAAACAGCGGCAGCGAGCGTCGATAGGTGACCCAGACGGCGCCCACCAGTGGCTGCCATCGCGAACGGACAATGTGTTCGAGCAGGCGGGTGCGGGCCAGCAGATGAGTGCGGCCGTAATCCATGATGCTGAGGTAGCGCGCATTGTTCAAATGCAGATTGAAGTCGATGTCGTTAGGCCACACGCGCATGCGCAACGAATCTTCGCCGAGAATGTGGAGCGGCGGGAGGGGATAAATGTGCTGGCGGACGGCCAGGGCAGGAATGCGGACGAAGCTGGTGAAATGGGACAAGGCGGGCTCCCGAATTCAAGTGTAGTGGAGTCCGCGCGTGCCTCTAAGCGACCCCATGCGAAGTGGACTGCAGAGCGAAAGCGCCAAGCCTGGGCAGGCGCGCAAGACTTGAGTACCGATGGCCGTATGATGGAGAATGGACTGCGCCATGACATCTTTCTCCCGCCGTGAATTTCTCCTGACTTCGTCCGCCGCCACCTTCGCATTTGCCGCCGGTCCAGTATCTGCCGCCGAAGGCCTTCCCGACAGCGGCGCTTCGCGCAAGCTTCGCGTCCTCATAGCATCGAGCGCGCCAGACGGAATCCTGTGGTACGACTGGGACGCGGTGAGTGGAGAATTGAAGGCGACCGGCGTAGCGGCGACGGTTCCCAAGGTGGCGTGGCTGGCTTTCTCGCATGGAAACGAATACGTGTACTCGGCTTCCGAGCTTGACAGCTTTCAAGGGAAACCCACCGGTGAGGTGGCCAGCTTTCGACTGGCAAAGGGTGAACTGCAGCCGCTTTCGGCGCGCAACTCGGCAGGCGTAGGCACGTGCCACGTGGCTGTCGACCACACCGGACAGATGCTGGTTGCGGCCGATTTTGGGGGCGGCAGCGTGGCTAGCTTTCGCATCTCCGAAGGCCGGCTCAGCGAGGCGGTCTGGACAGAGCATTACACTCTTCATGGTCCCAACGCGGAACGGCAGCAATCGGCGCACGCGCACTTTGCGTCGTTTTCGCCGGACAACCGCTTCGCCTACATCAACGACCTGGGCAGCGACTGCATTCACATTTACCGCGCTGATCCTGCCACGGCGGGGATGACGCCAGCCGGTACGTACAAGGGTGCTCCCGGATCGGGGCCGAGGACACTGCATTTTCATCCCAACGGGCACACCGCTTACTGCATGAACGAACTGGTGTCGACCGTGGATGTGCTGGAGTGGAAAGACCGGGACGGAAGCTTGACGCTCACAAAGCGCATCGGCTTGTTGCCGGAAGATTATCACGGGCCCACGCGCGGCTGCGACACGGTGATCTCGAAGGACGGAAAGTTTGTCTACTTTGCCAATCGGGATCTGGATTTTCTCTCTTCGTTCCGCGCCGATGTGAAGTCTGGCGAACTGACGCCGATGGGACGTTCAAGCTGCGGGGGCAAGACTCCGCGCAGCTTCGGGCTTGATCCGAGCGAGCGCTGGATGCTGGTTGCCAACCAGGATTCCAATCTGTTGAGCGTATTCGCGCGCGATCCAGAGACCGGAAAACTGGCCGAAGCGGGAAAGAGCGTGGCGGCAGTAGCGCCGATGCGAATTCTGTTTGTTTAGCCGGGATTTCAGCTTGGGTAAATGTGGAGTTCAGGCCCCGGCAAAGGCGGGGTTCGGGATGCGGGAAGATGGGAGGGTCTCGGGGGTTTCCGCCGCGCCTGGGGCATCGGCAACAGGGACGTGAGCCAATTCCCAGGCCGAGCGGTCCTTCATCAGGCGCGAGACAAAGGCGGTGTGCATGGCGTGTCCGGCGCACTCGGCGACCACGTGGCCTTCAATCCGGCGTCCGGCGAGGGCCAGATCGCCAATCAGGTCGAGTACCTTGTGGCGTACATATTCATCGGAGAAACGCAGTGGCCCATTGACGGGTCCGGCAGGGGTGAGAATGATCGCATTTTCAGGCCCGGCTCCGCGGATCAGGCCCATGTCGCGCAAACGCCTTTCGTCGGCCATATACCCAAAGGTCCGGGCAGGTGCAATGGCGGCGCCATACGTTTCGGCGGCCAAGTCCACGCAGGATTCCTGTCGGCCGATGGGAGCGGGAAAGTCGATGGTATATGAGATCCGGTAGCCTGCCCCGGGATACACTCCAATGAACTTTTTTCCCTCTCTTACTTCAACTGCGCGCAGCACTCGAATGGTTTCACGGCGACGGCGCTGGGTGCGAATGCCAGCCTTCACAATCGCTTCTACATACGGTGAAGCGCTGCCATCGAGGATAGGTAGTTCAAGGTTGTCCAATTCGACAATCACGTTGTCGATGCCCATTCCTACCAGGGAGGAAAGAAGGTGCTCGGTGGTCTGAATAAGAACGCCTTGCCGCATGAGGCTGGTGGCATAGCTGACTTTGGCTACGTTGCGGCCAGTGGCTGGAATTTCAAAATTATCCAGGTCGGTCCTGCGAAAGACAATGCCGGAACCGGCTGGAGCCGGCAATAAGCGCATCGTAACTGGAGCCCCGGAATGCAGACCCACTCCTGTGAATTCAAGAGGAGATTCGATCGTTTGTTCCAGATGCGCGGACTGAGCCAAAATCACTTTCTCCGAGAGCCGAACGACTTTGCTTCCGGTAGATTAGACGATAGATAGGGGGTTGACACTGTGGTCTTTTTACCACAGCATGGGCACACTGAGACACTCCTGCGCCGCAAAGCCAAAAACAGCCGGAAGAAGTTAAATTGCGAACCACCGAATGGCCGCAGCGGCTCCAGCGAAAACAGGGGAGAAAATGCCGATTGCCGATGAATCCTATTTGCTGATGCGCGCGCTCTTGGCCGGGGCGCGCCAGAAGGAACCCGCGATGCTGGATTTGACGCGGCGGCTGGTAGAAGCTGAGTCGCCTTCCGACGATAAAGCGGCCGTCGATGCCTGCGTCGCCATTGTCGCCGAACATGCAAGGTCGCTTGGCGGTCGCGTGAAGCTTCACCGGCAGCGCCGGTTTGGCGGCCTTCTCGAAGTTCACTTCGGAGGGCTAAGGAGGGGGGCGGGCAAGAAGGCCGCCGATCGCATTCTGCTCCTGGGCCACTTGGACACGGTCTGGCCGGTGGGAACCTTGAAGATCATGCCATGCCGCATCAGCGAAGGCCGGCTGTGGGGGCCGGGAACGCTCGATATGAAAGCCGGAGTGGCCATGGGGCTCACTGCGCTGGAATTGTTGATCAAATCCGGAATGCTCGGGAGGGAGATAGTTCTTCTTCTCAACACGGACGAGGAGGTGGGCAGTCCGGTTTCCCGACCCATCACCGAGGGGTTGGCGGCCGGTTGTTCCGCGGTTTATGTGCTCGAGCCGGCACAGGGGCTGGCATTGAAGACCGCGCGCAAAGGTACAGGCGACTGGAAAGTGGATGTAAAAGGAATAGCCGCGCACGCCGGTGTCGACTTTGAGAAAGGCGCAAGCGCGATCCGCGAGTTGGTGCGCGTGGTCGATCGAGTGAGCGGATGGACGGATTTGAAACGCGGCTTAACGGTGAGCGTGGGTATGGTCGGGGGCGGTTCGAAGACCAACGTGATTCCATCCGAGGCCTGGGCGGAAGTAGATGTGCGGGTTGCGCGCAAGGCCGATGGCGAACGCATCGCGCGAAGATTCGCCGGATTGAAAGCTGCCGACAAACGCTGCATCGTCACGGTGTCGGGCGGAATCAACCGGCCGCCGATGGAGCGCACTCGGGGATCGGTTCGGCTGTTTCGCCGGGCCAGGGCGCTGGCCGCGGAGCTTGGCGTTTCGCTCGAGGAAGCAGCGACAGGTGGCGCTTCGGACGGCAACTTCACCTCCGCGTTGGGGATACCGACGCTGGATGGAATGGGTGCGGTGGGCGAGGGCGCGCACGCGCGGCACGAATCGATATTGTTGAAACAGCTTGCTTTCAGAACAGCGCTGCTGGCGGGAATGCTGATCGCAAGCCCATCGGCCTGATACACTCCCTTCAAGACCCACCTCGGAGATTGATTCAGTTATGAAATGCACTGTCCTGGTTGTTTCCCTGGCGTTCGTGGCGGCCTTTGCAGGCGCCCAAACCACCGCAAAACCGGCGACCGGCAGCACGACTGCCGCGAAGACGTCCACTGCCGCCAAGCCTGCGGTTGCAACGGCCTCCAAGCTTCCCGCGGGGATTCCCCGGGTCAGGGGTATCGTAAAGTCAGCCTTCACGCTGAAGTATGAAGACATCGTAGTCGGAACCGGTGCCTCGGCTGAGCCCAACAAGGTGTACAAGGTGTTGTACACGGGCTACCTGGGAGCCAACGGCCGCGCCGACGATGGGCATAAGTTCGATTCGTCCGACGACCACCGCCAGCCTGTGATGGGCAAGGACGGAAAGCCCGTTTTGGGGGACGACGGCAAGCCGAAGCTCGGCGATCCGCAGCCTATCAGTTTCCCGCAGGGTTTGGGCCGCCTCATTCCCGGTTTTGACCAGGGATTTGAGGGCATGAAGGTCGGGGGGAAGCGGCGGTTGTTCATTCCCTGGGAACTGGCGTACGGCGCCAGGGGCCGGCCAGGGCCCGATGCCTCTCATCCTGGCATACCGCCCAAGGCAGATCTTATCTTCGACGTTGAGTTGGTGGATGTGACCGACATCTCGGCGCAGCCACCGCGGGCAGGTGGGGTGGGCGGTGCGCCCGGAATGCGCCCAGGGCCCGGCGGAGTCCCTCCGCATCCTGGAGCTCAGGCGCCCGGCCAACCGGCAGCGCCCGCGCAGCCTGGATCGGCTGCTCCCCCTGCGGCTTCCACGGTCGCCGCACCGGCTGCCCCGGGCGCAAACGCTCCGCCTGTGAAGCCGGCTCCTGCCGCACCGGCAACACCTCCTGCGCAGCCTGCTCCTTCGAGCACGCCTGCCCAGCCGCAGTCGAAGTAGGTTGGTCCGCCGGTCCCCGTCCCTGGCGCTTTTTCGAGGCGCCGGGCGATCGGATCCGACTCCAAGACGCCAGCCCCACCGCAGGTGGCCAGCCCCACCGCAGGTGGCCAGCCCCACCGCAGGTGGCCAGCCCTACCGCAGGTGGTTACGCCGCGGGGGAAGGCAATTCCGGCGTGGCGGCCAGCAGTTGACGCGTGTAAGCCTGACGGGGGTTTGCGCAGAGCGCCTCGGCTTCACCCGTTTCAACCAGCCTTCCATGCTCCATGACGGTGATGCGCGTGGATAAGTAGCGCACCAGCGGCATGGAATGGGAGATGAATAAATAGGTGAGTCCGTGCTCGCGCTGGAGCATGCGCAGCAGATTCACAATCTGGGCTCCCACGCTGACATCGAGGGCTGAAACGGGTTCGTCTAGAATCAGAAGCTTCGGCCGCAGCGCCAGGGCGCGCGCGATGTTGATCCGCTGCCGCTGACCGCCGGAAAACTCGTGGGGATGACGCGGGAGCGCCGATTCGTCCAGTCCCACCTCGCTGAGCAACGATCGAGCTTTCGCGCGCAGGGAGCCTGGCCGTGTATCGATCTCCCCATCGCGAGAGTGGATCAGGAACGGCTCGGTAACGATCTCGAAGACGTTCATGCGTGGATTCAGCGCTCCATACGGATCCTGGAAGACCGGCTGCATCTGGCGGCGGGCGCGGTGCATTTCTCTCGTTGAAGCACGCGCGATGTCGATGCCATTCACCCGGACTGCGCCGCTGGTCGGCACCACGAGTCCCAGAATCATGCGGGCGAGGGTGGTTTTGCCGGAGCCGGATTCGCCCACCAGACCAAGTGTTTCGCCGGGCTCGATGAAGAGCGAAACATCCTCGACGACGGTTTCAAACCTGGTCCTGAGCCCCGTGCGCCGCGGAAAGCTTTTGGAAACCGAGTTCACTTCGACCAGGGCCATGGTTACGATGGTACATCGACGGCTTGTGCGCCCGGCGGCGTGGCTGGTGGAGTAACTTCCCGTTCACAGCTTTGGAGTTATAATTCCGGCACCGCGGAAACAACGCCATCCAGGCGTTGCCGCAATCAAATTCCCGCCAGCGACCGAGCCGGCAGAAATGGACCTTCCCACCCCTATGTCCAGCAATGGTTTCAGCTTCGCGAATCCAACGTTCACGGCAGATGGCTCTACTACCTACAGCGCAGGCCAGATCGCAGGGGACTCCAATGTGCCGCAATCCGAGGAGATTGTCCAGACCGATCCAATTCCCGCACCGCGCGTCAACCCGCCGGTGATGGACCTGAGCGCGGTGCTGCCCGCCGACGCGATCACGCAGATACAGGCGTCGGGCAAGCTGGTGTTTCATTCCGTGGGAGACACGGGCGGCATCATCAGAGCTGAACCGCAGTTGGCCGTAGCCGACGCCATGGCCGCCGATCTGAACGGAAAAGACTACTCCGCCGGTCTGCCCGCGTTCTTCTTCCATCTTGGAGATGTGGTTTATTTCTTCGGGCAGGAGACCTATTATCCCGAGCAATTTTACGAGCCGTATCGCAACTATGCGGGCCCGATCTTTGCGATTCCGGGCAATCACGACGGCATCATGTACACGGGCGAGCCGGTCGACTACTCCCTTGAAGCGTTCGTCAACAACTTCTGCGCGTCCGCCCCTGTGCAGGGGGTGCCGAGCTTCTCGCGCACCACGATGACGCAGCCGGGGGTGTACTTCACCTTTACGGCGCCGTTTGTGCGCATCATCGGGCTCTACTCGAATACCAGCGAAACCGTGGGGGTGCTGAGCGGCACGACCATTGGCACGGCCCAGATCACGTTCCTTCAGCAGCAGCTTGCCGCGGCGCTGGCGGCGCGCAATGCCGGCTCGAATCCGGAAGCGTTGATCATCGCGGTCCATCACCCGCCCTTCACGGGCAGCTCGGCGCACTCCCCCAGCCCGGCGATGCTGGCGGCGATCGACCAGTGTTGCACAGCGGCGGGCATCTGGCCTGACATGGTCCTTTCCGGTCACGCGCACATGTATGAGCGGTATACGCGGATCATGAAGGCGGATGGGCGGCAGATTGCTTATATCGTCGCAGGCAATGGAGGCTATTACGATTTGCCCGGCCTCAAGACCACAGCGGACGGCGCGAAGCCTCGCGCCGGACACCACTCCGAGCCGGACGGGCAGGGCAACACGATCACGCTCGACCAGTACAACGATACGCAGTTTGGATTTCTGCGCGTCACGGTGAGCGCGACGACGATCGAGGTAGAGTCGCTGGCGGTGACCGTGACGGAACAGACCTCGTCGACTAATCCGCCGGCAACGACCACGATCGATTCTTTTACGGTAAACCTGGCCACGCACACGGTGGCGACCTCGAAAAGCAGAAGATGATGGTTCCGGCTGTGCGCGGCCTTCGCTCCAGTTCTTACGGCGATCGGTCAGATGACTGTGCTGTAGAATGAGGACGAAATGACCTCTGCGCGCGGATGGAAATGGCTTGGACCGGGATTCCTCCTCGGTGCCAGCCTTTGCCTTGCGCAGACTGTGGGCGACACTGGGAAGCAGATCGCCGAGCATAACCGGAAGATTCAAGAGTACCTGCAGGAGAAGAGGCCGGATCTGGCACTCCCTGAGTTGCGCGCCCTGGTTGCGCTCGATCCGAACAATGCCGGCGCGCACGGGAATCTGGGCGTCCTGCTTTACTTCAGAGACGATTGCGCCGGTGCCATATCCGAGTTGCGCACGGCAACGGGGCTGCAGCCGGGCTTATGGCGCCTCCAGTTTCTGCTGGGGATCTGTGAACGCAAAACCGGCGATGCTGAGAGGTCGCGCGCCGATCTGGAGAGTGTCTTTCCTCATCTCGACGACGCGAAGATGCGCCTCGAAGCCGGCATGCTGTTGGCCGATTTCGAAGTGAATGCCGGGGAGTTGAACAAGGCCGCTTCCGTGGTTACCACGCTGCGGGCCGAGAATCCGACCAACGTCGCCGTGCTCTACATGGAGTATCGGATACACAGCGAGCTAGCCAGCGAAGCAATGCTCAGCCTCTCCATGGTCGATCCGAATTCTGCCCAGGTGCATGAGGTCATGGCCCATGAGTCCATGCGCTACGGCGATTCGGCAGGCGCCATTGCCCAGTACCGCACAGCCCTCAAAACCAACCCCAACCTCCCGGAAGCGCATTTCGAACTGGCGGAAGTACTCAGCGAGTCGCTCAACCCGAACGATCGCAAGGAGGCCGAAGCGGAATATCGTTCGGCGTTGAAGCTGAATCCCGGAGACGCCAAGTCCGAGAGCCGGCTTGGTGACATCGAGCTCGACAAGGGAAATCTTCAACAGGCATACGACGACTACGCCGGATCGCTGAAGCTGGCTCCCGCCGATATCGATGCCAGGCTCGGCATGGCCAGGACTCTCATCCAATTGGACCGCCAGAGCGAAGCGTTTCCGCTGCTCAAACAGGTGCTCGAAACCGAACCCGAGAACTACGAAGCACACTATATTCTTAGCCGTGCGTACTGGCGGCAAGGGCGCAAAGACGATGCCCGCCAGGAGTTGGACCTCTACAAGAAATACAACGCCATCCACGACAAGCTGCACGAAATGTATAAGACCATGCGCTTGACGCCTTCCGAAATCCGCGCCCAACAAACCACCGGGCAAGACGATCTGAGGGAAAAGTAGAATCGCGTGAGCAGTCACGCGTGCGTTGAGGAACCGTTGGTTCAGCCCGAGCCTGCGCCGCGGCGTGCGCTCCGGGCAGCCTGTCGTAGGGTACTTATCCGCGATGCTGTTCGCTGGTTGCGATCAGCGTTCAAGGGACTGTTTGCCTGTTGGTTATTGTTCACCTCTGTGTCTGCGCAGCAGCCGGAGCCATCTGTCTCCAACCAGTTTCGTCAGGCGCTTGACCTTGCGCAGCACGGAGATGCAGACCGTGCGCTTTCGCTCACCCAGCGCCTGCTTGCGCAGAGCCCTGATTTTGTTCCCGCGCTGAAGCTGCGGGCCGCGCTGCTCGAAGACGCCGGCCGCGCGGCAGAGGCCGCTGTGTTGTACCAAAAGGCCCTCGCGCTTGCGCCTACGGACTCTGACTTGTTGTACAAAGTTGGTGTCGCTGCGTTGATTGAGGGTCACAACGACGAAGCCATTCGGCTTCTTCAGCAGCATCTGCATTTCGAGCCCAAAGATGGCGACGCTCTGTTCTATCTCGCACAGGCCTACCACCTTGCCAATCACGACGATCTCGCTTTAAGGGCCATTCGCGAGTCTCTCGCCTGCGAGCCGAAAAATCCCTCGGTCTGGCAGAAGTATGGCGAGCTGCTGGTGAGCGCGGGTGACAGCGAAACCGGGTTCGATTGGCTTCGGAAAGCCCAACAGGCAAACCCGGGGATGCCTCGGCTCCAATTCGACCTGGGCGTTGCCAGTCTCGACAGAATGGATTTCGAGAGTGCGCTCAAGTACGCCCAGGAGGCTGTCGCAGGGCAGCCGCAAAATGTCGAGACATTGCAGTTACTCGCTTCGGCCCAGGTTAAAGTGTCCAGATGGACGGACGCCGCGACCACCTTCGAGCGCATTCTGCTGCTCAAAAGCGGCGATCGCGATGCGCTGTTGGGACTAGGCCGCTGCCAGCTTGAGCAGAAGGACTATCAAGCCGCGGTCACCACACTAAGGCAGCTCTTGCAGATCGACCCCACGATCATCCTTGCGCATTTCTATCTGGCAAGAGCGTATGCCGGTCTCGGCAATCAGACTGAAGCGCAGCACGAGTCGGAGTTGCACCACCAGATGATCGGGCAGTCTTCATTTGCTGCTTCGGCGCTCGGTTCCGAACAGGACAGGGATGTCTGGGGACAGGCCCGGAAGCTTCTCGAAGCAAACCGCGAAGATGCGGCACTAAAGCTGTTTGCAGGGCAGGAAAAGGGCGCGGCGTCGTCGCCAGGGCATCCATATTTTCTGGTTGGCGCACTCTACCTGTATATGGGGAAGCCCGCTGACGGGCTGCGAAATCTGCATCGGGCGCTGGAAGCCGACCCGAAGGTGCGCGGCGCCCACACTTATCTTGGAATTTACGCGCTGCAACAGGGCCAACTCGATACGGCGGCGAAAGAGTTTGAGACGGAGATTGCCAACGATCCAAACTATGAAACCGCTATTGCCGAGCTGGGCCTGGTGCGCTATCGCCAGCAGCGATGGGCCGAGGCTGCCAATCAACTGGCGAAATCGCACACCCGCACACCCGCCCTGCTGCTGGCGCTCGCCGACGCGTATTTTCATCTGGGCAATGTCAAGGAAGCAAATCTTAATACGGAGATTGCCGCCGCGTATGCCCGGGACGATCAGGAACTTCTGGAAGAGGCCATCGATCTGTTGAATCGGAATGGCCAGGCGGAGTTGGCGCAGCGGCTGGCAGGAACCGGAAAGCCCTGACCGCGGCGTTCAGCGCGCCGGCTCCGTGGCCACGAGAATCCGATCGGCCTTCACTCGTGAAAGCACCTGCTTGATTCCGCTTGACCACGCGCGATGCTATGATTTCGCCGAATCAAAACAACCCGATTGAAAGGTATTGAACGAGATGGATAGACGGACTTTCAATGAATTGCTGTGTTTGAGCGCGCTGGGAACCGCCGTTCGGCCGGGCGAGGCTTATAGCGCCATTCTCCCCGCGGCGGACCCGGCCCCACATCTTTCACAGTGGCCGGGCGAGACCTACCGGCGCAGCCTGGTGGACATGCACGTGCCGGACTGGGACCCGGCGCTGCTCGCCAAATTCGATGCCGCCGATTTTGCGGCGACCATCGCGGGCGCCGGCTTTCAATCTGTAATGGCCTACGCAAACTCGAGCGTCGGCCTCTGCCTGTGGGACACGAACATTGGCCAGAAGCACCGCAACATGCACGACCGCGACTACTTCGGAGAGGTGATGCGGGAGCGCAAGCGCCAAAGCCTGCGCGCCGTGGCCTACTATTGCGTCATCTTCGACAACTGGGCCTACGAATACCATCCTGACTGGCGCATCGTGCCCGACGACGACAGCATTCCCTCGCATCCCCAACGCTACGGCTTTGCCTGCCCCAACACTCCCTATCGCGATCACACCCTGGCTTGCCTGCGCGAACTGGTGGGCAAGTACGATTTCGAGGGCATCTTTATCGACATGACTCTGTGGCCCGACGTCTGCTACTGCGCACACTGCATTGAAAAATTCCGCAGCGAGGCAGGCGTCGAGCCGCCGCGCATCGTCGACTGGGACGATCCGCATTGGAGAAAATTCCAGGCTGCGCGGCAGCGCTGGATGCTCGAGTTTGCCCACCAGATCACGGACGCAATCAAGCAGACGCGGCCCATCACAGTGACTCACCAGTACTCCTCCATCCTGCATCACTGGCGGTTTGGCGCGCCGCTCGAGCTGCGCGACGCCATGGACTATGCCTGCGGCGATTTCTACGGCGGGCCCGCGCAGCACTCCCTGGTCTGCAAGACCTTCCACGGCCTCACCCGCCAGCGCCCCATTGAGTTTATGACCTCGCGCACCCGCGATCTGCGCGACCACTCGACCACCAAGCCGTTTGAAGAGGTCCGCATGGAGTCGCTGGTCGCTCCGCTGCACTCGGCGGCCTTCATGATGATCGACGCCATCAACGTGGACGGCACGCTCAATCACGGCCTGTACAAATTTCTCTCCGAGCTGAACGTCGAACGCGCTCCCTTCGAGCCGTTTCTCGGCGGCGATCTGCTGGCCGACGTGGCGATCTACTTCGATAAGGAATCCGTCTACAACCCAAACGAGCAAAATAGGCGCGTGGGGCAATTGCGCGAGTTGGAGTCCAATCCTCATCTCGACGCCGTGGTGGGCATGGCCCGTATCCTGCGCGAGTCGCATATCCCCTTCGGCGTGGTCACCAACGCCAATCTCGATCAGTTGGCCAGCTACCGCGCAGTGCTGCTGCCCACCGTTTTTGAGATGACCGCGGCGCAGGCGGAGCAGTTTCGCGCCTTTGTGCAGGCAGGCGGAGTGCTTTATTCGAGCGGTCCCTCGTCGCTGGACAGGCTCAACCCCGGCGGCCCGCGCTTCTTGCTCGAAGATGTTTTCGGCGTGCGCTACCTGGGCACGCTGGGCGGCTCTGTCGAAAAGATGCAAGGCGGCTCCGGCAAAAGCGAGGCCGGAGAAGTGACCTCGGAGGCTTGGCGTTCATCCTGGACTTACCTCTCCCCGCAGGACGATTCGGTCCGGAAGCTTCTGTCACCGCAGACGGAACTGAGCTATGCAGGCCCCATGGTCAAAGTCGCCGCACTGCCCGGCGTGCAGGTGCTGGCCACAGTTACGTTGCCGTTTGTCCCGCCGGCGCTCGGACGGCCCATCGGCAGCCACTTCGGCGCCATTCATAGCAATCCGCCCAACCCCACGCCCGGTCTGGACCCCGGAATCGTCTCCAACAGCTTTGGCAAAGGCAGGGCCGTATGGGTCGCCGCGCCCATCGAGCTCAGCGCCGAAGCGGTGAACACCCGTCTGATTGCGGCCCTCGTGCGCACGGCACTGCCCGCGCCCTATCGTTTCGAAGTGGAGACGCATCCCTCCGTGGAGATGACCCTGTTCCATCAGAGAGACAAGAAGCGGCTGCTGGCGGGCCTGTTGACCATGCAGGACCAGCTGCCGGCATTTCCAGTAAGCGCGAAACTTCGCGTGCAGGCGCCGGGCCATGTCACAGCCGTCCTGCGGCTGCCTGACCGCAAGCCGCTAAGGTTCGCTGCGGGCACGCCGTATGTCGAGTTCGAGCTCGAGCCCTTCAACTCGCTGTCGATGGCTATGATCGAGTACGCGTAGCCTCAACCCGACGCGGCATCACGCGAGAATGTCTGCTGGATCACACATTCCCGCGTGGTGTGGCGCCCGTAAACTGACGTGCCTTGTCCCCGAGTATTCTATTGAGTTTCGGATGTTGATCGGAGTATCACCAGGCGCGCATCGAGCAGCGCCTCGATCTGCTTGAGCGCGGCGAGCACCACGTCCGCAACCGGCCCGTCCACTTGAACCACGGCGAGCGCCTTCGCGGGCTTTTCGCCGGCGCGTTCGCGGCCTAGCGCGAAGTTTGCGATATTCACTCCCTGCTGGCCCAGCGTCGTTCCAATCTGACCGATCACGCCCGGCACATCGAGATTGCGGCACACCAGCAGATAACCCTCCAGCGGCGTCTCGATGTCGATGTGGTCGAACTCCAGCAGCCGCGGCTGTTCGCCGTGTATCACCGTGGCGCTGGCGCGGCTGGTCCCGGCGGGCCCGTGAAGAACGACTGTCAGCACGCTGGCCGCGCCGCCGCGATGGCTCTCCTGCTTCTCTTCGTGGACGCGAATGCCGCGCTCCCCGGCCACCGCCGCCGCGTTGATGCGATTAACGTTCTCCGAGCCCTGCAACAGACCCTCGATCGCCGCGTTGCGGACCAGCTCTGTCTTCATCTCGCTCAGAGCGCCGCCGTAAATCAGGTTGATGCTCTCCATGCCGCCCTTGCCGGCCTGGGCAAGGAAGGAGCCCAGGCGTCCGGCGAGATCGATGTAGGGAGCCAGTTGCACATACTCTTCGTGGCTCAGCGAAGGCAGGTTCACTGCGTTTTGCGCTACGCCGAGCTTCAGGTATTCGCGCACCTGCATGGCGATCTGCACGCCGACCGCCTCCTGTGCTTCAGCGGTCGACCCGGCGATGTGCGGCGTCAGAATCACGTTGTCCAATTCGAAGTAAGGCGAGTCTTTGAGCGGCTCCTGGGCAAACACATCGAGCGCCGCGCCGGCCACCTTGCCGCTTTTGAGCGCTTCGACCAGCGCCGCGTCGTCAACCAGCTCGCCGCGCGCGCAATTGATAATGCGCACGTCTTTTTTCATCGAGGCCAGGGTCCTGGCATTGATCACGCCGTGTGTCTGCGGCGTCAGTCCAACATGAAGGGTCAGATAATCGGCCTTGGCAAAAAGCTCGTCCAACGAGACCAGCACAATGCCGTTCTCGCGGGCCACGGCGGCTGAGACAAACGGATCGCTGCCGATAAGCTCGAGCCCGAACCCGCGCGCCCGCCTGGCCACTTCAAGGCCGATGCGTCCCAGGCCAAGAATTCCCAAGGTCTTGGCGCGCAGCTCCGCGCCCTGCAAACCTTTCTTTTCCCACTTGCCGGCGTGCATCGTATTGTTGGCAGCGGGCAGCTTGCGAGCCAGCGCCAGCATCAGGCCGAGAGTGAGTTCAGCCACGGCCACCGCGTTCGCGCCGGGCGTATTCATGACCACGATGCCCCGCCGCGTGGCTGCTTCGGCGTCGATATTATCCACGCCCACCCCGGCGCGGCCAATCACGCGCAGCTTCGGCGCATGCTCCATCAGCGCGTCATCCACCTGCACCGCGGAGCGCACCACCAGGGCATCGGCGTCGGCAAGAGCGGCCTGAAGGCCTTCGGGCAGCTGATCATGCGTCTTGACTTCCCACCCCGGCTCGGCCGCGAATACAGCCAGTGTCGCCGGAGAAACCTTCTCCGCCAGAACGATTTTCATTGTCTCTCCCTTGCTTTTTGGCGCGCTCTCGTATTGGTCGAAACGAACACCCTGCTGCTCGCACAGCAGATCGAACATCCGCACCACCGCGGCGTGAGGCTTGCCCTCGCCACGCTCGTACTTGGTCACCGAGTTGGGATGCACTCCCAACCGTTCGGCCATCTCGTATTGATAGAGATCCAGCTGCTTGCGCGCGATCAGCAGCTTTTCTCCGAAGGTCAGTTCGGCCATAAGAACAGTCCTCAGTGGACAGTGGACAGTGGTCAGTGATAGAGGTCAGAGGTTCGTGATCGTTTGGGGGTGGATGAAACTGGGTGCCCACCCTCGGCGCGTCTTTGTTCTTGCGCCCGGGGTGGTTTTGCACGAACACTACCCGCCGGCCATCGCCTTTGCATACACTTGCTGCGCCGCCGCCACAGCTTGCCCATAAACCACCGGCAGCCCCAGCGTGTCTTTGGCGATGTGCTCCATTGCACCCAGCAGCGCCACGGTATCGAGGTAATCGAAGTAGCCCAGGTGCGCGACGCGAAAGATCTTTCCCTGCATCTCGCCCTGGCCGTTGGCGATCACCAGCGCAAATTTAGTCTTGAGAGCCTTCACCACGTCGCTCGAGTTCATCCCCTCGGGAACCGCAACCGCCGTAGCCGCGGCGGCCGGAGCCGTGGGCGCGAACAGCGTGAACCCCAGCGCCACCAGTCCCGCGCGCGTAGCTTCGGCGTTGACCTGTGCGTTATTCACCAGCGCGATGCGGCCTTTTTCCAGATCGCCGCCGGCTTGCCCGGCGATGTAATCGAGCGCCGCACCCAGCCCGGCCACCAGCGCCACCGCCGGCGTGTACGCGCTCTCGCCCTTCACGGCGTTTTTGCGCTCCTTGCGAAGGTCGAAGTAATAGCGCGGGTTCTTCGAGGTTTCCATTGCCGCCCAGGCTCGCTCGCTCACGCTCAGGTACGCCAGGCCGGGAGGAATCATGACCGCCTTTTGCGAGCCGCCGATCAGCACGTCGATTCCCCAGCCATCCACATCGAAGTGCGTGGTGCCGAGGCCGGTAATCCCGTCCACCACCAGCAGAGCCTTGCTTCCGCCTTCCCCGATCAGCCTGGCGATGGCTTCCACGTCGTGCCGGACTGCGGTCGAGGTCTCGGTCGCCTGCACGAAGACGGCCTTGTGCTCCGGCTTGATCGCGTCGCGCACCAGCGCAAGGTCGAACGTCTCACCGTAAGGCGCTGTCACCACGTCCGGAACGCAGCCGAATGCCTTCGCCAGCCCGGTCCAGCGCTCGCCGAATTTGCCTGCGGTCAGCACCAGCACCCGGTCACCCGGCGAGGTCAAATTGGTGACCGATGCTTCCATGGCGCCGGTGCCCGAGCTGGACAGCAGCAGCACGTCGTTCTTGGTGTCGACGAATATCTTCAACTGCGTCAACACTTTCTGGAACAGGGCGCGAAATTCCGGCGTGCGGTGATGAATGTCGGCCGCAGCCATGGCAAACTGGGCGGCGGGAAGGAGAGGGGTCGGACCGGGAGTAAAAAGGCGCGTTTTGCGGATCATTTTGGCCTCTGGCTGAGTTTGAGTTTCTTGAAGAACCCAGAAATCACATAATACACACTTTTGTGATTTATGTGAATTATTGTCTGTAGAAAAACTCCTGATCAGCTTGTTGCCCGGACCCGAAATGGTCCTGAGACTGGCCGACGAGGTTGAATCGAATAGAATTCCGAATGAGGAAGCAGGTCAATATGGATGCAGGCGCACTGGAAGCCCTTGTTAGCCAGCAAGTGATTGTCGCCATGAAGGCGCACGACGCCGAGCGCACCACCACGCTCCGCCTCATCAAAAACGCGCTCAAGAATAAGGCCATCGAGAAGCGCGAGCCGCTGACCCAGGCCGAGTCGGAGCAGGCTCTGGCGTCGATGATCAAGCAGCGCCGCGACTCCATCGAGCAATTCAACAATGGCAACCGCCCGGAACTGGCCGCCAAGGAGGCTGCGGAGATTGCGGTAATTGAAGAGTTCCTGCCCAAGGCGATGGACGAAGCCGGGTTGGCCGCGCTGGTGGGCAAAGTGATCGGCGAAATTGCCGCCTCCACCGGTCACAAGCCCGGTCCCAGGGACATGGGCCTGGCCATGAAGGCCGTGCAGGCCCGGCTGCAGGAGTCCGGCGTCCGAGCCGAAGGGCGCGCGGTGAGCGAACTGGTGAAAAAAGCCCTGGCGGGCTAATCCGCGTCGGGTATTTGCGAGCAATTCGCAGGCCGGCAGGGCAAGACCGAGGCCTGAAGGCAATTCAAGGCCACGATTCCGGATCAACTTCGAAACTAATCTCACAGGACTGGGTCATTGCTATCATCCTTCCCGCTGAACGGCGGATGGCGGATGGCGGATAAGAGCACTCGATCGCGGCACCTGTGAGGGCAAATGAAGTTCTGCATCAATTCGCGCCGGTCGAGTCCTTTTGGCTCAGGTTGGGAATGCCGCAATCGGCTCTCACTTCCTGCAATGCCGCGGAAATTCAAAATCATATCGGCCCTGGCGGTTGCTACAATCGCCTCCGGCCCGACTCATCTCGGGGCGCAGCAGCCTGTCCCTTACGGCTGGTATGGCGCGTCGCCTCAGGGAGCGCAGCAATTCGATAACGCGCAACCACAATATCAGCAGAACTATCCGCAGCAACCGCAGGCGCAACCGCAATATTGGCAACCCCAAGACGCACAGCCGCAATATCAGCAGCAACCTTATCCGCCGCAGGACGAGCAATCCCAGCAGTATACCCAGCCCGCCTATCCGCAGCCGCAGGATGTTCCACTAGCCCAGCTCGCGCCCGCCCAGCCGTTGAGTGCCGGCAATCTTGAGCGCATGCTTGCGCCGATCGCGCTCTATCCCGATGCCCTGCTGGCGCAAGTGCTGGCGGCGTCAACGTATCCAGCGCAGGTTGCAGTCGCCGACCAGTGGCTGAACGGAATGAGGGCACAAGGCTATGGTTCTCCCGATCAGATCGCCGCCGGCGCGCAGTCGCAGAGTTCCTGGGATCCAAGCGTGAAGGCGCTCACCGCATTCCCTCAAGTTTTGGACATGATGGACCAGAACCTGGAGTGGACGACCAACCTGGGCAACGCCTATTACAACCAGCCCCAGGACGTGATGCAGACCGTCCAGGTGCTGCGCGAGCGCGCCCAGCAGGCCGGCAATCTTCAAAGTACTCCGCAGGAGCAGGTCAGCAACGATCAGGGATACATTGAGCTGGCTCCTCCCAGCCCGCAGGTGGTCTATGTGCCCGCCTACAATCCTTGGGATGTTTACGGGCAGCCGGTCGCGCCCTATCCCGGTTTCTCAATTCTGGGCGCGCTCGGTTCGGTTTTCGGCGGGTCCCCGGTTCAGTTTGGGCTCGGCATCGCCATGGCCGCATTTGAGCACACTCCGTTTGGCTGGTTGGGCTGGGGCCTGGACTGGCTCGGCCACGCCATTTTCTTCAATCACTCTCCGTACTTCTCGCACAGCACAACGGTAGCCGATTGGGGCTTCCCTCATGGTGGCCCGCGAGCCTACGGAGGCCGTAATTGGGCTGCTGGCGGTTATCGCGGCATGCAGCCCCATGGAAGAGAGATACGCGCTGCGAACTCCTATGGCCGGTCTTTGACCGAGTCGCGCGCGCTTCCCGCAGAGAGATTTGGAGCGGGCAACGGCTTCGCGCATGGATATCAGCCACACGCGGGCTATCGCGCGCCAGACGGTTACTCCCGTCCGGCGATACCGGGCCAGCAAGCTTACAACAGGGTGCCGGAAGGGTACGGATACGCCCGGCCGCGGGGTTACGCTGAGCAGCCGCGAAGCTATGCTGGAGGCGTTCAAGCCTACAATCGCCCTGGAAATGCCTACGGATACGCCGGTCGTCCTGCGCAGAGCTACGCTGCTCGCCCCGGCAGCGCTTACGCCGGCGGCTATCAGCCGTATCGCGCACCGTCGTTTCGATCGCCGGAGACATACTCGTCCCGAGCCTTTGCAGGACGGCCCGGCGAAGCCTACGGAAACTCATTCGCCCGCAACGAAAACTCCGACGGCTCCCATGCCTTTGGCGGCGGACGCGGATCGATGGGCTCCTACGGCAGAGGCTTTGGTGGAGGCGGACACGCCCCCAGAATCTTCGGCCATGAGAGGGCGCCTAAGGCCAGCCACTCCGTCAGTGGTGGGCACAGGCATTCGCGCTGAGCGCATTCCTTTCTTTTCACTGACCTGGCCAGCTAGGAACCGCCGGCTGTCAATGCGCGACGAAAATCAAAACAACTCGGTGGACTGAGACTTTGCCCAGGCTCTAACATCAACTCTCAAGGAAGCCGCTCACGGCTTCTTTTGGGGAGCGCCGATGATCGCGAGAGCGAAGGGTTCAAAGGCAGTGCTACTGCTGCTTCTGGCGCTCGCGTTCCCCAAGTTCTGGGCGCAGGGCCCCCCCTACCAGACCGACGATCCTGTACCGGTCGATCTTCATCACTATGAGTTCTACATCTTCGGCGGAGTCGACGGCACCCCCGTCGAGTTGGATTCGACCGGGCCGGCCTTCGAGTTCAACTGGGGCGCGATCCCGAGAGTGCAGTTGCACGCCATCCTTCCCTGGGGCGTGGTTGCGCCCATGAACAGCCCTGTCTATCAGCCCGCAGGCGTGGGCCCTCTGGCATTCGGTCTCGCTGACATTGAACTGGGCGCAAAAATTGCTTTCAATAAAGAGACTAAACATTTTCCTCAAATTGGCAGCTTCACCATGTTCGAGATGCCGACGGGCAACTCAACAAAAGGCCTGGGCGTTGGCAAGGTCTGGTATAAACTTCCCGTCTGGATTCAGAAGAACTCGGGGAAGTGGCTCTTCGATGGTGGCGGCGGCTACCAAGTGGTGCCCCAGGCCGGCTACCGCGATTTCCCCTACACCGGATGGCTGATAAAACGCGAGCTCAGTGAGAGGCTGGAACTGGGAACTGAGATTTTCGCCCACGGCCGCGAAGGCGTTGCGGCCGCACAGACTGAGGCTTCGGCGATGATCGACCTCGGCGGCTATTATCACTTCAAGAAGCATCCCGGCGAGCAGTTCCTGTTTTGTTACGGGCACTCGGTCGCGGGACAAACCGAGAACTACGCCTACGCCGGCATGTATTGGACGTGGGGCAAAGACGACAAGACCAGCGCCCGCATCCAGTTCCTCCCAGGCCAGGCGAATACGAACGGATTTTAGAGCCAGCGGTTCGTATCGACGGAAGGACAAGCAGATGGAGATTACAACACGCAGTCTCTGGACTTTGATTCACGGCATGGGATTCGGCGCGCTTTATCTGCTGGGTTGTTCGGGTGCGCTGGTGGAACTCTATCGCCGCTACTCGACGCGGAGTGATCCGCCGGCGACCGCGCGGGATGACAGATTTCTCGGCGTGTACCTGATAGCGATGGCTGCGATGGCGTGGCTGGCGGTGCTGACCGGGAGCTACGTAATTTATCCGTGGTATCGCGCGGCTCCTCCGGCCGGGCTGCACAGCCTGGGTGCATTTCCGCGATCCCTGCTGCTCTCGCAAGTCTCGACCAGCGGTTGGCACTCGCTGGGCATGGAGTGGAAGGAGCATATCGCGTGGCTGGCGCCGATCTCCATCACCATGGCCGCGGCAGTTGCGCTTCAATATGGTCGTAACTTAAGAAGCCATCCGCAGCTTCGTTCCGCGGTCCTTGGTTTCGTATGGGTGTCGCTGCTGGCAGCCGGTGTGGCCGGATTCTTCGGGGCCATGATCAACAAGAACGCGCCCGTCGAAGGCGGCAACACGATCCAACTGATGCACGGAGAATGATATGCACGCACCCATCGCTGCACCGCCGGCAAGCGCCGAAAAAATCCTCAACGGCGCGGGTGCTGCCGCCATTCTTGCCGCTGGCGTCGGCGCGTTCCTGTTGGGAGTGTTTGCCGTCGCCGCCGACAAATCGGCGGCCATCAAGAGCCTGATGAACTTCTGGAAGCCGACCGGAGCACTATCAGGCGAGACCACAATCGCGGTCGTTATCTGGCTGTTGGTCTGGGCCATTCTCGATGCGCGATGGCGCAATCGTACCGTTGGGTTGGCCCGCATCAAAACCGCGGCGCTTGTGCTTCTGGCCCTCGGACTACTGCTGACCTTCCCTCCGCTGGGCGACCTGCTTTGAGTATCCTCAGAATACTTCCGAGCGAAATCCCGGGGGCACGGGCAGATGCTTGAGCAAGCCCAGTTCGCCGGCCAGCCGCTCGAGGCGTGCCCGCGTGGCGGCTGCGGGCGGCACAAGGGGAAGGCGCACAGTGTCACAGATGCGGTCCATCAGATTGAGCACGGTCTTGACCGGCCCCGGATTCGACTCCCAGAAGTTGGCATCGAAGAGCCGCGAAAAGCGCCGCTCGATCTCGCGCGCCTCAGTCCAGTTGTTGTTGAGCGCGGCGCGGATCATGCGTGCCACCTCCGCGGGCGCTTCGTTTGAGGCTACGCTGATGAGTCCATGCGCGCCGATGCCGATGGCAGCCAGGGCGAGGTTGTCGTCGCCGGAGAAGATCTTGAATCCGTGCGGCAGCAAATGAACTAACTCGGCAATCTGCGGCAGCTTGCCGCTGGCTTCCTTGATGGCCTGAATGTTGGGGGCGGCGGCAACCAGGCGCGCCACCGTTTCCGGATCGAGGTTTACGCCGGTCCGGCCGGGCACGTTGTAGAGCGTCACCGGCAAGGGACTAACGGTTCTGGCCAGGGCCAGGAAATGCTGAAACTGGCCTTCCTGCGAAGGCTTGTTGTAGTAGGGATTGGCCGAGAGCACGGCGTCGACGCCGTGTACGCTGCGCAACATGGCCGCCTGTCGAACCAGGGAGCGCGTCGAGTTGTGGGTGCAGCCGGCCCACACCGGCACCCGGCCGCCAGCCGCCTCAATCACGATGCGGACTGCCTGCAGCCACTCCACCTCATCGAGCGTGGCCGCTTCGCCCGTCGACCCGCAGGCCACAATGAAATCGATCCCGGAATCAATCTGCCAGTTGACCAGCGCCCAAAGCGCAGGCTCGTCGATCGCGCCATCCGCCTTGAAGGGCGTAACGATTGCAGTCCCACAACCTGTAGTTTCCATGACTAAAGAAGTTTATAAGATGGAGCCGCTGTTCCCCAAAGCGGCGCAGGAGCGGCCGCGAAGGCACAGGAAAAGGCCGGATTGCTCTGACCGGCAGCTCAGCGAATGTTGAAGCTGTACACCACGCTGTAGGAGAAGAGGGGGTAGATCTGGACCTTGGCCAGGTCGCGCCTCCACTTGGTGAGGGAAGATTGCAGGGAATGATTGAAGTCGATTGAAACCGGATTCGACTTGTCGCTGATATTGCTGCATTGAGTTTGCGCCTTGTCGAGGCAGGCCCATCCTGATACGTTCACGTTTGCTGAAGGCGCGCCAGTAAAAGCGACGCCGAACTCAGTTGGAAACGACCAATGGCGGTTCGAGTGCGGCACGAAGCGGCCGAATCCTCCGGCCACCGTGAAGGCCGGCCGGGTGGTGTGAAGTCCCAGAACGCCGGAGCCGACGAGTGGAGTTGCCCCGGTAGCGGCATTAGCGGTTGCGGAGTAGTAGTTCTGACCGCTGAGCGTAAAACTGGTACCCGGATTAAGGTCCGCGGCCACCTTAAGCTGGTTGGCGTTGTAAAACAGCAGCCCGGGGCTGAGCCGCCAGATGCTGTCGAGTGGATACCAGTCGAGCGAGACGGCGGCTGAGGCCAGATGCAGATTCGCACTGGCGTCGAATCCGTCGATCTCGATCCGGTTGATTTGCAAGTTCAGGTAATCCGCATCGACCCGCGCATCGAAAAAGTCATCGAGGACGATTGCCCCTTTGATCCCGATCCCGAGAGGCGAAATATCGGCGCCGATGCCGATGCGCGAAAAGGGAACCTGGTGCCACACGGCGGAGGCTGCAACGTTGGGGCGGTCTGGATTTCCTGCGGATATCGCGGGCTTCGGAGCCTCAGGAATCGAGGGGGCAAGGAATGAGTACTCTGAACCCTCGGAAACCGCGGCCGCGGCTGCTGCACCCGAAGCACTGAGGACGCCGACGGCAGAGGAGCCAAGGGACTGCGCCGGAACGGGGATCGTTGAAATGACTACGACAAATAGCGCAACCGTGAGCGCGAGCGCAACCCTTTCCGCTTGGTGCCTCAAGTATAGGGATAAGTATAGGGATAAGAATGCCATCGTAATCCGCGCCCCAAATCTCCCCGAATTGGCCACCCTCGAGACGTGGGGGCGTCTGAAAGCCTCTGGTCCGGCCGCGAACTTACCTACAGGATGAACCTAATCACCGGATGGAGATGAGCCTTCGGGCACACAATAGCACGGAAATTGCGGCGAATCGATGCATCCACGATGAATTTGCTGGCGGCTTGCAGGAGATTACAACTGGTGGAATATTTCGCGGAAGTCGTAGGCCCCTTCCTTGTCGGCCAGCCACTCGGCAGCGCGCACTGCGCCCAGCGCGAAACCGCGGCGGGACTTGGCGTCATGGCGAATTTCGAGAACGTCGACATCGCTGGTCGCAGTGACAATGTGCTCGCCGTTGGCGTCGCCCACGCGGTGCGAGGTGATGGGGACCTCCGCCCCGGGCCGCTCCTTCGCGATGATATCGCGCAGCGTAATGGCCGTGCCGGAGGGGGCGTCGAGCTTGGATACGTGGTGAGTCTCGGAGATGGAGAAACAGTAGCCCTCCAGTTGCGCGAGCGAGGCGGTGAGGCGGAATAGCTTTTGCACGCCGATGGAGAAATTGGTGCCGTAAAGCAGCGCACCGCCGCGCTTATTTGCCAACGCTTTCAGGTCGGCCAGGTGCGCGTACCAGCCCGTGGTGCCGACCACAATGCGGCAACCGAGAGACAGGATGGCGCGCATGTTTTCAACCGCGGCCTCGGGGGCGGTGAAGTCAATGACCACATCGACACCGGCCAGTTGCGGGGCGGTTAGAGCCGAGGCGTGCTGATTCTCGGTGATGTCGAGGGCGCGCACTCCGTGGCCGCGGTCGCGGGCAACCTCAGCCACCAGAGAACCGGTTTTTCCTTTGCCGAGTACGAGGACGAGCATGAGCACCTCAGTTGACCGTTGACGGTTGACAGTTCACAGCGGACAGTTGATAGCATCGCGCTCCGCGCGTTCCGGGTTTAAACCTCACTGCGCCGATGCAGCTCTCGAAAAGATTCCACAACTTGCCGGGCCGGTGCTTCTGCTACTCAATTTCTGATGACAACTGCACATGGTTTCTGAATGTCCACTGTCCGCGTCAACTGGCAACTGTTCTCGCTCCCACGTCGAAGATGGCCGGGTCGGGATTCTGGAAGAAAGCCGCGTGGAGCGAGCGGACGGCCTCTTCCGCATCGTCCTCTTCGATCATGAAGCTCATGTTGATCTCGCTGGCGCCCTGAGAGATCATGCGCACGTTGATGTGGCGGATGGCGTTGAAGACCTGCGCGGCAATGCCGTTCTGGCCGCGGATGTCTTCGCCGACCATGCAGACCAGCGCCTTGCGGCCCTCGTATTTCACATCGGCCAGCTTGCTGAGGTCGGCTGCGATCTCGGGCAGGCTGGCATTGGAATCGACGGTGAGCGAAACGCTCACTTCGGAGGTGGAGACCATATCGACGACGCACTTGTGCCTGTCGAAGATGGCGAAGATCTGGCTGAGATAGCCGTGGCTCATCAGCATGCGGCTGGCGACCACATCGATGATGCTGAGTTTTTTCTTGACTGCGATGCACTTGAACGGGCTCTTGCAATGCGGGGCGAGCGAGATGATGCGCGTGCCCTCGCAGGATGCGTTGCGGCTGTTCAGCACCAGGACCGGAATGTTCTTTTTGACCGCCGGCAGAATGGTGGCCGGGTGCAGCACCTTGGCGCCGAAGTAGGCGAGCTCGGCAGCTTCTTCGAAGCTGATGACTTTGACCCGCAGAGCCTCAGGGCAGACGCGGGGATCGGTGGTCATGATGCCGTCCACGTCGGTCCAGATTTCAATGGCTTCGGCGGAGAGCGCGCCGCCGATGAGGGCACCCGTAAAGTCTGATCCGCCGCGGCCCAGGGTAGTAGTCAGTCCGGCCTCGTTGGAGGCGATGAAGCCGCCCATGACAGGAACCTTTCCCTGTTCGACAAGGGGGATCAGCTTCTCCTGGGAGCGCTTATCAGTGAGCGACTCAATAGGCGCGGCCCTCTGGAACTCGGAGTCGGTGATGATGACGTCGCGCGAGTCGACATGAGCGGAGTCGATGCCGCGTTCGCGGAAGGCCGCGGCAACGATGCTGCTGGAGATGCGCTCACCGTAGCTGACGATCAGGTCGGAGATGCGCGGGGTCAGTTCGAGAATGACGGCCAGGCCGCGCAGGATCTCATCGAGGGTATCGAATTTCCGGTCGATCAGGTCCACGAGAGCGACGCTGTCGGCGGGTGCTTTGACCAGTTCGAAGGCAGTGTCGCGATGGCGGGCGCGCAGGCGCGAGCTCATCGCCAGCGCACCGGTTCGATCGCCCTGCGAAGCACACGAAGCCGCGCGCAGCAACTGGTCAGTGACGCGAGCCATGGCGCTCACCACGACCACGGGGGTTTTGCCCTGGGTCACGCGCCCCTTGACAATAGCCGCGGTGCGACCGATGGCGGCCGCGTCTTCCACCGAGGTACCGCCAAACTTCATGACAACCAGGCTCATTTCAAGAATCCCATGCTTCGATTACCCATTGATTGCAGGGTACCCCAGGTCCCTCGAATTTGGGACCTGGGATGATTCTTGTTCCAACGGTTACGATACTAGGCGTGTGCGGCAGCTGCGGCAACCGGTTCGAGCTTGCCCAGGCTGGCCAGCAACTCCGCGTTCAGAATGGCCGCCCCCGCCGCTCCGCGAATGGTGTTGTGAGAGAGCACGGTGAACTTCCAGTCCAGCACGCCGCAGGGGCGCAGCCGGCCGACAGTTACCGCCATGCCATTGCCGCGGTTGCGATCGAGGCGCGGCTGAGGGCGGTCGTTCTCAGGAGCCCACTCGACGGGCTGAGCGGGCGCGGTGGGCAGGCTGTGTCCGGCCAGAGGATGAAAATCGGCCCATGCGGCAATGATCTGTTCGCGGGTGGCCGTTTTGGCAAGCTTGATGCTCACGCTGACCGTGTGCCCGTCGATGACTGGGACGCGATTGCAGCTGGCGCTCATGCGGGCCGAGAGCGGCTTCACCGCCTGACCTTCCAGCTTGCCCAGCAACTTCAGCATCTCCTCTTCCATCTTCTCTTCTTCGTTCTTGATGTAAGGAACAACGTTGTCGAGGATGTCCATTGAGGCTACGCCCGGGTAGCCCGCGCCGCTCACCGCCTGCATCGAAGTAGCGAAGATCTGCTCGATTCCAAATCGGTCCTCAATGGGCTTAAGAGCCAGCACCGGGCCCATGACCGTACAGTTCGAGTTGGTGACGATGTATCCGCCCGACTCCTTGCGCCAGGACTGCTCCTCGATCAGGTGCAGGTGTTCGGCATTCACTTCGGGAAGTACAAGCGGGACGTTGGGGGCCATGCGGAATGCGCTGGAGTTTGAGACCACAGCGCAGCCGGCAGCGGCGAATTTGGGCTCGAGTTCGCGGGCGTAGTCGGCGTCGATCGACGCAAAGATAATCTTCGGCGCGTCTTCGGGGTCGGCCGGAGAGACGGTCATATTGGCGACGGGCTCGGGAAGGGGGGTATCGAGGCGCCACTTGGCGGCCTCGGCGTACGTCTTGCCGGCTGAGCGGTCGCTGGCGGCAAGCCACGCCACCTCAAACCACGGGTGACGCTCAAGAAGCTGGATGAATCGCTGCCCGACCATTCCGGTCGCGCCGAGTATACCGATTGGATATTTGTTTTTCATGGCTCTGAACTCTCCAGTGTACAGGAGGATCAGGGCATTTTCGAACTTGCCGGATCTTGGGTAGCGGGCTACTTTGGATTTCCACAGGGGGAGTGGCCATGGCGAAAATCTGGCAAAGCTCCGTATTGGCGGTGATTCACCCGGAACCCGTCGGAAGTCGGCGCACCGCTTATTCCTTCGCCAACTGCGCTACGGCTGCGCTGGAGGTGCCTCGGGGCAGCGAGGTGCTGGAGTCAAACGGAAATTGCCTGCATGGAACACTCGACGTTTCCTAACAACGACGCCCTTTCCGTCAGCCACCTCGAACCAACCTGCAAAGGATGCAGGATGAAAATCACCTTTTGGATCACCTCTCGGCAGAGGTTGATAGCTATAAACGTCAACGAGAAACATCTGATCCAGCTTTGTCAGCGTATTGTGGTAAGGATCCGCACGACCGGACAAGAAGCCTGCCGGGTCCATGAACTTCTCTTCCTTTATCTCCCAAAGCGGCGGTACCTTGCATACAGCCAAGGGGACCACTCCCCAAGTTTCAATTCGGAAAGTGGCAAGTGCGCCTCCGGACGGAATGCTCAAGCCGTCAACAGTCAGAAGTGCCCGTTGAATCTGTCCACAGCTTGACTTAGTCCCAATAAGTAGCAGGAGTGAGAAGATAGCCGACATGTAGATGCGCTTCATTGTTTCCCTGTGGCGTCGCCTAGCTAATTCGAGCCCCATTCAGAGTCGCGGTCGGATTGTGGACAACTCGGAAGTTTCGCCGGCTCTTGAATCCGAAGAACAGCCGCAGATCCTTCGTCGCTACGCTCCTCAGTATGACATAGCGTTGGGGGATCGGGAGTGTCCGACTTGCGATTGTTGGCGTGCGGTGGCCGATCCGGAAGTTTCAAGCGAGACCGATCACCGAGCCACTAATTTTTTGGGCAGCGACCCGACATTTTGGGCAAAGTTCCCGCAGGGGCTAAAGCCCTCGATTGTTTTGTTGCAGCTAAGGCCGGCTAAAGCCGTGCCCTTTCAAAGCTGCCTCTCTCGGCGGGCCGATGACGTTTCAAATACCATCGGCCCGGCAAAGTTCAGCGCCCGCGGCCGACGGCGCCACCGCGAAAACCACCGCCGCCGTAGGCACCCCGGGACGCCATCACGGCGCCGCGCCCAGCCCCATATCCGCCTCCGTAGGCTCGCGCGCCATAACCGTAACCTCCCGGTCGCACTGCGTTAGGATGGGCTCCGTAGCCGTAGCCTCCCGGTCGGGCGGCGTAGGGACGCGCGCCGTAGGCATACGGACGAACCGCATAGCCATATCCGCCTACAAATCCGTAGGCGTAGGGACGCGGCACTGCGTAACCGTAGTAGACCGGCGGCGCAACCATGATTGGCGCGGGCACGGGAGCAGCATAGTAGGGCGGAGGCGGCGGGGCGTCGTAGGCCTGATCGGGCGGATACTGGTCAGCGGGCTGCTGATCCTGCTCGTAGGCCGACTGATCGGGAGGCGGCGGCGCGGGCGCAGGCTCCTGATAATCGCTCGGCATGCGGTGCATCAGGCCGTTCGGATCGCGCTGCGGCTGATCGATCTGCGGAATTTCAAGATCGTCCATCACCTTGAGCGAGAGCCTCGTCTCCTCCCTCAGCGTTGGCCGAGGGCCGCGGCGGGGAAGGTTGATCAGGTCGATGGGCCAGAGAATAGGAATCATCCATTCGACGGTGTCGCGCACGGCGTGGCCTTTGCCCAAGATGCGGCCCTGGCGATCAACCACGTAGCCGGGTACATCGACTACGCGCGCGTTGATGGGGATCACCGTGTCGGGCTCGATGATGATGCGATCGAACTTCAGTTCCATCCAGCCCTTTCCCACAAAGTGGCCGGGATCTTTGTAGTCTTCGAAACGGCCGACGAGATAGCTGTTGTAGGGCAGCACGGAGCGCCCGTACCGCTCAGAGAAGCCGAGGTGGCAGAGGACCGGGTCGCCGATGGCCGTGGTCTTTGAATTGAGTTTGGGCTCCGACAAGGTGCATTGAACGAGAGAGCCGGCCGGGATGATCTGATCGCCGGCATACGCGGACAACGGCGCGGCGAGCAAAAGCGAGAGGAGAGCAGCGGAGGTGGACTTCATGTCGGGTCTCCTGGTGTATAAACGCTCTTCAAGAGCGGGTTGAGAGGGCAGTTTGCGTCGCAGTTGGTACACTGAGGCCCGGCTCAGGAGAACTCGGCGCTCCCGTGTACTTGCAGAATCGGATGATGAGGGAACCCCCGGGCGGGGAAAAAGTTTCGGGGGGCGAAGATAAATAAAATCTCTCTTCTGAATGAGGCGCTGGTGAAGGACCTGCCCAGATGAGTTGAAACAAGCGAAACTGTCCTGAAAAAGGACACTTTCAAATGCAGACTTCAACGGTCCGGCTTCATCGAATCGTCCGATGAGAAGTCAATTGGGGTAACCGGGCCAAACTACGCGGCGCGAGGGCCTGAACCTGCGCACCGCGATGGCCCCAAAGAGGAAGCCGGCAACGTGGGCTACGTAGGCCACGCCGCCGGTCTCAACATTCGCTACCGCACCGAAGTGCACCAACTGCATCAGGAACCAGAATCCGATCAGCAGTCCGGCTGGAATCCGGGCCACGCTCACAAAGATCAAAATGATGAGAACCGAGCGAATCCTGTCGCGAGGATAGGTGACGATGAAAGCGCCCATGACCGCGGCGATGGCCCCGCTGGCGCCAAGGCTGGGGATGTTGGAAAAGGGGCTTGCCGCCACCTGGGCGAACATGGCTACCAATCCGCCCGCGCAGTAAAATAGAAGGTAACGGCCGCGGCCCAGCAGATCTTCAATTTCAGGCCCGAACGCCCTGAGGAAGATCATGTTGCCGATGATGTGCAGCCAGCCGCCGTGCAGAAACATCGAGGTGAAAAGCGTAATCCATCGGTGGCCGAAGATAATCTGGCTCGGAATTGCGGACCACTGGTACACGAATCGATCGCCACCGGCCAACTCCATGAAAAATACGGCGACGTTGGCCACAATGATGAACGTAGTGATGAGAGGAAAGCGCGAAGGCCGGCGGGAAGCATCGCCCAGGGGGATCAGGCCACCCATTCAATCGTCCTCCGTTCAATCTGTGGAGTCGCCGCCTTATGCCATGGCCGCGAGAATGGCGTCGGCGAACTGGCTGGTGCCGGCCGTGCCGCCTACATCGCGGGTGAGGGTCTTGCGCTGCGAGTAGACAGATTCCAGAGCCTTCTGGATTTTGTCCGCGGCCTCGGCTTCGTCCAGATGGCGCAGCATCAGAATGCCCGATTGCAGCAGGGCGGTTGGGTTGGCCACGTTCTTGCCGGCAATGTCGGGAGCCGAACCATGCACAGCCTCGAAGATGGCGCACTCGGCGCCGAGGTTGGCGCCCGGCACCAGGCCCAGACCGCCGACCAGGCCCGCACAGAGATCGCTGACGATGTCGCCATAGAGATTTTCAAGCAGCAGCGTATCGTACTGAAATGGATTCATGACCAACTGCATGCAGGTGTTGTCGATCAGGTGCTCGCCATACTGGATGTCGGGAAACTGCTCGGCTACATTGCGCGCGCATCGCAAAAAGAGGCCGTCGGAGAGCTTCATGATGTTGGCCTTGTGGATGGAGTGAATCTTTTTGCGGCCGTGCTTGCGCGCGTATTCGAAGGCGAAGCGGGCGATGCGCGTCGAGCCCTTCTCTGTGATCACCTTGATGCTTTCAACGACGCCGGGAACGACCTCGTGCTCCAGGCCCACATACTCGCCCTCGGTGTTTTCGCGGACGATGATCAGGTCGACGCCGGGCCAGTGAGTCTCAAGTCCGGGCAGGTTGTGGATGGGACGAAAGTTGGCGAAGAGATCGAACTTCTTGCGCAGCGTAACGTTGATGCTTTTGAAGCCGCCGCCAATGGGTGTAGTAACCGGCCCCTTGAGCGCCACCCGGTTGCGTTCGATGGATTGATAAAGGGCGGTGGGGATGTACTCACCGTGAATCTCGAAGGCCTCGGCTCCGGCCGCGAAGCGCTCCCAATCAAATTGGACGCCGGTGGCTTCAAGGATCCGAACAACGGCCTGCGTAACTTCAGGACCGATGCCGTCGCCGGGGATCAGTGTAACTTTGTGCGTCATTGTTTTGAGCTCCTGGCTCTCCGCGTTTAGCTTTTACCTTTTTGAGGTCCGTGGCTGCGCAGCAGCCCTTCGAGTTCCTGCTTGAATTCGCGCACATCTTTGAAGTCGCGATAGACGCTGGCAAAGCGGATATAAGCGACTGTGTCCAGGCCCTTGAGGTGTTCCATGATGAGTTCGCCGATTTCGCCGGTGGTGCGCTCGCGTTCCGGGGCTTCGACCAGATAGGCTTCTGTCGCGTCCACGATGGTTTCGAGCTGGCTCGACGAGACCGGGCGCTTTTCGCAGGCGCGCAGCAGGCCGCTCAAAATCTTCTGGCGGTCGAATCGCTCGCGGCGGCCGTCTTTCTTGACCACCATGTAGGGAATCTCATCAATGCGCTCATAGGTGGTGAAGCGCCGCTTGCAGCTTTCGCACTCTCGCCGCCGCCGAATCGAGTCCAAATCCTTGCTTTCGCGGGAGTCGACGACACGATCCTGGCCGAAACCACAATAAGGACACTTCATGCTGATTCGATTGTAAAACAGTGGACAGAAAACAGTTAACGGTGGTCAGCACCTGGACGCGGGACAAAACGGGCGCAGACAACAACGGCCTGAGAACTGGAGTTCGCAGGCCGTTGCCGGTGATCTGTTGGGATTGGACTGGAGGCCTTCGCGCTTTCGCGAGTGCCAGGGCCTTGGCGGAAATCCTCCGCCGGGGACTTATCTGGGGCTGGGGCGCAAGGGCCTCAGGCCTCAGTCACCTCACGTGCGAAACAACTGGAACATTCACTCTGCATTAGCTGGATCAACCTCCTTTCCCGTGTAAGAAGACGGTATCGCAGGTCGAGCGCTACGTCAAGAACCAGGCGAGCGCAAGGCAGGGCAATCGCATTTGAAATTCAATTGAACCATGGTTGGTACTTACAGTCGCCATTGAGAAAGTTTCAGGTTTCTTGCGGGAGGATTTCATGTCCAGCAAAGAAACCCTGGAGCAGTTTGGTAGCTGTTGGGAAGGGCTTGAGGACCGGCGCCGCGGCAGTGCCGCCCTGCATGACTTTCTCGAACTACTGCTGATCGCTCTTTGCTGCACCCTCAAAGGCACGATCGTGACCGCCGATGCGCTCAACTGCCAGCGCGCCATCGCCGAGCAGATCGTCGGACAGAAGGGGGACTACGCGCTGGCGCTGAAGGGCAATCAAGGCACGATGTAGTTTTGCTGCTCGACAAGGCGGAGTTGCAAGCCAATACCGCCGCGCCGGTTGTCGAGGCCGATCACGGGCGCATCGAGACGCGCACGGCGACGGTCAACCGAGATCGACCGGTTGCAAAAGCAACACCAATGGCCGGGCCTGAAAGCTATCGGCAAAGTGGTTCGAAGGCGCGAAACGGCGGAGAAGACCACGACCGAAACTGCCTGCTACCTGCTCAGTCGAGCGCTGTCGCCGGAGCGGCTCAACCAGGTGATTCAACAGCACTGGAGCATCGAAAACAGCCTGCACTGGCGGCTGGATGTGGTCATGAACGAGGATCGGGATCGGACCCGAATGGGACACGGACCGCACAATCTCGCCGTTCTACGCCACTTGGCCATCAACGCCATGCAAAAAGAAGGATCGAAAGGCTCCGTGCGCGGAAAGTTCAAGCGTGCCGGTTGGGACGACGCCTACCTCTACCGCCAACTGGAGCTATTTTGATATGCGATTGCCCTGGCACTGTCAGGGTAAAACTTGCCGAATTGGAGATGTCCGTGCCGGATGAATCGGTCCCTGTCAGCTTGAAGGTGTAGGTCCCTGAGGTGGTCGCCGGAGTTGAGGGTGGCGTGAAATTCGAGCTTCCGATTCCACCGCACCCGATCAGCCCGGCGAAGGCGATCGCGCAGGTCAAGATCCGGATGGAAATCCAGCGGCGGCGCAATGAGAACAGGCCAAAGGAAAGCAAAGCGGCCAGAGTCGCCCCTCCACTGCCAATGCCCCATGGTCTCCCGCCAATGGGGCTCACAAGAGCGGTGCTTGAAGCCGCAGTCGTAAGCACGGTCAAGACCGTGAGACCGGCTCCACCTGGCGGTATCGTCACGCTTGACGGATTCAGACCACAGGTCGGCTGACTCTGGGCGCCCGCCGGAGAACCGGTGAGCGCGCAGGTCAGATTGATTGTGCCGGAATATCCGATGTCTGTCAGGACGGTGACATGCACTGTTGTGCCGGCGCCGGCAGATAGCGGAGGTAAAGAGGGTATATCGAATAGAAAATGACAAACCGTTACAGTCGCGGTTCCAGTCGACGCGCCATAGGTTCCGTCCCCCAAATAGCTGGCAGTGATCGTATTGCCTCCCATGCCCAGTGTTCCGCCGGGAATAAGAAAGCTTGTAGCGCCATTCACAAGAGGCTGCTGCGCGTTGAATGAGCCGGCGGTCAGGGTGACTGTCCCGGTGGGCGTTCCCTGCCCTGCCCCACCAGCCACTGTGATGGTCATGGTGTCGCTTTGCTGGCTCAGAAGCCTGACCTCCGACGCTGTAACCGTGACTTTCGATGAGGTCGTTCCAATAGCTGATGTGACAGTTACCGCGAGGAAGCTGGCTGCACCCGTGTACCGGGGCGCACTGGAGGCATCGGGTGTGTAGGTGACCAGCAGGGCGTCGTTGCCCATTGTCAGCGATCCGGGGGGGACGACGATCGTCGCAACTCCGTCCACGACAGCGGACGGGGGCGAGGCGTAGCCTCCGCTGCTCACGCTCACTGGGCCGGTAGGCGCCAGGCTGCCGCCTCCCTTGAGAAAAGCCGTGATCGACAAGCTCTGCGCGGTTGTGATACTGGCTGCGGAACACGTCACGATCATTGCCGGTGTCTCGGCCGTCACCGCCGCGGTTTCCGGTTGTGAGGTCACAGGAGAATAGTCGCCATCTCCGCTATAGGATGCCGTGATGACGTCCTGTCCGGCAGGGAGACTGGTGGAAACGCAGGATGCGGACCCGCCGGACAAAGTCGATACCGCCAGAGCTGTGGCTCCATTCAGGAAGGTGACGGACCCGGACGGAGCCGAGCCTCGTCCGGTGAGCTTCGCGGTAATGGTCAATGATGTCCCGTACGGGATAGTGACGGCAGACAAGGTCACACTGATGGTGGGAGTGGCCTTGTTGACAACCTGCACGTAGGTGACTTGCTTCTGGCAGATCGCCGCCTCAGGATGGAGGGCTGAAAAACAGCCCCAACAGAGCGCGAGCAGTAAGATGGACTTGCTACTTACCGAACAGCCCCGGGCCAGGATATAGTCGCCACTCAAAGGCCCCGGTCGCCAATGCCGGCCGCTAGTCGTAGTTTGCATCCCCGGAGTAGGTGACAACGATGGTATGGACGCCTGCGCTGAATGCCGGGATCGTGATGCTCGCATTGCCTGAACCATCGAGCGTTGGTGCTCCGAGTCTGGTGCTTCCATCCATAATGGTAACGGTTCCGGTCGGTTGGACGCCCACCGATGAGGACACGTTTATGCTTAGCGCAACCGCATCGCCGTAGACCGACGGGTTGAGCGAGCTGTTGACCGTGGTGGTAACGACGCTGCTGGATGCGGCCTGGCTCACCACGTGGGTGACGGTCGATGAGGTCACAGCGGAGAATTGACTGTCGCCGCTATACTGGGCGGTCAGGGAATTTGAGCCGGCGCCCAGAGAGGTCGATCCGACCAGAGTGATCGTGGCCTTCCCTGTCCCGTCAACAGAAGCCGTGCCCAGGGAAGTGGCGCCGTCAAAGAACTGTACCGTTCCGGTGGGAATCAAGCCATCGCCGCCGCTGTTCGACAACTGCGCCGTGAGAGTGACAGAGACGCCGTAGACGCTGGAGCCGGCAGGCGAATCGGTCAGCGTGATCCCAGGCACATCTTCGCCGGCATTCAGCACCACCGCATTCGAGGTGGACCCCGAAAAGTTTGCATCGCCTGCATACTGCACCGTGACCGTGTGGGTACCAGTCTCGAATTGGTTCCAGGAGATGCTTACTGCGCCGGCTTCAGCACCGGTAGGCCGCGCCAAGCCGATCGTTGAAACATACGGGCCGGGCTGCGCGGCCTCTTCAAACTGGGCTCCCCAGACGCTGACCGGCGTGCTGAATGTCGAAGAGGTCAGCGAGACCGTAAATCCCGTCCCGGAGCCGGCCGGAAACGCGTAGGATACCGAGCAGCGCTGCCAGTTCGAGGTAACGGAGCACGCAACGGACTGTGAGGCGGCCACGTAGGGGCTGTCCTGGACAGACAGATGCAAGGTGACCGGCGTGGAGGATTGCGCCCAGATCGAGAACGTCATTTCATCGCCGGCATAGCTTGTCGAGCTGGGGACGGCATACTTCACGGTCGAAGTGCCATCCGCGAACGCTAGTGTCGTCGCGGTATGGGTGCTTCCATCCGGTCCGTTCGATGCCAGCGGAGTAACCGTCGGAGCGGCTCCAGAGGTTGTCCATCCCTGGGTCGTATTGACCTGGGAGTAAGGCAACAGATTCATGGCTGAGGCCAGCGAGATGGTTTGCGGCGTGCCTAGCGTGTTGGATCCATCGTAAAACTGGACAGTCTCGGTTACCGGAGCCGGAGCGCCTGCCGTGTTGAGGATGTAGGAGAAGGTGACTGAGCTGCCTGCATCAATCGAGCCGGAAGGAGTTGCGGAAAGACTGCCCATGGTGTTCCGCTGGTTCACGGCCTGAGTCAGGGATCCGGTGGACTGCGAGATTGAGAAGGTCGGAGAGCCAGCCCACAGGATGATGGCGAGGATGACTATTTTTTTCAAGGCCCCCGAGCTCCCTTTCCGATCTCTTAACCCGGTCAACTGCTTTCTTCTCGTGACCTCTTGCATTTGCCCGCCTACCCGCTACTTGTAATTCTCGTCCCCGCTGTACACCGCGGTGATGAGGTGAACCCCGGCGGACAGGGCCGACGTATTGAAAATTGCCACGCCCGCGTTCAGCGTGACGGTACCAAGCGTCACTCCGCCATCCTGGATGATGGCTGTGCCGATTGGCGTAACGCCAGCGCCCCCGAAGGTGAAGGACGCAGCAATGAGATCTCCGAAAATGGACGGAGTCATTGAGGATGTTCCAATGATTACAACCGACGCCTTGTTCACCGTCAGCGAGACCGCCTGGACAACCGTGTTGTAATCGCTCGTGTCGGACGGCGTGAAGGTGACCCAGAGGGTTTGCGTTCCGGCGGTTAGCACGGCGCCGGATGCCGGCGAGTAGAGAAAGGTTCCAGCCACGCCGCCGGAATTGGCGTTGAGCTGCGACGGGCCCAGCGGGGTTCCGTATGTGATCGCGGAAGGGGTCGCCCAGATGATGGTTGGCGTCACTTTGTCGTTCACGATTAATGAAACGGATCCGGTCGCCGAATTGTAGTCGCTTGTGTCGGTGGGGGTAAAAGTAACCGACAGGGTCTGCGAATCCACGGCGAGGACAGTCCCGCCAGCCGGGGAGTAAATGAAGGAGCCGCCTACCCCGCCGGAGCTTGCATCGAGCTGCGTACCGCTTAGGGCCGTGCCATACCCGATCGGCGACGGCTCTGTCCAGCTGATGCTGGGCGTGGCCTTGGTGACGGACTGTGATACGGCGCTTGAGGTAATCGAGTTGTAGTTGTTGTCTCCGGCCCATCCCGCAGTGATGGTGTGCGAACCGGCGGCAAGCAAAGTGGTGGTGAACTGGGCGGAGGTCCCGCCGATGCTCGCCGTTCCGATTGAACTGCCCCCGTCGTTGAACGTCAGGGAGCCTGTGGGACCAGTGGAAATGGTCGCCGTGAATGTCACCGAAGCGCCGTAGGTGGACGACGTTCCCGAGCTGCTCAACGTCAGCGTGGGCGTTGACTTGTTGACCGCCAACTGCACCGAACCGTTAGCCGCGTTGTAGTCGGCCGCGTCGCTGGGAGTGAAAGCGACCGAAAGCATCTGCGATCCGGCCGGGAGCACCGCCCCGGAAGCCGGCGAGTAGACGAAGCTGCCCGCCACCCCGCCGGAAGCGGCGTCGAGCTGCGTTGAACTCAGCGCGGTTCCGTAAGGGATGGCCGACGGCGTGGCCCAGCTTATGGCGGGAGTGGTCTTGTTCACAACCAGTGAGACGGAACCGCTGGCCGTGTTGTAGTCCGTGGTGTCGCTGGGATTGAAGGCAACCGACAAGGTCTGGGTCCCTGCGCCGAGGACCGTGCCGGAAACTGGCGAGTATACGAAAGATCCGGCCACCCCGCCTGAACTCGCGTCGAGCTGGGTCGCGCTGAGCGCCGTGCCGTAGGTGATGCTCGAAGGCGCAACCCAGGAAAGCAGAGGCGTCGCCTTATTGACTGTCAGTTGCACCGAGCCGTTGGCCGTGTTGTAGTCGGTGCTGTCAGAGGGGGTGAAGGTTACCGAAAGAGTCTTGTAGCCGGCGCCTGGCACGGTGCCGGAAGCTGGAGTGTAGACCATGGTACCGGCTACTCCGCCCGAAGTCGCGTCGAGTTGCGTCGCATCCAGGGCGGTGCCGTAAGTGATCCCAGCCGGGGTGCTCCAAGTGAGGGTTGGGTTAGCCTTGGCGATTGTCAAGTTCACCGAACCGTTGGCGGTGTTGTAATCGATGGTGTCGGTGGGAGTGAATGTGACGCTGAGCGTCTGCGAACCGGCGCCGAGGACTGCGCCCGCAACCGGCAAATACACGAAGTTTCCAGCCACTCCCCCAGACGTCGCATTGAGCTGCGTTGAACTCAGCGCGGTTCCGTAAGGGATGGCCGAAGGCGTTGCCCAGGTGACGATCGGGCTGGCCTTGTTGACCGTCAGCGTGACCGAGCCGGTCGCGGTGTTGTAATCGATGGAGTCGGTAGGAGTAAAGGTCACCGAGAGCGTCTGCGATCCGGCGGCGGGGACTGTGCCCGAGGCCGGCGTATACACGAAGTTTCCGGACACTCCCCCGGATGTCGCATTGAGCTGCGTCGAACTCAGCGCGGTTCGGTAAGTGATGGCCGAGGGCGTTGCCCAGGTGACGATCGGGGTAACCTTATTGACCGTCAGCGTGACCGAACCGGTCGCAGTGTTGTAATCGGCGGAATCGGTCGGGGTAAAGGTCACCGAGAGCGTCTGCGATCCGGCGCCGGGGACTGTGCCCGAGGCCGGTGAATACGCGAAGCTTCCGGCCACTCCTCCGGACGTCGCATTGAGCTGGGTTGAGCTGAGGGCCGTGCCGTAGGTGATGGCTGCCGGAGTCGCCCAGCTGATCGCCGGCGTGGCCTTGGACACGGTGAAGTTCAAGGCGGACGATGTGCTTGCGAGGAAGTTGGTGTCGGTCGAATAAATAGCTGTCAGTCCGTCTGTCCCCGTGGTCAAGGTTGAGAGGGTCACGCTAGCAACGCCGCCGGAGAGAGTGCCGGAGCCGATCATCGAGCCGCCGCTTTTGAACGCCACCGTCTCGCCGTTAGAAGTCAGATTTCCAGCCGAATAGGGGCTCAGTGTTGCAGTCAGAGTTACCTGCTGCCCGTACGCGGAGCTGGTGGGAGAGGCTTGCAGAGAAAGAATAGTGGTCACCTTGGATGCGGTGAGGGCCGTGGTGCTGGAAGTGCTGGATGCGTCAAATATGTCGCCGCCATAGGATGCCTCGATGTTGTGCGTTCCCGAGCCGGGTATGGACACCGGACCAGCGGACGCGGTTGCGGTGTGGGTCAAGCTGTCCAGCAGAATCACCGCTTTGTTGTTGCCTTGCATGGGAACCACCAGGTCCGGGTTGCCGTCGCCGTTGAAGTCCGCGGTCCCCATGTCGCTGCAATAGGTGCTTCCCGTCGACGTAGAGACCTCGCTCTGGAAGGTGCCGTTGCCGTTACCCAGGAATTTATAGATGGTGCCCGTCGCGGTATCGCAGGTGGCCAGATCCTGGTTGCCGTCGCCGTTGAAATCGGCCATGGCCAAGTACTTCTGGCCGCTTTGAGCGGTCAGGGTTGCGGGAGACTGAAAAGTGCCGTCGCCTTTGCCCAGCAGGACGGACACAGTGCTACTGCCCGAATCGGGCACTGCGACATCCGGGTACCCATCCCCGTTAAAATCGCCGATAGCCAGGGCTGCGGGCGAAGGACTTGAGCCGGCGGCGAAGGGCGATCCTGTGGACTGCGTGAAACTTCCGGCGCCATTGCCCAGCAGCACGGTGACCGAGCTGGCCCCACTATTGCCGACCACCATGTCCAAGTTCCCGTCGTTGTTTAAATCGGCCACCGCGACCGAATAGGGACCGGTCCCGGTCGAAAATGCTCCCGACTCGGCAAATCCGCCGGAGCCGTCGCCCAGAAGGACCTCGACCTGATTTCCCGAGTATTCGACCACCGCCAGATCCAGGTTTCCGTCGTTGTTGAAGTCCGCGGTTGCAATCTCTACGGGATTACCATGCGCGGAAACGCTGGTCGGCGTCTGGAAGCTGCCGTCGCCATTGCCGGGCAGAATGAAAACTTTGTTGTCCCCGTAATCCGCGACGGCAAGATCGATAGTGCCGTCGTTATTGAAATCGCCCGCGGCAATGCCCACCAGGAGACTGCCCGAGACCGTCACCGGCGAGCCGGTTGCGGCCGTAAAAGTCCCATCGCCATTGCCCAGAAGTATGTACACTTTCTGGCCGCTTTGATCCACGATCGCGACGTCCGGAATGCCATCTGCATTGAAGTCGCCAACCGCTACGTCACGCGAGACGGCAATCGTGCTGTTGGACGCGGGGGTGGTAAAGGTCTGTGTCACGGTGCTCGAACCAAGGGCGCCCGAGGCCACCGTGTAGTTGCCGTTATTGGTGTCCTGGAAGGCCGCCGTGCCACCAGGAGACACGATCCTGTTGCCGCTTGAGACCACTGTGCCCGTGAGTGTGTAGGCGCCGGCCGAACCGCTGGAAGAAATCGTTGTCGTCGTGGAGAAGGTCCCGGTGACAGTGACCGGCACGCTCGTGGAGGACATTGAGTTGTAGTCCGCGGTGCCCGCGAATACTGCCTTGTAGCTTCGCGAGCCGATACCCGGCATGATTTTTATGACCGCCTTGCCGGAGCTGGTCAGTTGCGCCTTGCCGACCACGGCTTGATAGAGGCAGTTGCTATAGCTGGCGTCACAGAAGGTGATGACCCCTGGATGAATCGGCGTGGCGCCCGATGCCACGCTGGCGGTCAGGGTGAGGGCCGCCCCGTGGGCCAGGTTGGTGGCCGAAGGAGTCAAGGTTACCGTTGGAGTGGCATCCGTCACGTTAAGCGCGACGCTTGCTGCGCCCGTCGCATAGTCGGTGGTGTCGGTTGGCGTGAAGGTTGCCTGGAGCGTCTGCGAGCCCGGCGTAAGCACGGTGCCTGCTGCCGGACTATAGACAAACCTTCCGCCGAGCGTCGAGGTTGCGTCCAGTTGCGTAGCGCTCAGCGCGGTGCCGTACGGGATCGAAGCCGGCGTTGCCCAACTGATCGATGGGCTCGACGATGCCTTGTTCACCACCTGGCTCAGGGCCGATGAAGTGCTGCCGGTGCAGTTGCTGGAGCCTGGTGTGAACACCGCAGTAATGCTGTGAGCGGCGGTATTCAGGGTGCTGGTAGCGTATGTAGCCGTGGCTGAGCCGCTCAGTGTAACCGGGCTGCCTGCCTGAACTCCGTCAACGCTGAACTGGACCGTTCCTGTCGGCAGATAGCTCCCGCTGGTTGGAGAAACGGCGGCCGTGATCGTGACCAAAGCCCCAAACGTTGAAGGGTTTGCCGAGGAGCTGAGCGATGTTGTCGTTGACACCGCCGACGCCGTTCCCGTAAGGCTGATGCTCTGGGTCGAACCGGCGACGTTCAGCGAGTCATTGGTCAGGACGGTTGAGCCGCTCACGGATCCGGCCACCGTGGGCTCAAAGTCGATGGCCACGGTGCAACTTCCTCCTGCCCCCAGCGTCGCCGCTGAACTCGAAGTGGTAAGTTGGGGGCAGGAGGAAGCTGCGTCGTAGACAAAGTGAGCGGCGACACTGGGGTTTGTACCGGACGAGGGAACGGCAGTGGTGAGAGATGTGTTGCCGATGTTGGCTACGGTGACGGTTCGCGGATCGTCGGTGGAGTCGGTGGTGCCCACGGCAGTCGTTGCGGCATAGGTCAGTGCGGATGAAGTCGTGGCGATCTTGCGCACCACTTCCCCGCTCAGATCGGCGATATAAAGCGAGCCCGCGCCGTCGAGCGCGACATCGTAAGGTTGTTTGAGTTCGGCCATGGTGGCGGCGCCATTGTCGCCCGTGTAGCCCGAGATTCCGTTGCCTGCAATAGTCGAGATCAAGCCGGTTGTTGCGTCAACCCGTCGCACTCGATGGTTGGCCCCGTCAGGAAGATACAGGTTTCCAGCGGTGTCGACGGCAATGTCCTCGACCTGGCCAAACTCAGCACTGGACGCCGGTCCGCCGTCTCCCAGGTAGCCACTCGTACCGTTGCCCGCAACCGTTGAGATCAAGCCGGTGGAAGCTGTAAGCTTGCGTATGCGGAAATTATTCGAGTCCGGAATATACAGGTTGCCTTGGATGTCGACCGCGACGGCCCCGGAGAGATTCAGCTCCGCGCTGGTGGCAGCGCCGCCATCGCCCGAGTAACCGCAGGTCCCGTTTCCGGCAATGGTTGAGATCACCCCGTTTGACCGCGTAACCCTTCGAATTCGGCAGTTGTATCCATCCACTATGTCCAGGTTCCCTGCCAAATCAACCGCCGCATAATACGGGGTGTAGAGTTCGGCGCCGGTGGCGGCCCCGCCGTCCCCCGAATAGCCTGCGGATCCGTTTCCCGCGACAGTCGTAATGACGCCCGTCGCAGCGCTAACCTCGCGGATGCGGTTATTGTTTTCATCGGTGATGTAGATATTTCCCGCCGCATCTAGAGCAACCGCAACCGGGTTATTCAAGGTGGCAGAGGTGGCAACGCCTCCGTCTCCTGAGTACGACGCCGTTCCGGTTCCTGCCACGGTGGCAATATAGCCCGTGGATGCGGCGACCTTGCGGATCACGTTGTTTCCTTGGTCGGCGATATACAGGTTTCCAGCGCTGTCGACGGCGATGCGCTGGGGACTCTTTAATTGAGCGCTGGTGGCCGCGCTGCCGTCACCCGAATACCCTGCAATGCCACTGCCGGCCACGGTCGATATGATCCCCGGAATCATGGCTGCCAATGGGCCAGCGGCAATTCCGCTCAGTCCGAATGTGGCGCTGCCACCCCCGGTGGATACTGTCAGTGGCACCTTGCGGGTTCCCGCGTAAGCGGGACTGAAGGTGATTGGAACCGTACAGACTGTGCCGATGGAATTCGACGTGCTGCCATTAATAGTGCATCCGGAGATCGACCCGATGCTGAACTCCTCCTTGCTGTTCTGCGAGGCCTGGACGGTAAAGCTGGAGAGCGTCTCGTTGGAGGTTGTTTCGAAGAGAGCGTTCTGTGCCGTGCTGCTGCTCCCTATCGCGGTCTCCGGGAAATCGAGATTCAAGGGAACCTTACGGATGCGATTGTCGTAGTCGTCGGCGACATAGATGTTGCCTCCGATATCGGTGAAGACTCCCGCGGCCCCATCGAAATCGGCGCCGGTCGCCGCCCCTCCGTCGCCGCACGTGTCGGTGGAAGCTGCGCACTGGGCCCCCGTGCCCGCTATCGTGGTAATGAGGCCCGTGGCTGCCGCCACCACGCGGATGCGCTGGTCGCTCTGGTCGGCGATATAGACATTGCCGGCCGCGTCCACGGCCACGCCGGATGGATTTGCGAGGTTGGCGCTGGTGGCCGGGCCACTGTCTCCACAGGAATTGGTTGGCGAAGCGCACTGCGTTCCGTTGCCCGCGATCGTGGAGATATCGCCGGTGGCCGCCGACACCTTGCGGATGCGCTGGTCGGAAGAGTCCGCGATATACCCGTTTCCGACGCTGTCGAAGGCAATGGCGCGAACATAGGTGAAATTGGCGTTGGTGGCAAGCCCTCCATCGCCGCAGACCGCCGTGGATGGGTAACATCCCGTCCCCGTCCCGGCCACGGTGGAGATATAGCCGGTAGCGATCGCGACTTTGCGAACGCGAAAGTCGCTGTAGTCGGCAATGTAGGTGTTCCCCGCGCTATCCAGTACCACATCGATGGGATTGTTCAGATTGGCGCTGGTGGCGGCGCCGCCGTCTCCGCAAGCCGCGGTTGTGGTCGCGCATGCGGTTCCGCTTCCGGCAACCGTGGATATGTAACCGGTCGTGGCGGACACCTTGCGAATGCGGTTGTCTTTGCGATCGGCTATATAAATGTTTCCGGCCGAGTCAACAGCGGTCGCGTTCGGGTAGTTGAGATTGGCGCTGGTGGCGGGACCGCCATCGCCGCAGATGGCCGTGGGAGTTGAGCAGGCGGTTCCATTGCCGGCGACCGTTGTAACGATCCCGGTTGCCGCCACGACCTTGCGGATGACATTATCTGAGTTGTCGCTGATATAGAGATTCCCGGCGCCATCCACGAAGACGTGCTGGGCGTTGTTGAGGCTGGCAGCGGTTGCCGATCCTCCATCTCCGCAACCGGTGGGGAAATTCGAGCACGCAGTTCCGCTGCCCGCAACGGTTGTGATTGCGGGAACGATCGTCATCTGCGCGCAGGTTGGAAGGGCCGGCAGAAAGGCCCATAGTACAAGGATGATGTTACCCAAACGCCGTGCACTTCTATCTCTTGCTTCGTACCGGAGGATGATTCTCCGCGAACTCTTTATCCCGGGAAGTCCCACATTTTCGGACGCAGGACGAGCTGGCCCGGCTGCCGGACCAGGCGGAGGCGAGTCTTGAGACGGTCTCAGAGCAAACCCTCTGACGGTTCCGATAAGCATCCGACTGAACATCGTTAATGGATGCATCGGCCGTAATGGAAAACACCTAAGTAATCGCTTCGGCTGCAGGCCGCCGGCGGAAAACCAGGGTAACCGCGCGGGGTGGGACAGCGGGCCTTATCCGGCGAGTGATCAATTTCCCCTCAGACCTGGGTCAATGAAGCTGGTGTAGTGGCCTACAAATCTCGGAGATTATCGCAAAGGCCGCCCCTGGTACACTGATTCTTCAATAACATATCAACAGGTTAGACGACGGACAGGCTTTCCAACTTGTATTTCCAGCGAAAAGCCACCGGGGCCTGATTGATCTCCTTGAGGTAGAGGTCGATCCGCGCCTTCAACTCATCGGCCGAAGCGACGCGGATTCCGCGCAGCAGGGTCTTGACCATTTTGCCGAAGAACAATTCGATCAGGTTGAGCCAGGAGCCGTGCTTGGGCGTGAAGGTGAATTCAAATCGGTTCGGCTGCGTGGCCAGAAAAGCGCGCGTTTGCTTTGAAATGTGCGCCGAGTGGTTGTCGAGCACGATACGAATGCGCGCGCCTGCGGGATAATGTGCGTCGACTAATTCAAGAAACTCAATAAACTCCGCGCTGCGGTGCCGTTTGCGCACCAGTCCGAGAACCTCGCCCGAAAACAAGTCGATGCCCGCCAGAAGGGAGAGTGTTCCATGCCGGATGTACTCGTGGTCGCGCCCGATCGCGGCATGTTTGCCAGGTGTCGGAGGAAGATCGGGCGCCGTGTTCTGGATGGCTTGAATTCCAGGCTTCTCATCGTAGGAGAGTACCGCAGTCAGATCCGGCGGAGGCGCACCTTTTTCGCGCCACATCTCCACTTCCATGTACACATGCAACACCTGCACCATCTTGGTGTCGAACTCCGGGTCGCGCCGCTCAAGGTAGTAATGAATCCTGTGTGGCTGGACCTGATTGGCGCGGAGTATTTTGGAGACCGTTCCCCGCCCCAGTTTAGACAGGCTCGGATGCCCTGCGGCCATCGAATGGCTGCGGATATGCTCGGCCAGCAGCCGCGTGGTCCAAAGTTCCTGCGCATAGCCCAAATCCCTGGGCTTCTGGCAGGCTAGCGAGACCACCCATGCCCGCGCCTCGGGCGTCATAGCCGGTCTGCGTCCCCGGCCCGGCAGATCGGCTAGTGCCTGCCCCGCCCCCAATTGCAAAGCCTTGTTCACACATCGCTCGACCAGCGGCCGATTGGTCCCCAGACTTCTGGCGATCTCTGAAATGGTATCGCTTGCGTGATACCGCAATAGGATCGCGGCCCGCTGCACCCGGGCCGCCGCCTCTGTTCGCGATTGGGAAAGCACGGTCAGCATCTCCACCTCGCCCGGGCCCAACTGCAAGAGCGCACGACGACTAACGAAAGGCACGCGGTTTAGCCTCCCCGCAATGATATGCAAGAAGGCTAAACCGAAATCAATCGTATTGAAACGTTATTATGGAATCTATCTACTAGCTTTCGCTGCACGCTGAAGCCGTTCCCTTTCAAAACCTGACTTTGACCACGGGCTGTTAAGGCGTCACGGCGGATCTTGGTCAGGTTTGATCCGCTCCCTTATTCCATGACGCACAAACTGGGCGCTGCGTTTCACCTCCCGGACGGATTGGCCAACGCGCTGCTTATCACCAACGTGATTCGCTACAACGCCAACGACAATCGGCCAAACAGTCGGCTTTCTCACAGTATGACCGGCCCAAGGCCAAATGCTCTTATGCGGAGATAGCCCGCTATCTTGATCTCGGCGGAGCGGATAGGGAAGCCCGGGTGGAGAACCTGATCCGGTGGGTCGAAGGCCTGAAGCGGGAACTCGAAATCCCGACGAGCATCAAGGAAGCCGGTGTGGCGGAAGCGGACTTCCTCGCGCAGTTGGACGCAATTGCGGTCGACGCGTTCGACGACCAGTGCACGGGCGCCAATCCGCGCTATCCGCTGATCGAGGAGTTTCGCGCCATCCTGCTCGATAGTTACTACGGGCGGCCTTTCGCGGAACTTACCGAACGCCACGTCTTTGAAGCCGCTCAGAAACAAGGCCACAGGACCGGCAAAGTCGCGGCGAAGGCGGAAGTACGGGTCCAGGAACCTGTCTTGGCCCGGTAATTTGCCGCCCTTGTCAAGCGCCATGCGTGAAATCGGAACGATCGCCTCGATCTACGCCCCCGCGCGAGATGGTGATCCACGCGGGTGGTGCGCTTCGCTTACGAGAGCGTTGACGGGTGCTCCGGAGCACAGGGCGACTCTGACCGGCATAACGGATTCACCACTGGAGTTTTCACAAGGAGCTGCTGGCGCCAGCGAATGTTAATGTCATTTCAGTAGAGGAGCGGCGGCAGCTCCCGGCAGATGGCTCGGACGGAATGAGTTGGGGAAATGGCCCCATTCCAGGCAGTCGCTTGAATCGTACTTTGCCAGCTTGTTCCATTGGGTCAGATTGCGCCAAAAAATGAGTGAGGGAAATTTGTGAACAGAGAAGCACGCGTGTCGAGCGCGAGCCATGGGAAATTTGCAATCGTCACGGGGGCTGGCAGCGGGATCGGCCGCGCGGTGGCACTCGCACTTCAGGCCGTTGGTTATTCAGTGGCGCTGGCAGGACGTCGTACCGCGGAGCTTGAGCAGACAGCCGCGGAGGCCGTCTCCGGCGGCGGAGAAATCCTTGTGGTACCCACGGACGTAAGCCAGCCTGAATCGGTGAGCGCGTTGTTCGCGCGGACTCGAGAAGACTTCGGCCGGCTCGATGTGCTTTTTAACAACGCCGGCTGCAATGCCCCCGGGATTCCGATGGAAGATTTGACCTTCGCCCAGTGGATTCAGGTGGTGAATGTGAATCTGACCGGCGCCTTCCTCTGCGCACAGGAGGCAATTCGCCTGATGAAGGCGCAGCAGCCGCGCGGAGGCCGGATCATCAACAATGGATCGATCTCCGCTCATGCCCCGCGCCCCAACTCGGCGCCTTATACGGCAACCAAACATGCCGTCACCGGGCTGACGAAGTGCATCTCGCTCGACGGACGCGCATACGACATTACCTGCAGCCAGATCGACATCGGCAATGCAGCGACGGAATTGACGGCCGGGATGTCAGTTGGAGCTCTTCAGCCGAACGGCGAGATCGTCCCAGAGCCAAGATTCGATGTGAAGCACGTAGCGGATGCCGTTGTTTACATGGCCGGCCTGCCGCTCGATGCCAATGTCCAGTTCATTACGGTCATGGCGACCAAGATGCCCTTCATCGGTCGCGGGTAAAGGCCGGCTCTCGCCCGCTCACCTGGAGCCGCCGTTCATTCGGGACTACATGAACGAGGCATTGACACGCAGGAAAGTGTGCGTTATCTCTGTCATAACAGTACGGCTGTTCCCATACCTTAGTCGTGTCCAGTTCGAATTCCCGTCAACTCGATGATCGCCCTCTGGAGATCACACATGTTGCGACGTTTGCCAAAGCTCGCCGTTCTGCCTTGCGCGTTACTTTTGTTGGCGCAGCTCGGGCGATCCCAGGGAAATCCTCCCATCACAGGACCACTCATGGTTTCCAGCAATCCACGGTATTTTCAGGACCCCTCGGGAAGGATTGTGCTCCTCAATGGGTCGCAGACCTGGAACACGTTTCAGGATTGGGGTACGGACGGAACGGTGCAGCCACTTGACTTTGACGCTTTCGTCAAATTCCTCTCTGATCACGGCCACAACTTCACGTTACTTTGGCGGGTGGAGCAGCCAAAATTCTGCAATCTCCCGGTCACCGCCGGTACGCCGCCGGACTTCGTTTCCTCGCCGCAACCCTGGGTGAGAACCGGTCCCGGGAAGGCCACGGACGGAGGGGCGAAATTCGACCTCACGAAATTCGAACAGAGCTATTTCGACCGTTTGCGATCCAGAACCGAGGCACTGAACGAGGCGGGCATCTATGCCGGCATCTACCTTTTCACTGGAGAGTTCGTCAATATCTTCCGCTGTCCATCGGATGGCTACTCGTTCACCGGCACAAACAATATCAATGGCGTTGACGACGGCTACAAAGGCGGGCCGCAAGGCAATGGCTCGGTCGGTATGACCGCGCCCAACGCCATCACCCGGTTTCAGGATGCGTACGTCGACAAAGTCATCGACACGCTCAACGATCTTCCCAACGTCCTCTGGATCGTCTCCGAAGAGGCTCCGCCAACCTCGCTCTGGTGGAACGATCACTTGATTGAGCACGTCAGGGCCTATGAAGCAGGCAAGCCACTTCATCATCCCATCGGCTATGCGGAGCCCATTCGTGTCCCCGATTCCGTCTCTTATGGTTCCGACGCAGACTGGGTCGCGCCGACCGCAACGCTTTCGCCCACCTCTTCCTGCGGCAAAGGGAAACCCGCCTGCAAGGTGAACGTGAATGACAGCGACCATTCGTATTTTGGGATGTGGCAGCTCACGGCTCAGCAGAATCGAAACTATGAATGGGAAAACGTACTGAACGGAGACTCCGTGCTCTTCATGGATCCATACGTAGTCTATTACCCCCGCCAGGACCGCAACAACTGTGTTTCGCCGACGCACGGTATCTGTTCCGGGCCCGATCCCCGATATGAGAATTTCAGGAACAACCTTGGCTACACGCTGAAATACGCAAGTCGGTTGAATCTGGCCCGCGCTACTCCTCAACCTGATCTGAGCACCACAGGGTACTGCCTGGCACAAACTCCATCCGCGGGAGCGGAATACCTCGTCTATGCTCCCAATGGCGGTCCCTTCGAGGTGGATCTCTCGGCAATGCCCTCGACCAGGAAACTGTCAGTCGAGTGGTTCAATCCCACTACCGGCGAGAAGACCGCGGCAGACCCCGTTCCAGCCGGATCGCGCGCGGAACGGTTCACTCCGCCGTTCAAAGGCGATGCGGTGCTTTATCTCGTCGATACTGAAGGCCATGCGCGGTAACAAATCAACAATCGTCACGGCCAAACGACCTTCCGTCCGGAGTTCCAGGCCGGCTGAGCGCGTGGAATGTTGCAAGATAAAATCGTCACCAGGGAAAGGCCGCTCCTGGCCCAGCTCGGCGGTCATCTTCTTTCCCAACAATCTCAATAGCAGCTTTTACGCACCGCTGGAAAGCAGGGCAGCCGTTGTTTGAATCCGAGATAAGCACTCCGGCACTCCTGCTCGATATGCGTGTCATGGAGGCGAACCTCAACAGGATGGCCGACTATTTCAAGGGCGGTCCAACGCGGTTGCGGCCTCATTATAAGAACCACAAATCCATCGCCCTTGCGCATCGCCAGATCGCACATGGAGCGATTGGAATGAGTTGCGCAACGCTGGGCGAAGTTGAAGCTCTGATCAAGGGCGGCATTCAAAGTATTTTGCTCGTGAACGAAATTGCAGGCCCGGTCAAGATCGACCGTTTTGCACGGCTCTCGCAGCAGGCTGACATCATTCTGGCGGTCGACAATGAAACGACCATTGCGGATTTGTCCGCAGCTTCCGCTCGACATGGCGTCCCGCTCCACATAGTAGTGGATGTCGATACGGGTTTGGGCCGCTGCGGAGTGCCTCCCGGGGAGCCCTCGCTTGCACTGGCCAAGAGCGCCGTCAACCAAGGGCTAAGATTGCGCGGAGTGACGGGGTACGAAGGGCACTGCGGCCGCATGCCGCCCGGCAAGGAGAAGATCGAGGCAACGCATCGGGCGATGGGTAAGCTGGTTGGCACGGCGGAGCTGATTCGAGCACATGGTTTACCGGTTGAGATTGTAAGTGCCGGTGGAACGGGAACCTATTCAATCTCCGGCAGGTTTCCCGGAGTTACCGAGATTCAGGCGGGGTCATACGTGCTGATGGATACTGATTACCGCACCGTCTGCACAGACTTTGATCTGGCTTTGAGCGTGTTAGGGACAGTAATCAGCAGGACCGGCAATACGCGCCTGATTCTGGACGTCGGCCTCAAGTCCATTAGCTGCGAACGGGGATTGCCGGTGCTGAAGAATGTGGAAGGCGCGAAAATAAGGCGGCTGACGGCAGAGCACACGATTATCGACATCCTGGACCCGGACTTGCCGCTGCAGGTCGGCGATCACGCCGAGCTTTGGTCTCACTATAGCGACGCTACGGTGAACCTGCATCGGCAAATGTATGGAATGCGCGACGGGCATGTGGAAGAAATGTTTGTTCTCGAAGGCTGAGAGAAATCGGATAGAGGGGCAGCGGCGACTCGCCGTGCGACAACGCGGCGAAACAGCGGTTTGATAGGGAGCTGGACCATCGTGAAAGTCTTCAGGGCCGGAATCGTCGGATGCGGGTTCTTCTCTCAGCACCATCGGGAGGCTTGGCAACGCATGCCCAACGTCCGGATTGTGGCAGCGTGCGACCGTCGCATCGAAAGGGCTCGCAACGTCGCAGAGAGAGCATACGACTCGGCTGAGGCAATGTTGGCTGCGGAAGATCTCGACTTTGTCGACATCGTTTCCCGGTCGAGTACGCATCTTGACCTGGTCTCCCTGGCGGCGAAAAAGGGCGTGGCCATCGTCTGCCAAAAGCCATTGGCTCCGGATTGGAAAACCGCGTGCCGCATTGTTGACGCAGCCGAACGGAACAGGGTCCGGCTTATGATCCACGATAACTGGAGATGGCAGGCATGGTATCGGGCAGCCCACGACTTCATCCGCAAAGGATATATCGGAACTCCAATCGCGTACGGGTTCCGATGCCGATGGAGCGCCGGCGCAGGCGGCGAACCCTATTCGAAGCAGGAGTATTTTCGCGATCTACAGCATTTGATGATCGACGAGACCTTGGTCCATCACATCGACACGGCACGATTCCTGTTTGGAGATATCTCATCGGTCTATGCCGAAATCAGACGTCTCAACGCGATCATTCGCGGCGAGGACCAGGCAATCCTGACCGTACGGCACGCCAATCACATGCTCGGAACCATCGACGGCCACAGCTTTCTTGATCAGGACGATCTGGGGCCTACCATGGATGACGCCATCTTCGAGGGCGAATCAGGCGCGATCCACTTATCTCCGCTTGGCGAAATCTGGTCGGGACATCAAAAGATCTGGTCTGCCAAATTTTCCGTAGGATACCGGGGAGACAGCGTATACGCCACGCTGGCTCACTTCATGGGCTGTCTTGATTCCGGCCAACCATTCGAAACGGAAGCGCGTGAATATCTTGAAAAGACCTTTGCGGTTGTTGAGGCAGCGTACTTGAGCGCTGAATCAAAACGCCGCGTCGAAATAGCCGAGATCCTCGCTCCGGCTGCGCCCTAGGAGTGTGTCGGGAATGGATTCCCGGCATCAATAAAGGCATATCGGTGATGCCCAGCCTTTTTTAAAATGTAGTTCATGGGAAAGAGTTTTCGCTGCGACGACCTGAACCAGTCGCTGTTGTTGCCTCCTTCGTTGCATGACTGGCTGCCGGAAGAGCACCTGACCCGCTTCCTGGTGGACGGAGTCGATGCGCTCGATCTGAGCGCCATCCGCGCCTGGTATGAGGGTGGCGACGGGCGGGGCCAGTCGGCCTATGCGCCGGCCATGATGGTGCGCGTGCTGCTCTACGG
>Ga0302320_10001220_pt1 | contig 61669 bp, 58 predicted proteins | sample Bog_T0_3_FD_202130 | JGI IMG/M metagenome (GOLD analysis project Ga0302320, IMG submission 202130) | Peat permafrost microbial communities from Stordalen Mire near Abisko, Sweden - Bog_T0_3 | ecosystem: Environmental > Terrestrial > Soil > Wetlands > Peat | place: Sweden: Abisko, Stordalen Mire... | reverse complement strand
CTGGCCGATGGAATCAAGAACATCCTCTCCCAAAGCAGCCCAGGCCCACCGGAAGAGCCGCTTCCCAATCTACAACTGGAACTGCTGCTTGCTTGGGACGGGCTCAAAATCTGAGGAAACTCCTATCTGGAAACCATTGACAACAATTACGATATCGGTCTACTCTAGAGCAGGGAGTAGTTTATCTTTGCATCGAAGAATTACATTCTCCTTCGACGTTCGGAAGTTCGTCAATGCATCTGCGTATCTTGTTGAGAGATGCCCGGAAGTCACGAAGATGAAGCTGTCGAAGCTGCTATATTTCGTTGACAAAGAGCATCTCCTGTCCTACGGCAGGACGGTTATTGGCGACCGTTATATCAAAATGGAGTTTGGGCCAGTGCCTTCATCCGGATACAATCTGATGAAGCACGACGATAGGGTCTCCGTGGAAGATCAAACCCTGTTCGATCATCATCTGAATGTCTGCGGTAACGATATCACGTTGAAGGCTCCCGCCAGCCTGCGCCACCTCTCCGAGACAGATAGAGAGGCCTTAGATGTGGCCGTTACGAAGTACGGAAACCTAACCCCAGCGCAACTCAGCAAGATATCGCATCGCGAGCCGGCTTGGCGAAACGCCGAAATGAATGCGGAGATGGACTATAGGCTATTCTTCGCCGGAGTGGATTCATCGCAGGAGATTCAGTGCTTGGTAGAAGATGACCAAGCGTTGAGAGATGCCCTGGTTGACGCTGAATTAGAGGAGTTTATTGGCGTATTGTGATCTTGAAACGGGCGCAATAATCTTCTACGAGAAATTTGAAGGCCACGAAGAAACCAAGGATCGCTACTTCGTCATCATCAGCAATAAGGCTGCACTTGTTGAGTGTTTTACGACTACCACGCAACTCCACGCCAAGAACAGCCCAAAACTCGCGAACGAGTATTGTGAAATTCTTGAGGGCGAGTGTTGTTTGCCCAAACGTTGCTTCGTAGATTTTAGAAGCATTTACCCTTTTGATGATATCCAGCTTGGCAGCCGGCTCCGGTCCAAAAGCGTTAAGCGCCTGGGGTGTCTGGTGCCCGAACTCCTCTCACGAATTCGATCCTCTCTTGCCAACTCCAGGAGCCTTTCGCCCGACGAAAAAGAGCGCCTGATTGCCGAAATAGACAAGAGGATTGAAGGCTAGCCTTTCCAGGGCGTGCCACCTGCCCGCCCTGCCCTTTGTTGCAAGCCGACGACAGTGTTCGTTTTCCGCCAGCCTTCCCTCAGCCCAAACTGCTACAATCCCCTATTAACGGATTTGTTCGGTCGCCGTCCCTTCTATTGTGCTGCGCCGGGTCTTCAAAGCATTCCAATATCGCGACTTCCGCCTCATGTGGGTGGGCGCCTGCACATCCAGCATCGGGACCTGGATGCAGATCGTGGCGCAGGCTTGGCTGGTCTATGATCTGTCGAAATCCGGCTTCCTGCTGGGCCTCGACATGTTTCTCGGCGGCATCCCCATCTTCCTGTTCTCCTTGTTCGGCGGCGTAATCGCCGACCGCTTCGAGCGCCGCCGCGTGCTGCTGGCTTCGCAGTGGGTGCAGATGGCCTCGGCCTTCACGCTCACCATTCTGGTCTTATTCCACGTGGTGCACGTCTGGCACATCCTCGGCCTTTCCTTTGTCTCCGGCTTCGCGCAGGCGTTCGGCAGCCCGGCGTACTTGGCGCTGATTCCCACGCTGGTGAAAAAGGAAGACATGCCCAACGCGATTGCGCTCAATTCCATCCAGTTCAACATGGCCACCGTGATCGGCCCGATGCTGGGCGGACTGGCGATGGCAAAACTGGGCAATGCGTGGTGCTTCGGTCTCAACGGCCTCTCGTTTGTGGCGCCGATCGTTTCGCTCAGCATGCTGCATATCCGCATCATCCCGGAAAAGACCAGCGAGAGCGTGCTCGACAGCATGAAAGAAGGCTTCCGCTTCATCCACCGCCATGGCACGATGGAAGCGCTGATGGTGCTGGCCTTCGCCATGACCGCGCTGGGCGTGCCTGCACGCACCTTCCTGCCCATCTTCGCCAAGCAGGTTTTTCATCGCGGGCCGGAAATGTATACCATGTGTCTGTCCATCGCCGGAGTCGGCTCCGTGCTGGGCGCGCTCGCGGTGGCCGCGCTGGGAAACGTGGCGCACAAAGGACGAATCGCGCTATCGACACTGATCCTGATGGGCGTGGGCATCACGGGCTTTGCCCTCTCCCGCTCGGTGCCGCTTACCTTCGCCCTGATGTTCCTGAACGGCGCCTCCATGGTGGGCGTTTTTGCCATGGTCAACTCGCTGGTGCAGTTGATCACCACCAACGAAATGCGCGGCCGCGTGATGAGCGCCTACAGCTTCGCGTTTCGCGGCGGCATGCCGATGGGAAACCTGGTGGCGGGCTGGCTCGTCCCAATCTTTACGGCTCCCACGGTGGTGGCCGTCGATGGTTTGCTGCTGGCGGCGCTCGGTTTGTACTTTCTGCTGGTGCACCGCAAGGTGGCGGCTTTGTGACGGTTTGAAATCCCTATGATTGTGCACTTGTTGATGGCCGGCTTCCTGGCCGGAACACTTTCGCCGCTCGAACTGGCGCGTGACACGCAAGACCGGCCGGCCCTGGAACGCCTGGTTAATGAGGCGGCCGCTGCCGCCGCCAGGGCGCCGAAGGATGCCGCCGCGCAGTTCCGCATGGCTCTGGCGTCGTCCTATCTCGCCGAAGTGGAAATCGAGACGCACGACAAGAAGGCCGCGCAACAGGCCGCCGTCCGTGGCATTCACGCGGCCGACCAGGCCATCGCTCTGAAACCGGATGACGCGGAGAACTACCGCGTCCTAGCAACCCTCTGTGGCCAGGCCATCACGGATATGCTGAGCGGCTTGAACTACGGCCCGCGCGCCAAGGACGCCGTTAGCAAGGCGGTCTCGCTGGCGCCCAAATCTTCGGCGGTCTGGATGGCGCGCGGCGTGGGCAATTACTACCTGCCGGCGCAGCTTGGCGGCGGCGCGGCCCAGGCTGTCGCCGATTTCCGCAAGGCCATCGAGCTCGACTCGCGAAACGCCGAAGCCTGGACCTGGCTCGGTATCGCCCTGCGGAAGGAGAATCAGGATGCCGAAGCGCGGCGGGCATTCGGCAAAGCGCTGGCGCTCGATCCGAACCGCGTCTGGGTGCGGCAGCAGCTCGAAAAGACCCCCGCCAAATGACGCGGATCGGGGCGCCCGCCGCCGCGCTGGCCCTGGCGCTGGCGAGCTTCTTCCTGTTCCCCGGCCACACCTGGCTCCAGCAGGATTCGCAGATCTGGACGCCAATGCTGGAACATCTGCGCGATCCGGCCGTGCTGCGCAACGACATTCTGGTTCAGCAGCCGCACGTGGGCTTCACGCTCTACGATGAGGCCGCTCTCGCACTGCGCGGCATTAGCGGCCTGGGATTCCGCGAGGTGCTGGCCCTCCAGCAGATCGCCTTCCGCGCGTGCGGCATCTGGGGATTGATTCTGATGGCCACCGCGGCCGGGCTCGAGTTGGGGCCGGCAGTGCTGGTGGCGGCGCTCTGCTCGCTGGGCGTGGCCATCGCCGGCCCCGCCGTGTTCACGGTCGAATACGAGCCCACCCCGCGCGCCTTCGCGCTGCCGCTGGTGCTGCTCGCCATCGGCCTTACGGCGCACCGCCGCTGTCTGGCGGCCGGCATCGCGGCGGCATGCGCGTTTCTGTATCATCCGCCAACCACGCTCGGGTTTCTGGCGATTTTCGCCGTGCTGACTTTCCGCCGGCGCCAATGGCGGGCCTGGATTCCGCTGGCGCTGGCGGGGGCGCTGCTGGCTTTCGCCGCAGTCCACCAGCACGGCGCCGCCCAGCAGCCGTTCTGGGGACGCATCGGCGCGCCGCAGGAGCAACTGCAACGGCTGCGCGCGTCCTATATCTGGATTTCCGCCTGGCCGCTCCGCTTCATGGTTCATCATCTGCTGCTTGCCGCCGCGCTCGCCGCCGCGTGGTTCCGCATTCGCCGGCACGTCCCCGCCGAACTGCGCGCGTTCGTGTTGGGGCTGCCGTTGCTGGGCCTGGCCAGCATGCCGGTTTCCTGGCTGCTGCTGGAGCACGCCCGGTGGGTGCTGATGCCGCAGCTTCAGCCCATGCGCCTGCTGCTGTTCCTGGCTTTGATGATGCAGTTTGTCGCCGCCGTGGCCGGAGCGCACGCCGCGCTTGCCCGGAGGTGGCTGGAAGCGGCGGCCTGGTTCGCCGTGGCGTGCTGGTTACCGCTCCAGCCGGTAGTCACCGAACCTTACCAGTGGCGCCGCGTCGCGGTGCTGTTGGTGGTGGCCGCTATCGCCGCGGCCGCCATGCGCTTCCGCGTCGCCCCGCTGGCCGGCGCCGCGGCGCTCCTCCTCATCCCGTTCGCCGGCGGTGTCGTCAACAACCCGCAACTCCACACGCCCGAACTGCGCCAGCTTTCCGATTGGGCGGCTCACTCGACCGCCCCCGACGCCGTCTTTCTCTTTCCCGATGCCGGCCGCTCGCTCTCGCTCGGCGTCTTCCGTTCCGAAGCGTTGCGCGCCGTCTATGTGGATTGGAAAGGCGGCGGCCAAGTGAACTTCAACCGCCCGTTCAGCGAGGAGTGGTGGCGCCGCTGGTCCGCAACCATAGCTCCCGGTTTCCACCCCACCGACATACCCAAATATGCGGCAGCCGGCATCGACTACATCGTGGTGCAGCCTCAGCATCGCCTGCCCGATCCTCCGCTGTTCTCCAACGCGGGGTATGTGGTGTACAAGGTTCCGAACTAGGCGGGCACGGAATGTGGCGCACGCACTCGTGCGTGCCGTGTCGAGACTCTTCTCGACATATCTTCGCTTCGCCTCGCCGTGCGTCGGCACGAGTGCCGACGCGGCACGCATGAGTGCGTGCGCCACGGCAACAACCGCGGCGATCTATTCGTACCGCAGCACTTCGGCCGGGGCGATTCTCGTGGCGTTGCGCGCGGGATACAACGTCGCCAGGAAACTGACCAGGATGGCAGCGGCGGCGATCCACACCCCATCCACCCAATGCGCTTCAAAGGGGACGAAACTCAGCGAGTAGACCGCTTCATCCAGGCGCACCCAGTGGTACTTGTCGGCGAAGTACGCCAGCGTGTAGCCGCCCACCAGCCCGATGGCGCTGCCCACCACGCCGATCAGCACCCCCTGCAACATGAAAATGCGGCGCACCTGCGCGGTTCGCGCGCCCATCGACATGAGGATGCCGATGTCGCGGTACTTTTCCATCACCATCATCACCAGCGTGATGAAAATATTCAGCGCAGCCACCATGAGAATCAGGCCGATCACGATCATGGCCACGATGCGCTCCATGCGCAACGCGCCGAGCAGTTGCTTATTGCGTTCCTGCCAAGTGGTGGTGGTGTAGCGGCTGCCGGCCACGCGTTCCACGTCGCGGGCGATCTCCGGCGCGCGGTCCAGGTCGTCAACCTTGAGTTCGATCTGGTTGATGACGTCCTCGAGCGATAGCGCCTTCTGCGCGGCGGCGATGGAAGTGAACGCCCAGGTGTCGTCGATATCGAAGAAGCCAGTCTCGTAAATCGCGCACACCTTGAAGCGGCGGATGGCGGGTCGCGGGCCAAAGGGCGTGAGCTCGCCTTCCGGGCTGACGAGCGTGATGTTGTCGTTGACGCGCATGCCGGTGTCTTCCGCCAGCCGCGCGCCGAGAATGATGCCGGGCGGCGACGCATTGGGATCGAGCAGCCGCTTTGTCGAGCCAGCTTTGAGATGGCGCAGCGCATCGCTGATGGCCAGTTCGGAATCCACCTCGACGCCTTTTAACACCGCGCCGTGCGACTGGATGGCGCCGGACAGAAACACCGGCGTGTAGAGCGCGGGCGAGACCGCGGTGACGTGGGGCGTGGCCCGCAAGCGCGCGGAGAGATCGCGCCAGCCGTCGATGCCGTTGTTGAGCTTCTCGGACACGTTGATGTGCGCCATCGCGCCCAGCAGGTTGCGCTCCAGCGTGTTGCGGAAGCCGGTGGTGACGGCGATGGCAATCACCAGCGCCATCACTCCCACCGCTACGCCGAGCACGGAGATGGCGGTGATGACGGAGATGACCGATGCGCCGCGGTGCGCCCGCAGATAGCGCGCGGCGACGAAAAGCTCAAAGCGGTATCGGGTCATAATCGGCCTGAGGGCTCGTCAAGAAACGACCGTACCATTCGGGCGTGGCGCACGCACTCGTGCGTGTCGCGTCGGCACTCGTGCCGACGCCCGGCGAGGCGAAGCGAAGACATGTCGAGAAGAGTCTCGACACGGCACGCACGAGTGCGTGCGCCACGTCGTTCGCCAGGATTTAGCATGGTCATTTCCTAACAATCGCCTACGCCGGCGCGCCTCCCTCATCGAGCTCGCGCATTTCGCGGACCAAGTCAATCGGACCTTCCGGCCGCAGCAACGGAAAGAGAATCACGTCGCGGATGGAACGGGAGCCGGTCAGGATCATGGTGAGACGGTCAATGCCGATGCCCTCGCCGCCGGCGGGCGGCATGGCGTACGCCAGCGCGCGGACGTAGTCTTCGTCCATCTGGTGTGCCTCTTCGTCGCCGCGCTCGCGCATGGCGAGCTGCATGTCAAAGCGGCGCCGCTGCTCTTGCGGATCGTTGAGCTCGGTGTACGCGTTGCCGATCTCCATCCCCGCGGCATATATTTCGAAGCGCTCGACGAACGCCGGATCGTCGGGCTTGGTCTTGGAAAGCGGCGACGTCTCGACCGGGTAATCGTAGATGATGGTCGGCTGAATGAGCTTGCTCTCCACCCGCTGCTCGAAGATGTCGGTCAGAGCTTCCCCGGCCGTGGGCTTGCGGGAATGGCTCCGCAGCCACTCGGGGCTGGCGACGTCCTCCGTCGCCGGCCGGTCTTCGCCTTCCCAAAACCGCACCACGGCTTCGCGCATGGTGTACCGCTCCAGGTGGCTGAAATCCAGGCGTTGCCCGTCAAAGTCCACGTCCGTCGAGCCGGCCGCATCGAGCGCGGCTTGCTTAAGCAACGCTTCGGAAAAGTCCATCAGGCCGAGGTAATCGGTGTAGGCCTGGTAGAACTCCAGCATGGTGAACTCGGGGTTGTGATGTGTGGAGAGACCTTCGTTGCGGAAGTTGCGATTGATTTCGTACACGCGCTCCAGGCCGCCCACCACCAGTCGCTTCAGGTACAGCTCCGGCGCGATGCGCAGATACAGGTCGATATCGAGCGTGTTGTGGTGGGTGACGAACGGCCGCGCGGCAGCCCCGCCATAGAGCGGCTGCATCATCGGTGTTTCCACTTCGATGAAATCGCGCGCCTCCAGTTGGCGCCGCAGCGACGAGATGATGCGCGCCCGCGTGATGAACACCTTGCGCACTTCCGGGTTGGCGATCAGGTCCAGGTAGCGCTGGCGGTAGCGGGTTTCCACGTCCTCCAGGCCGTGCCACTTTTCGGGCATCGAAAGCAGCGTCTTGGAAAGGAACTCCAGCTTCTCGGCGTGGATGCTCAGCTCGCCGGTGCGGGTCCGGAACAGGTAGCCCTCCACGCCGATGATGTCGCCGATATCCAGCATCTTGAAGAGCTGGAAATCGCGCTCGCCGACCGCATCTTTCTTCACGTAAATCTGCAACCGCTCGCCGTTTTGCTGGAGGTGCGCGAAGCCCGCCTTGCCCATGTGGCGAACAGTCATCATGCGTCCGGCCACACGCACGCGCACTTCGGGTGTGAGTTCCTCGGCGGTCTTGGAGCCGTATGCGCCCAGGATCTCGGGAATGGTGTGGGTGAAATCGTAGCGCCGGCCGTAGGCGCGGTAGCCCAGCGCCTCGATTTCGCGAACGCGCGCCAGGCGCTGCTTGAGTAGGTCGTCTTCCAGCGACAAAAAATCTCTCCTGTGAGCGAAAACACCTATTATACGGCTTCGGTTTCTCAAATCCCCCGCCGCAACCCCCTGCATTTGTTCGGTGCTAAGATAAAAAGGTCCGCTCGGCAAGCTCTGGGGGCGGAATCCGTGTCCTGATATGTCCGGTCTTTATTGGGCCCTTCTGGTCAGTCCGTCAGCATCCGGCCGGTTGAGCCAGATGTTCGTCAAGACTCCGTTTGCGGGCATCCATCAACTCGCGTGGTTCGACTGGGCCATGCTCATCCCCTATTTCAGCGTGCTGGTGGTTCTCTCGGTGTACGGGATTCACCGGTACGACATTATCCGCACTTATTTCAAGTACCGCAAGAACGCCACCGCGGAGCCGGCCGCCCGCCACTTCGAGAAGCTGCCGCCGGTGACCATCCAGTTGCCGCTTTTCAACGAGCGCTATGTCGTGGAGCGCCTGGTGGAGGAAATCGTCAAGATCGAGTACCCGAAGGAGCTGCTGCAAATTCAAGTGCTGGACGATTCCACCGACGACACCGCGCCCTTCGCCGGCGCACTGGTGGAACGCTATCGCGCGCTCGGCTACCCGATCGAATATCATCACCGCACCAACCGCCATGGATTCAAGGCGGGAGCGTTGCAGGAAGGCCTCGAAACCGCCACCGGCGAATTCGTAGCCGTGTTCGACGCCGACTTCTGCCCGCCGGCCGACTTCCTGATGCGCACCATCCATCACTTCGCCGACCCCAAGGTGGGCGTGGTGCAGACGCGCTGGAGCTACATCAACCGCGATTATAACTTCCTCTCCGAAGTGGAAGCCATGCTGCTCGACGGGCACTTCATCCTGGAGCACGGCGCGCGGTCGCGGGCGGGCTACTTTTTCAACTTCAACGGCACGGCGGGCATCCTCCGGCGCGCCATGATCGACGATGCGGGCGGTTGGCAGCACGACACGCTAACCGAAGATTCCGACCTGAGCTACCGGGCGCAGCTCAAGGGCTGGCGGTTTGTGTACCTGCCGGGCCTCGATTGCCCGTCCGAGCTGCCGGTGGACATTCACGGATTCCAGGTGCAGCAATCGCGGTGGGCCAAGGGCCTGACGCAGGTTGCCAAGAAACTCCTGCCGCGGCTGCTGCGCGCCGACCTCCCCAAGCGCGTCAAGGCCGAGGCTATTCTCCATCTCACTCCCAATATCACTTACCCGCTGATGATCGTGGTTTCGGCGCTGATGCTGCCGGTGATGATCGTCCGCTTCTACATGGGAGTGTGGCAGATGGTGTTCATCGACCTGCCGCTGATTGCGGCTTCGTTCTGGTCGATTTCGGCGTTCTACGTGATCGCGCAGCGCGAGCTGCACCCGAAAAGTTGGAAGCGGTCCATTCTGATGCTGCCCATGCTGATGGGGGTGGGGGTGGGCCTGACGATCATCAACACGCGCGCGGTGCTCGAAGCGCTGTTCGGCGTGGAGACCGCCTTCGCCCGCACGCCGAAATACGCCATCGCGGATCGCCCGGTGAAACTGGAAGTTAAGAAGTACCGCGGCCGCAGCGGATGGCTGCCCTATGCCGAGATCCTGGTGGGCACGTATTTCCTCGGCATGGTGGTCTTCGCGATCCAGACTTACAACCTCCTGGCGGTTCCGTTTCTGCTACTCTTCGTCTTCGGCTATTACTGGGCGGGTTTCGGCACGCTCTATCAGGAGCAGCAGGGCCGCCTGCGCTGGATGAAACAGCAGCGCCTCGCGCTCAACGCCGCACGGCAGGGGTAATTGCCCGGCCCTCGAGTTGTCGTCTGTTATGGCACCGCACGCTACTCCGCCGGCGGCTTCCATCCGCCAAATGCCTGTTCCAGCCACCACGCCACCGCCAGCGCCACATCTTCGCGCCATGGCGCGGCGGCTATCTGAACGGCGATGGGCAAGCCCGTACCCGACTCGCCGCAACGCACAACCGCGGCCGGCCAACCGGCGACGTTGTAAGCCATGGTGTGACTGAAGCCGATGAAGTTCTCATCCAGGATAGAAGTGCCGAGCGGCAGCGCCGGGTGGATATAGGCCGGACACAGAATCGCGTCGTATCCGCGGGCGAGAAACGCGGTCATTTCGGCGCAGTAATCGAACCACTCACCCCAGTAGTGCGCAAATCCGTCGATGCCGGTGCGGTATTGCTCCAACTTATCCACCCAGCCGGTCAGCAGCGGATGGACGCTGGTCGAACCGATGTCGCGCAGATAGCTGCGCAGGCCGTCGCCACCATCTGGGCCGATCAGTTTCATCTCGATCTCGTAAGCGGCATCCAGACAGGCCGGCCGGGCCTCTTCCACGCGGACGCCTTCCACGGCGAGCGCAGCCGCCGCGGTGCGTACCACGCCCGTCACTTCCTCGTCGGCCGCGGCGAGACCATTGTCGGTGTAGAACGCGATTCGCAGGTCGCGTACCCGCACCGCGCGCGGGTTCTCGAGCGGCATGTCCACCACGGTGTGGTCGCGGCCATCGGGACCGGCCAGCAGCGGCATCACGGTGACCAGGTCCTCCACGCGGCGCGCCATCGGCCCCACCTGCCACAGCGCTTCGATCCAGCCGCCGGCGGGCGGAAAATGGCCGGTGCGCGGCAGGCGTCCCGAGGTCGGCTTGATGGCGGCGCATCCGCAAAAAGCCGCCGGAAGGCGCACGCTGCCGGCGCAGTCGCTGCCCAAGCCAAGCGGCGAACCACAAGCGGCGAGCAGCGCGGCCTCACCGCCGCTCGAGCCTCCCGGCGTGCGCGCCGTGTCGTACGGGTTGCGGGTGGCGCCGAAAATCAGGTTGTCGCTCTCGAAGGCGAACAGCAGATCCGGCAGATTGGTTTTGGCGATGGGGATAGCGCCCGCCCGCCGCAGACGCTCCACCAGCGTTGCGTCCTCCGTGGAGGGCGGCGCGTTCTTCCGGCCCAGCGTCCCCGCCGTAACCACCGTGCCGGCCAGCTCGAGCGAGTCCTTGATGCTGAACGGCACGCCGTGGAGCGGCCCGCGCGGTTCGCTCGCATCGGCGGCCGCGGCCTCTGCCAGCGCGCTTTCCGTGAGTACCTGTATGGCGGCATTGATCTTCGGATTGATGGCGGCGATCCGCTCCAGGTGCGCCGCCACCAACTCGCGCGACGAGACACGCCGCTCGCGGATCAGCCGCGCCTGTTGGGTGGCGGAATAAGCGATGAGTTCGTTCATGGTCTCCCGGTGGGGCATGCTTTAGCTTGCCAACGCCCGCTTGCGGGCGCATTGCTTTGCCTTGCCCGTATACTCCATATAACTCCATTTCCGTATCGCGCACCAACCGCTCTTCGCGCCGCAGCCCCGTCCTTCAACCCGGCGTAGTACGATACCAACAGGAGCGTGTTCTGACCAAGGCACATCTTGAAACAACCGCCGCCCTTCCGGCCGCCGACCCAACCTGGACCATCGCCGTCCGCGCCGCCGAATCCAAGAAGGCCACCGACATCAAAGTTCTGGATTTGACCGGCATCACTTCCTTCGCCGACTATTTCGTCCTTTGCAGCGGCTCCAATCAGCGGCAGATTCAGGCCATCGCCGACGAAGTCACGCTACAGCTCAAACACCAGGCGGGCGAGCTGCCGATGAGTCTGGAAGGCTACGAGCAGGGCGAATGGGTGTTGGCCGATTACGGCGACATGCTGGTCCACGTTTTTTCCACCAAGGCCCGAGCCTATTATGATTTAGAGCGGCTCTGGCGCAATGCGAAGCCGATCGAGATTCCGTCCGAGTGAAGATCTTCGTCTACTTCATCGGCAAGCCCAAAGACCCGCACATCAATGCCGTGGCGCAGGACTTTCTCGGCCGCGCCGCCCGCTTTTCCAGCGTTGAAATGCGCGAGATCCGCCCGGAGCGCACCGATCCCTGGGCCCGCCATCCCGCCGCGCGCAAAATCTTTCTCGATCCGGCCGCCAAGCCGATCGATTCCGCCGCCTTCACCGCGCTGATCGCCAAGAGCGAGATGGAAGGCCGCGACCTGCTGTTCCTGGTGGGCGGGCACGCTGGTCTGCCGCCCGCCTGGGCCGGTCGCGCGGACCTGCTGCTCTCACTCTCCGCCATGACTTTTCCGCACGAGCTGGCCCGCGCCATGCTCGCCGAACAGATCTACCGGGCTTTCGCAACCTTGCGGGGCCATCCCTACCCGCGGTAAGTTGGTTGATTGCATGTCTTGGTTTAAGCGCGACAGGCCGGACGACAAAAAGCCGAAAGCCATCGACGAAGAATCGAAGCACGTCAAGACAGAAGGCCTCTGGCAGAAGTGCGACGGCTGCCGCCAGATCGTCTGGAAGAAGGACCTGGCGGCCAACTGGAACATCTGTCCCAAGTGCGGCCACCATTTCCGCATCGACGCCGTCTCCCGTATCCGCATGCTGTTCGATGGCGGCGATTACGAGGTTTTCGATGCCGCGCTGCACTCCACCGACCCGCTGGGCTTCGTCGACAGTAAACCCTACGTCAAGCGCCTGGAGGCCGCCCGTCTCGAAACCGGGCTGCGCGACGCCCTGGTTGCCGCCCGCGGCAAGCTGGGCGGGCGCCAGGTCGAAATCTGCTCCATGGAGGTGCGCTTCATCGGTGGCAGCATGGGGGCGGTGGTGGGCGAAAAGATCACGCGCGCCATCGAACGCTCCCTCGCGTCCCGCTCGCCGCTGGTCATCGTTTCCGCCTCCGGCGGCGCGCGCATGCAGGAAGGCGCCGTCAGCCTGATGCAAATGTGCAAGATCTGCTCCGCGCTGATGCGGCTCGACCAGGCCCGCGTACCCTTTATCAGTGTGCTCACCGACCCCACCACCGGCGGCGTCACCGCCAGCTTCGCCATGCTGGGCGACCTCAACATCGCCGAACCCGGCGCCCTGATCGGTTTCGCCGGCCCGCGCGTGATCGAGCAGACCATCCGCCAGAAGCTGCCCGAAGGTTTTCAGCGCAGCGAGTTTCTGGTCAAGCACGGCATGCTCGATGCCGTGGTGCCGCGCCTGGAGCTGAAGGCCTATATCGCACGGGCGTTCGATTTCTTCTGCCAGCAGTGAACTACCCCGATTCGGTCCACTTCCTTTACGCACTGGGCAACGAAATTAAAACCGCCAAGCTCGGCCTGGAGCGCATCCGCGCCGTGCTCGACGCGCTCGGCAATCCGCAGGACACGCTAAAGATCGTCCACGTGGCCGGCACCAACGGCAAAGGGTCCACCTGCGCCATGATCGAATCCGGCTTCCGCGCCGCCGGCCTGCGCACGGGGCTATACACTTCGCCGCATCTCGCCGAGCCCACCGAGCGCATCCGCATCGCCGGCCGCCCTGCCTCCGCCGAGCGGTTCGCCGCTGCCTTCAACCGCGTCCACGCCGTGGTCGAACAACTGCTGGCTCGCGAAGCCATCGACCTGCACACCACCTATTTCGAAACCGTCACCGCGATGGCGTTCCTGATCTTCGCCGAAGAAGGCGTGGATCGGGTAGTGCTGGAAGTCGGGCTGGGCGGGCGTCTGGATGCCACTAACGTGGTGCGGCCGTCGCTCGCCGTAATCACACCCATCGATTTCGATCACGAATCGTTCCTGGGCCGCGGCATCGAATCCATCGCCGCCGAGAAGGCCGGCATTCTGAAACCCGGCGTGCCCGCCGTTTTCGCGCGCCAACGCCCGGAAGCCGCGCGTGTGCTGGACCGCCGCGCCGCCGAATTGGACATTCCGGTGACGCGCGCCGCGTCGGCGTCTATCCAAGAGCTCTCGCTCGATGCTCGCGGCAGCCGCTTCGAGTTGTCCGGCGCGACCCCGCTTTCGATCCGCTGTCCGCTCGCCGGCGAGCACCAGGCGGACAATGCCGCCACCGCGGCGCTGGCGCTGCTCGCCTGCGGTGTTGACCACCGCGAGATTGAAGCCGGCATCGCCGCCGCCCTTTGGCCCGGCCGCCTGGAGCACGTCCGCGAACACCCCGCGATGATCCTCGATGGCGCCCACAACCCCGCCGCCGCCCGCGCGCTGGCCGCCTATATTACGCGCTTTTACTCGACCGTGCGCCTGCACCTGATCTTCGGCATCATGCGCGACAAAGCCGCCGCCGAAATCGCCGCTATCCTTTTCCCGCTGGCCTGGCAGGTGATCGTCACCGCGCCGCGCCAATCGCGCGCCCTCGCGCCCGAATCCCTCCGCGCCGTGGTCGATCACCCCAACCTGCAGTTTGCTCCCACCCTCGAAGCGGCTCTCCGCTTGATCGAAGATGCGCCACCGGACGACGTCATCTTCATCACCGGCTCCCTGTTCCTGGTCGCCGAAGCCCGGGAACTGCTGCTGCCCGGCACCGCCTTCCCGCCTCTATGAGCTGCCGATGAGGATGCCGGTGGCGAAGACCAGCGCGCCGCCGAGGCCGACCTGTAGGGCCGCGGAAAGGGGCGGGGTTTCCATATAGCGGTTGCGGATCCAGGTGATGATGCCCAGTTCGACGATCACCACCGCGATGGCGGCGGTGAGCGCGGCGCGGAAGCTGGGGATCATAAACGGCAGGGTATGGCCGATGCCGCCGAGGGCGGTCATCAGGCCGCAGACCAGGCCGCGCATCCAGGGATGGCCGCGGCCGGTGAGGCTGCCGTCGTCAGAGAGGGCTTCGGCGAATCCCATGCTGATGCCGGCGCCGATCGATGCCGCCAAGCCCACCAGAAACGCGTCCCACGGCCGGTGCGTGGCGAAAGCGGCGGCGAAAACCGGGGCAAGCGTGGAAACCGATCCATCCATCAAGCCGGCCAAGCCCGGCTGCACGATCTGCAGCACGAACAGCCGGCGGTTGGCGGCCTCTTCCTGCTCTTTGGCGGAGGCGTGCAGCTTGTCTTCGGTGAGCTCGTCGGCGCGGTTTTCGTGTCCCCGCTCCTCCTGGGCCAAGTCGTCCAAAAGCTGGCGAATGCTGGCGTCCTGGGTGCGGGCGGCGGCGCGCTCGTAAAAACGGCGGGTTTCGACTTCCATGGCGAAGGCCATGCCGCGCACCGCCTCCAGACGCAGCGGCCGCAACAGCCAGACGGGCCTGCGATCGACAAAGCCCCGCACGTCCTGGCGGCGGATCAACGGGATATGCTCGCCGAACTTCGCGCGCGTCAGTTCAATCAGGCGGCGGCGATGGCCGGATTCCTCCTCGCGCATGCCGCTGAAGATGGCCGCCGTGGCTGGGAAGTCGTCGCGCAGACCTTCGGCGAAGTCCGCATAGATGCGCTCATCCTCTTCTTCGAGCGAGATGGCCAAGGCCAGAACCTCGCGTTGCGACAGGCTGTCGAAACTTCTCATGCATTCCACTCTAATCGAAAGGCGGGCGTGGTAGCATCAGGCTGGAATGGCATTCGCGGATCTCACCAAGCAACTGGCGCAGCAGGCGATCCTATCGGCTACCAAGGATCCACCCGCAGCCACGTCCGCGCCTGGAGAACCCGCCGGTAAGGTGATCCTCGCCCAACTCGCCCTCATGCAGCGAGCGCTCAAGGAAGACGAGGAACTGATCGTCCTATTTGATGCAGGCGGCGAAAGGATCCGCGTGCTGGAGGTCTTTCTGCCATCGCCCGAGGTCGCCGTGCTCAGCGGCACGGACGCGAACCGCGCGCCGGTGCGGGCGATTGCGCCGGCGTCATCGATCGAGCTGCTCTGCAGAACGGTGAAAGTCCCGCCCCCAGCCAGGCCCGCCCGCGTGACCCTCGTCGTGCCGAAAGCCAAGTAGGCGGGGTGCCAGCCCGCAGCCGGATTCGCCCCAGCCACGGATAAACACAGATGAACCCAGATAAGGACTCCTTGTTTTATCCGTGTTTATCTGTGTTCATTCGTGGCCAATGTTCTTTCGCGGCTCAGATCTGAAAATCCTCGCCGTGCCAGATTCCTTCCGCGTCCGGGGCGGGCGTGCGCGGCGGCGGAGGTTCGGTGACGGTGGGTTTCTCCAGCCGGTCTACGCGAGCCATCAGCGTCGTCAGCATGGCGCCGATCGCATCCGGCAGATCGGTGTGCTGCAGGTCGGGATCGTCCGCGGGAGCATGCGCCCTGGAGCGGGTCACCGGGCGGCCCGGAACGCCGACCACCACCGAATTCGCCGGCACCGATTTCACCAGCACCGAATTGGCTCCGATCCGGCAATCGTCACCGATATCGATGGCGCCCAGCAGCTTGGCGCCGGCGCCCACTACCACCCGGTCGCCGAGCGTCGGGTGCCGCTTGCCATGGCTCAGGCTGGTGCCGCCCAAGGTGACGCCGTGGTAAATGGTGACGTCCGCGCCAACCTCCGCCGTCTCGCCGATCACCACCCCCATCCCGTGGTCGATGAAGAAACCGGGGCCTAACTTCGCGCCTGGGTGAATTTCAATGCCGGTGAAGTTTCGCGCCAGTTGCGAAAGCACGCGCGCCAATAGGCGGAACCCGTGCCGCCATAGCCAGTGTGTGAAGCGGTACATCCAGATGGCGTGCAGGCCGGAATAGCACAGCAGGACCTCCAACGCGTTCCGCGCCGCAGGATCGCGCCGCAGCACCGACTGGATATCGCGGTGCATGGTGAGCAGCGGATGCAGGTGTTCGCGGGCCGACGCCATTGTATTCAGTGTAGTGCAGTGGGTTTCTTCGTAGCGCCTGGCGGTCTTGCCGCCGGTTCTTTGCAAGCCACCTTCGACAAGAATCTCGGCGCCGGGCCGAGCACGCTCGGCTGGCCGACGCGCCAGCGCGCCCTAACTCAATTCTGATTTTTCCTTTACGACTTCCTTATGCCGCGCCAACTACTCTTTGTACGTGGAGGCACACATGCGGACTCAGGCTGGGCTGCACATCGATCCGGGAGCGCTCGAAGCGGGTCCGGGCGAACGCGGATTGGAGATCGTCGTGCCGTACACGGAATGGGCGCTGGCCGGTGCTGTGCTGCAGGGCGCCGCTGTGCTGGCGGCCGGGGCTGCCATTCTTGTCGCCACATGCCTGATGGTTGGAACTGCAGCCGCGCAGACCGGCACGCCGTCAGACACTCAGACGGCGACAGCGCCGGCTGCGGCGCCGGCCGCACCAGCGCCTCCCTCTGCGTACCACCAGGTGGGCATGGATTTCTCTTTCCTGTTCGACGGTTACGTGGACGCCAACTTCAACAACCCGAGTTCGGGCTGGAACTCGCTACGCAATTTCGACATGCGCTCCGACACACTGCATTTCAACATGGGGAAGATTACGATTGACCGTGCGCCAGGGCCAGTGGGCTTCCACCTGGACGTGGGGTTTGGAGAGATATTCTCCGTCATCCATGCCGCCGACCAGGCTGCCAAGGGGCTGAAGTATATCGAGCAGGCGTACGTGGACTTCAAGCCGAAGTCGTGGAAGGGCGTGGAAGTGGACGTGGGCGAGTTCGTCAGCGCGGCCGGCGCCGAGGTGATCGACGTCAACCAGAACTGGAACTACTCGCGCTCGCTGCTGTTTGCGTGGGCGGTTCCGTACTACCACTTCGGCATCCGCACCTCGTTTCCGGTGGGCGCGCACTTCACGGGTGGAGTGCAGCTCGTGAACGGCTGGAACAACGTCTACGCGAGTAACCAGGGCAAGTTGATCGGCCTGAACGGCGCGTACGCGTGGAAGAAGGCGACCTGGACCAATGTGTGGTACGGCGGTCCGGAGCGGGACAAGAACAGCCCGGGATGGCGCAACCTGTTCGATTCGGTGGTGCAGGTGAACCCGAACGACAACCTCAGTCTCTACCTCAATTTCGATTACGGCCGGAACAAGAACGTGGGACCGGATACGGCACAATGGACCGGCATCGCCGGGGCGGCGAGGCGCGCAGTCGGCAAGAAGGGCGCGATCACCGGACGCGTGGAATTGTTCGACGATGTGAACGGCTTTTCGACCGGCCTGGCGCAGACGGTGAAGGAATTTACGCTTACCGGCGAATACAAATTCTCCGGTTGGCTGCTGAGCCGCCTGGAGTTCCGCGACGATTGGTCGAGCCAGCCGTTTTTTGAGAAGGGGCAAGGCAATACCTCCAAGAACCAGCCCACAGTGCTGTTGGGCATGGTGGCGTATTTCGGGCCCAAGAAATAACAGCACAGGGCACCTGACCGGTTGTTCGCCTAAGGTCCACTGTCCAGAAACTCACCTGCAAGCTATTGATTCCACTTGCAGCCGCTCAAGTGAGTTTCTGGCTCTATGGACCCGGCGGCCGCCTGGTCTAGGCTTCCATGTCGCACGCTCGGCGGCAGGATCCCGCGTTAATTCAATTCTGATCTTTCCTTTACGACTTCCTTATGCCGCGCCAACTACTCTTTGTACGTGGAGGCACACATGCGGACTCAGGCTGGGCTGCACATCGATCCGGGAGCGCTCGCAGCGGGACCGGGCGCACGCGAACTGGAAGTCGTCGTGCCGTACACGGAATGGGCGTTGGCCGAGGCGACGCTGCAGCGGGCCGCGGTGCTGGCGGCGGGGCTCAATGTCCGCGTCCGGCTGGTAGCGGTGCACTCGGTGCCATACGCAGTGTCATTCGGCTGCCCGGCGGCGGTGCATGCGCATCTGGTGGAACAACTGGTAGACTTGGCATCGCGGTGCCAGTTTCCGGTTGAGCCGCAAGTGGTGATGGCGCGTGGCTGGGTAGAGGGCTTTCAGTACGCGTTGCATCCCGACTCCACCGTGCTGGTGGGCACGCGAAAACATTTTTGGCGCACGCGGGAAGAAAGCCTGGCGCGCGACCTGGCTCGCGGCGGGCACAACGTCGCATTGATCCATGTGGAATAGGTGAACCATGCTGGACGTGATCTTCGTTCTCGTGACGATTCTGTTTTTCCTTGCCGCCTGGGCATTTACGAAAGGATGCGACCTGCTTTAGACAAACCTATGGAATACATCGTGGGATTGATTGTAGCGGCGGGCCTGGGGGTGTATCTGTTCTACGCCCTGCTGCGCCCGGAGCGTTTCTGAAGGGGAGCCGATGACCACCAACGGACTGTTTCAAATCGGACTTTACCTGGCGGTGCTGCTGCTGCTGGTGAAGCCGCTGGGCGCTTACATGGCCCGCGTGTTCCAGAGCGAGCGCACGTTCCTGCATCCGGTGCTGCGGCCTATCGAGAACCTGATCTACCGAATTTGCGGCATTGAGGAAGCGGCCGAGCAAAGCTGGAAACGCTATGCCGGCGGCGCGCTGGTGTTCAGCGCGGTGGGCATGCTGTTGACGTACCTCTTGATGCGTGTGCAGCAGTGGCTGCCGTGGAATCCGCAGGGGCTCGGCAACGTGGCGGCGGACCTGAGCTGGAACACGGCGGCCAGTTTCACCACCAACACCAACTGGCAATCGTACACGCCGGAAACCACCATGAGCTACCTCACCGAAATGGCGGCGCTGGCCACGCACAACTTCTTTTCGGCGGCAATGGGAATGGCGGTGGCGATCGCGGTCGTGCGCGGCTTCTCGCGGCACTCGTCGAAAACCCTGGGCAATTTCTGGGTGGATTTCACGCGATCCATCGTTTACATTCTGCTGCCGCTCTCCATTGTGGTTGCGCTGCTGCTGTGCTCGCAGGGAGTGATTCAGAACCTGCATCCGTACACCAAGGCGGCGACGTTGGAGGGCGCGGTGCAGACACTTCCGCAGGGGCCGGCGGCTTCGCAGGAAGTCATCAAATTGCTGGGCACCAACGGCGGCGGATTCCTCAACGCCAATTCGGCGCATCCTTATGAGAACCCGACACCATTTACCAACTTCATTCAGATGCTGCTGATCTTCGTGATCCCGGCCGGGCTGACTTATACGTTCGGCAAAATGGTGAAAGACACGCGGCAGGGCTGGGCGCTGCTGGCCGCCATGACAGTGCTGTTCCTGGCCGGCGTGTTTGTCGTCTACTCGGCCGAGCAGGGGGGCAACCCGATACTGGCGAAGCGAGGACTGCAAACCCAGGCAACGGCGACGCAACCGGGCGGCAACATGGAAGGGAAGGAAGTCCGCTTCGGCATCGCCAATACGGCGCTGTTCACGGTGATTACCACGGACGCGAGCTGCGGCGCGATAAACAACGCGCACGACAGCCTGACGCCGCTGGGCGGGCTGGTCCCGCTGGTCAACATCGAGTTGGGCGAAGTGGTTTTCGGCGGCGTCGGCTCGGGGTTATACGGCATACTGTTGTTCGCCATTCTGGCGGTGTTCATCGCCGGGCTGATGGTGGGGCGCACGCCGGAGTACCTGGGCAAGAAGATCGAGCAGAAGGAAGTGAAGATGGTGATGCTGTCGGTGCTGGTGATGGCGTTCAGCATTCTGGGATTCGCCGCGGCGGGGATCAACCTGAGCACGGTGGGTAACAGTTTGACCAACCACGGGCCGCATGGGCTCTCCGAGGTTCTCTACGCCTACACTTCGGCGGTGGGGAACAATGGGAGCGCCTTCGCGGGGCTGAACGCCAACACGATGTACCTCAACGTCACCCTGGGCCTGGCCATGCTGTTCGGGCGATTTCTGATGTTGATTCCGTTGTTGGCGGCGGCGGGAAGCTTGGCAGCCAAAAAGCAAGTGCCGGTATCGGCGGGGACCTTCCCCACACACGGGCCGCTGTTTGTGGCGCTGCTGGTGGGCGTAGTGGTGATTGTGGGGGCGCTGACGTTCTTCCCTGCGCTTTCGCTCGGTCCGGTGGTGGAACATTTCCTGATGCAACAGGGGAGGCTGTGGAGCTAAGATGCCCGTCGCAACCGTAACACCCGTCAACACCGACGACACTTCGTTGATTTCGAAAAGGGCAGCGCGCGCCCGGCCGCTGTTCGATCCGCCGATCGTGAAGCGGGCCATCGGCGATTCGTTCGTCAAGCTGAACCCGCGGGCGATGATGAAGAACCCGGTGATGTTCGTGGTGGAAGTGGGCGCGGTGATGACCACCATCCTGGCCGCACGCGACTTGGCATCCGGCGCGGCCCTCGGCGGTTTCACTTTTCAGATCACCCTGTGGCTGTGGTTCACCGTGCTGTTCGCCAACTTCGCCGAAGCCATGGCGGAGGGCCGCGGCAAGGCGCAGGCCGACACGCTGCGCAAGACCAAAACCGAGACCACCGCGCGCAAGCTGATTAATGGCAAGACGGAAACCGTGGCGGCAACCATGCTGCGTGCGGGCGACGTGGTGCTGGTGGAAGCCGGCGAGACCATCCCCGGCGACGGCGACGTGATCGAGGGCATCGCCAGCGTGGATGAATCCGCCATCACGGGCGAGAGTGCGCCCGTGATCCGCGAATCGGGCGGCGACCGTAGCGCGGTGACCGGCGGCACCAAGGTGCTCTCGGACTGGATCAAGGTGAAGATCACCTCCAACCCGGGCGAGACATTTCTGGACCGCATGATCGCGCTGGTGGAAGGCGCCGAGCGGCAAAAAACGCCGAATGAAATCGCGCTCAACATCATGATCGCCGGGCTGACGCTGGTGTTCCTGCTGGCGGTAGTGACGCTGCAGCCGTTCGCTGCCTTCAGCGTGCACTCGAGCGGCAGCGGCACGGCGCCTTCGGTGACGGTGCTGATCTCGCTGTTGGTGTGCCTGATTCCCACCACCATCGGCGGCCTGCTTTCGGCCATCGGCATCGCCGGTATGGATCGTGTGATGCAGCACAACGTGCTGGCCATGAGCGGCAAAGCGGTGGAAGCGGCCGGCGACGTGAACACGCTGCTGCTGGACAAAACCGGCACCATCACGCTGGGCAACCGGCAGGCGGTGGAATTCATTCCGCTCAACGGGGTGACGGAGGCCGAGGTGGCCGACGCGGCGCAGCTCTCCAGCCTGGCCGACGAAACGCCGGAGGGCCGGTCGATCGTGGTGCTAGCCAAGCAGCGCTACAACATCCGCGGGCGCGAAGTGGCGGAACACGAAGCCCACTTTATTCCCTTCACGGCCCAGACGCGCATGAGCGGCGTGGATATCGATGGCCGCCAGGTCCGCAAAGGCGCAACGGATTCGGTGATGGAGTTCGTGGCTGAGCACGGCGGCGCGCCCTGCGGCGAGCTGACCGAAATCACCGACCGGATTTCGCGCTCCGGCGGCACGCCGCTGGTGGTGGCCGATGGCGGGCGCGCGCTGGGCGTGGTGCATCTGAAGGACGTGGTGAAGGGCGGCATGCGCGAGCGCTTCGAGCAGTTGCGCGCCATGGGCATCCGCACCGTCATGATCACCGGCGACAATCCGCTGACCGCTTCGGCCATCGCGGCCGAAGCCGGCGTGGACGATTTTCTGGCGCAGGCTACTCCGCGCGACAAGATGGACCTGATCAAGAAGGAACAGGCAGGCGGACGCCTGGTGGCAATGACCGGCGACGGCACCAACGACGCGCCGGCGCTGGCGCAGGCCGACGTGGGCCTGGCCATGAACACCGGTACCATGGCGGCCAAAGAAGCCGGCAACATGGTGGACCTGGACAGCAATCCCACCAAGCTGATTGAAATCGTAGCGATCGGCAAACAGTTGCTGATGACGCGCGGCGCGCTGTTCACGTTCTCCATCGCCAACGATGTCGCCAAGTATTTCGCGATTCTGCCCGCCATGTTCATGGTGACCTACCCGGAAATGGGGAAGCTGAACATCATGGGCCTGCACACGCCGCAGAGCGCGGTGCTGGCGGCGGTGATCTTCAACGCGCTGATCATCATGGCGCTGATTCCGCTGGCGCTGCGCGGCGTCAAGTACCGCCCGATGAGCGCGGCCTCGCTGCTGCGGCGCAACCTGCTGATCTACGGCGTGGGCGGAGTGATCGCGCCGTTCCCCGGCATCTGGTTGATCGACCGGCTGCTCGGCCTGCTGCGTCTGGCGTAAAGGAGACTCGACATGAAACAGCTCATGATTGCGATTAAAGCGACGCTTCTACTGACGGTGTTGACCGGCCTGCTGTATCCGCTGGCGGTGACGGGACTGGCGCAGATTCTCTTTCCCCACCAGGCCAACGGAAGCTTGAAGGTGGTGAACGGCAAGACGGTGGGCTCCGAACTGATCGGCCAGAGCTTCACTAAAACCGAATATTTTCACGGGCGCCCCTCGGCCGCGGGCAATGGGTATGACGGCTTGAACTCGGGCGGCTCCAATTACGGACCGACTAACCAGAAGCTGAGTGACCGTGTAAGTGACGATGTCAAGAAGTTTCGCGCCGAGAATCCGACCTACACCGGCCCCGTGCCGGCGGACCTGTTGACCGCATCAGGCAGCGGCCTCGACCCGCACATCAGCCCCGCTTCAGCCGACGTGCAAGTAGCCCGCGTGGCCGCGGCGCGCGGCGTGCCCGCGGACACAGTTCGCCAGCTTGTGCTCGCACACACCGAAGGCCGGCAATACGGCCTCTTCGGCGAGCCACGAGTGAACGTGCTCGAACTGAACGTGGCATTGGACCAAGCGGCGCCCGTGCGGAAATAGGTGCCAATGCCCGCCTGCGGGCGCGCTTCTTCGAGGCTTCGCGAACGGCTGCCCAACTGGGCGGCGGGTTAGTTTGGCCGTGCGGCCGGTCACTTCCGCAGGTCGGCGGCGGCGCGACTATTTGGTCTCTCTCTAGCAGGTTGGGTCTGCCAACTGGAGTCACAAGACTAGAGATATCGTGCGGACCATCGCGGAGCATTTCGCCGCATTCTACAATAGGCGGTGCGGCTCAACGATGCAATGGGAACTTGAGCCGGCCGGCCAAAACCACAAACAAACAGGTAGAGGATTTTGGACAAGAGGATTCCATTGGTGATCCGGCAGGTTGCGTACAATCTACGTGGCGGATTCCTGGTTCGTCCTCTAATCATCACGCTCACACTCGGTTGCGTCGGTGCGGCGCTGTCGTTCCTCGAAGAGCTAATTCCCGGGTTCTCCGATTTCATTCCCAAGTTGCTCCTTCCGTCTCGTTCCGATCCACAAGTGGCGCAGGTGATTCTAGGGAGCATCGCGACCTCGATCATGACCGTGGTCTCGATCGTTTTCGCGATCCTGCTGATGACGCTCACGCTGGCCTCCATGCAGTTTTCCCCGCGCATCATCGTCAGCTTTTCCAGGGATCGCGTGACGCAATGGACGCTGGGGATCTTCCTCGGCACATTTTCCTACTGCATGGCCGCGCTTCCAGCGGCGCACTCGGTCCCGCAACCGTTCGCGCCGGTCGTCACGGTGCTGGGGGCGATGCTGCTGGCGCTAGCCTGCGTCGGCTGGTTGCTGTTCTTCATCCATCACATCTCGCGCGCGATCAGCGTCAACCACATCGTGGACCGGATCGCTTCGGAAACCGAGGCGATGATCGAGGAGTTGATGCGGTGGCCGCACCGGCCGGGCCGCCCGGAAGGCGACGATCCGCGACGGGGATACACCTGGGAAACGACGCTCACCAGCCAGGTTTCAGGCTACATCCGCTTCCTAGACACCCGGCGCCTGGTCGCGGTCGCCAAGTCGCACCACGTCAAAGTCGACGTCTTACGCCGCGTCGGCCACTTCGTCCCGGCCGGAGTGCCGCTGATGAAGCTTTCGAGGGGCGACCGGATGCAACTGGATGGGAGCGAAGAGCTTCGCGGAGCATTCGACTTCGGTCCCACCAGGACCCTGCAACAGGACGTGGAATTCGGAGTTTTGCAGATTGTCGACATCGCACTGAAGGCCATTTCACCCGCGGTCAATGATCCCACCACCGCGATCGGTTCGGTGGACCAGTTAAGCCGCATTTTGATCCGGTTTGCGTCGCGTGAAACGCCGGAGTCGACTCTCTATGATCCGCCTGGGGTCTTTCGGGTTCACGTTCCATGGATCGGCTTTGAGCGGCTCCTGGATTCGGCTTTCGAGCAAATACGCTTGTATGCCAGAAGCGACGTCGCGGTCAGCTTGCGCCTCTTGCGTGCGCTGGCTGACATCGCTGTCACTACACCCGACCCGCTGTTCCGTCGAATTCTCGCGGAGCGCGGCCGGCGAATCGTCGAGGGTTGTGCAAGCTCCCTCGGCGAGGAAGAACTGGAGCCACTTCGTGCGAGGGCGGCGGCGCTCGAGAATCTCACTGCCCCACCTCAGGCGGGCGCCGAGAACCTGAGTGGGCCTTGAGTTTGAACCGCCCGGGAGTTGGCGGCGTGGAGCCGCTTTTGCCAAGCCGTCCGCAGGGTTCATGCCTAACTATGAAGCCGTATTCCTGGCTGTCCAGCGCCGGGCGTCAAGCGCCGATGGAGTCGAAATCCGCCGCTTCCCCGGCTTTGGCGACTGAGATGCCAGGAGCGATCGCGCGCACCAGGCCGGCCAGCACGGAACCGGCGCCGGCCTCGAAGGCGCGCTCCACGCCGCTCGCGGCCAGCAGGCGCACGCTTTCCACCCAGCGCACCGGGTTCGGCACCTGTTGGTACAGGCCCTCGCGAGCTTCGGCGCCGGTGCGGATTTCGCGCGCCTGCCAGTTATTGACCAGCGGGCAAGCGAGATCGGCGAATTCGGTCGCGTCCAGATTGGCGCGCAGCCGCTCCTGCGCCGGTTGCATCAGCGCGCAATGGAACGGCGCGCTCACCGGCAAGGGCAGCACGCGGCGGGCGCCGGCGGCTTTGGCGAGCGTCATGCCGCGCTCGACGGCGCCGGCGTGTCCGGCGATCACCACCTGGTCCGGCGAGTTGAAATTGGCCGCGCTGACCACTTCCCCTTGCGCGGCTTCGGCGAGGATTGCTTCGAGCTTGCCCTCTGGCAATCTGAGGATGGCGGCCATGGCACCCACGCCCGGCGGCACCGCCTCCTGCATGTAGCGGCCACGATGGCGCACCAGGCGGACGGCGTCGCGGAAGCGGAGGCTCTTGGCGGCGACCAGCGCGGCGTATTCGCCCAGGCTGTGGCCGGCCACGAAATCGGGGACAAAGCCGCGCTCGCCGAGCACGGCCCAGGCGGCCACGGAGACCGTCAGCAACGCGGGCTGCTGGTTCTCGGTGAGCTTGAGCTGATCGTCGGGACCTTCAAAACAGAGGCGCGAAATGGCGAAGCCGAGTGCATCGTCGGCTTCTTCAAACGTGCGCCCCGCCACGGGAAACCTATCGGCAAGCGACTTACCCATGCCGGCGTATTGCGACCCCTGGCCAGGAAAAAGGAAAGCGGTTTTCGGTGTCAAAAAGGATTATAACTGGCCGCGGCGGAGCTTTGGTTCATTGAAAGAGCCCCGCTTGCCCTGCCGCTGCTACTTGGTGTAGAGTAAAACTTCGATGCCGCGCTACTACGCCAGCTCATTTAGCGGCCGGTTCTGGTTTAGCCAGATCCGGTAGAGCGGCGTTGGTTGCGTCAGACGTTGATGGATTTCGAAACCGGCCCGCTCTTTTCGGAGCGGGCTTTTTGTTTTAGGGGGAACGGCGATGGTGATTTCGATGCGGCAGCACGCCAGCAAAGAAGAAATCGAACACGTTTGCGAGCGGATTCAGGAGTTCGGATACAAGGTCCACTCGATTGTGGGCGAGTCACGGGTGGTGATCGGCGTAGTGGGGGTCGGCGACGTCACCGCCTGCCTGGAATCGCTCGAGGCCACGCCTGGGGTGGAAACGGCGGTGCGTATTTCGGCGCCCTACAAGTTCGTCAGCCGCGAATTCCGCAAAGAGCGCAGCGCCATCAAGCTCAATGGGATCGAAATCGGCGGCGCCGAATTGATCGTGATGGCCGGGCCGTGTTCGGTGGAAAGCGAAAAGCAGATCATGCAGACGGCGGAGGGCGTCGCCGCGGCGGGCGCCCGCGTGCTGCGCGGCGGAGCGTTCAAGCCGCGCACATCGCCGTACGATTTTCAGGGCATGGAGCTCGAGGGGCTGAAGCTGCTGCGCAAAGCGAAGGAAGCCACCGGCCTCGCGATCGTCACCGAGGTGATGAGCGACAGCGACGTGCGACTGGTGGCCGAATACGCCGACTGCATGCAGGTGGGCGCGCGCAACATGCAAAACTTCGCGCTGCTGAAATCGCTGGGCGGCTGCGGCCGGCCGGTGCTGCTCAAGCGCGGCATGAGCTCTACCATCAAGGAGCTGCTGATGTCGGCCGAGTACATTGTGGCGCACGGCAACCCCAACGTGATTCTCTGCGAGCGCGGCATCCGCACGTTCGAAACCGCCACGCGCAACACGTGCGACATCACCGCCGTGCCAGTGTTGAACGAACTGACGCACCTGCCGGTGGTTCTCGACCCCAGCCATGCCACCGGCAAGCGCAGCCTGGTGCCGGCGCTGGCACGCGCGGGCGTGGCCATCGGGGCCGATGGGATCATCGTGGAAGTGCACCCGTATCCGGAGAAGGCCGTCAGCGACGGGGCGCAGTCGTTGACGCTCGATGGATTCGCGGCGATGATGCGGGATCTGGCGCCCTATATCGAGATGTGGCGGCAGGCGCGCGCGGCCCAGAGCGCGGCGCTGGCGACCGTGGTCTGAGCGCGAGATTCGGTTGGCAGGCGAAAGCGCCTGCCCCACTCCGACGGCAATGTGGGACAGACGCCCGGGTTACGGGTCCGAAGCGGACTTCCGTCTGTCGACACACCCGCAAAAACCTATAATTCCGCCACTGGCTCTGCCTGACGGGCGCCAACGCGGCCGGCGACGATGTCGGCCAGGAAATAGTTCTCGCCGTGGAATGGGCAGCCGGCCAGGCGGCGCAGCATGGCGATTTGGCCGACGTGGCTGAGCGCATCGGCAATCGGGCCCTGGAACAGCTTTTCGGCAGGGCACGCCGACGGTACATCGGACGCCAAACGGCGGTCGAAGGCTTCGAGCGCGGCGAAGAAACGCGCCGTGCCCTGCTCCCAGGCAAGCGGCGGTGAATCGTGCCAGGCCTGCTTGCCATCCGCCATCGAGAGCGACCAATCCAGCAGATCGCCGATGTGCGCCAGAATTTGGCCCGGCGTGCGCGGTTGCTCCCCCACCCGAAATGCCGCGAATTCGACCGGCGCCCCGCGCAACGCCTTGCCGCCGCGGTATGCCAGCGTCGCCAGCGTGTGGCGCAATAGGGTGGTTTTATCGTCCATTCAAGATACTTTACCGAAATCTAAGAAGCCGCGCTGCGGGTCGGTGCTCAACAGCGTCACGCGCAGGCGGTCGCCCACGTCCAGCCCCCGCTCGCCGCGCATCAGCCGGCCTTCCACCGGCGGATCGAAGATTCTCACGAAGACGCCCTTGGGCGTGTTGCCGGTCACGACTGCCTGGAAGTTTTCGCCGATTCGATGCTGCATCGCCACCGCCGCCAGGCGCTTGTTCATGGCGCGCTCCACTTTGCGCGCGGCATCCTCTTTCAAGGTGCAGTTCTTCGCGATGCCATCCAGTTCGTCGTCCGCGTAACCGGCGACCGTCCCGGCCGCGTGCGCCTTGATGAGGCGCTGGGTCACCATGTCGGCGAAGCGGCGGTTCGGCGCCGTCGAGTGCGTGTAGTCCTGCGCGGCGAGGCCGAAATGGCCCTGCGCCGGATCGCCCGGCCGCATCAGCACGTACTCACCCGGCCCCATCAGCTTCAGCACCGAAAGCGAGACGTCGGCATAATGTACCGGGTCGGCCGCTTTGCGCCGTACCAGGAAAGCGTTGAGCGCCCCCGGATCGGGCGTGTCGGGCAGCGTGTCGCCGGTTTGCTTCGCCAGCTCGACAATACGCGGCCAGCGCTCCGGCGCTTTCACCACACGGCGGATCGAGGAGACGCCGGCATCGCGCAGCGTGCGCGCCATCACTTCATTGGCCGCGATCATGAAATCTTCGATCAAGTGCGCCGCGCGGTTGGCGGCACGAGCGGTAATGTCCTGCACCTTGCCATCGGCGAACACCGGCTGCGCTTCCAGGCGATCGAAAGTGAGCGCGCCAAGCCGGTGGCGCGCCTCGCGCAGGATTCCAGCGGCCTCATCCTGCAACTTGAGCTGTGCGGCCAGTTCCACGGAGGCGGCGACTTTCGCGGGCGCCGGGCCCGTGCCTTCGAGCCACGCGCCCACGCCGTTGTAGGCGAGTTGCGCGCGGTTGCGCACGCGGGCCCGATAGATGCCGCTCTTCGTGACCGATCCATCGGCCGCCATCACGGTCTCGATGACCACCGCGGCGCGCTCCTGGCCCTCGTTGAGCGACGTCAGGTCCGTCGACAGCCGCTCCGGCAGCATGGGAAAAGTGCGGACTCCGGTATACACCGTGGTGGTCTCCTGGGCCGCGTGCGCATCGATGGGCGTCCCCTTGCCCACCAGCGAATCCACGTCGGCGACGCCCACCAGCACGCGGATGCCTTCGGCCGTCCGTTCCGCCCATTCGATCTGGTCGAGATCGCGCGAGTCGTCGTTGTCGATGGAAGACCACAGCAGGCCCGTGAGATCGCGCAAGCTCGCGTCCGAGCTTGGCTGGATGGCCGCAAGCTGGCGCTCAGCTTCGGGTGAAAAGTCCGGCGCAAAGCCGTGGTCGATCATTTCCTGGCGCGCCGCCGCCAACAGGTTGAAGTCGTCGTGAGGCATGAAACGATGAGGGTAGCAAAAGCCGGAGCACAAAACACGGCGCGCGGGCAGTTACCTGTCGGGCAGGAAGCCAATGCGGCGTTTCGTTACCGGAGGCCCTTGCTGCAACCTCTTGATCTCTTCCACTACCCCCAGGATGATCGAGCCCTGTCGTTTTTGCGTAGCGTCAAGCCTGCCAACCTTGCGGGCGAGTTCTTTATGGCTTGCCACCACCTCGCGAAGTTTCACAAAAGCTCGAATGATGACGATGTTCATCTGCGCGGCGCGATCGCTATTGAGCACTGAGGCGAGCATCGCCACGCCGTGCTCGGTGAACGCGTATGGCAACGTGCGCCGTCCGCCGCGTCCCGCCTTTGACATCGCAATTTGCGATGTCAAAAAGCCCGCCTCCTCGCGACTGAGCTGGAGCATGAAATCCGCGGGAAAACGTTTGTGGTTACGTTTGACAGCTTCGTTGAGGCGGAACGTGGGCACGCCATAGATCTCGGCCAGATCGGAATCCAGCATGACCTTCTGGCCGCGGACGAGATAGATCCTCCGCTCAATCAGCCCCACCGGCACGGGCAGCTGCCCGGCAAGGGAGGAAGGCCTCTTGGTTATTTGTGGCGCGCGTATTGCCAAACCAAACTATAACGGATCTCATCCTCACGGAAAGGACTATTTCTCCGCAGCCAGCGCGGCCGGCTCCATCAGCCTGCAGGGGCACGCCCTGTTTGACATCGCAATTTGCGATGTCAAAGAAAATCGCTTCCACGGAACTACCTTCGCAACCGCCACGCCAGCAGCAGCCAGCCGGCGATAAACGCAATCCCGCCGATTGGCGTGATCGCGCCCAGCCAGCGGTTGCCGGTGATGGCCAGCAGGTAGAGGCTCCCCGAAAAGAAGACGATTCCCGCCAGCAGCACCGCGCACACCGTGCCCGCGGCATCCTCTGTCAGCGCACTCGTCCGCGGCAAAATGGAAACTACCAGAATTCCCAATGCGTGCAAGAAGTGGTAGAGCGCGGCCTTCTCATACACGCTCATCCGGTAAGCGTCCACGCGCTCCCTCAGTTGGTGCGCGCCGAACGCGCCCAAGGCAACTGCCAAGGCCAGCAGAATCGCTCCCGTCATGCTCCAGTTCATGTTCTTCCGCCTTTTAATGCGAAGGATACCAGAGAGACCGTCGGAGCAGGCTTTCGCTTTCGGGCTTGCTCGTGCCGCCACTTGTTATGATTGGTGGCGAAGCGATGAGCTTTCTGCGCTCCCTGCTGTTTTCGACCCCCCTGATCGCGCTCGCCACCATGATCATGGGAACCCTCTCGCTTCTGGCATCGCTGGTCGACCGCACCGGTCGCACTCAGCACAAGCTGGCGCGCATTTGGGGCAGGATGCTGCTCGATGTGAGCTTCATCAGGGTTCGCACCGAGGGTCTCGAAAAGCTTGACCGGAATGCCGCTTATGTATTCGTTGCCAATCACGCAAGCTACATGGATATCCCCGCGCTGCTGGCCTACCTGCCGTTTCAGTTCCGCTTTTTCGCCAAGCAAGCGCTGTACAGGATTCCGTTCCTGGGCGGCCATCTGAACCGTGCCGGCCATATCCCGGTGGATCGTTCCAGTCCGCGGGCTTCGCTCAAGAGCATGAGCGAGGGTGCCCGCATCGTGGCTCAGCGCCGCATTTCAGTGTTGTTGTTTCCAGAGGGCGGACGCTGCCCCGAAGGACTGAGGGAATTCAAGGAAGGCGCCGCTTACATCGCGATCAAGGCGGGCGTGCCGGTGGTGCCGATGGCGCTAGTCGGCATGCGCCGACTGTTGCCCATGGGCTCGATCCACCTGCGCAGCGGCGAGGCCGTCCTGCGCATTGGCGATCCCATCCCCACCGCCGGCATGGGGCTACACGACCGCACCGCGCTCAACCAACGTCTGTATCAAGAGGTTGCGCAACTGCTGGCGGGGGGACTGTAGGGGCCGGGCATGCCCGGCCCGCGGCTGAGTTACCGCGCCGCCATCAACGCGCGCAGCCGCCGCGCCCGTTCCGGGGCGCGCAACTGGCGCAAGGCTTTGGCTTCAATCTGGCGAATCCGCTCACGCGTGACGTCGAACTCCTGGCCGATCTCTTCCAGCGTGTGCTCCCGTTCGCAGCCGATCCCGAACCGCATGCGAATCACTTTCTCCTCTTTCGGAGAAAGCGTCTTCAGAATGCCGGCCGTTTCGTCGCGAACGTTGGTTTCGATTACCGCATCCACCGGCGACCCTACCCAGCGGTCTTCGATCAGATCGCCGAGAGCCGATTCGCCGTCGCGGCCCACCGGCGTTTCGAGTGACACCGGGTCGCGGGAAATGGTCTTCAGCTTTTGCACCTTCTCGACCGGGATTTCCATACGCCGGCCAATTTCGTCATTCGTAGGAGTTCGGCCCAGTTCCTTCTCGAGTTCGCGGGTGGCGCGCAGAAACTTGTTCATGCTCTCGTTCATGTGCACCGGAATACGAATGGTCCGGGACTGGTCGGCGATGGCACGCGTGATGGCCTGCCGGATCCACCAGGTGGCATAAGTCGAAAACTTGTAGCCGCGCCGGTATTCGAATTTGTCGGCTGCGCGCATCAGGCCGATATTGCCCTCCTGAATCAGGTCGAGGAGGTGCAACCCACGATTTACGTATTTCTTAGCGACCGAAACCACCAGCCGGAGGTTGGCCTCGACCAGATCCTTCTTGGCCCGCTCGGCTTCCGCTTCACCGTGGCGGATCACGGTCAGGGTGTGGCGCAGTTCGGGCAGCGAGGCGCCAGCGGCCGCTTCGCGCTTGCGGATCTCGCGCTTCAACTCCCGCAGGCGGGCTTGCAGCAGCGGGCTGTTGCGCGCTTCCAGTTTTCTGATTTCGCCATCCAGGTGGTTGATCTCCTCCACGGCCCGCTCAATTTCGCGCGCGAAGTCTTTCCAGCGGTTGCCCCTGAACGGGCAGCGCCGGATGGCCAGCGAGGTTTCCACTTTGGCCCGATTGAACTTGCCCACCAGCCGTTTACGCGGTTTCTTGTTGGCTAGGGGGGTAGCTTCCACTTTCTCTTCCAGTTGCTGCTGTTTTTTGTGGAGTACGATTACATCCGCGAACAGCTTGGAGGCATCCGCCCGCACCTTCAGATCCGCCGGAGATCCTTCTTCCACATCGCCCAAGTCGGCAACCGACTCCAGTTCGATGGCACCCTTTTTCAACGCCTCCGCCATATCCAGGGCCACGCGCTGCACCACGGCCGAACGGCTAATAGCCTTCTGCATCCGTAGTTTGCCGCGTTCCATGCGGCGTGCCAGGTCCACTTCGCCTTCGCGCGTCAGCAGCGGAACCGCTCCCATTTCCCGCAGATACACACGCACCGGATCATCTGTGTAGATGGATTCTTCCACCGGTGGTTGATGCAGAAAGTCGGTCTCGTGCGCAGCCTCCGCATCGAAGAATTTGGCGTCTTCTTCGAAGTTCAAGCCCAGACTTTCAGGATTCTCAGCGAGAAAATGATCTTCAAAACGGTCCACTAAGACTCACCTCCCCAAAGGAACGGAGAAACGTACGCAAATTATGGGAAATAGGATATTTGCTGAAAATAAACTCGACTTGCGGGTTGTCGCCCGGCCACATCGCGCAACTGTCAGGCACAGGGCAGATCTTCCAAATAATCATACCACCGTTCCCTAACAAAATTAAAGCTCTATTTTTAGAGATGTCTTGAAACTGATAAGGTTACACAACATTTGCCGGCCGCCACGACTCAAGGCAACTTCTGCCGCATCAGGTTCTTGAGCTCGTTGAAAAACGCCTCCTCGTCCTGAAAGTCCCGGTAAACCGACGCAAATCGTACGTAGGCGATCTTGTCCAGCTCCCGAAGGCCTTCCATCAGGAATTCTCCTATTTCTGTAGTTGAAATTTCCCGGTCCGGCGAGTCGGAGACCTTCGCTTCCACCCGGTTCACCAGCTCGGAGAGCTTCGACACACTAATAGGACGTTTCTCGCAGGCTTTCAGTAGCCCGGTCAATACCTTTTGACGGTCGAACTTCTCGCGGCGACCGTCTTTCTTGATTGCCATGTAAGGGACTTCATCGATGCGCTCGTAGGTGGTGAATCGCCGCTCACAGGCAAGGCACTCGCGCCGGCGGCGTATGGCGTCGCCTTCCTTGCTTTCCCGGGAATCCACCACCCTGTCATGTAAGTGACTGCAAAAAGGGCACTTCATTGTTCGTTGCGTCCCATCCGGCGCAAGCTGCGCCAGTCCAGCCCTTCCTTAAGCGTGAGCATCAACCCAACCGGAACTATTACTACAAAACTAAGAATCCAAATCAGAATAGCGAATGAAGTCGCGGGCTCCAGCCGCACCCGGAACAGTTCGGTCAGAACCACCACCGCCACCACCTGCAATCCGCCTCCGATCCCAGGAATCTGTACGGCGGCTCCAAACGAAATGAATCCCACAAAAATGAGGACATCCACGAAAGAGAAATGCAAAACCGCGGCGAACGAGCGGGCCAGACACCAGTAGCACGCGGCGATCAGCATCCACTCGAGTACGGAGTACAGGAAAATCGCCAGCAGCGCTCCATCGCTGCGGATCGATTCCACTCCCTGGACGCACGCCACCAACAGCTTTTCGGCGCGCGCGAAATATCGCTCCGGCCAAAAGCGGATGGCGTGGGTCAGGTAGCGGCGGACTGGTTCGGCGAAATGGCGCATGGCAAACAGCAGGACCACCAATCCCAGACAGGATGCGGCGACAAAACGTCCGCCGGCGGCCAAGACCCAAGCGATCCTGGGCCCGACGTGTACGCCGGTCGAGGTGATGCGCATCATGGCGAAGGCGAAGAGCAGAAGCGCCATCAGCAAATCGAAGATCCGCTCCAGCAGCCATGCCGCCAGTTGGGATGGAAACGGGACCTTCTCCTTGACCGCGATCAGGTACGGCCGCACGAACTCGCCGGCGCGGCCAAACAGAGTGATGGCAGTGAACCCGATCACCGTCGCCGAGAGCAGGTTGCGTATCGACGGGCGTGGCTTGAGCGGCTTCAGGAACACCGCCCAGCGCAAGGCCCGGACATAATACGAGCCGGCGACGGGAACCAGGGAAACGCCAACCCATCTCCAGTCCAGTCCAGCCAGCGCCGCGGCCGCCAGACGCCAATCGAATACCCGGGGGGAGAATCGCCATACCAGACCAATTCCCACGGCAGCCACGACCAGGCCGGCCGCGGCCCATTTCCACCAGCGGTGCTGAATCGAACCTCCTCGAGAGCCTCACGCGCGTCTCCCAAGCGGGGAGACAAGCGCCTGTACAAGTATCTCAAAAGAACCGGAATACGGGAAAAGATTGAACCTGGCACGAAAAAACATCGTTTCTTTATACGAAGGAATGGAGTGATGGCAACCGCGACGCTAGCCTTGGGAGTCTTCCAGAATTCGCCAACCGGGCAGGACGCTCTGGGCGGGCTGGCAGGTATGCGAGCGAGCCATGTGGTAGAACGAATCTTGGACCAGGACTGCTCTCTCGTTTCGCGGTGCCTGCGCGGCGACGAGTCGGCGTGGGAGGATCTCGTCCGCCTGCACAGCCGCCGCGTCTACGGATTGTGCTACCGCTTCACCAACAGCGGCTCGGAGTCACAGGATCTGACGCAGGAAGTCTTCCTGCGCGTCTTCCGCACGCTGCACTCTTTTCGCGCGGCGGAAGGCTCGTTCGGCACCTGGCTGGCGCGCCTCACGCGCAATCTTTTGATCGATCATTACCGGCGGACGCGTCAGGACCGGGTGACGGATTCGCTCGACGATCAGCTCCCCGTCGTCGCGGATCGAAGCGCCGCGGGTGCGTCTCGTGCGGACCAGGCCGTGGCCGGCCGCGAGGCTAGCGAGATTCTGCAAGCCGCGCTGCAGAAGCTGTCGCCCGATTTGCGCGAGGCCGTCATCCTGCGCGACCTGCAGGAAATGGAGTACCGGGAAATCGCCCACGTGCTGGTGATACCCGAAGGCACCGTGAAATCGAGAATCAACCGCGGCCGCGCCGAGCTGGCACGGCTGCTGCGCAAGCAGAAGCTGATAGTATGAACTGCGCCGAACTGGACATCCTGCTCTGCGAATACGTGGATGGCACGCTCGACGCGGCCACGCGGGCCGCGGTGGAACTCCACCTGGCCGGCTGCCCTTCGTGCGCCGAACTGGCGCGCGATTCCGCCGCCGCCGTCCGCTTCCTCGGGCGCGCCGCCGATGTGGAGCCTCCGGCCGAGCTGGTGAATCGCATCCTCTTCGCCGCTCCCTGGCGCCAGAACCCTAAATCGAAGCCGCGCAAGTGGCTGGCCGGGCTGCTCAGCCCCATCCTGCAGCCGCGCTACGTGATGAGCTTCGCCATGACCATCGTTTCGTTTTCGCTGCTGCGCTCGGTGATTCCGGTGCGCAGCATCCGGCCCGACGATCTGCGTCCTTCCAAGGTTTGGGCGGGCCTGGAAACACGCGTGGAATATGGCTGGGGACGCGTGGAAAAGTTTTACGACAATCTGAAAGTGGTTTATCGGATTCAAACCACACTGCGAGATTGGCAACAACGGGAAGACGAGCGGGAGCCCGCGGCTCCGCTCCGCAAACCCGCGTTCAACGACGAGCGGAAGCTGCCGGTTGTCTCCGCTCCGCCGGCCGGGGAAACACAGGGCGGGGCCGCTCCCGCCCAGCGACCGGAAACATCACACTGAGGGAAATGCCATGAACTGTCAAAATCATCCGGACGTAGCTGCAATCGCTTATTGCCGAACCTGCGGCAAGCCGGTATGCGGCGAGTGCCGCCGGGAAGCATCGGGCACTGTGTACTGCGCCGAGCATGCGGCGGCCGCCGCGCCGCCGCCCTTCACCGCGCCGCCTCCGCCGTACAATGCGCCGCCTCCCGCGGCCGCGCCGCCTTACGCGCCGCTGGTCGCGCCCTCTCCCTATGTTCGTACCGATATCCATCCCGGGCTGGCATTTGCGCTGGGCTGGATTCCCGGCGTTGGCGCCATCTACAACGGGCAATACGCCAAGGGCTTGATCCACGCCGTGGTCTGGGGCGTGCTGATGAGCATCGCCAGCTCGGATGCCATTCGCGATCTGCAGCCCGTCTTCGTCATCATGGTGATCGCCTGGATGGCCTACATGGTGTTCGAGGCTTACCGCACCGCGCAGAAGCTGCAACGCGGCGAATCGGTGGATGAGTACTCGAGCGTGCTCCAGTTGCGCGGCGGGCCCGGGCGGTTTCCGATGGCCGCCGTGGCGCTGATTGTGCTGGGCGTGCTGTTGCTGCTACACACCCTCGACCTGGTGAATTTTCAAAGGATCGTGCCGTACTGGCCGGTGCTGCTGATTGCGGCTGGAGCATATATGCTGTGGTCGCGTTTTGCCGGTCAGGAACCGGCGCCGGGAGAAATGCGCCATGAAAGGTGACCGCAACATATTCAGGGCGGTTCGCGGACCCGTGACGCTGATCACGATCGGAGGCCTGTTTGCCCTGCAGAACTTCACGCCCTACGACTTCGGCCAGACTTGGCCCGTGCTGCTGATCGTATTCGGCCTGCTGAGTCTGCTGGGGCGGACCATGGCGCCGCCGCCGCCCGCCCCGCCGCCACCGCAATACGCCTGGCAGCCGCCAGCGTGGCAACCGCAGCCGCCTGCCGATCAGCCGGCGCCTGGCGGGTACCGCGCCACGTCTTACGCGCAGGGCCCCTATGCGCAGCCGCCGGCCGGCGCGGATCCGGGTGCGTCATCCAGTCCGGCCAAGCCGGATACTCCGCCTGAAAGTTCCACTCCTGGAGGTGCTGTATGAGACCGCGTTCTCTCACCGGGCCGCTCATCCTGGTCATCATCGGCGGCCTTTTCCTGTGGCGCAATCTCCACCCGGAGGCGCCCATCTACGAGATTTTCGCGCTCTACTGGCCGTTCCTGCTCGTCCTCTGGGGCGTGTTGCGGCTGATCGAAGTCGCCTGGCCCGGCTCTCCCTGGAAGAGCGGCTTCAGCGGTGGCGAGGTGGTGCTCGTCATACTGGTCTGCCTTCTCGGCTCGGCGATGTGGGCCGGCTACCGCAACGGCATCCACTGGAATGGTGAAGGTCTCAGCGTCTTCGGCAATGAGTACGACTATCCGGTCTCCGCCAAGGCTCCGGCCGCCGGGATGAGGCGCATCGTCTTCGACATCGCGCGCGGCAATATCAAGGTGACCGGCGCCGATACGCAAGAGGTTGCGGTGAGCGGCAACAAAGTGATCCGCAGTTTTGGGCGGGAGGATGCGGACCGCACCAACAACAACACGCCAATCGAGGTGGTGCCCGAAGGCGATCACCTGCTGGTCCGCGCCAACCAGGATCGAGCGTCCAATAACCAGCGCGTCTCCGACGATATCGAAGTGACCGTGCCTCGCGCGATGGCGGTGGAAGCCCGCGGCCGGCGCGGCGATTTCGAGATCGGCGATATCGATGGCGATGTCGTGCTGGGAGGCGCCCACGGAGACGTGCGCCTGTCCCGGCTGGGCGGCAACGCCCGCGTGGAAGTGAACCACAGCGAAACCATCCGCGCCGTGGATGTGAAGGGCCATATCGATGTGCAGGGTGAGGGCTCCGACCTCTCGCTCGAAAACGTGCAGGGGCAGGTCACCATCAGCGGGGCTTTTACCGGCACCCTGGATTTCAAGAACCTGGCTAAGCCGCTGCAGTTTGAAGGCGCGCGCAACACCGAGTTGCACGTGGAAGCCGTGCCGGGCAACATCAGCATGGACATGGGCGAATTCACCGCCAATGGGCTAGTGGGACCGGTGCGGCTGATCACGCGCTCGCGCGATATCAAAATCGGCCGCTTCAGCCAGACCATGACCGTCGAGACCGAGCATGGCAACATCGAGCTCGATCCGGGCATGCCCGTGCCCGCCATTGAAGCGCGCTCCGGCGCCGGCAACATCGAGCTGACGCTGCCCGAAAAGGCCGCCTTCCAGCTCAGTGCCACCGCCGAGCGCGGCGATGCCACCAACGATTTCGGCGAGCAGATTCAGAAAGAGAGTTTCGGACGCAGCGCCACTTTGAAAGGCAAGGTGGGCGATGGCCCATCCATCCGGCTCACCGCCTCTCATGGCGAGGTGGAAGTGCGCAAGGGCGATGACTCGGTGCGCCCGCCCGATACCCCCGCCGCCGCACCCGCCGCACCGGCTCCGCCAGCACAACCCAAGGCTCCGGCTAAGAATCTCAAAGACTCCGAGATCAAGCTGTGAACCCCGGCAGCGGGGCGGGTGCGTCCGCCCCGCTGCTGATTCTCTTCCTGGTCAACGTTCTTAATTTCTACGACCGGCAGGTGCTGGGCGCCGTGCTCGAACCGCTGCACCGCGAGTTCGGTCTTTCCGATACCCAGCTCGCCGTGCTGGCCACGGCCTTCACGCTGCTCTACGCGGTGGCGGGCTTGCCGCTCGGGCGGCTGGCCGACACGTGGAGCCGCAAACGTCTGCTCACCATCGGCGTCGGCGTGTGGGGCGCGCTGACAGCCCTCGGCGGGCTGGCCTCCAGTTACGGGATGTTGCTGGCGACGCGCCTGGGCGTGGGGATCGGCGAAGCCACCTGCGCACCCGCCGCCACAAGCTGGATCGGCGACCTGGTGCCCGCCGGCCGCCGCGCGCGCGCCATGGCCACGTTCATGATGGCCGTCCCCGTGGGCGGATTTCTCAGCTTCGCAGTGGGAGGCCCGATGGCGCAGGCCTGGGGCTGGCGCATAGCATTGGTGCTGGCCGCGCTTCCAGCGGTGGCGCTGGTGCCCGCGCTGGCGGCACTGCGGGAGCCGGTAAGGTGGGGCAGGTTTCAACCTGCCAACGCCCGCTTGCGGGCGGGTGCTCTCCCAGTTTCCGACGGTCCCCCCTCCGAATTGGGCCATGACCGTTCCGAACCGAGCCACGACCGTGAGGGAGTGGTTCACCGCAAGGACGCAACCTCAAACGTCGAGACGCTCAGCCCCTGGCTGCTGGCGCGCATCCCTGCGTTCTGGTGGATCGCCGGCTCCGGCGCCATCGTCAATTTCATGCTCTACAGCTTCTCGCTCTTTCTGCCGGCGTTTCTCACCCGCTATCATGGCCTGTCGGTGGCGCGCTCGGGCGTCTGGAGCGGGGTTGGATCGGGCGCCGCGGGTGTGCTCGGTGCGCTGGCTGCCGGTTACCTGGGCGATCGAGTGGCACGCGACCTCGGCCGCCGCCGCCTCCTGCTGGCCGCTGCGGCAGCCGCTCTCGCCGCCCCGCCGGCCTTTGCCGCCATTAGTCTGCCCGCCGGTAGTGTCGTCGCCGCAGTTCTGCTTCTCATGCTGGCTTACGGCTTGTGGCAGACTTACTACGGCTTGGTCTACGCCGCCATCCAGGATATCGTGCCCGGACAGTTACGCGGCACCGCGATGGCCACTTACTATCTCGCCATGTACTTATGTGGCGCGTCCTTCGGCCCGCTCGTGACTGGCCGCCTCAGCGACCATTTCGCCCGTGTGGCCGCTAACTCAGGCATCGCGCTAGAGGCCGCCCGCGCGATCGGCTTACATCAGGCCATGTATCTCATCCCCGTGTGCTCGGTGATGCTCGCCGCCGTGTTATGGACGGCAGGCCGATCGTGGAAGCAGGAGTAACTGCGTGGTGTGGGCAAGCCAAAGAGCATGCCTCACCGACGGCACGCACGGTATTGGTGGGGCAAGCTTAAAGCTAAAGGATGCCCCACCCGCCCCCTGTGATACCGTGAAGGTGCATGGAGCGCACCGCCGAACTGAGCCTCTGGACGCCGCCATCCTGGCGCACGCGCGACGCGCTGCAGCAGCCCGAGTACCCCGATCCGGCCGCTCTCGAAGCCGTCCTGGCGGAGCTAAGCGCGCTCCCGCCGCTGGTCACCAGTTGGGAAATCGTGCAACTGCGCCAGCTCCTCGGCGAGGCCACGGCCGGCCGCTGCTTCGTGCTGCAGGCGGGCGATTGCGCCGAGCGATTCGCGGCCTGCACTCCCAACCGCATCACCAATAGTTTGAAAGTGCTGCTGCAAATGAGCCTGGTGCTGGTGATGGGCGCACAGCGGCCGGTCATCCGCATGGGCCGCTTCGCGGGCCAATACGCCAAGCCGCGCTCGGCCGCCACGGAAGTGCGCGATGGCGTGGAGCTGCCCTCCTACCGCGGCGACAACGTCAACCGGGCGGAATTCACGCGCGAGGCCCGCACGCCCGACCCCGCGCTTCTGCTGCGCGGTTATGAGCGCGCCGCGCTTACCCTGAACTTCGTGCGCGCGCTGGTCAAGGGCGGCTTCGCCGATCTCCATCACCCGGAGTACTTCGAGTTGGATTGGGCCGCCCGCTCGCCGCTCGCCGAAGAGTACCACCGCATGGTCGAAACCATCAACGAATCGCTGCGTTTCACCGAGCATGTGCTGGGCGTGCGGGCTGGCGCCACCGACCGCATCGATTTCTACACCTGCCATGAGGCCCTGCACCTCGGTTCGGAAGAAGCGCAGACGCGCCACGTGCCGCGCCGTGCGGGCTACTTCAACCTGGCCACCCATTTTCCCTGGATCGGACTCCGCACCAACTCGCCCGGCGGCGCGCACGTCGAATACATGCGGGGCATCGAAAACCCCATCGGCATCAAGGTCGGCCCCGGTACCACCCGCGAAAGCATCGGACGCTGGTTGGAGGCGCTCGATCCGGCGCGCCAGCCGGGGCGCCTGACGCTGATTCATCGCTGCGGCGCCCGGCGCATCGCCGACGAATTGCCGGCGCTGATCGAAGCCACGCGGGCCGAGGGCGGCAACGTGTTGTGGATCGCGGACCCAATGCATGGCAATACGCAAACCACCTCCAGCGGAGTGAAGACGCGCCGCTTCGAGGATATCTACTCCGAGGTGGAGCAGTCCTTCGATATCCACCGCGCCCTGGGGTGCAAACTCGGTGGCGTCCACATCGAAGTAACCGGCGAGAACGTCACCGAGTGCACAGGCGGCTCCAACGGGCCCAGCGAATCCGACCTCGGCCGCGCCTATGAATCCGAAGTCGACCCTCGCCTTAACTACGAGCAATCGCTCGAGCTGGCCTTCCTCATCGCGCGCAAGATGAAAGCCGACGAGCAGGCCGCATAACCACCCGATTCCGGAAGCGTGGCAGCGCGGCGTGCACCGACAAAGAAATGTCGAGACGACTCTCGACACATCAGGCTTGACAGCCCGCGCCACACCTAATTGCCGATGTTGAGCACTTCAAAATGGAAGCGGTGCGGCGGCAGCAGCATCAGGGCTTCGGGAACCAGGTGCGACCAGGTCCGGTAGGCCGTGTCGGCGACCGTGGAGTTCAGGTACAGCAGGAATTGGTTGGAGCAGCAATCGATGGGCGGCGGCTGGCGGAAGGTGAGCCGCAGGCCCACCGCGCGCTCCAGCGCCACGCCCGCCGTGGCGACTTGCTTTTCCTCGAGCAGGGTCACGAAACTGGAGCGGCTGGCATGCGGCCACACATCGGGATGCAGCAACTGGCGAAGCACGTCGGCGCCCTCGAAGGTGATCTCGCACTGCCGGATCCATTCCAGAATGGAATCGCCCCACTGCCATTGCGCCCGCAGCCCCTGGTACCGTTCAGTCAGTTGCACAGCGAGTTCGAACTTGCGGTGCTCCAGCACCTCCTCGGTAGCATCGCTCGCCGCCAGCATATCTTCGGCTTCGGGCATCACCGAAGCCAGATCTGGCGCTTCTTGGGCGGGTGAGTGGTCCGCCAACGAATTGAGCAGCAGCGGCGGGAGCTCATGCGTTCCGTTGCCCGGAATGTCGATATAACGCGCGTCGCTCATCGCTAGCCTCCCCTACTACATATCGACGTAAAACCACGGTGCACTTGTTTCATTTTGTATGCAAGCTGGTCGAAAGTGAACTAAAAAGACTTGATGCGGGTTATGGCTCTGGGTGATGAGGCGCCGCCTGCCTGCCCTGGCTGGACGGATAGCTGCGGTTCAAGATTCGCCGGGGCCGGACGAAAAGCCTTTTGAAAGGCAGTGCCGGTGGCCAAGAACTCGGGTCCAGGGAGTGCGCGTCCGACCGTTCCAGTGATCGGTGTCGATGCGAGCGAGTTGCGCTGGGTTCGCGCGCTGATCTCGCTGCTCCGCCACCCGGACCCAGTGGTGCCGGAGCTAACCCGGCACGCGCTCGATTATTTGAGCGACTCAGCCGCGTCAAGAAAAGCACCACGGTTGGACAACACGGGCTGAGCCCCCCCGTGGCGCAGGCTGTCGAGCCTGCTGAGCCGAGAGTCATCTCGGCTTTTCTTGGTTTTCTTAGCGTTCCCGCCCCTCCTCACGCCTTCCGGAAAAACGGAATGCCGTCGCTTGGTTCGGCTTCCGCCACGCGGTCGCCAATCGCGACACGGTCTCCCAGCACGCGCGCGGTCACACGTCCGCCTCCATCGAGCGCCACAATCGCCGTCTGGTAGGGAACGTCCGCGGCGAACGCCTCCGGCGCAGACCAGATCACGGTCTCGGTATACACGGTTCCGCTTCTCATGCCGCTGCTCCGCCTTTCATGCTGCCCCGAGGATAGTGACCACGCAAGTGGCCCCGGATCCGCCCAGGTTCTCCGCCAGCGCGAGCGAATGCCGCTCGATCTGCCGCTCTCCGGCTTCGCCGCGAATCTGCAGCACCAGGTCGCAGATCTGCGCCACGCCGGTCGCGCCCACCGGATGGCCCTTCGATTTCAGGCCGCCGCTGGTGTTCACTGGCCGCTCGCCCCGCAGCGCCGTGCACCCTGCAAACGCGTACGGCCCGCCCTGTCCCTTTTCCACGAACCCCAGGTCTTCGGTGGCGACGATCTCGGCGATGGTGAAGCAGTCGTGCAACTCGGCGAACTCGATCTCGCGCGGCGTCACGCCGGCCATCCGGTACGCTTGTTCGCCCGCGCGCCGAACGGCCGGAAAAGTCACAATGTCCGCCTTCTGGTCCAGCGCTACGTAATCCGAACATTGCGCGATGCCCAGCACGCGCACCGGTTTTGCCGTGAATTCGCGGGCGCGCTCGAGCGGCGCCAGCAGCACCGCCGCCGCGCCATCGGAAACCAGCGAGCAATCGTATAGGTTGAGCGGCTCGGCGATCGGCTTGGCCTTCATCGCCTGTTCGAGCGTGATTACCTTGCGCATGTGGGCATCCGGATTGAGCGCCCCCGCCGCGTGGTTCTTCACCGCCACCATGGACAGGTGTTCTTTCTTGGTGCCGAACTCGTACATGTGGCGCCGGGCGATCATCGCGAACAGCGAGGCGAAGGTCGATCCCACCTTCATCTCGCCCGAGCAATCCCCCGCTTCGGCCAGAATCTGGCTGACGCGCGCGGTGGGCTGGGAGGTCATCTTCTCCACGCCCACCACCAGCACCAGGTCGTAGACGCCGGCCGCCACTTCCGTCCACGCGTGGAAGAAGGCCGAGCCGCTGGAGGCGCAGGCCGCTTCGATCCGTGTCGACGGCACGCCGTAGATTCCCAGCGCCGTCGATACATACGGCGCCAGGTGGTTTTGCCCCACAAATGCCGGCCCGGCGAAATTCCCCAGATAAAAGGACTCTACTTGCGCGGGCGCCGCGTGGGCGTTGCGCAGGCATTTCTCGCCGGCTTCCACCGCCAGGCTGCGCAGGTCCCTGTCCGCGAAAGCGCCGAACGCCGTCTTGCCGATCCCCACTATCGCAACCGGTCTCATCTCAACCACAAGCTTACAACGTTGGTAGGGCATGCTTTAAAGCTTGCCCAACACTGGAGCTAGCTTTCCCGCCATTGGTAGAATGAGCTTAGCGGATTTACTGCGCTTTTCGTTTCCACGTTTTGCGGGTTCCGGCGTCATCTTGTTAGGAACCTGTGACGACTGTCGTTTTGAGCCAGATGAGCGAAGTCATCGACCCGGGACTGGAGCTGCTCGATCGGCAAAACCGCTTTGTTAACGAGCACTTGCGGCGGATCTTCGTGCAGATTTATCGCATTGTCCGCAACCGCGCCGACGCTCAGGATCTGACCCAGGAAACGTTCATCAAGGCGCTCCAGCGGCAGGAACAGCTAAAGGATGAGCAGAAGGCCGCCCACTGGCTATCGAGAATCGCGACCAACACGGCCATCGATTTCATGCGGCGCAGCGCGCGCGCCTCGTTCTGTGACATCGAGCTCGCCCCGCCGAGCCTCGCCGAGAGCCCGGAGCAGGCGCTGCTGCGGAGCGAGCATCACGATTATCTGGAAGATGGATTGCGCCTTTTGAGCCCACGCGAGCGGGCGGCGCTGATCCTGCGCGACGTGGAGGGTTTGCCGGCTGAAGAAGTGGCCCGCCACCTCAACTGTTCCAAGGCCACGGTGCGTTCGCACATCGCCAATGCGCGCACCAAGTTTCGCAAGTACGTGGAGAGAAGAAAGCGGTAAGCGGATGAAACACCCTGACCAGGAGACATTGGCGTTACACGCGGGCGGCGACCTCGGTCCCATCGCCCGTTGGCGCGCCCGGCGCCACTTGGCGCGTTGCGCGCAATGCCGGGAAGAAGTCGCCGGCTTCGACCAGTACCGCCAGCTCCTGCCTTCGCTCGACGATTCTCAGGACGTCCACTGGAGCCGGCTGGCGGCGGAGATGAAAGCCAATATCCGGCTGGGTCTGGCCGCCGGCGAGTGCGTTTCCGTCGCGGGTCCGGTCTGGTCCGGTGCGCGGGTTGGCGTCGCGCTGGCCAGCGTAGCCGTGTTGCTGGCCACCGGCGTGGTGCTCGAACATCCGGGCCCGACCGTGGCCCGCGAAACCGGAGTGGTGGTGCAGGCCACCGCCGATGGCGTCCAGGTGCGCGAGGGCGGCCAGTCGATGGGACTCATGCATTCCGGCACCAACAAAGAGGCGGTCACTTACCAGGTGGGCGCCCAGGGTTCGGTGGAGGCCCGTTACGTGGATGCGGAAACCGGCTACGTCACGGTGAATAAAGTCGATGTCGAATAAGCCGCGAGTTGCGTTGCTGGCCCTGCTCGGCGCTGGTGCCGCGCTGGCGCAGGACGTTCCGATCGAGGGCCGCGTCAATATCAACCTGGGCAAGGATTCGCCGGTCGCCCTAGTCGGCATGTCCACCGGCGATTCGCACTCGAGTTCGCGCGGCGCCGCCCTGGTGCTCGATCTCCACATGGCGCTCACGCTGCGCAACACCGGCGCCAGCCGCATCCATGGCGTCGCGCTGCGCGTGGTCTCGCAGGAGATCACCGTCGGCGGCAAAGGCTCGGTCTCCATCCCCAGCCTTAACATCGGCCCCGGCGAATCTTTCCCGATTCGCATCGATATGCAGTTGATGCGTCCCACCCAAGTAGCCGGCGGCCCGCTGGTGGATGTCAATTTGGATGGCGTGCTCTTCGAGGATCTCTCCTGCTACGGTCCCGACCGGCTGAGTTCCTGCCGCACGCTCACCGCCTGGGACCTGGAAGCGCAGCGCGACCGCGAGCACTTCAAACACATTCTGGCGCAGGCCGGCCCTAAGGGCCTGCGGCAGGCCATGCTCGATAGCATCGGCCGCCAGTCGGCCCGGCCGCAACTGGACGTGCGCGTGCTGCGTGCGCCCGCCGTCACTTCCGCCGCGCTCGGCCCCGTGCACACCGAGCAGTTTGCCTTTCTCGATTTTCCCGATTCGCCCTTGCAGCCACTCGATGGCTGGGCGCAAGTTGCCGGCAATGAGGCGCGCTCGCCGCGCATTCAGGTGCGCAACCGCTCCGCGCAGACCATCAAGTATGTCGAGCTCGGCTGGCTGGTGAGCGATCCCGGCGGCCAGCAGTACCTGGCGGCCTCGCTGCCCGCCTCCGATCCCGCGCTGTACCTGCCCGCCGGCAAGACCGCCCGCGTCGAGCAGGATACCGCATTGCGCTTCACCCGCGCCGGCCAGCCCGTCAGCATTCAGGGCGCGGTGGGCTTCGTCAGCCGCGTGCAGTTCGCCGACGGCAAGCTGTGGGTGCCCAGCCGCGCCGATCTCGAACGGGATTCGCTCGTCAAAGTGCTCCCGGCTTCGGCCGAAGAGCAGCGCCTGAACGATCTTTACCTGAAGCGCGGCCTCGACGCGCTGGTTCAGGAACTCAAGAAGTACTGAAGTGCTCGCCTTCCTCCGCCGCATTTGGCCATTGCTCACCGTCATGGCGCTGATCGGGGCGGCATACGACGGCTGGATCTTTTACGACCGTTGGCAATCGGACCGCGACGCCGAACGCGCACACGCCGATGCGGAGGCGGAACGCGCGCGCAAAACCATTGCTGCAATCGGCGGCGCCGATTTTGGGATCCGCAGCTTCTACGCCTCGCCGCCCGTGATTCACCGCGGCGAACCGGCAAGCCTCTGCTACAGCGTGTTCGGCGCCACCACGTTGCGCCTGGATCCGCCTGTCGCCGAGGTCTACCCCACGTTCAACCATTGCATCCAAGCCTCCCCGCGGCAAGACACCGAGTTCACCCTCACCGCCGCGGACGCCGCCGGCCATACCGCAACCGCCAAGCTCGTGCTCAAGGTGGCGCGATGAGCGGCCGCGCTCCACAACGGAGCCGCGACCAAAGGGAGCGGTCATGCTGGAGCCATGCCGGAAACCTTGACAGCCGTAGACAGTCGAGTGAATACTGACAACGGAAAAGAACGACGGAAACTCCCGCCAAGAGGCTGGCTATGTGGAAGCGGATTGCACTTGCGAACCTGATCTCAATGGCCTGTTGCGCCGCGTTTGGCCAGAGCGCACCGGCCGCGCCCGCCGAGCCGCCGCCCGAGTTCGAGGTGGCGACCGTGAAGCCGGCGCACCCCGAGGGCTTTTCTTACTCCATGGGCGTGCAGTTCGACCCTGGCCTGGTTCGCATGAACAGCACGTCGTTGGAGAACTGTATCGAGTGGGCGTATAAGCTCAATTCGTATCAGCTCTCCGGGCCGGATTGGATGAAGAGCGATCACTACGACATCACCGCCAAAATGCCCGCCGGCGCGACCCAGGAGCAATTTCCGGCCATGCTCCAGAAGCTGCTGGAACAGCGCTTCCAGTTGAAGTCCCACCGCGAATCCAAAGTGTTGCCGGCCTATGCGCTGGTGGTGGCCAGCGGGGGGCTGAAGATGCACCCATCCAAGACCAGGCAAGGGGGAACGACGCAATGGGGAATCGGCCACGTGGAGGCGCATGAGACCCCGTTGTCCTCGCTGGCGGCCTCGCTATACGGCTGGGTGGACCGGCCGGTGGTCGACGAAACTGGCGTTCCGGGCGTCTTCGATTTCACGCTCGATTGGGCCGAGGACGAAGAACACGAAGCCGCCGGCCTTCCCTCGATTCGTGTCGCGCTCGAAGAAAAGCTGGGACTGAAGCTCGAGCCGCGCAAGCTGCCGGTGGACACGTTCGTCATCGATCATTTGGAAAAGAAGCCCAGCGAGAATTAATCGCGGGGCTGATCAAGGAGGTTTCCAAGCTATGTGGCAGAAGCTTCTCGGAACACGCAACAGCATCCCGCTGGCGATCGTCCGGCTGGTGCTAGGCCTGGTGATGTTTCCGCACGGCGCGCAGAAGATGCTGGGCTGGTTTGGCGGCAACGGATTCAGCGGAACCATGGGCTTCTTCGCTCACCAGGGAATCCCGGCGCCGCTTGCCTTCCTGGCGATAGCTGCCGAGTTCTTTGGCGGCCTTGGGCTGATCCTCGGGTTTCTCAGCCGCATCGCCGCGTTTGGCGTTTTGTGCAACATGGTGGTGGCGGTGCTCACCGTGCATCTCGCCAACGGTTTCTTCATGAACTGGGCCAGCGCGAACAAGGGCGAGGGCTTCGAATATCACCTGCTGGCAATCGCCATGGCCCTGGCGGTAATGATCGGCGGCGCCGGCGCGACCTCGGTGGACCGGGCGCTGAGCGGGAGCGATTCGTCGGCATCCTCAACTCGACCGTAGGGGCCGGGCATGCCCGGCCCGGTTCGCCACGACGCGGGAATGCGATGTCGTATTCGCGCCACTCCCCGCTAACCCAGCTTCTCCAAGTCCAGCTTCGCTTCCCAGGTCTCCTTCGACCGCACCAGCTCCTCCCAGGTGACCTCGCGGCCCGTGTACATCGCCGTTCGGCCCAGCATAGCGGAAAGCGACGACTCCACGCCGGCGGCTACCTGATTGTGAAACCCGCCCGACGTGATGCTCGCGATGAACGACTTGTGCTTTTCCGCGTCCGCCTCCGCCAGGTTATCGGCGAAGGTGCCCGCGGCCGAAAACTGGCCGTCCTGTTTCTTCTCGCTGCCTGCCCAGGTCCAGTTCTCCTCGCCGGTGATCCCCAGCGGACCCGAGTAGGGCGACTGGCTCTCGCCGCGGGCGCCGAAGAACCGCTCGCTGACGTCGAAGGCGCCCTTGCCGAACTGCTTGGAAGCGAAGCTCACTTGAACCTCGTTGGGATACCAGTAGGACACCGCGCAATGGCCGTAGACATTGCCCGGCTCCGATCGCCCTCTGCGCCCGCCCGTGCCCACCGCCTTCACCGGGTGCCCCTGTAACACCCAGTTGCAGATGTCGATGGCGTGGATGTTCTGCTCGACGATGATGTCGCCGGAAAGCACGCGGTCGAACAGCCAATTGCGGAGACGCCATTGTGCCGGCGGCACGTCCGGGTGCGAAGCCTGATTAAACGGGCAGTAGTAATAGGCCGTGCCGAAACTGATCTCCCCGATGGCGCCCGCGTGGATGCGCTTCACCAGCTCGACAAACGGCGGCGCCTGGCGAATCTGGAATCCAACCTCAAGGCTGACCCGGCCCTCGGCTTTCTTGCCGATCTCGAGCACACGGCGGGTTCCCGGTACGTCCACCGCTACCGGCTTTTCGCAGTAAGCGTGCTTGCCGGCATCGACCACCGTTTCCAGATGCTGCGGATGGTAGTAGGGCGGAGTCGCAATCACCACCGCGTCGACTTCGCTCGATCGGGCAATCTGCTCGAACGCCTGCGGGCCGCTGAAAATCTGCCCGGCATCGATCCCGGCAACGCCCTGCTTCTCCGCCAGTTCGTCGAAGTGCTTCCGGGCGCGCTCCAGCTGGTCGTCAAAGAGATCCCCCAGCGCCGTTACTCGGGCGCCGGCGTTCACCATCATACTGGTGGCGTCCGCGGTTCCTCTTCCGCCGCAGCCCAACAGCCCGACGCGAACTACCGAATTGGCTTGCGAGCCGCGCGCCAGCCGCGCGCCGATCACCGTCAGGCCGGCCGCTCCCAGAAAGCTGCGCCGGTTCCATTCCTTCTTGTTCTGCGGCACTTTCGCCCCCTCCCAAAATGGGGGCTGGCTCGAATTTCGCCGCCTTTGCGAAATTCGTGCCTGTACCCATTTTGCCCTGCCTGTACCCCTCCTCAGCCGATCAGGCCTTCGAGGTAACGCTTCGCCGCCAGGATGTCGGCGGTCTGCTGCGGCCCGGAGATCTCCCGTTCGATCGTGATCGGGCCGCTGTAACCAATTTCCTTGAGCCGCGCCAGGAAACGCGGGAAATCCACTTTCCCCTGGCCGATCGACGTTTCCTCCCCCAGTTTCTCCGGATCGGTCGGGTACCGGCCGTCCTTGGCATGTACCCCCATCACCAGCGGCCCCAGCACGTCGAGCGCATCCACCGGGTTGCCCTTGCCATAGAGAATCAGGTTGGCCGTATCCATGTTCACCCCGATGTTGGGGAACCCGGCCGCACTAATCACGCGCAGCAGCGCAAGCGGAGTTTCCTGGCCCGTTTCGCAGCGGAAGGTCTGGCCGTTGCGCTTGCAGTGGTCCGCCACGTGCCACAGCACATCCACGCACGGTTTGAACACCGGGTCTTCCGGATCCTCGGGGAGGAAGCCGAAATGGCGCTGCACGGCTGGAATGCCAGCCGTCTTGGCGAAGTCGGATGCCTTATATAGGGCCATCACCCGAGCCTCGCGGGTTTTCGGCGGCACCAGGCCCACCGTGCGCGGCCCATCGCGAAACGTGTAGACCTCCGGCCCGGGGCCAGTCACAATCAGCGAAGTGCCCTCGATGCCGTAACGGTCCAGAGCCGCCCGCAGGCCCTTCGCGGTAGCCCCATCGTACGACGCCACGGTGACCTGGCAGGTGGGGAAACCAAGTTCCTTTACGCGCCGGATTCCCGCGTCCGGGTTTTCGCAATTCGCGACAACACCCAGGCGCAGTGGCTTGGCAGCCTGCTGGGCGCGCGCGGCAACCACGACCGCCGCCGCCAGTTGCAAAAACTTCCTACGTCCGGGAGCAACCACCGGAAAACCGCGCCCGGTTTCTCCGCCTGTTACCATAAGTTTCAACTCCCTGAACAGCATTCTATGCCCGAAAAGCCATACGATCACGCCAAAATCGAACTTAAATGGTACCAGCGCTGGCAGAACGCCGATTTCTACCGGGCGGAAGAGAATTCCGCCAAGCCTAAATTCTATGTCTTAGAAATGCTGCCTTACCCCAGCGGCACGCTGCACATAGGCCACATTCGCAACTATTCGATCGGTGATGCCCTGGCGCGCTACAAGTGGATGCGCGGTTTCAACGTGTTGCATCCCATGGGTTGGGATGCGTTCGGATTGCCCGCCGAAAACGCCGCCATCGCCAACCGGCAGCCGCCGCGCCAATGGACGCTACAGAATATCCAGGCGATGAAGAAGACTCACCGCCGCTTCGCCTTCAGCTATGACTGGGACCGCGAAGTTTCCACCTGCGAGCCCGAGTATTACCGCTGGAACCAGTGGTTCTTCCTCAAGATGCTGGAGCGCGGTCTGGCCTACCGCAAGAAAGCGCTGGTCAACTGGTGCCCGAAGTGCGCCACCGTGCTGGCCAATGAACAAGTGGTGGAAGGCTGCTGCTGGCGTCACGAAGATACCCCCGTCGAACAGCGCGCGCTGGAGCAGTGGTTCCTCAAGATTACCGCCTATGCCGACCAGTTGCTGGCCGATATGCGGCAGCTCGAAGACGGCTGGCCGGAGCGCGTGCTCATCATGCAGCGCAACTGGATCGGCCGCTCCGAGGGCGCCGAGATCGATTTCACCCTCGCCGGAACGGACCAGAAGATTCGCGTCTTCACCACTCGCGTGGACACCATCTACGGCGCCACCTGCGTGATCCTGGCGCCCGAGCATCCGCTCAATGCGCAACTGCTCGATCCGGCGGGTCAGGCGCGCGCCAAGGCCATGGTGGATGCGCGCGCCGGCCGCGACCCCGGCGATATCGAAAAGGAAGGCTTCTTCAGCGGCAGCTACGCCGTTAATCCCTATAGCGACGAAAATGTGCCGATCTGGGTCGGCAACTTCGTTCTGATGGGTTACGGCACCGGCGCCATCATGGCCGTGCCCGCGCATGACGAGCGCGACTTCGAATTCTGCCGCAAGTATTCGATCGCCATCCGCCCGGTGATCCGTCCCGTGGGTGGCGAGCTGGGCGTCGAGCCGGGCCTGACAGTCGCGTTCACCGAGGATGGGATCGTCGAACATACCGGCGACTGGTCCGGCCTAACGAGTGAGGAGGCCCGCGACAAGATGGCCGCTCATGCCAGGGTGAATGGCTTCGGCGACGCGGCCGTTACCTTCCGCATCAAGGACTGGGGCATCTCGCGCCAGCGCTATTGGGGCACGCCCATTCCGGTGATCTACTGCCCCGCCTGCGGTTTGGTCGCCGTGCCCGAAGACCAGCTCCCCGTGCGCTTGCCTGATCGTGTTGAAATCACCGGCGCCGGCCGCTCGCCGCTCGAGAACGTGCCCGAGTTCGTCAACGTCGCCTGTCCGAAATGCGGCGGCGCCGCACGGCGCGAGACCGATACCATGGACACCTTCATCGATTCGTCCTGGTATTTCTACCGCTATTGCGACCCGCACAACGACAAGGCTCCCTTCGATCCGGCTAAAATCGCCTATTGGTTCGAGATCGATCAATACATCGGCGGCGTGGAGCACGCCATTCTGCACCTGATTTACTCGCGCTTCTTCACCAAGGTGATGCGCGATATCGGCCTGATCCGCAACAGCGAGCCCGTCCGCCGCCTGTTCACCCAGGGTATGGTGATCGCCGAAGGCGCCAAGATGTCGAAATCCAAAGGCAACGTGGTGGGCGCCGACCTGCTGGCTGAAAAATACGGCGCCGATACCGCGCGCATGTTCGTGCTCTTCGCCGCGCCGCCCGAAAAGGAAGTCGATTGGCGCTGGGAAGGCGCCGACGGCATTTACCGCTTCCTCGGCCGCGTCTACCGCTTCGCCACGCGCCGCATCGGAACCGCTGCGCCCGAAGCAGGCGCCGCCGACCGCCAGGTGCTGCGCAAACTCCACCAGTGCCTCCAGAAGATTACCGAAGATTTCGAGTCGCGCTGGCACTTCAACACCTGCATCGCCAGCATCATGGAACTGGTGAACGTGCTCTATGCCGAAGAGGAGAACATCGGCTCCGCGGTGTTGAACGACGTCCTGGTTAAGCTGGCGCTGATGCTCGCCCCGTTCGCGCCGTACCTGGCGCAGGAGATCTGGGAGGAGCTTGGTCACGACGGCCCGGTTTTCCGCCAGCAGTGGCCCGCCTACGATCCCGAACTCGCCAAGCCCGAAGAAGCCGAGATCGTCGTCCAGGTCAACGGCAAACTCCGCAGCCGCGTTTACGCCCCGTTCGGCACGCCCCAAGACGCGCTGGAAAAGCTCGCCCTGGCCGACCCGAAAACCCAGCAGTCCATCGCCGCGAAACAGATCGTCCGCATCATCGCCGTCCCCGACAAGCTGGTAAACATCGTCGTCAAGTGAGCCGAATCTCGTGCAACCCAGCTCAGCGGACTGCGCGTGATACCAGCCAAGTGGCATGGCTCTGGGCCGAGCCGGATTCCGTAAGCTCGACGGCTCATGGCAAATCAAAGGTCACGCACGGTCGTTCACCTGCTGGCGTGAATTCGCACAGACATTCTCTGGGCCAGTCTCACCCGGAACATCTCCTTCACCTTCGGGCTCGGCGCGTCCACAAATTCACCCCCGGCTCTGCAGCAGACCTCTGTGTGGGCGTAGCAGCACTCAAGCGGCTTATGGATGGGCTCGAACTGAAATGCTCTGCCATCCTGGCCATCTATCGGCGTCGGGAGGTCGGTTGATGAACATTCCAGAACTCCCCATCCATCTTGCAGCTTCTGGCCGTCACAACAATCCGAGTGCAAAACGTCTTCCGGCCTGCTGTACTTTTCGCGATTGAACGACTGGCGCGGGAACCTGAAGGCCGCCGGAAGTAACCGCTGGTTTTGAAAGTGTTCCGCCCTGTAGCGCCTGAACAGAAGTTCCCCATTCGTGAATACTTGATCCTCGGGATCGCCATTTCGGTACCGAGGATGTCCGGGCTCACCCGAGCAGCACATAGCTTTCAGCCGAGGTACGTCAAGATCCTGCCAGCCACGTCTGCTCGGGAAATGTCGCGGCCGATCTCAAGAACCTCTGCGTTGCCATTGTGATCGTACATCACGAGTGTCTGAGACCCCTGATTGTAGCTTTCGATATAGACAGTCCGATGGCCGGTCATGAAGTAAATCGAAATACCACCCTCGGCAGATGGGACGATTGTGGACGGCAGGATCAGAGCGCCGGCCAGTTCCTCCAGGATCTCTTTTGATGCACGAACCGCATTGGCGTTTGGAGGCTCTGCTCCATATGAGTCCCAGTCCCTTTCCATGCTGGAAATCCGGTCCAGTGCTCCTTCGGCATCGATGAGCCCATACTTGATGGTCAAGAATGTGCTTTGCTCCAGCCTGCGCAACCAGTCATCCCGGAGTTCACTGGTCCGCTGGTTGTAGCTTGGCGTCTCGACGCGGTGAACTGCCGGTCCAAATCGATCAGGCCGGAACGGTGGCAGCGGGACTGCAGGCATTAGCTGATTAACTCCCTCGTGTTATTGGTAATACAGCCTTCAAAGATCAAGTTCTTTCGCAAGCGCAGCGCCTCCAACACGTTCCATATTTCGTCGTCCGACTCGAGTTTGAGCCCCTGCTTGAACACATCAATATCGAGCACCACCGACGCGACGTCTGGGCTGGACGGAGGAACCATCGCCTCGTTGAGGATCAGCATGGCGCCTAGATCCTCTTGCGGAATCTGAACTTGTAGGAAGAACCCTGCCAACAGCTGAGGTAGGTCCGACGATATCTCCGGGTAGAGGCGGATGAAGTCCCGAAAATCCCGTATCGGCAGCGGAAGATCCAGTTGGTTCACGTACCGGAGCCCAATACGGACAACCGGGAGCGCACCAACGATCTGCCGGTATGATTCCCAAAGCGTCTTCGCTTCGTTTCGAAGCTGCTTCCACGTTTGATATGGAGCCAGCCTGCTGAAGGCGAAGCCGTTCACCTTGAACTGTACGACATGCTTCCCTTCGCCTCCGACGAACGCATAGCCCATATCGTCCTGCTTCGCCGTCGCTGTGAGTACACCCCCCTCAAGCTGTCCTCGGAGCTGGCCCATCATCACCTTTCGGCGTTCCGCATAGCCCTTGGGCAGCGAGATATCAACCTTCTCAAAGTTCGCCAGGCTGAGCGATGGCGACTCGACTTGGATATCAATGATCGCCTCTTTGATTGGGGCCTTGTCGTAGTGCCTGTCCTTCAGCCACGACATCCACTTTTGAGTCGCCATGTCTCCAACGTTATCATTCTGGCGTGCGCTGGGCCGCTTTCCTGATGCGGGCCGCTACAGCCTTGCGGGCAAGCTCACTTCGCTGTTCGGGCGTGAGTCCGCCCATCCGTTTCTTGCCACCGATCTTACCACCCCGAGATCCCTGTTCCACGAAGAAATCCCGAACATTCTTTGGTAGTTTTGTTCCGGCCACCCTAATTCATCCTAACCCCCTCTGGATCATTTGACAAGCCGAGAATGTGCCAGCCCAGAATATGCCCCGTGCACCCGCTGAGCCGTGCAAGTTCAAGAAGAAAACGCGTTAGCCTAGGTTTTCCCGGCAACGCGGGAAGAGTGTCTGCTACCCCGCTTCGATCACGCCCTGCTCAACCCGTTGGAACTTAGGCTCAAGCTCGACAAGCATGCCACGCAGCGCGCCATCACCGCGAGACCAAACATCGGCGGCTGACGCATCGACACCAGCTCTCCAGCACCTGAAGCCGAGATCGTCGTCCAGGTCAACGGCAAACTCCGCAGTCGCGTCTACGCCGAGTTCGGCACGCCCAAAGACGAGCTCGAGAAGCTCGCTCTGGCCGACCCCAAGGTTCAGCAAGGTATCGCCGGCAAACAGGTGGTGCGGATCGTCACCGTCCCCGACAAGCTGGTGAACATCGTCGTCAAGTGAGCGCGGGCAGACCGCCGCGCGCGCCCGCCTTAAACCTCCGCCGGCGCGCCCGTTTTGGCCATGGCCAGTAACTTGTCGTCGAACCCGAAGCCGGCCGTGCGCGGTTTGTGATTGCGCGCGTACCAGCGGTAGGTTTCTTTGAGGGCCGCCTCGAACGCCGTGCCTTTCACTTTCAACATGCGGCTGACCTTGCCGATGTTCATCGTGATCGGCGGCACATCCAGGTATTCGCCGAAATAGTAAGGCTCCTCGAAGGCGTTGCCGCCGGCCTGCTGAATCAGGTCTCGCGGCACGCGGGCCAGCGTGGCCTCGGTGTTGGCGGCCTTGGCCAGCCGCTCCACCAGTTCCACCTGGGTGAGCGGCTTCGAGTCGCCGATGTTGAAGGCCTCGCCTTCGGCGCGCGGTTCGATCATGGCTCGCAGCATCGCCGCCACCAGGTCGCCCACATAAACGAACTGCATCAGCCGGTAGCCGTCGCCGGGGATGACGATGGGGCGGCCGGCGCGCAGCCGATCCCAGAAGAATTGCTCGCGGTAGAACGGGTTGTTGGGTCCGTACACGAACGGCGGGCGGAAGGTCACCACTGGCAAGCCGTGCTGCGCGCGCATGCGGAACAGCAGCCGCTCGGTGGAAGCCTTGTGGCGGATGTATGGGTTCGCGTGCGAATCCGGCGCCAGCGGATCGCTTTCCTTGTGGTTCAGCCCGTCGCCGTAAGCCGCCACGCTGGACATGAAAATGTAACGGCTGAGCCGGCCGCCGCACGCCTGTACGGTGGCTTCGACCTGCGCCGCCGTGGTGCCCCGTTCCCAATCGTAGACGTTGTCGAACACCACTTCGAAGCGGCGGCCGCTCAGCGCCTCGCGCACGGATTCCGCGTCGTTGCGGTCGGCCACCATGTTCTCCACCCGCCGCCCGAAATCGTGCTTCGGCTTGCGGTGCAGAACCGCGACGTCATGCCCCGCCTTGACCAACTCCTCGACCAGGGAGCGGCCGATGAAGAGCGTGCCGCCGATGACCAGTACTTTCATACTCTCCCAAAGATATTAGACGCAACCGCCCGCCGAAATGGTCCGGCGGGCGTTGCCCGACGTTTTTCCCCGATTAATAAAGATACTGCGATCAGTCGTAATATTCCAGACCCAAGTGCGTGATCAGGTCCTCGCCCCGCATCCAACGCAGCGTGTTTTTCAGTTTCATGAGCTGGATGAACACGTCGTGCTCGGGGTAGACCTCGGGCGCGTGCATGGGGGCTTTGAAATAAAACGACAGCCATTCCTGGATACCGCGCATCCCAGCGCGCTGGGCCAGGTCCATGAACAGCACGATATCGAGCACCAGCGGCGCGGCCAGGATGGAATCGCGGCACAGGAAGTTTACCTTGATCTGCATCGGGTATCCCAGCCAGCCGAAAATGTCGATGTTGTCCCAGCCTTCCTTGGCGTCGCCGCGAGGCGGGTAATATTCGATGCGCACCTTGTGATACACGTTCCCGTACAGGTCCGGGTACAGTTGCTTCTGCAAAATGTATTCGAGCGCCGAGGACTTGCTCACTTCCTTGGACCGGAACGAGCCTGGGTCGTCCAGCACCTCGCCGTCGCGGTTGCCCAGAATGTTGGTCGAGAACCAGCCGTTGACGCCCAGCAGGCGCGATTTCAAGCCGGGCGCGATCAGCGTCTTCATGAATGTCTGCCCGCTCTTGTAATCCTTGCCCGCCAGCGGCAAGCTGCGGTCGCGCGCCAGCTCGAGCAGCGCCGGCATGTCGGTGGTCATATGCGGCGCCCCGTTGGCATACGGAACGCCCGATTTGAGCGCCGCGTAGGCGTAGATCTGGCTCGGCGAAATCTCCGGATCGTTCTCCCGCAAACCGCGTTCGAAACGCTCCAGGCTCGAATGGACCTCCGCCGCTTCGTGATAGACTTCCGTCGACCCGCACCAGATCATCGTCGTGCGCGAGACTTTGGTCCTCTTCTGGAACTGGCGGATGTCTTCCATCACCCCCTCGGCGTAATCCATCTTGCTGCCGCCGGCTTTGACGTTGGGGCCGTTCAGGCGCTTGACGAATTTCTGGTCGAACACCGCCTGCATCGGTTCAATCGCTTCGAGCGGCTCTTTCAGCGATTGAAGAAGCGGCATTTCCAGCACACCCGCCTTGACTGCGGCTTCGTAAGCGTTGTCTTCGAAAATATCCCAAGTGGCGATTTCCAGGTCTTCCACGTTGGCCAGCGGCACGAAATCGCGGATGGCGGGACTGCGCCCTTCTGTCCGCTTTCCGAGTCGTACCGTGCCGAGTTGCGTCAGGGATCCGATTGGCTTCCCCAGGCCCCGCTTGATGGCTTCCAGACCGGCGATGAACGTCGTCGTCACGGCGCCCATGCCGGGAATCAGCACACCGAGTTTACCCTCGGCGGGCGCGATGCGGACGTCTTGATTAGGCAAGTTTTACTCTCCTTAAAAGGTGAAATGCTATAATACCAACTCGATGCGCGAACGTGCGACGGCCACCTTGGCGACAATTGTCGTCGATGACGAGCAACTGGCCCGCGAAGAGCTTGCTTTCCTCCTCAAGGATTTCCCGGAGATAGAGGTTATCGGCACTGGTTCCAATGGGTTAGAGGCGCTAAACCTGATCGAGAAGCTGGAGCCGGAAGTGGTTTTCATGGACGTCAACATGCCCGGATTGGACGGCCTGGGCGTGGCGCAACGGCTGCGGGAAAAAGGCATCGACCCGCCGCATTTCATTTTTGTGACAGCCTACGACCAGTATGCCGTGGAGGCTTTCCGGCTCGAGGCGATGGACTATCTGCTCAAGCCGCTCGACCGCGGGCGGCTGGCCGAGACCATCGACCGCGCGCGGCGAGTCATCCTAGAGAAGAAATCGAGTGAGCCGGCCGCCGCCCGCGCCGCCGCTCCGGTCGCCACGCCTCGCACCAAGCTGATGGTCAAGGCCGCCAACCGGAATTTCATCGTGGATGCGAGCGACGTCATCTACGCCACCATCGATAGCGGCCTGATCACGCTCGTCACCACTTCCTTCGAGGGCCAATCGAACTACCGCACCATCGAAGACCTGCAGGCCAACCTGGACCGCGAGCTTTTCTGGCGCGTCCACCGCTCCTACCTGGTGAACATCAACCGCATCAAGGAAGTGGTGCCTTGGTTCAAATCGAGCTATCAGCTCCGCATGGACGATAAGAAGCACACCGAAATCCCCGTGAGCCGCGTGCAAACCCGGCGGCTGCGGGAGTTGTTCAAGCTGTAGACCCCGAAGGTAGGACGGACGATCGGTTTATGTCGTCTGTTGGGATCGGCCGCCGGCCCGCGAAATTTCCTGAAAAACTCCGGTAGCGCCGGCGGTCTTGCCGCCGGTGATTTGCCGGGATTCTTGGAACTTCGGGGCGGTCTTTCGCCCCTGTCAGGTTTTCGTGCTCCTGCGAAAATGACAGACCACGAAAACCGATGGTCTGTCCTGCTTCCCGCCAAAACGGTCGGGATCTGACCAAAACCTATCGGAAACAAAGAACTTAAAGCCTGTTTTGGTTCGATTCTGACCGAATCACCCCTTTACGAAACCCTAATGGTTCTTCTATGCCTTATTTAGCAACTTCCGCCTACGATTGCTGTGGAGCCACTATGACCCCAGTCAGCGCCGGAGACGAAATTGATTGTTACAGAATTGAGAGCATGGTCGCCCGTGGCGGCATGGCAACCATTTTCCGCGCCGTCGACATGCGCGACGGCCGCACGGTTGCCATCAAGGTGCCGCATCCCGAGGCCGAGTGCGACCCGGTCTTCTTCGACCGCTTTCAGCGGGAGATCTTGATTGGCAGGAAACTTAACCACCCCGGCGCCGTCAAAACGCTCAACAACGGCGATGGCAGCCGGCTGTATATGGTCATGGAGTGGGTGGACGGGCGATTGCTCCGCCAGGCGATGGCGGATGAGGGCCGCTTCTCCATCGATCGCAGCCTGCGGACCGCGCTCGCCATCTGCGAAGCCCTCGACCACATTCACTCGAAGGGCGTGGTGCATCGCGATCTTAAGCCGGAGAACATTTTGCTCGACTCGAATGACGGAATCAAGATCATCGATTTCGGCATCGCCTATACCGCAGCCACGCGCCGGCTCACCTTCGGCAAACTCTCCGAGCTGATGGGCAGCCCCGACTACATTTCACCCGAGCAGGTGAAGGGCAAGCGCGGCGATGCGCGCAGCGATGTCTACGCGCTCGGCGTAATGCTCTACGAAATGCTCACCGGCCGGCCGCCGTTTACAGGGGACAACCCGTTCCAGGTAATCAACGACCGCTTGGTCAACCATCCGGTGCCGCCGCGCGAAATCAATCCCGAGATCCCGCCTCAGCTCCAGGAGATCCTCTACCGCGCGCTGGAGCGCGAGCCCGCCCAACGGTACGCCAGCGCCCGCGAGTTCGCCCGCGACCTGGCGGATCCCGGCCAGGTGACGGTACGCGACAGGCCGGAGCTGCACGATTGGCAAACGCGCCGTTCGCCGAAGGCGCGGCGCCTCTTCTCCTACGCCATGCTGGCCCTGGTTCCGGTGCTCGTCTTCGGCCTGCTCCTGATCGCTGCGCACCGTGGGTGAGAGGGATCTCGGGGCGCAACCATTCCGCTCCGTCAGAAGCCATAAAAGAAGCATGGCCACGGATGAACACAGATGAACACAGATGAACACAGATGAACACAGATGAACACGGATAAGAGAATAAAGAGTCCTTATCAGTGTTCATCTGTGTTTATCTGTGGCTCGAAATCAATTCCCCGCGGTTGCGCCCGGAGCCACGGCGCCGCGTCCCCTCTTATAATGAAAAAGCATGCTCCGCAAGCTTTCGCTTTCCTTCGCAGCCGTGTGCCTGGGCGCATACGGCCAGACTCAGACAGCCACCAAAGGCGCATCCAGCCCGACGCCGTCGGCGCTCGACAAAGCCACGTTGGAAGCCTATGTGCGCCACATGTATGTCATGGACTCGCGTATCGGGGTGCAAATCTCCGATCCCAAGCCCGACGAATTGCCCGGCTTCTCGGAAGTGACCGTGCGCGCGTCGATGGGTCTGCAGAGCCAGGACATTGTCTTCCACATCTCCAAGGACGGCAAGAAAATCGTCCAGGGCGCCGTGTTCGACATCGGCCACAACCCCTTCCAGGCCGACCTCGACAAGCTCAAGACGGAAGGCGCGCCGGGTATGGGAACTTCGGGAGCCCCGGTGGCTATCGTCGAATTCAGCGACTTCGAATGCCCGTACTGCAAGGAAGAAGCCAAGCTGCTGCACGACAACCTGCTCACGGCTTACCCCACGCAGGTGAAACTGTACTTCAAGGAGTTTCCGCTCGATGCGGTTCATCCCTGGGCCAAGCGGGCTGCCATGGCGGCGCGTTGCGTCCAACGGCAAGGTCTGGACGCGTTCTGGGCCTACCACGACTGGATCTTCGCGCACCAGGACCAGATCACGCCCGACAACCTGCGCGATCAGGTGATGGACTGGGCGAAGGGACAAAGCCAGATCGACGCCATGAAACTGGGTGAGTGCATGGAAAACAAGCTGACCGAGGCCGAGGTGGATAAGACTGTGGCGCAAGGGCATGACCTGGCCGTCAATTCCACGCCCACGCTGTTTGTGAACGGCCGGCGCATCGAAAAAGCGCTCGACTGGCCGACCTTGAAGAGCATCCTCGATTTCGAAATCGAATATCAGAAAACCGCGCACAACGCCGGCGACGATTGCGGCTGCGAGCTCAAGCTGAACCTGCCCGGCCAGCCCGCGCCCAAATCCACGCTCGGCCTCCCGGCCCAGAAATAAGCCACCATGGCGCGCGCTGTCCAGCGCAATGCCGCATATTTTTCCCTTTCCGAGCGCCAGCGCTAATATGTGGGGCGGACGCCCTCGTCCTGGGGTCCCCTCTGGGGACGACCCCCTGGTCGCGCATCGCCTTGGGCAACCGACGTTTCTTCGTGCGGCCGCCACCCTTAACTTAAGCGTTAGGCGCCTAACTTAAGCGTTAGGCGGCACCTGGCCGTGCCAACCTCATACGTGGTGTTTTGTATCAGGGCACGGCTTTGAGCCGTGCCGCAAGACGCAGCCATCATGGGGCTTTAGATGGAATGAGAAGGCCGGTCTCCCGGCGGGATGCGATATGCTCCCGTTGAGGAACGCACTCGAAGTGCAAAGGAGACCAGCCATGAGAAAGAATATCACCGAAACGCCGAAGAAAAAT